>Ga0105044_10014841_pt1 | contig 10528 bp, 19 predicted proteins | sample MAT01_FD_78092 | JGI IMG/M metagenome (GOLD analysis project Ga0105044, IMG submission 78092) | Freshwater microbial communities from Lake Fryxell liftoff mats and glacier meltwater in Antarctica - MAT-01 | ecosystem: Environmental > Aquatic > Freshwater > Ice > Liftoff microbial mat | place... | reverse complement strand
GCCACTGCTTCCGCGTCAGCCTCCTGCTTCTTGCGAACGTGGTTGACTGCTTCCGCGTCATCGCGCTCGTTGCGAGTCAACTTACCTTCGCCGTCACGAGCGATCTTTTCGACAAGGTACTTGACCCTCCCCGCTGTGAGACGAAAGCGACGGTTCTTGATTCTCACGTCGATGCCTTCGGTCCACGGCGCTTCGGATTCATCCGGGCCGTTGCCCTGCCACGAGTCGAGCCAGCCCTGACCACCGTAGCCCCCGTACATGCCGCTCTCGCTGCCTACCGACTGGACTGTTACTTTTGCGTCGTACTCCTTGCGGATACGATCAGGAACAGACGGCTCGGGGTTCTCGTAGTACAAGTCAAGGTCAAACGTGACCTGAGTTGTGTGCTGGCCGAGTGGCCCGGTCGGATTGAAGTAATCCACACGAGCCTTGTGTTCGCCCATCTTGTTCTGAACGAGACTCACGAGGTACGGCGTCATGCCGTTGTTCATTCCGGCGATCATGCTCTCGTCCGTGCCTGACCAGAAGGCATTCATGTTGACGTGGCTGTGCCAACAGAACATCATTTCCATGTTGCGTCCACTCGCCACCGCAGTAGCAATGGCATCGCCCAAGCCTTCGTCCGTGAAATCAACGGTCGAGCCGGTCACTGTCTGCTTGGCGAGGAATACCTCATCCACGTAGAAGTCACCTTCGGCGTTGATTTTCACGTAACCGAAGCCGCCGATCTCGTACTGGCAGAGGTCGATGTAGTGCCTGATGTCGTCACGTGCCTGATTGCTGAGAATCAGGCGCTTGTTGCTGTTCGCTGATCGTGACGCGTCCTTCTTCTTTGCGTCAGGCTTCTTCTTTGGTGCGTTGTACTTTCGTTTACTCATGTGTCTTTCTGTGTGCGTTGGTGATGGATTTCTTACGCCTCGTACGGATCGAGGTCGTACTCTTCAAACCACTCGGGCCAGCGTGACGTGTAGGCGTCGTGCTGATTGACCTGCCCCAACTGATCGAGAACTACGGCAATCGCCGTCTCGAAATTGAGGTCAGCCATGAGCGTCTGAACAAGGCGGCGTGTCGAACCGAGGCAAAACTCCCCGTCGCCATTGACGTGAGGATGATGGTACCCGCCGATGGGGTTGACCAGATTTTCTACACGCAACGTTGAGTTCGCGAAGTTCAATCGGATTTTGAATCCTCCGATTGTCGTCGAGTACTCGTCGCCACCTTGCGTAACCGTCATCGGAATCCGATCCGTCACTACGACGATCGAACTGGAGGATCGTCCAGCCCTAGATGGTACGCCTGCCGACACAGTGCCGACAAGTTCGTAGTCTTCGATGGCTTTGATCTTCGCAACCAGTGCGTCATGATCATCGACGATGGCTGGAACGGTAGCCTCACGTATCGCTCGGAGTTGCGGCCTGAGTTCAGCGATCTGTCTCGTGGCATTGATGACTTGCTGTTCCCCTGCCGACTGATTCGAGACAGCCTCACTCAGCCGACCTTCGACACGTTCGGCCTCGCTGTTGTCACGAGTGCGAAGTTGCCGTTCCATCAGGTCAGCGAGAACGCCGCGCCTCTCGTTATGAGCGTCTTCCATGAGATCATCGACCATCGCCTTGTCCACGACATCGGTGATGATCTTCGTGAGAAACGCTTTGAACTCCGGGCCTCGTGTACCGTCCTGAACTTTCCACGGCAGGTAGAGCAGCCGTTCGGCGTACTCCCCGATGGTGTAGGTTTCACCGACTTCAGTGCCCGAAATGTCGTGGCTGTCGTTTAGTTTCCACATGAACGTGCCCTGTGGACTGACCTCACCTTCAGCCACCCTCCTGAACCCCGGTACTTCCGCAAGCACTAGGTGCCTCCTAACCGGTGCTTGCGATGTGGCATCGGAATCGGGTCCGTAGTGGAAGAAGTTCAGCGATGAGTGACTTCCTCGCCCTGCGTCCCGAGAAAACGCACGCATCGCCACCGTCAGGTCAAGCCGCTCCAGTGTTGCTCTACCGGCCTGCTCTCGCACCATTTGAGGCAGTACTGCGTTTCGTGCGTAGTCGAGAACGCCAATCGTGATCTCGCGTTCGTTCGCAATGTCCTGAAGGGCATCGTAGATTCCACTCCTGACCGAGTGACGCTGTGACATAGCGTTATCGTTCAGGAGAAGGAGTTCGTGTGTGTTCGACATCAGTTGTTACCTGCTTTCTCGCGGCGAGCCGAACCCATCGGGTCAGCCTCGCCTTCGTGGGTGTGTGTGACTGTCTTCGCTTCAGCCTCAGCCTCGGCTTCAAGCTTGACGATGGCCGCGTCCAGTTCATCGAGTGTGAACCCCGCGTGATCCGTAAGCATGTGAATCATCAGTTCACCCGCCTGATCCATCGCGATCGCAGCGCTCAGGAGAGCGTCTCGATCTATCTCCCCCGGGACTGCGAGAGAATCGCTGAGTCGTGCTACTACTCGTGCCACCAGCGCACCGACAAGCGGTGCTTCTGAAACAATCGCCATCATATCTCCGTCTTTCATGAAGACCTTTCTGTTCGTGTGTGTACTACGAGAACAAGCCGCCAACCCGTGAAGGATGGCGGCTCGTTGTTCCCGTGTGTCGGCTAGGTCAGCCGATGGTGCCGAGCGACGGGGCCTTCGGCGGGGCGGCGAGGGTCTGTCCCTCGCTGATGTCCTCCGACGTGACCTCCGACGCATCGTGACGCTGATCGCCGATCAGCAGGTCCACTCCCAGAGCCGAGGCGTTGACCCCGATGCGCTCCAGTGCGCTCTCCACGGTTTCACCGGGGAGAACCTCCACCTCGTGCTTGAAGCCGCTTCCGGCGACGACTACGTGAGTACCTGTGATCTCGATGCTGTTGCTACCACTCATGTGATGCTCCTTACTGTGTTGACTAGGTTTACGTATGACCGCCGCTCTCGCCCTAGTCAAACGAGTTCGACGGCCAAGTAGCGGCACGGTGGAGTACACGATCTACGGTAATCGCTTTCACCACACACGATCAAAGCAATTCAACCGGACCGAACTGCCGTGCCGCTACTTGACGCGCTGCCTGCCTTGACACAGGCAGCGCATCGGTGTCGGTGTCAACCGCATTTATTGGGCCGACTCACCGACTGGAAACAAGGTATCACAGATTGAAACAGAGTGTTCAATCCTACAGCCAGAGCCAAGAAAAGATTCTTGACCTCAATGATCAACAACTGGCTGTCGTGCGATCACTGTGCGATACTGTGTTACTTGCGCTTGCCGCGCTTGTTGCGCTTGCGCCGACGCTTGGCTAGTGCCCGGGCTTGCGGTATGGCGTGCCACGCGATGACGTTCCTCGCGTCGGACTCACTGTACGTGCGCCACGTGTCGTGTACCACCGTGACCAGCCTTTGCTTCTTCCGCGTGGCACGATGCTCGATGACCGCTACTACGTAGTCGCGGTCGCCTCGCTTCCACGTGTTCACGCTAGCTCCGACTATCGGAGCTTTCATGAATGAGTGAAGGGCGAAGCGTTGATCGAGACTACTCATGATTCTGCCACGTGATTCGTGAGTGCGGCGACAGCATCCTCCATGTTGGCGTGATTGCTGATGATCACGTGTGTCACCACACGAGCATCGAGAGTCTGATGCTCGTGTGTTTCCGTGACCAGTACGCCGCCAACAATTTGCGGTTCAAGCGAGAACTTCACGACACGCGGTGTTCTTTCGCCCATCATCGTGCGAACCACGTTTCGATCCCTCTCACGAGGGAGTCCCACTTTGCGTACTCGGCAGTCCGGTAGGCGTGAACCCTGCCCCCGGGACCGAGGCGACGACGGCGCTTTCGCGGTTGACGTTTCATGAAATCCTTTCCAGTTCGTATGCGGGTGTAGGGGTGGTCGGCACTTCGCTGATCCAGTTCATGCCGCAGCGGTACCCCTTGTAAGGCGGCTTGTGCTTCGGGCACCACCGAACGTGAGGGTAGTCGTGGGTACCGCCTTCCACGATGAAACCGTGCTGCTTGTACCCGTCGGCGTCGGCCTTGCGTCGTTGTATCCAGCGACTCATGAGGCCAACCTCTTGCGCTCCCTGATCCACGTGATCACGTTCGTGCGTCGCCCCGTGAACTCGCTGATGTGGTGCCCGTTTATGGACATCACGACTCGGTACCTCCACTGGCTGACGTTCACGCCGTGCGTTGCGTTCACCGTCTCGATGCTGAATGTCATGCTGTCTCCTTCGTGTCTGGGTGGGTAAGCAGGTCGAAGCCTTTGTCCGTGATTTCCCACGCCCTTTTCGGGTAGTCTGATCGCGAAACCCTGCGAATCAGACCTTCATCGTGGGCACGGAGAATCGCTCTCCACGTTCCCGATACTCGGAAATCGTAACGAGCGCCGCCTTCGTTTCGGACGCGACGGACGAACTCCATCGCGCCGATCCCCTCGTGATTCGCGATCACCGTGAGGATTATCTGGGTGCTTCTGTCCATGCTGCCTTTCGTGTTGCTTTGTGTGTGTAGGTGAAGCAAACCTCGTGAGGGATTCGAAGCCCTCACGAGGGAGGTCAGACTTCCCTGCCCGTGTAAACGAGTGAGCCGGGAGGGTTGTACGTCTCCATGAAGGAGACGGCCCATGCGTGGGCCTCATCGTGCGTGTCGCAGTTGGCGATGCCCTTACACAAGCGGTATCCGTTTGCGTACAGACGAAACACGTCAGCGTTCCAGCGTCCGGTGGAGTTCTCGTCCACGTTCACGCGGAAGTGAATCCTGCTGGTCGGCATCACGCCACCGCCTTTCGGCGGCGACGTGTGGCCGTGGTGGACACTTCCAGTGTCTTCACGAACGCTTCCAGATTCCGGTACGCATGGTCGGGGAGCGTCAGCGCCGATGGCAGGACACTCTCACGAGGGTCGATGCCGAACTTCGCATGCTTGATCGCGATGTTCTGGAATGCCTCGTACGAATACATGCGGCACCCGGTCGCGGTGAAGGCCGACCATGCCCGTTTCTTCGTGTCGAGGGGAACGTCCTCACGAGTGCTGATCGCTGCTCCTGAGAAGCCATCCCACGGACGCCCTACTGGCATTTCCACCCATGTAGGCGCTTCGATGTTGGCCTCGGCGTCTCGTGCCGATATGCCCGAATATGAATCCATCAAAACCATTTCGGTTTCCATGTTTCTCCTTGTGTGTGGTACTGCGGCGGTTTGCCGCATGCCCCGTGAGGGAATCGAACCCTCGTGAACCGTTCGGGGCGGCGTGTCAGTCTTGCGAGAACTGGTGGACCGGACTGACTTCCGTGACGACCGTGAGTTCGTGTGCTTCGTAAACCCACGAGCGTCCGGTCTTCCACCTCACGCGGAAGACCACGCTGCTACTGGACGACGATGAATCAGTCACGGTGCCCGTGTGCTGGTCGCCGTTCGGAGCATCGCGCAGCTTCACGATGTCTCCGATTCCTACGTGTGAATGTGCCATTTGCGTAACAGCCTTTCTTCGTTGTGCCACATGTCGTGTACCTGCTGGCTGGACATCTTCCGTTCACGGAAGATGCCGCCGCTGATGAGCCTCGTGTGCTTCATACGAAACGACACCGTACGTTCATGTGTGCCGTTCCAGTAGTCCTCGTCAATCTCAATCGTGAATGAGAGTCCCATTTTCGTGATCCTTTCGTGTGCGGTTGCCGTGACCAGCCACCTTCGCTCGTGTGGAGCGACGTGACCAGCCACCTTGTTTCCCACGCACGGGCAGGCAGGCGCGCGGGTGTGCGCGGGCGTGTGCGTGTGCGGGCGTGTGCGCGTGTGCGCGTGTGGGTGCGCGTGTGCGTGTGCGCGTGTGGGTGCGCAGGTGGAACGGTTGCGGTGGGTGCGGTGGGTGCTGGCACTTGTGCTGAGAGTCTCTGAGAGACTCGCTGACAGACGTTCGGCACTGTCCGAATACCACAGTGCCGGAAGCTTAGTGCGGCGCTTAGGACGCTTGGCGCTTCCGGCCCTGCACGAGGTCAAGCGCCGCACGTCGGGAGACGTGCGGCGCTTGGTCCTGCAATGGCGAAGGGCCGCACGTGGCGACCCTTCGCGCTACCGGTTGTTGCGCTGTGCGCTACTCGGTGAGAAGCGCCAACAGTGCCGCTTCCACGGCGACCGGGATCGCGACACCGGAGTAGGCATTCTTCGGCACCTTCTGCTCTCCGGTCCGGCGATCTTCGTACGTGGCCTGCGAAGCCTTCGGACCACGTGTGGACTGGTGGTGATTCGCCACCACGATCTGCTTGCTGCGCGGATCGCGACCGATCCACCGGATCGGCGTATCCGTCGGCTTCGCTTTCGTGCCGTCGGCCATGATCGGCACGAAACCGTCAAGCGGCTTCAGCTTGGTCACCTTCGCAGGTGCCGCCTTCGCGGTCGCCGCTTCGGTTGTTGCCATGAGTTCCGCCTGCTGCGCTACCAGTGTGGCGACCATCGTTTCCAGCTCTGCCTTCGTGGGCATAATGTTGAACCTTTCGTGTGCGTTGTGCCGAATCGGATTGATCGGCTGGCAACAAGGTACCACAGATTGTCCAGGCTGTGTTGGCAGGGTAGTCAATCCCGCTGTCAGAGCCAATTGTTGGGACCGTGTCGGCACAGTGACACCGTGCCGGGAGGTCAACAGGCGGCGACGGTTCTCACGTACGCGGGGAGCGCGCGCCATGCGTACGCGCGGCGCGCATCATGCGTACACGCTCGCCCCCCTGCGCGCGCCGCGCGGCGCGTGTGCGTGTACGCGCGGCGCGCGTCGCATAGCACCACGGCACCCTCGCGCGCGGCGCGTGCGTACGTGCGCGCGCACCCGGGCGCGCGGCGCGCAGGCGGGTAGCCCCCCTGTGGCCGTGACATGCGCCTATGAGTCACAGAGCATTTACACCCGAGAGGGTTTCAAATCTTTCTCACACCAGCGCGCACAGAATCCGCATCCGAAAACCACGAGGCGGCGATGCCCCGGTGTCAGCGTGCCAGAGGAACGAAAAGCAAGACGACGCCAATCAGAATCAGCACGAGTCCAACCGGCTGATTGACAAGCAAGGCGACGATGATTCCAATGACGATCAGTGCGAGTGCGATATTCATAGCGCGACTATACCACTGCCCAAAGAATCCCCTTCTTTTCCCCGGGCGGGGAACGAGCGAAGCTCAATCCCCAACTCATAATATCTATCCCCACACTAATTTGCCAATTCCCCCTTCGGGGAATTGGCATAAATGTACGCATAGGGAGCCGCGCGGCATTCTGCTACGCTGGCGGCGAACGCAATGGCAAATGCCACCGCGACACCGAAAGGACGGAATGAAGATCGACTGTCAGTTCTGCGGCGCTCCGTATGAAACCAAGCGCCAGAACGCAAAGCTCTGCCGGGTCTGTCAACTGGCACGGGACACCGAATACATCCACGGCAAGAAGCAGGAATGCCTCGACTGCGGCGAGCAGTTCGCGCCACTGTCAATGAAAAGCAAGCCGTTCTGCGGCAAATGTACGCAGGCTTCGTCAACTCTGTACGCGAAGGGCGACTGCGCCATGTGCGGAGAAAAAGACACGACCCTGCTTCACGAGGACTTGTCGGTTTGCCTGCCCTGCTCCACCGACATAACGAAGAGGGACTTGCTTTTGAAAGGGATCAGAAAAAAGCAGCGCGAACGAAAGGAGCAGCATGGACACTAGAGATTGGGAATGGACAATCAAAGTAACCGGCGAAGCAATGCGGGAAGCCTCGCATCCTGACCGGGACAGGAGCCGACCGGCACGACTGATGCTGGAAGCAGAGTTCAAGGGCGCGCGGCAGGATTTGCTCGACGCGGCGTCAGCGATTTACTACCCGCCCGAGCCGCCGAAGACTCGTTGGCAGCGGGTCAAGGGGTGGGCTGGTAGCATTCGCGGTGTCGATTCGACACCCGCTAATCAGAAGGAGGAATCATGATTCCGCTTACTCAGAGTCCCGAGGTCAACTACGCGACCCGGAACAACATCGTTTTTCCCGGCACCGTGGCGCAGGCAACTGCGGCTCGTGCGAGGGCAGCGACCGACATCACCGACCGGACCAACCCCGGTATCTCGGCTGTCACCGTCGCCGCCGCTGCCATTGTCGGTGGACTCGGGGGCTGACGCCCCGCATGTCAAAAGGCACTCGCTTCTGTTCCGAATGTGGCGGGGATATATCGGAGCGGGGAGCGGGTGCCAAGACATGTTCTGACAGGTGCCGGACGGAAAGAAGCAACCGCCTTCGGGCGCTCACTTCTCGCCGCCGTGCTTTGGAGGACAGCCCGATTGACGCTTCGATCACGGGCCGGGTGCCAGCCGAGATTGACTCACAGATTCCAATAGTGATCAACGAAGAACTTCGGCCCGTTGTTCGCGAGGCACTCAACGAAGACACGCTGTCTTCGATCAAGAAACTGATCAACCTTTCCCCGGCAGCGATTGCCGCGCTGGAAACTCAGCTTGCTTCCGTTGACGAGAAGATCAGCCAAGCCGCTGCGAAAACGATTCTTCAGTACACGGTCGGACACCCGGCACTCGTGAGCAAGGAAGAAGAGTCCGGCCCCGGCAAGCTGACAATCAACTTCGCGCTGCCGCGACCCGAGTTCGAAAGCAAGGAAGCCACTACTGAAATTACGGTGCTGGCCGAAGACGCGATTGACGACGGCACTGACACCCGACCTTGTGACACGTGCGAGAAAGAGTACGCAGACAAGGATTTCATTGCTGGCTCTGACCGCTGTATCAACTGCTTCAATGCCGACCAAACGAAAGCTCAGGCTATTCTTGAACGCGCAACATGAAAACGATCAACTTCGAATACAGACCGCTCCCGATCCACGCCGAGTTTCATACGAGTCTCGCGTACGAGCGTTCACTGTTTGGGGCCTTCGGGTCTGGGAAGACCTTCGCCGTAGTAGCGGAAGCGATTGCGTGGTGCCTAGAGCAACCGGGCATCAGGGGAATGATTGCCCGGAAGACGGTGCCGGAACTCAGGGACACGACTGAGACAGTTTTCTTTGAAGTGCTTCCGCCTGACCTCATGGCGGCGGGAACTATTCGGCGCACTGGTGGACACGTCGAGCGGTTCATTTTCCCGAACGGCAGCGTCGTTATGTTTCGTTCGATTGACGACTGGAACAAGCAGCGTTCGCAGAACTTGGGTTTCCTTGTGCTGGACGAGGCCGACGAGTTCGACGAAGAAACCTACCAAGGGATGCTCTCACGAGTCCGGCAAAAGACACCGACTCCCGAAGGGCTGAGATACGGGGCGACGACGATCCGACGCCGGGGCGTTTGGTGCGCGTCGAACCCCGGAGGACACAACTGGCTGTGGCGGCGCTTCATTGAGAACAGGGGAAAGCTGCGGCGACTTGCCTACACGACCTCAACCTCATTCGACAACCCCCACCTTCCCCCGGGCTACATCGACTCGCTGCTTCAGTACCCCGACCCGTGGATCAGGCGGTACGTGCTTTGCCAGTTCGATGACTTCGCCGGACAGATTTACGAGTCATGGGGATGGGACACTCACGTTGTCGATCCCCCGGTTGTGTCTCGCGAAAACACGTACTGGATGGGAATGGACCCGGGAACTCGCAACCCGACCGCAGGGCTGTGGGTCGTCGTGAATGCCGACCGCTCCGTGACCGGCGTTGCTGAGTACGAAGAACCGGGACGCTCGGTTCATCAGCACGCGGAATCTTGGAGAATGATTGAAGCGCGTCTCGCGCCAAACGTCGGGCGTCGCATCGCAGACCCTTCGATCCGCACGAAGGATCGCGGATCGAACATGGGACTCGACACGCAGTACAGCCGCCTCGGGTTTCACTTTCAGCTTGGGCCTCGTGACCACTCGGCGCGGATTCCCGCGCTTGGTCAGATGATTGAAATGGGGCGCTTCAAGCTGAGTAAGAACTGCCCGAAGACTTTCGAGGCGATCAAGGATTACCGTTGGGCAGAACTCACGCCGCAGCAAAAGCAGAAGAAGGTGGACGCTTCCGAGAAGCCCGTGAAGTTCAACGATCACCTTGTGGACTGTTCGCAGTACATCGCGAGCAGTCACGTTCCGCCCATGAAAAAGCAGGCCGAAAAGTCGCGAGGGCCGGACGCTGACATTTACGAAGAAATGCGAAGAAAGATCGACCGCGACCGCCGTTCCCGCGAGGCGCGCGGAACTTTGGGCGTTGTGGTGTAAAGTGCTGCGGCATGGAGAACTTCGTTCTGAGCAAAACAAATCCGAATGACTCTACGGGCGGGAAGGGGTGCCTTTGTTCCAATCGGGAGACGAAGGATTGTAAACCTCCCTTCGTCGTTTTTCAGGGTCCAAAACTTCAAGACCGACTGTCGCCGTTTCCGGTGGCGTGTCAGAACTGTATCTCGCAGGCGTTGAAGGGAATGGACGACACCGCCGAACTTCTCACGATCGGCTACGTGGATGACGCGCGACCGAATCTCGGGGCGGTTTCCCCAGAGTCGATGGACGTAGTCAACAAGATCGTCCACGAAAACTGGCTGCCCGAGCCGGGGGAAGATTACGTTCCGTCCGACCTCGCGG
>Ga0105044_10014838_pt1 | contig 10530 bp, 8 predicted proteins | sample MAT01_FD_78092 | JGI IMG/M metagenome (GOLD analysis project Ga0105044, IMG submission 78092) | Freshwater microbial communities from Lake Fryxell liftoff mats and glacier meltwater in Antarctica - MAT-01 | ecosystem: Environmental > Aquatic > Freshwater > Ice > Liftoff microbial mat | place... | reverse complement strand
TCGGATCATGGTTTCGGCTTGGTGTGGGTTGGGTGGATTTGCTGCTGGCTCACTGGCTCGGCGAGGGGTGGCAACGCACAGGCGTCATTCGTGTGGATGGCTACTGCGTTGCGGTCAAGGTTTTCTTAGTGCCGTCGGGCAGTGTGATCACGGCACTCTTGCCCACGATTTCGACGAGCGTGTAAGTTTTGTCAGGTTCCGGCGGCAATGTGAATGTCTGCCCGCGGGCTTTGGAGAAGTCGGCGGTTCCCTCTTTGCCCGGCTGGACCCACTTGTAACCAAAGACCCCATACGAGTCGGGGGAATCGACGATCTGGCCGAGCGGAAGAATGACCTTCGCGCCGGTTTCCTTGTTCTCGACGGTGACCTCGGAAGCGTCCTTCTTCGTCCCATCTTTGCCGGGCACTTCGATCTTCTTGAACGATTCCACCTTGTATTTGGTCTTCGGAATGTCATCCCCCAGTTTCACAAAATGGGTCCGGCCGCCGACATCCACAGTGTTGATCTGCACCATGGAATTCTCCGGCTTCTTCAGGTCTAAGTCAGACGACATGAACCGGAGCCGGAAGGGAATTAACCTAATCTTCACCAGAACAAGTTTCGTGTGGTAAGGGGGATGGGAAATAGGATCCATCGGATCGGTCGAATCATCCGGCAGGGGCTGACCGCCGGAATTCATGACGGGATGTCCGTCGTTATCGAGGTGTGAAAGGGTGTCCAAGCCATTCCATTCTTCCAAAGTCGTGAAGCCATCCTGATCGGGATCCTCCTTCAGGACGGTGTCCTTCAGGAAGTCCAGGTTGTAGTTTGAGAGCCAAACATTCGGGACTGGCTTTTGGAAACTCTTGCCCTTGGGCCTTGCGAGTTTGCCGTCCTGGATGACGTAGAGTTCGCTAATGAGAAGCTTTCCTGCTTGGTCAGTGGGTGCCCACGAGACCGGCGTTTCGATGGCCTTGCGGGCGGCATCGAGCGTTTCCGTGGGGGTCTTTTCCACCTTGCCTGTGGAGATGATCGGATTTTGGATTCCCTTAAAATTCCCTGCGAAGCTGGACACCCTTGTGTAAAGGAGCGCAATCAACGCGAGCGCGACTAGCGAGACGAGCGAGAGTGAGAGTTGGGCGGGGTTTTTCCTGATCCAGTTCATGGCTGCTTTACCTCCGGTTCGGCGATGTTGAGCACTTCGAGATCGATGACACTGGTGATTTTTTCCTTCCCAAAAACGTAGGTGAGCGAGCCGCCGGAAGGTGCCGTTGCATTGCCGCCGCCCGGGGCGGCACCGGCATCGGGCGTCGAGGGGGAGGGACTCGCCCCATCCGGGCTGGCTGGAGACGATGGCGCGATGGATCCAACGGCGAGGCGTGGTGGCGATTCCGGCTGCGTGTTATGTACCGAAATCTTCCGGATGATGAAAAGCTGCTCCTTATGGTTTGCCAGGCCGGCGATGATTTTTTGGAGCGTGAGATCGGAGGAGGTGATCTTGATTCTGAGGCCCGTTTTCTCGACCAGCTTTCTGTCCGGCTTGTTGTTGGGGGAAGGTTTCCCCCCGGGAGGTGGCGGTGGGCTGGCGGGCTTGGCCTTGCCAGTCTCCTCGGGGAGCGTGTCGCGATGGAGTTCCCCGAGTTCCACGTCCTTGGCATCGATCAAGGCATTCATTACCAGCACGATTGCCCGGAGTTGGCGGGCGAGGGCAGGGGCGGCTTTGGCCTCCGGAGGTTTGGCCTGATACTCGCCGAACCCCATGTAGAAGTCCTTTGGAGGCACGACTTTCGCCGCCGCGGCCTTTGTATTGAACGTGGCGACGGCTTCTTTCAGGCGGTTCTGGAACTCGATCATGGAGACCGGTTCCTCCCCCAATACGCGGCCCTTCAATTCCTTTTGGAACGAAGCGATCTTGCTGTGCAACTCCTGTTTCTGGCCAATGAGGTCTTTGAGGTTTGCGTCGGTCAGAGCCTGCTTGGATGACTGGAGGGTCTTGAGGTTGTTCGCGGCAGCATCGAACTCGCTCACGGCTGTTTCGTAACTGTCCATCGCCGAAAATATGAAATACCCGAGCGTTCCGAGGCCCGCGAGCATCACCGCTCCGAAGCCGGTCAGGAATTTGTTTTCGGAGAACCAGTTCATTGAACCGATATCGGGTTTCTGAGTTTCAAGGGGAGGGCGAACTTGAAGGCCCAATCGTTGGTGTCGTCGTTCGGACGCATGTATCCGGCGTTCGGATCTTCGATGGGCTCAAGGTAAGGCGAGTCCTTCAGTCTCGCAATGAATTCATCGACCACCGCAGTGCCCGCGTTGTTGCCAGCCTGGTGGCTGAGGTAGAGACCGTGGGCCATCACCGTGACCGTGGGTGCCGGTCGCTCTTCCTGCTTCTGACCTTTGGCATTTCCAGAAGCGGGTTTGACAGGCTCGTCCGGTTCCTTCTTGAGGCTCTCGGGACCAAGTTCGAAACCGGTGATCCAGATGTATTCTTTTGGAAGCCTTTCGTTGAGATCCGCAAGCACTTTGACCCAGTATTCGCGCTCCTGTGCGACGATGGTCAGCGGTTTGGCGGATTCGACGAGCTTCGCCAGATCCTTTCGCGCAGCTTCCATGCTGCTCTTGATCGCGTTCAGCGGTTTCGCCTGTTCGACAAGCGACTGGGTGACGCCTGCTGTCGCCGTCGCGGCATGTTCGTAATACTGCCACCATGCGCCCATCGCCGCGAGGGCGCACAACCCGGCGGTGATGATGTAGGGGCGCTGCGCCGCGCGCTTCTCCGCTTTCACGAGGCTGGTCGGGCGCAGGTTCAGCTCCATCGGGCAGCTTCCCAATCCGCGCAACGCGAGTCCGACCAGCTCTCCGAAGGTGTGGGCCGACCGACCGATCCCTTGGATGTCGAGAGTGTCCGCGACCGCCACATTGCGGAGGGGATTGAAATACTCGACCTCCATGCCGGGGAACTTCTCCTGGAAAAACTCGCGGATGTAGGGAAGGGACGCCGTGCCACCACAGATGAGCACCCGCTGGGGCTGTGAGCCACTGTGCTCGCTCCGATAGAAGGTGATGCTGCGCGCGATTTCCTGGTGCAGGCGCGTCATCTGGTTGCGCGTGATCTTGGAGATGCGCGCAACCTCCACGTCATCCGGCTCGGCGTACGTGCCGCCGAGACTCACGAATCCATCCTTCACTTTCCGTTCGTCGGCCTCGGCAAAGGAACAACTGAAGTCCTTGGCGATCGCCGTGGTGATCGAACTGCCGCCGATGTTCAGGCGCCGCGGAAAAATTTTGCCCGGTTCACAGAACAGAAGGTTCGTCGTGCGCGAGCCGATATCCACGACGATGCTGCATCCCTCCGCGTCCGGGTAATTGTAGCGGAAGGCATTGTAGAGTGCCATCGGTGCGATATCGATCGCCGCGGGCTGGAGACCGCCCGCCTGCACGGAGTCGTTGATCTCATCCAAAAGGTCCGACTTGATCGCGGCGAGGATTACCTCGACCTGCCCGCCGTCGCCCGCGTCGAGGAGTTGCCAGTCCCACACGACTTCGTCGATGGGGTAGGGGACATTCTGCTGCGCCTCGAACCCGACGATCTGCTCGACCTGCGTGGCATCGCCGACGCTCGGGAGGGTGACCGGCCGGGTGAAGACGACATGCGAGGCGATGGCGTAGTTGACCTTCCTTCCTTGCAAATGAAGCTCCGAAACCAGTTGCTGAAGCTGGAGCTTGGTCTGCGCCGTCCGGGTGGCATCCGCCAAGGGATCCCCGAGGATTTCGGCCTGCTTCAGCCGGGTGAGGATGAGGCCGCCGTTCGAACTCCGCACAAACTCGGCGAGACTGATCGTCTGCGTCCCGAGATTCAGTGCGTAGATTCCTTTGGGTGCGGCCATGCGGAGGTTGGCGAGGTTTGTTGCCTATCGTCCCTTGGGTTTCACCGCTTCATATCGGTCCCACCAAAGCACGTGGAACGGGGTGTCGGACTTCGGCGAAAGCATGTCTGGGATGCGCGGAAGATTCGGGATCGCCTTGTTGATCACCGCCTTGCCCGTCAGCTTGACCCCCTGCTTCGATGGGATCACCCAGACGTTATCGACCATGCCCTGCATGAATTGCTTGGGAAACGCCAGTCGTTCGAGATTCCGCGGTGAGATGAACATGACTGAGAAGCGTGACCGGCCCTTCGGGATATTCACGTGAGTGACCTCAGCCGTGCAAAGCTTTCCGTTGACGAGCGCGGTGTATTCCAGCGTCAGTTCGTCCACCAACTCGATACCATCGACCGCAAACTCGACCTCGATCTCGATCCATTTCGCAGTCTCAAAGCGCTTCGGCTTGCCTGTGTACTGGAACTCCGGTGTGGGGACGTAGTCCACCTGGACTTTCTCGATCTTGATGTTGCGATCCGAGATGACCACCGGCACCTGGGCTGGAACAGTGGCGGTCGCAAATGCGAGGGCCGTAAAAATAAGGGCGAAGATTTTCATGGGAGGGCAGTGAAACGATTTGGCGCTGAATCCGATAGGAATGATTTCCTTTCGTATTTCTTTCCCACGTGCGGGACGGAAGAAAAGGAAAATTTGCAATGCTCACAAAAATTTTATGCAGCGGGGCTCGGAACTGCACCGGCGGCATGGGTTTCGCCGCCGATGATTGCGCGCATCGCGAGCGTGGTGCCGGTCGTGATCGCGACATCGAGCAGGCGCTGTCCTGCCGGGAGCAGCGGCGCGACAGGAATGGCGCGGCCTTCCCACGCTGCGAGGCGCGGGCGCAGTTGCGATGCAGCGAGATTCGCGATCATCCCGTCGCCCGTGCAGGCGAGGTCGCTGAGGCGTGCATTCCCCTCCGCGTCGATCTCGAATCGTCCGCGAATCGTGAGCGTCGCCGTGAAGAACATCGCCTTTGCAACCGCGGTCGCGGCCAGCGCGATTCTGCGCGGAGTCTCCGCCTCGACGGCGAGTCGCACGGATTGCACTTCCGCTCCATGCTCCGCTGCGGCATCCCGGGCGAACGCGAGCAGCGCGGCCTCGATGTCCGCCAGCGCGATGGATGCTTCGACCGATCCCGAGGAGCACTTTTCCAATCGTGCCACCCGTGTGCCGTCTGCCGCGCGGCCGAACATCACCATGCAATCCTGTGCGTTTAAGCGCACCTGGAACGGGACGTTCGCGAACCGCGCGGGCGTCGCTGTGATGTCGAGACTTCGCGCGAAGAACCCGCCAGTGCCTTGCCCTTCCATCGCTGGGAGCCGCTTCTGCCGCTCCAGATCGGCACCGGTGAGATCGATCCGGAGACTGCCCAGCGACGGGAAGGATCCTTCGAGGGTGATGGCGGCGCTGCCGATTCCGAGCTTCGCCCCGCCGCTGCTGAGTGCTGCGATGAGGCTCGCGTTATCGTGGGGAAAATCATCACCGCCCAATGCAAACATCGGCGCTTTGTGCGGGGCGCCGCTCCCCGGTGCAATGCGAATGATCACGGAACCCGGACGTGACGCGCAACCTCCGGCGACCACGGAGGCTTCTCGTGTCGCATGAAGATCCTTCTTTGTCTGTCGCCCGCCGTCGCCGTCGCCTCCGCCCAGTCGCCGCCACGAGCCGGAAATCAGGAGGCGCCGCCGCCTTTGCCTGCGGGAATCACCGCCAGGCGCAACGTGGAATACGTCCCGCGTGGCGGGCCTCGCAGGATGCTCGAAGTCTGTTTCGCCGCGCAATCCGACAAGGCTCTCCCGCTCGTCGTGCGGTGTGACTGAAAGTGAGTCCAGTGAGGCTCTTGCAAAACCTCAGTTGTACGAGGACGAGATGCCTTCACTCCTCTGAGCGATGACGCCGCGCGTCGGTGACCGTGTAGGTTTTGCAAGAGCCTTCAGTGGATGAACAAAACGGGATCCGAGCGTGGCGCCAGCCTTTGGACTGCGCGCGGCTCGACGCCGCTTTTCCCTTCGTCCCGGGTCCGACGCGCAAATTCACCGTTGCCCCGCCAAGCAACGCAGCGCCTTGCGTCCGCGCGGCGCACTCGGCGATTACGCCCGCCGCTCCTCCGCAAAGCCCAAGCGGGGTCCAGCCCTCGCAGTGAAAAGCCTCGCGGCACGCACACGCCGCCCGGCTTTGGCTGGCAACCAGCCTTTGGACTCCCTTTGAATCACGCCCCTCGTCGTCCGGATCCACGTCGGCGGCTGGCGCAACGGCGGCAAGGATCGCACTGCGGCGCTGCCCTTGCTTATCGAAGGCTTCGCGGCGGCGAGTGTCACCTGCCGCTTCAGCGAGGACGCTCCATTTCCCGCGCAGATCGAGGATTGCAAGGCCGCGATCCGGTGGCGCCCCGGCCCCGGATCTGGAGCCAGAGAAGGGGATTGAACCCTTGACCTGCGGTTTACGAAACCGCTGCTCTACCACTGAGCTACTCTGGCGTTGCGGGGCGCGGAATATCTGGACCGTTCCGCCTCTTGGCAAGTGCTTTCATCTTCCGCAGAATGTCCGGGGTGTGATTGAAAGTGAGGCCAGTGAGCCTCTTGCAAAACCTCAGCGGCAACCGGGCGGGACGCCATCACTCCTCTGAGCGATGACGCCGCCCCGTCGGTAGCCGTGGAGGTTTTGCACGAGCCTCCAGTGGATGAGCAAAATGGCGGTGCGGATCATGGCGCCAGCCTTTGGACTGCGCGCGGCTTGACGCCGCTTTTCTCTCGCCTCGGGTCCGAAGCGCAAATTCACCGTTGCCCCGCAAGGGAACGCAGCGCCTTTCATACGCCCGGCGCATTCCGCGATTTTGCCCATCGCTCCGCCGCGAAGGCAAAGCGGCGTCCAGCCGCCGTTGCTCCAAAGCCTCACGGCACTCTCCCGCCGACTTGCGCGGCGCTGTTTTCTCCCAGCCTCGCTGTGTCGCTCTTGCCATCCGCTCACGGCTGACACAGCACAGGGGCGGTTCACGACAAGGCGTGCCTTGCTGAAACGGCTTTGGTCGCGCCGGGATCGCTACAGGCCATCCACGAATTTCTGCATCGCTTCCTCCTGGCGCGCGATGCTCTCCACGAGGCGGAACTGCGTCCGGCAGCGATCGAGATTGTGCTGCGGGCGATGCACGCGGAAATAGACATCGCCCTGAAGGTAGTCGGTGAGGAAGCGCAGGCCGATGGTGAAGGTGATGAGTTTGCCGCTGAATGCGATCAGTGCGCGCTCGTTCTTCGTGAGGAAGGAGCCGGCATTTTCGAGATAGCCGCGGGCGAGCGCCTTGAACATCGGCATGCACATGCGGACCTTGGAAAGGTCGAGTTCATCTTCCATGGTCGGGCTCGTCGTGGTGCGCACCATGTCGCCGAAATCGTAGAGCGGGCTGCCGGGCATGACGGTGTCGAGGTCCACCACGCACATCGCTGTGTGGTTCTGCACGTCGAGCATCACGTTGTTGAACTTCGTGTCGTTGTGCGTGATTCGCTCCGGGATCCGTTTCTTCGCCAGGGCGGCGAGGACGACATCCACGACGGGTTCCTGTGCGAGTGCCCACTCGATCTCCGTCTTCGCCGCGGATGCGCGGTTGGCCTTGTCCGCCCTCACGGTGCCCAGCAATGACTCGAAGCGCTTCCGTGTGTGGTGAAAGTTCGGGATGGTCTCATGCAGGCGCCCGCCGGGAAGATCCACGAGCAGGCTCTGGAACTGCCCGAAGGCGCGCCCGGCCTCCAGCGCCTGCGCCGGGGACTCGACAGCTTCGAAGGTCCGCACCCGCTCAATGAAGACAAAGGTGCGCCAGTACTCGCCGTCGGCGGTCTTGTGGAATGATTCGCCGCCATTCGTCGGCACCACGGTGAGCGCACGCCGTGTCAGATCCTTCACGCCATTTTCCGACAGTTTGTGGCGCAGGTGGGTGGTGACGCGCATGAGGTTCTCCATCACGTCGGCGGGTTTCTTGAACACCTCATGGTTGATGCGCTGGTGGATATAGCGCACCGCGGTGCCGCCCTGATCGTAGGTGGCGGTGTAAGTCTCATTGATGTGGCCGACCTTGCAGGCCTCTGCGTGCAGGATCTCGCCGTGGATCTGGAACTGGCGCGAGATGTCGAGGAGATGGGACGGGTTGCCGCGTTGCATGGCGTGAGGAAAGCTCGAATTCCACCCGCGGCGCAAGCGCGGTGAAACGCAGCCGAGTGATGGAGTATTGGAGTGGTGGAATGCGGGACGCACAGGCGGGAAAGTGACACAGCGCGTCCCGCCTGTGCCGGGATGGCCAAGGCCAGCACGCTCCCGGTTGGTTGACAAAGACTAATGTGAGGATCCCTATGGAAACCGTACGGCTTCCACGAACGGGATCGCTTCAAATGTTTTCCGCCCCCCCGGTGCTGAGCCGACAAAAAGATGGACGGCAAAAATATGCATGTGTGTGTTTCGCGGGATTTCCAATCACGGTTGCCGGCTGAATCTTTCAGGGCGCTCCCGATTCGGAATGCCGTTCTGCACCGCACCCCTGCACAGGCGGGACGCGCTGTGTCACTTTCTCCCGCGCCGCGTTCCGAGGTCCGCGTTCGCTACAGCCATTTGCGACGGTGGAAGAAAATAAGCTGGCCGACGGCAATGACGATCATCACGCCCCAGAGGGCGCCGTATCCCCACCGGGTGTGCAGTTCGGGCATGTGCTCGAAGTTCATCCCATAAACACCGGCGAGGAAGGTGAGGGGAATGAAGATGGACGAGATGACCGTGAGGACGCGCATGATCTCATTCGTCCTGAGGCCCACGCTGGAGAGGTACATTTCCATGAGACTCGTGGCCAGATCCCGGTACGACTCGATCAAGTCCATCACCTGCACGCTGTGATCGTAGAGGTCCCGCAGATACACTTTCGTCTCCGGATGCACGAACTGGCTGTCGCCGTGGAGCAGCGAATTCACGACGTCGCGTTCCGGCCACACGAACCGGCGAAGCTGCATGAGAGTCCGCTTCATGCTGTGGAGCTGGCCGATGGTGTCCTTGCTGGGTTTCGCCAGCACGGCATCCTCGATTTCCTGGAGCGACTCGCCGATTTCCTCGAGCACCGGGAAGCCGTGATCGACGATGGCGTCGAGCAGCGCGTAGGCGAGATAGTCGGCCTTCATGCGGCGCACGTTGCCACCACCGGCGCGAATTCGCTGGCGCACGGGATCGAACACATCCATCCCGGGATCCTCCTGGATGCTGATGAGGTAATTGTGGCAGAGGAACATGCTCACCTGTTCGCCGCAGAGGCATTCCTCGTCGTCGCGATACATCATCTGGGCGATGATGAACAGGTGGCCGGGGTAGGGCTCCAGCTTCGGGCGCTGGCCGATGTTGAGCACATCCTCGAGTGCCAGTGGGTGGAGGTTGAACTTCCCCCCGAGCGCGCGGAGAGCGTCCACGTCGCCGAGGCCGTTCATTTCGATCCAGCGGATCTTGCCGTCGTCGGTGCCGCGTTGCTCCGGGAGTTCAGCGACGCTGGCGAGGGTCTGCTCGGTGTAGCCGTTCTCATCATACTCCATCATCCGCAGGACGACTGTCTTCGGTGCGCCGGGGAGTGAACTCAGTGTGGCCGGCGGGGACCCCGGGCGGGAATATCGCTTCTTAAACATGATGCGCGATGTAAGCGTCCGCCGGGCGGAACTGCGAGCGCAATGGTGGGGCTCTCGCGGGTGCAGGGACGACTCCGGCCCTCATCTCGTTGCCGGCAGCGGAATCATCGGGCTTCGCAGAATCACCCGCCGCCATGCGCGCGGAGGTCTGCCCAGGGGCACGGCAGTTTCGCGCTCGCCGTGGGAGTTGTCTGGCCGCCGGCACCTGCTGCCCAGGGATTGAGGACGCAACGCGATGACGGATTTCCGAATGACGCCCCGCCGGGCAAGATGCATCGCGGCAGACTGCACGACCAACCCATTTTGCAGACGACACTTCCGCGTTTATGCATGGACGAGATGCACGAGTTGGCGCACATACCACGGGCCTTCTATGAAGATGCTTTTCGTGTCCGATCTGCACTACGCGCTCAAGCAGTTCGACTGGCTGGTTGCCAATGCCGCGAACTTTGATCCCGTCATCATCGGGGGTGACTTGCTCGATCTCGCTTCGAGCCTGGATTTCGACGTGCAGATCGTCGTGGTGGAAAAATATCTGCGTCTGATCCGGGAAAAGACCCGAGTGCTGGTCAGCTCGGGCAATCACGACGGCGACAGCCGCAGCGCGGCGGATGAATCCGTGGCGCAATGGATCCGTGAAGCCAAGGCGGAAGGCTTGTTCGTGGACGGCGACAGCATGGACATCCCGGGCGCGCGCGTGACGATTTGCCCATGGTGGGATGGCCCGGCTTCGCGCGCTGAATTGGAAGCGCAACTTGCGCGTGAGGCGGAGACAGTCCGTGGCCGCTGGATTTGGATTCACCACGCGCCGCCGGCCGGATCGCCCGTGGGCTGGACAGGCAGGAAATTCGCCGGAGACCAGGAACTGCTCGATTGGATCCACCGATTCAAGCCAGACATGGTCTTGAGCGGGCACATCCACAACTCACCCTTCCATGCCGAAGGTGCATGGGTGGATCGGATCGGCGGGACGTGGGTGTTCAATCCCG
>Ga0105044_10014835_pt1 | contig 10530 bp, 2 predicted proteins | sample MAT01_FD_78092 | JGI IMG/M metagenome (GOLD analysis project Ga0105044, IMG submission 78092) | Freshwater microbial communities from Lake Fryxell liftoff mats and glacier meltwater in Antarctica - MAT-01 | ecosystem: Environmental > Aquatic > Freshwater > Ice > Liftoff microbial mat | place... | reverse complement strand
TGGTGGCGGTGGTTTTGGCGGCGGTGGACCCGGTGGACCCGGTGGACCCGGCGGCGGCGGCGGCGGCGGCGGCGGGCCTGTGGGTACCTGTGAAGGCGGTGATTGCGCCTGTAACGCAGTCGGCGAATACGTCGGAGCCGAGGTGGTGGCGCCTGATGTTAATGTCTCACCGAGCAATCCCAATATAGGAACGTCGCCCAACGGACTTTTCCGTCTCGAGGTGTCCCCGGCCCAATTTATGTCAGGGGTCACCTATGAGGTGTTCCGCATTGGAGATAATTCACTCCGCCTTCGGCTCGAACTTCCTCAAGGTGGTTTTAGCGGATTTGCTCCCGATGGCAGCGGCTATGCGATCTGGTGGTTGAGCGGAACCTTTCCGAACCAACAACTGAATCTGATGGTGTTCGACCTGAACGATGCCTTGGGTAGCGTTCCGGCCTACAGCTATGTCGGAGCCGCGGTTCCTTCCGGTTGGGGATTCAGTCCGCATGGTCGCTTTTTCATTATGGCCCGGAATGATATCGGCGGTTCCACAAGGATTCAGATCGCTCGGATCGCAGATGGATCTGCCCGCTTAGATACCAGTTTCAATGCTTCTGTTCCTCCTGGCTTGGCCGGGGATGAGATCGATATTGCAGGTTGGGGCTTTAGCTCAGACTGCAACGATCGCTCCTTCATGTGGGTCTATTCGGGTCCAAACAATCGGGCGACTTGGAATTTGGCCAATCTCGACCTTAGCACGCCGATTGTGGCTCAGCGCACTCTGACACCGCCGGCAAAATATTCCTTCAGTCGGTGTGCGGATCTGGCGGGTATTATGCAGCCGTCGCTTGCTCCTGGATTTGAAGCCGAGCTGATCAAGACGCGCAATGGACAGACGGAATCGGTCACCTCCGTTCCGAACCTGAATTACGAGTTCGTGACCACCGCGGACTTCGAGACCGCTCAATCCGGCGGCAATGTCATTAATCTCGCCCCCAACCGAGCGAAAGGGCCGTGCCCGGCGTCAGCCTTGGCCGACGAAGAAGTGCCGGTGGCCCCGGCGCCGCTTTCGCTTGGATTGCACTACTACGCTATTTACGACTTTGCCTTTGGGCAGGTGACACAACGGGGCGAAGCCGGACGGGCTGGCGTGGCCCATGCCAATCTCTTTCTTCGTCCCAATGGGTTGTTTCGGAGCTATGTGATCAAGGCTTCGACCTTGGAAGTTGGGTTTATTGATTTCCAATCCGGCGAAGTTGGGTCCGATGGAATGTTGCAAGATGTTCAGCTCTGGGGGGATGACTCTACTGATACGGACGGTGATGGATTGCCGGACTTGGGTGAGTTGGTTATGGGAACGGACCAGACTAAGCCTGATACCGACGGTGACGGAATCCGCGATGGCGCCGAAGTTCAGGCCGGACAGGACCCGCTGACTGGATTGACGGTCCGCACCGGAGTCATTGCGGCCTCAGACACTCCGGGCAATGCAGTCGATGTCTGCACCCTGAATGATCTCGCGGTCGTGGCGAACGATTCGGATGGTATCACGGTATTTAATATTTCCGAAGGCTTAAACCCAAGCCGCTTGGCCCAATTGGATACTCCGGGATCGGCGCGGAGTGTTGCTTGCGCGGGTTCTTTAGTCGCCGTAGCCGATGGGAGTGCCGGATTAGCGATCATTGATATAAGTGTTCCGGCGTCCGCTTTGATCCGCCATCAACTAAATCTTGGCAGTTCCGCCAACGCCGTCGCCGCCGCTGGAGGTATTGGATATGTCGGTCTGGCCAATGGGCAAATTGTCTCGGTGGATTTGGCGAGCGGGACTGTTCTCGAGCGGATTCAGGCGGGCCAAGAATCCTTCCAAGATCTTACCGTGGCGGGCGATGTTCTCTACGCTTTGGCGTTGGGTAGGCTTTATTTCCTCCCGTTGGATGGCGCCGAGCTTCGGGTGATCTCCAGCGTGGCAGTGGACGGCACATTGGGTGCGGGTAATCGACGTTTACGAGTCTTTGCGGGTGGTGGACGCGCCTATTGTACTTTTGCTCAGGGCTACAGCGTTTTCGACGTCAGCGATTCAATCAATCCCACCTTATTACTACGGAACATAACGACGCAAATTGGTTGGAAGCAGATCGTCGCGAATGGATCCGGCTTGGGCCTCGCAACGGTTGATCGTGTTAGCACCGACGATGGAACTCACGACGTTTCTCTCTATAACCTGCAGCCCAATGGGACCAACACGCAGTTCCTCGCGGTGTTGGCCACCCCGGGATTGGCGACCGCCATCGCCCTGTACAATGGATTGGCGTATGTCGCAGACGGTTCCGCTGGCCTCCAGGTCATCAACTATCTCGGTTACGATCAGGGAGGGCTGCCACCCACGATTGCGTTAAGCGCGAGTTTCCCACTCAGTCCGGCCCGCGCTGAAGAAGGCAAGAGCGTGCGCCTTTCGGCTGAGGTGACCGATGATGTTCAGGTGCGAAGCGTTGAGTTCTATATCGATGGAGTGAGGGTTGCGATCGACGGTAATTTCCCTTTTGAAACTCGGTTCGTGACGCCGCTTCTAACAGCCGAAAAATCTGGTTTCCGCTTGCGAGCCAAAGCCACTGATACAGGAGGAAATTTCCGATGGACCGACGAAATCACAGTCAATCTGGTTCCCGATGCTACGCCGCCACGGGTGATCCGACGCTTTCCTGGATCAGGCGTCATCGTCGGGGCCGCCACGATGGTATCAGCCGGTTTCAGTGAACCGGTTCAGATCGCGAGCCTGAATGCCAATACTCTCAAACTTAGGGCCGCCGGAGCTGACGGAGCGTTCGGAACCCCAGACGACAGTCCGGTCGAGGGTTCGGCCATTGAGTACCGCGACGACATCTCGACCGTTTTCCTCAACTATGGAGAGGCCCTACCGGCTGGCCTTTACGAAATGCGGTTGAAGCCCCCCATTGCAGATCTAGCGGGCAATCAACTCCCAGGCGACGTGGTCTGGACTTTCTGGATTTTAGGGGAAGTGGATACCGACAACGATGGTGTGCCTGACGTCGTCGAGGCTGCCTTGGGCTATGATCCCAACAATCCGGACTCCAATGGAAACGGGGTGCTGGACGGTGACGAGGATCTGGATTTTGACCGCCTGCGAAACAGTTGGGAATTACTTTTCGGATACGATCCTCGGAAGCGAGATTCGGATGAGAATGGGGTCTTTGACGACCGAGAGGACGGTGACAACGACGGACTCGACAACTTCAACGAAATGCAGCGTCGTTTGAATCCTCGGAATGGCGACAGTGATGGCGATGGTTGGGATGACTTTGGTGAAGTGACTGACAATACAGATCCATTGGATCCGGCCTCGGGTCCCAAGGCATGGGTCAGTTCAATGACGGTGAGTGTTCTCAATGCCGCTCCTTTCCTGACGCCCGCGGGAACCTTGGAAATGGTCTCCTCCCTGTTGGTTGCCCATCTCAACGCGGCACCGGAATCCCGCCCTAGTGGTCTGCCTCTTCTTGCTGCTTCTCCCAACGTGAGCTTCCTGAATGCCGCATCAACATCTTTGCCCGCTGGAACTGAAATTTGGGTAGATGGACCGGTGGTGAGCTTCTTGAATGCTGCATCGTCCTCTCTTCCCTCTGGATCTTCCATTTGGGTGGGTGGGCCGGTGGTGAGTTTCCTGAATTCTGCACCGGCCACTGCTGAGGGCAACTGGTCCCCGGTATCTCCCCTGGTGAGCTACCATAACGAGTGAACCACTTTCTGAATCTTCTCTATCTCGAACAGCCTATGAAAAATCCACGTTCCCAACCCTTCAGAGCGATGTTCCGCCACGCACTGGCGGGAATCTTGATGGCGGGTGCTTTAATCCTTCCGGTCGGTGCTGCCGACCCGGATTTGCCCTATGTAAGCGGCTCAACGGGCACTGATGGTCCCTTGATGTTCAAGGAAATCATTCCTGGCGGAAGAGCCTATGTCTCCATGGCGTATTTTCCACCGACTGAAAAAATTATTTTATTTGGTGGCTACGTTAACGGCACGGAAGTCGCCGGGACCTGGGAGTATGATGGGGTCAATTGGAAGCAGCTGTTTCCGGCCAACAGCCCGAGCACTCGGCGAGATCACCGGATGGTATTCGATGCTCAACGCAACGAATTGGTGCTCTTTGGCGGATTTCGGGGTGCCTCTGGTTACCTAAACGACACCTGGGTGTGGTCGAACAATAATTGGACCCAAAAGATTACGGAAACCTCACCCATCGCGCGCGCCCGCCCTATGATGGCCTTCGATGGGGCCACGGCTCGCCGCAATGTGGTTCTCTTTGGCGGTGATAGTGCCAACGACGACACCTGGATTTGGGATGGTACCAACTGGGCACTTGTCGCCAGCGCCACTCGCCCCCCTAATTATGCTGGATCGGGGATCGCCTTTGATTCTGCTCGCAATGAAGTCGTGATGTTCAACAACGCGGCGGATACCTGGATCTGGAACGGTACTGGGTGGAGCAATCGGGCTTCTGCGGACCGTCCAAGCGGACGCGGAAACCATCGTCTTACGTATGATCCAGTGCGGCAGCAAGTGGTTCTGTTCGGCGGTGACAACCGGTCGGACACCTGGACCTGGAATGGCGCGAATTGGACCGCCAAGAACACGATTTCCGTTCCGCAACGGGCGACCTTTGGGATGGATTGGCACCCGGGCCTGCAACGCATTGTCATGTATGGTGGGTACACTCAGCTCGAGAATCCGGCCTCGGATGTTTGGTTTTGGAATGGGACCGATTGGTCCTTCGGTAGCGGAGCCACTCAATGGTTTGACCTGTCCGCAGGACCTGCCGGACGCCAAGGGCGATTCGATTTTACAACGATTGAAATTCCGGCCGGCATTACCGTTCGATTCCTCAAGGATTCCGCCAATAACGCTGTTCGCTGGTTGGCGACTGGCGACGTTTTGATAAACGGAGTCGTTGATGTTTCCGGCGAGCGAGCGCTCAACAGCTTTCCGCCGGGAACGGTCGCCAAAGGAGGATCGGGTGGTTATGACGGTGGCGCCCGGGGCGTCCGTTTTGATGCCTCGACGAGCTATGCCGGTGGACCTGGACAAGGACCGGGTGGTGGTTTGCCAGGAACCCAGCCGGTAACCAGTCCGCAAAACCTCCGGGATGGCCAAAATGGCCGTTATGCGGAGGTCTATGGTAATGCATTTCTACAACCGTTGTTGGGCGGATCCGGCGGTGGCGGGGGTTCTTCGGTGGCGGCGGCTGATGGTGGTTCCGGTGGCGGGGGCGGGGGAGCCATTCTCATATCAAGTTCGCGGGACATCGTTCTCAACGGTGCCATCCGCGCCAACGGCGGTGACGTTGAAGGTTTTAATAGCGCTGGTGGTCGGGGCTCAGGCGGCGGAATTTTACTCAAGGCCGACCGAATCTCAGGTCCCGGTGTCTTGGAGGCTTACGGAGGGTATGCCAGTAACCCCAACGCCGATGGACGTATCCGAGTGGAAGCGTTTGTGCGGACGATGACGGGTGTGGGGAATCCAGTGGTGATTGGCGGTCTTCCCGGCGCCAATAATGACATTAACAACGCGGGCTCAACTTTGCTGATCACGAGTGTAAAAGGCGTCGGTGTGCCGGCCCTGCCGAGTGGTAATCTTCTGACTCCCGATGTGGTGTTCAGCGAAACCGGTCTGGTCACAATTCAAGTCGCCGCGACAGGTATCCCCGATGGAACACCGGTTACACTTCGTGTCACCACCGGCAATGGCGTGGTGATCGGAAATGCCAATCTCGCCGCGAGTGCCGCCTCCATCCAGGTGACGATTCCCAAGGGATTGGGTACCTTGCAGGCCACGGCGCAGTTCGCTGCGCCCTGACTCAATGACGGGCCGGGAGGTTATCCTTCCGGCTAATTCGATTGGAGACTCGCCAGTTGGTCGGACAGCCGTTTTGCTGACACCGGAACGGAAGTGCCAAGTTCCTGGGCAAACAGGGACACTTTGAATTCCTCGATTAACCACCGGAATTCCTCGAGCGACGACACCTTGACGGTGGCGTCGCTTTTTTTTGTCAGCCTTTGAAGTGCAATTATAAAGGGCTCGACCTGACGCTGCCGCTCCTGGTCTTTGGGTGGGTTCTGGGCCGCTCGTTCGATCCGAAGCAGCAGTGCTTTTTGGTAGCGTGGCAGATCAGCTAGACGGACGAAGGGAACGGTTTCCAGAAAACGAGGCGGTGTTAGAGAATTGAGTTCCCTCTCGAACGAGTTTACGGATGTTGTGGTCGGTGCCGCGCGTTTTGTTCGCGCGGCTAGTAGTTGCTCCAATTGGCCGAAATCCTTGGCCGATTTTGAGCGATTCGAGGAGGTGGTTGAGGAAGGTCCGAGCCTTAGTGAGATCTGACGGTATAGTTCCAAGACGAGTCCAATACGGTCCAGTAGCGGGGGCACGAGCCCAGTAAACCGCGCTCGGCAATGATTAACTGCAGTCTCAAAAGTCACTTTGGAGAGTGTAGGGAAGGGGGCTGAATCGAGAATATTTCGACGGGCATGTTCAAACGCGCTCTCCTGCAATTCTTCCACTGAACCTAAAGGTGAATAGAGGAGAGCAAATCGACTCACCGCACGAAGATCCTTTTGCAGCCAGGCAAACTCCCGCTGAAGGGCCAGCTCAAGGAGTCGGCTCAATCCGGCGCGACTGGCCTGTTGGGCAGAAGAGTCGGTACCGAACAGCCGCAGATTCACCTGGCCCTCTTCTGCTTCAAGACCGGGCCACGCGAACTGGGAGGTAGCCCCAGTTCCTCCAAGATCAATTCGTTCGGGAAGGTCGCCAAAGGTCCAATTCGTAAGGCCAAACCGTTCCCAACGTTGTACCGCTGCTTTCCAAACGGGAGATTCCTTTGGTTCGGTTGGACGTTTGGCGGGTAGGATTGCTTTCACTGCCGCCAGGTCCCGGCCGCAGGCCAGAATCCGCTGGTCGTGATCGATTACTTCCAACCGAGGACGTAGGTGGGTGGGCAGGGATTCCGCCGCGACATCGGCGGCGGAGACCACCAGCCCATAATTTTGGCGAAGGAAGCGAGCGAAGTCGTGCCCCAACGTTGGGCCCGTCGGCTGTAGACCACGGACAATTTCCTGCACCTTGGGCGGAATCGGTTGCAATTGCCGTCGAGCGGCTTTGGGAAGAGCGCGGAGCCATTCCTCCACCAAACCTGCGCGGAGGCCTGGTATCGACCAGTCTAAGACCGCCGGCGGCACGGAATCTACCAATGCGAAAGGAAGACGAACCGTCACCCCGTCGTGGTCCTCACCAGGAGCATAGGCGTAACTGAGTGACACAGGCTGACCTCCCAGCGCAACCGTCTCAGGAAACGCCTCACTATCGTAGGAAAGGTCACGCCCAGCCGTTAAATCCGCCTCTTGAGCGCACAGTCCGTCGGGGTCACCGCAGTCCTGGAGCCAACGATTCAGTTCGGCGACGGAGGAAATCCGTTCGAGTCGGCTGGAATAGAAATCGAACAAGGCTTGGTCGACGTCCACGGACCGATGTCGGACTCGCGTCTGCCAGGTCTCGATCTTCTCGCGCAGTCGACGGTTGTGCTCCAGAAACTGGTATTGGGGCGGCACCAACGCTGAGACTGTTGCCGACTGTCGCCGCCAGTTGGATTCGGTGGGCTCCACGTCGAGGGAATCTCGTCGGGCCGACGGTAGGAGTTCCTCTTCGACGAGGGCAGAACGAATAAAGAGAGCAGTGGCCGCCTTGGTATCGAGATTGCCCAAAGCCACGCGCCGCCGGCGAACCTCCAGGCCGTGGAGAGTGATGATTTCGTCGATAACAACTTGGCCAGCCGAGGTGATCCAGCGGGGATTTTGATGGGTTATTTTGACCAGGTGGGGGGCGAGGTCTGGGATCCATTCTGGGGCAATGGCTGCCACCGTTCGGGCGAACAGTTTCGAGGTCTCCACAATCTCCCCGGCGACAATCCATCCGGGTTGGGTACCTTTCGTCGGCCGCGTTTCTCCACTCGGGCGAATGGGCGCCGGTTTACGGAGTTTCTCAGCCCGCACAAAAAGGGCGGACCCGGGGAAAAGCATCACCTGGCGGTTTCCGGCAGTTTTGTACTGGTTGCGGTCTTCCAGAATTCCTAGATGGCCAAGAAGACCGGCCAAGATTGATCGATGAATCGCATCGTAGTTTGGGTCACCGGGTCGAGATCCTGAACTGTCGGTTGGCCGAGGTTTTCCAGAGTAGGCCGGCGCCAATTCGTTCTCGATTAGCTCATGTAAGGCATCCTCCAATTGGGAGTGTAATTCTTGCCATTCCCGAAGGCGGAGATAGGAAAGGAAATTTGCCTGACAGAATTTTCGCCGCTGGCCCTGGGCTCGCAGGGTTTCCCATTGCTCCTGAACGACATTCCAGAGGTTCAGCAATCCGAGGAAATCCGACACGGGATGCACATATCGCCGGTGCGCCGAGTCAGCCGCAGTTTGTTGGTCGGCCGGTCGCTCGCGTGGATCCTGAATGCTTAATCCCGAAGCAATGATCAGGAGTTCCCGCGTGGCGTGTTCTTGCCGGGCCTGCAGGACCATTCGGCCGAGAGTGGGATCAATGGGCAGGCGGGCAAGATTATGCCCTAGCGACGTTAAATTTCCCGCATCATTAAGAGCTCCCAGTTCCCGCAGTAACGTATACCCTCCCGAGATGGCGGCCGGTGCCGGCGGGTTTAGAAACGGGAAGGTTTCAATGTTGCCCAGGCGAAATGCCTTCATTCGCAGAATGACCTCGGCGAGGTTAGCCCGCTGGATCTCCGGTTGAGTGTGCGGCGGCCGTTCGAGAAAATTCTCTTCCGAATAGAGTCGAATACAGATTCCAGCTTCGACCCGACCGGCTCGACCTTTTCGTTGATTGGCGCTGCTCTGGGAGATGGGCTCAATGGGCAGACGACGAGTTCGGGTTCGCGAATTGTAGCGGCTGATCCGGGCGAGACCGGCATCGATGACAAAGCGGATGCCAGGGATCGTTAGGGAGGTTTCCGCGATATTCGTTGCGACCACGATTTTCCGATGCGCAGACGGGGCAAAAACTCGTTGCTGATCTCCTGCACTCAAGCGGCCATAAAGCGGGATAACCTCGGCTTCGCTGCCTCTCCTTCCTTCCAATAAATCAGTGGCTTCCCGTATGTCGCGTTCCCCTGGAAGAAAAATAAGGACGTCACCGCGAGACGATTCGTCCAACACACGTTCAGCGACGCGAACCGCTGCATCCACGATCGTTTGGTCCCCTCGTTCCTCGGATTCGGCGTCGAGGGGTTCATAGGAGACGTCCACTGGGAACGTTCGTCCTGAGACCTCGATGACGGGCGCGTCGTTGAAAGCTCGTGAGAAAGCGCCTGTATCGATTGTCGCGGAGGTGATGATGAGTTTCAGATCCGGCCGCCGCGCGAGCAGGCCCTTCAGGTAGCCGAGCAGGAAATCGATGTTAAGACTTCGTTCATGGGCCTCGTCGATGATCAGGGCATTGTAATCGGTCAGTAATGGATCCCCTCGGGTCTCGGCGAGGAGGATGCCGTCCGTCATCAGTTTCAAATACGTCTCGGGACCCGACCGGTCATCAAAACGGATCTTGCAGCCCACTTCGCGTCCCCAGGCAAGGTCGAGTTCTTCTGCAATCCGGCGGGATATGGATAAAGCGGCAACTCGTCGGGGTTGAGTGCAGCCAATCATGGCCTCAATTCCCAGGCCGGCTTCCAAGCACATCTTCGGGATTTGCGTCGTCTTACCGGATCCCGTTTCGCCAGCAATCACCACCACTGGATGAGCCCGGATGGCCGCGACGATCTCATCTTTGCGGGCCGTGATCGGGAGGCTCTCCGGATAGGTACAGTGGGGCACATTTAGCCGACGCAGTTCGCGAAATTCGACGGATTGTTGCGCCTGATCCAGCAGGCGACCCAGAATTTCGTTGTGACGTTCGGCATGGTGATGATCGCGCAACAGTCGAACCAATCGTGCCCCAAGCCGAACCCAGTCACGGGTCAGGCAGCGAGGCAGGAGATCCTGCAATTGATTCAAACGATCGTCATTCATCCTAGAGCCCCTCACTGTGACGGATCAGCCGCTCCGAGTCGAGCGGCCGCATTGCATCAGCAGCAGTTCTCGTTTTGAGTGAGGGCCCTGAGTGCGCGGCTGGACGTAGGAGTGGGAACGAGTTCTAGGGAGCGCGCTGCCCAAAGATTTTTACACTTTTGGCGGGACTCACTCCCTCCTTCCGGGAAATCCAATGCCGGTGGGGGAAGACGAAGTCATTCAGGGTCGGCGGCGGAGGTCCGCGGAACTGGGCGAAATCGGCGAGCTGCTCGCCGCCCCATCCCGAATGGCATCGGACCCGGGGTTTCGCGCGAGTTTTGCCAGCGCTGGGATTGGCGCCAACGCTACGGACACGGCCTGGAGGAGTTTCACGGAGTCCACCACTCCACGCTCATCGCCCTGGACGGCACCGGCTACCACTGCTCGGCGAAGATCCACGGGCCGTGTTGCTCCCACCGCACGCCGGAGAAGGGAC
>Ga0105044_10014829_pt1 | contig 10532 bp, 6 predicted proteins | sample MAT01_FD_78092 | JGI IMG/M metagenome (GOLD analysis project Ga0105044, IMG submission 78092) | Freshwater microbial communities from Lake Fryxell liftoff mats and glacier meltwater in Antarctica - MAT-01 | ecosystem: Environmental > Aquatic > Freshwater > Ice > Liftoff microbial mat | place... | reverse complement strand
TAGATCGTCGGGAAGAATTGACCGATTGGCTGCTTCATCAACAGACGAAAGAAGTTCACCCCTACACCGGGGCCGCCCCCGGTGCGTGGGGTTGGAGCGATGAGCCCGGCAGCGTGCCCGATTGCGACGACACGCCGGGTGCGATTTTGGCGATCGGTCACCTGTCGGGATCCACCCCCCGACCCTCGCTAAAGGCTGGCGTGTCTTGGATGCTCGGCCTGCAAAACCGCGATGGCGGCTTCCCCACTTTTTGCCGGGGTTGGGGCAAACTTCCTTTCGATCGCAGCGGCACGGACCTGACGGCCCACGCACTCCGAGCGATCTGGCAAGTCAATGCCACCGTCATCGAATCCGGCTTCTCCTACTTGAATCGTCAACAACATCCCGATGGATCCTGGCTACCGCTCTGGTTCGGCAACCAACACGCACCGGACGATATCAACCCTGTTTACGGCACTTCGCGGGTGTTGGCCGCGTATCGCGACTTGAAGCGGGCCGACTTCAAAGAGGCACAACGCGGTATCGCCTTCCTATTTGCTGTTCAGAACTCAGACGGCGGCTGGGGCGGGGCAAAGGATACACCATCGAGCATCGAGGAAACCGCCCTTGCCGTGGAGGTTCTGCTCGGAATCGTTCCAGCCGAAACGCGCGATGTGATCGATCGAGGCATTGAGTATTTGCTTCGCCGCGTCGAAGACGGCTCGTTCGCGCAACCATCGCCCATTGGTTTCTACTTTGCCAAGCTCTGGTACTTCGAAAAACTGTATCCCATCATCTTCACCGTTGCCGCGCTGGGTCGTGCCACGCGGCAGCTTTCAACGGAGAACTCATGATGCTTTCCACGATCATTCTGGCGATTGCATTGATCCCTGGAGATGCTCCAAAGCCGACTCTGCCGACCGACTGGGATGGAGAGTGGAAAGGTAAGCTCCAAATCATGCCTTTGAATGGCGAGAAGCATGAAACCGTGATGGAATTGCACATCGCACCGATGAAAGTTGGGAAAGGCTATTCCTGGAAAATCATCTACGGCGAGGGCAAGAAGCAGCAGGTTCGCAATTACGAATTGATTCCGCAAGAAAAGGCGAATCACTTCGTTATCGACGAGAAAAATGGGTTGCTGATCGACTCGTTTTTGGTGGGCTCGACCATGCACAGCCAGTTTCAAGTTGCCGATTCATTGATACCCGTTCGCTACGAACTCAAGGGGGAAATCCTCACATTCAGTCTGGCTTCCTACGCCACGAAAGACGCGCGTACCACGAAGCTCGCCAAAGGCGAGTTCGACGCCATAGCCTTTAAGCTCGAAGCGGTTCAAGTCGCGGAACTACGCAAGGCGAAGTAACAAATACAACATCTTCATGCCCGTTGTTCGTTGAGTACCTTCATGGCACCTGTTCTGACGCCGTCCGTTCCCGATGTCCGTGGCCGCTTTGGTCCATACGGGGGCCGCTACGTTCCCGAAACGCTCATGTTCGCCATCGAGCAACTGACGGACGCCTACGAGTCCGCGAAGCACGATCCCGCGTTCCAAGCAGAATTCACTCGCATTCTCAACGAGTATGTCGGTCGGCCCTCGCGTTTGTATTTTGCCGAGAGGCTAACGAAGGAAGCCGGCGGGGCTCGCATTTTCCTGAAGCGCGAAGACTTGAACCACACCGGTGCGCACAAAATCAACAACGCCATCGGTCAGGCTTTGCTTACAAAGCGAATGGGAAAGAAACGGATCATCGCCGAGACCGGGGCGGGTCAACACGGCGTTGCTAGTGCCACGGCCGCGGCTTTGCTCGGTTATCCCTGTAGCGTCTACATGGGCTCGGAGGACGTGCGTCGGCAGGAACTGAACGTCTTTAAAATGCGGGCGATGGGCACGGAAGTGATTCCGGTCGAAAGCGGCAGCAAAACTCTACGCGATGCCGTGAATGAAGCAATGCGCGAGTGGATGGCCACGGTCGAGACAACGCATTACATTATCGGCAGCGTGATCGGCCCGCATCCGTTTCCAATGATGGTTCGCGATTTTCAGGCTGTGATTGGCGAAGAGACCAAGCAGCAATCGCTCGACCAAATTGGCCGTCTGCCCGACGTCGTAGTTGCCTGCGTCGGAGGCGGCAGCAATGCGGCCGGCATGTTCTACCCGTTCATTAACGACAAGAGCGTTGAGTTGGTCGGCGTCGAAGCCGGCGGTCGAACCAACGAGTATGGGGAGCACGCAGCGACTATCAGCCAGGGCAAGCCAGGCGTGTTACACGGAACTTTTAGCTACGTTCTTCAAGACGACGACGGCCAAACTGCCCCCGTCCACTCGATCTCGGCCGGGCTCGATTATCCCGGTGTCGGGCCGGAACACAGTTACTGGAAAGACCAGGGCCGCGTGCGTTACACCAGCGTGAACGACGCTGAATCGCTGGAAGGCTTTCGTGTTTGCTGCCGAATGGAGGGTATCATCCCAGCCCTAGAAACCGCCCACGGCATTGTGGAGACGATGCGAATCGCGGCCGCTCGTAAGAAGACCGATGTCGTCGTGCTTTGCTTCTCGGGCCGCGGCGATAAAGATTGTGCCGAGGTCGCACGCTTAGTTCAAGGTTAACCGGAGTATTCATGTCATCAACAAAAGTCGCCCTCGTCACGGGCTCCGCCACTGGCGCTGGCCGAGCCATCGCCTTACGCTTCGCCAAGCGTGGCTTCTCTGTCGCCGTCAACTATTCGCGATCTGAAGCGGACGCGAAGGAAACGCTCGCTGCCATCCAGAAACTGGGCGTGCCCGCGATTCTTTGCAAGGCAACTGTGGGCGACGATGCCCAGGTGCGGGCCATGGTCGAACGCTGTCGGGTTGAGTTGGGCGGGCTTGACGTGCTGGTCAACAATGCCGGCACGACACACTTCATTCCACATACCGAACTCGAAGCGGTAACGGACGAAATTTGGGACGAGATCTTTCAAGTGAATCTAAAAGGAGCGTATTACGCGAGCCGAGCTGCGATGCCGTTGCTGAAGGAACGTAAGGGGAACATCGTCAGCATCTCATCGGTAGCCGGGTTGCTGGGGCACGGCAGTTCGATCCCGTATTCGGCAAGCAAGGCGGCCATGAACTGTATGACGCAATCGCTGGCCCGGGCATTCGCTCCGGACGTGCGAGTCAATGCGGTGGCGCCCGGCCCTATTCTGACGCGTTGGTTGGTTGGCCACGAAGAACACGTGGACAAGGCGATCGCGCAGACACCCATGAAGCGAGCGGCCACGCCGGATGACGTGGCCGATGTCGTGGAATTCCTGGCGCTGGGAACAACGCTGATGACCGGGCAGGTCTTGGTGGTGGATGGTGGTCGAACGATGTGACGACCCGGTAAGACCCGTTACTTGCGATGGCGGATTTTCGCTCGCAGTCGGCGCTTCTTACGTCCGACCTTTCGGCGACCAGTACCGCGGCGACGTCCCATAAACACATACTCCTTGGAAATCACATCTGAATAGTGAAAGGGCAAATGATAGTCGCGCAGTGTGCTGGCGACAAGGGGAACCAAAAGCAAGAGAGAGAATCATTTCCTCGGACCTTTTTTTATAAGAGGAACGAGTGGTTCACCGGGGAAGGGGCCTTGAATAGGTGGGTTCGAAAATTGCTTGCCAGTTCCCACGGGCGGCGGCTCTTTCAAGATCTCGTTCAAGTTTTTGGGTTTTTCGACGTCTGTGGGTAACTCCGTTGGCAGAGCTGTCGTCGGTGCCGAAGGAATTTGGTCGGTTGCCGAGACCGGCCACAACAAGTACCCGATGCCCGTGGCGATCATCGAAAAGCCAATCAGAAAGCAGGCAATTAAACCGAAAAGAGCCGCAGTACCCGATGACCGCTCAGGTCGAGGTACGATCGCCAGCGGCTTCTGCCGCGTTGATGTAGCTCCACGAAATCTTTTCGGTCGTGCGACAACGATAGGCAGCGAAGGCGGGACTAGCGTTGCGATCGCTGGGGATTCCAATCCCGTGAGAGCGGCTGTTGAGTGTTCAGTGCCAACGGCGAACGCGTTTCGGCATAGCGTGCAATTGTAGGTCCGACCGCGAAGGGCGGGCGAATAGGCATAGGCCACCTGACAGTGAGGGCATTCGATTCGCTGAGACAGTTGAGCACTCCACGTTCGATTGCGTTCCCCACAAAAAATTGTACTTGAGTACGGCGTTACAGGAAACGACGATCAGAACCATTTGAAACCAAATTCCATCTCGATAGGCAAGTTCTACCACAGCGAATTTCGTAGCATTCGCTGTGTCGGCACGGCCGATTCCCATGAGCGAACCATCCGCACGCGTCCGAAACGTCTTGCCGCCTCCGTTGCCACCGAGCCGGCGCGGCTGGCGTCGCTTCCGACCCAATCTTCGTCAGTTTCGCAGTCGCTTCTCGAATGATCTGCTTGGCTGGGAAGTTCTCCGTGCCGGCCGTCGGACGGGAACACTCGCGATTGCCCGGACTGCCATCGGCGGATTACTTCTCGCGGCCATGTGGGCGTTGTGGTCCGCAAGTTTCGGAAGCGATGCATCGCTCACGGGAACCGGCACGACGATCGGCAAACAACTGACCGGGTTCGCCGAGTGGTTCGCCATCACCTTTTTCGTGGTCCAAGCTATTGCAGTGCTCTTACTCACGCCCGTGTTCGTGGCCGGTGCGATCTTCGAGGAACGAGACACCCGTTCGGGCGAAATCCTGTTAACCACCGAGTTGACTCGACGTGAAGTATACGTCGGCAAGATCGGCGCGCGGATGGTGCAGGTTTTACTCGTCATCTTGGCCAGTATGCCGATTCTCTTTCTGACGCAACTCTGGGGTGGCGTGTCGCTGGAGATGATTTTGGTCAACTACTCCGCCACCTGCATCGCTGTGATCGGAGCCGGGGTGGTAACAGCCGCACTCAGTGCTTACGCGGAGACCATGCGTGCCGCTATTCTGCGCGCCTATGGCGTTCTGTTTCTGCTCGACGTGCTCTTCTTTCCCGCATCGCCGTTTTTGGTCATCGGCATGTCCACTCTACACTGGGGTGCCGGCCTGGGCGTGATGGTCTTCTATCTTCCTTTGCAACTCACCATCGTCGTGATCGGTTACTTCATCGGCCAACGCTGGCTGCGCATGGCCATGCTGCGGCAGAAGACGCGTGTTGTTAAGAAACCCGGCGTCCCGCCACCCTTGCGAGGGACAACTTCGAGCCGCTTGCCGCCCCTCACAGACAATTTCGATCCGCTGTTGTGGAAGGAACTCAATGTCGGAACACGAGTCCCGCCGAGAGAGGCTTTGAAGGCCTGGGCTCGCTTGCCAGGCAATCACACGATAGATGATCGTCTCGATGAGATGGGCACCGTACGCTGGGTCATGCTCTCGCGCGAGAGCAGTGCCTTTATCTTTCGTCTGATGCTCGCTCTTGCGGTCTTCATTCTGTTCCTCCTGACCGTAACCAATCTCATTCCGAGCGATTGGGTCGCGCGAGTGATTGGCGGGATAGCACTGGCCTGGCTCCTGTGTGCCGTGGGCTTGTCGGCTGCAACAGGCATCTCCCGCGAACGGCAAAAGCAAACGTTGATCGACGTGCTGATGCTGCCAGGTCCACGCCGCGATCTCCTGAAAGCGAAGGCCCTCGGCGCACTCTCACGCGGAATTTGGCCGGGAATCGCCATCGTGTTCATGCTCCTTACCACGACGATCGGTCTGGGTACTTCGCTCGTCGCAGTGGCATTCTTGGTGCTCGTGGCCTGCGGACTCACGTTTTTCTCTGTCGCACTCGGAATCTGGCTTTCCGCTCGCTGCCGCACGGCCCTGAATGCCACCGCCACCTGGATCGGCCTGATGAGTGCCTTGTTGATCGGCACGTTTCTGCTCGCCGAAGCGAACCAGGATTTTCGAGCCGTGCCCGGTCTCCAATATCGGCCAGACTATCCGGGCTGGAGCCGAGTCGCTAATCCACTGCTCGCCTGGGGACGGCTGGCGTTTCGTTACGATTACAATTCCGGTCAGTATGTATCGGGGAATGATGCGAACCCCTGGCCCCTCGCCATCGAAGACATTCTTCCTGCACTGTTATGTCCGCTCCTGTTTGCCACGCTCGGTGGCGTCTTGTGGACCTTGGCTGTCCGACGGTTCGAGAAGGAAGGGCGTTCGTGAAGCGACCTCCGCCGTTGCCGCGAAAAAAGGACCGGAGTCGATTCGGCTTTGGCAACGCGCTCCTGGGCTGGGAATTGCTCCGCGTCAGTCGCCGAACTGGGGCGCTCGCGATCGGCCGCTTTGCCTTTGGGGCCGCTCTCCTGGGCGTCATGTGGGTTTTGTGGTCCTCCCGCTACTCGCAGTACGACATCGTGACCGGGGACGTAAGTGCCATCGGCAAAATCCTGAACCGGTTTGCCGGAGAATTCTCGCTGACGTTCTTTCTCATTCAAGTCACGCTCGTGCTGCTGCTCACGCCGATCTTCGTGTGCGGATCCGTGTTCGAAGAACGCGACACGCGTTCCGGCGAAGTGCTCCTCACTACGGACCTGACGCGGCGCGAGATTTTCTATGGCAAACTGCTCGCCCGGCTCGTGCAGGTCGGCATGGTGGTGGCCGCGGGCATGCCCATTCTTTCTCTCACCTTGTTGTGGGGTGGCGTGGCCATCCATTTCATTGCCGTCGGCTACATGGTGACATTCTTCTGCATTCTCTCCTCGGGCGCAATCGCGGCTTCCGTCTCTGGTAGTTCGGAAACATTTCGCCAGGCCGTCTTGAAGTCTTACGCCTGGATTCTGGTTTTCGATGCGGTGATATTCCCCGCTTCGCCCTATTTTTTGATCGTCACCGCTCGAGAGGAAATCACTTCGAGCCTCTGTTGCGGAATGTTCTTCATTCCCATTCAGCTCGTGGTCATCTTCGTGTCGCTGGCACACGGCTTACGATGGCTGCGCCTGGCCATGCTGCGACAACGCAAGCGTGTGACGGCGGAATTGGCACTGCAAATGGCCAAGAGAAAGCCTCCGGTTCCGGAGGAAGACCCTCTCTTCTGGAAAGAACGGTTCGTTGCCGGGAACGTCGAGATGAGTCACATGCTGATCGTGTGTCTCAGTTTGACGACTTTGACCGTCGTCGGCGTGCTTGCCATTTTCGGCGCGCTCATTTTTCCGCCAGGCTGGGTGACCGTTTATGTGACTCCCACGATTCTCGCCTCGGCTATAGCCGTGGTCGGTCTCGCCACGGCCGGAGGCGTGGCACGTGAACGTCAGAAGAACACGCTCATCGATCTGTTCATGATCCCCGGGGGGCGACGGGAAATCTTGCGGGCGAAACTCTACGGTGCATTGTGGAACGCACGCTGGCTGTTGCTCACCGTTCCGGCCTTGCTGCTCCTCGGCATCGTGAGCGGCACGCCGGTGGTTGCGATACCGTTGTTGGCCGCTTCCTCCGTGGCATTTCTCGCGTTCGGTGCCATGCTCGGACTGTGGCTCTCGGTTCGTTGCCGGTCGGCCCTGACCGCGAATTCTATCTGGATCAGCGCGATTTCCCTGTCCCTGATCGGAACATTTCTGCTGGCCGACGCGTTGTCCCACCGCGACGCGAACTCGTTCGGCGGCACCAGAATCGTTTATCCGGAGTGGAGTAGAGCAATGAATCCGATCATGGGCTGGCAATCCCTGGCGATGACGCCGGAGGAGAAGCCGGTCTATGTCGGCAAACAAGAAAAGTACCTTCGCCTCGTTCCCGATCAGTGGCCGCGTTTGTTGAACCCGCTCGCGGGAGTCGCGCTGTACGGCGCATTGGCTTGGCTGTGTTGGGTTCTCGCACTGCGGACGTTTGAAAAGGAAGGGCGGGAGTGACTCATACGTGGCGACATGATTCCGATCTTGTCGAATCAAACTCACAAGATCGGAATCATGTGCCACAATTTGGATTCGCATCACAAAACCGGGTAGACTGAGTTTATGCTCCGAATTCGCGGTACCTCCCGACGGCTGTGCGACGGCATTTCTCGCCGTGATTTCCTGACTATTGGCGGCTTGGGTGCGCTGGGTGTCTCCCTGGCCGATGCGGCACCTCAACCCACCGCGAAGGCCAAAGCCTGCATCCTGCTCTTCCTGTATGGCTCTCCTCCACAGCACGAAACATTCGACCCGAAGCCTGATGCGCCGCGTGAAATTCAGGGCGAGATGGGCTCGATTCCAACGAGGATACCCGGCGTTCGATTCTGCGAAGGGTTGCCTCGCGTTGCGGCCATCGCCAACGAGTTGACCGTCGTGCGTTCGATGACGCACCCGTATCCGGTTCATGGCGTGGCCTACGCGGTCAGCGGCATTCCAACCTACGATCCGTCGCTGGAAAATCGCCCTCGCGACTCCAGGCACTGGCCGTACATCGGCTCGGTCGTGGACCATCTCAGTGGAAAAGTGTCTCCGGCGACCGTGCCTCGAAATATCGCGATGCCCTGGATGCTGAATTCCAAGACGGACAATCTGGTGAATGCGGGTCCATTCGCGGCTTTCCTGGGTCAGGGTCACGACCCGGTTTGGACAGACTACACCGGCAAGGGGACGCGCATCGTCCCGCACCTCTCCGACGGCCAGACGAAGGATTTCCACGATCCCTTTGGCGGCTGCACCGCCGAAGGACGATTTCAGCTTTCAGATGCGGCGGTTCCGCCAGACGACGTGCATCCGGCACGACTCGAAGATCGACTCTCTCTTCTCGATCAGTTCGACCGTTCGAGAAACGTAGCCGACCGTGTGGCCAAGCGAACTTCCTTCGATCGACAGCGAGAACAAGCTTACTCGCTGATTACATCTTCGAATGTTCGAAACGCCCTGGACATTACGCGCGAGCCGATCGGAGTGCGCGAGAGTTACGGCATGACGTTGTTCGGACAGGGGTGTCTGGCCGCTCGCCGGCTGGTCGAGGCGGGATCGAAATTCATCACGGTCTTCTGGGACGGGTATGGGTTGTTTGGCGGCTGCGCCTGGGATACACACAGTAATCACTATCCCCGCCTGAAGAATTTTCTGCTCCCCGGCTTCGACGTGGCCTACTCGGGGCTCATTCGCGATCTGAAAGCACGAGGCCTGCTCGATGAAACGCTGGTGATGTGCATCAGCGAGCATGGCCGCACGCCGCAGATTGACTCGAAGCCGAAGGGGGCAGGGCGGCACCATTGGTCCCGCGTGTACTCGGCCGTGTTTGCCGGCGGCGGCATCGCACGCGGCAAGGTGATCGGTGCTTCGGACAAAATCGGCGGCGACGTCAAGGATTGCCCGGTGTCGCCGAAAGACGTGCTGGCCACTTCGCTCACACTTCTCGGTTTAGATCCACACGCCACCGTGCCCGATCCGCAAGGGCGGCCGATGCCCGTGGTAGGGGACGGGCAATCGCGGATTGAGATGATTGGTTGAATTCTTGTAGGGCAAGCGTCCTCGCTTGCCTTGAGTTTGGCAAGCGAGGACGCTTGCCCCACGCAAATTGAATTCTCAATGCACCAGCAAAAAATCCTTGCTATTCAATAACGCCCACATCAAATCTTGAACGGCTGCAGTTCGGTCGGCGGCCCCGTCTTTCAGATAATCCAAGCCGAGTTTCAGTTCCTTGGCATTCGGCGATCTCGCGATGGTCCAAAGGTAAAGATCGATCACCATTCGTTCGTCGGTCGTCTTGGATCGCGTCAGCAGCCCCGGTCGTGCGGCCGGGTTCTTCACCCGGCTCAGGATGCTTTTGCCGTTCAAGAAGTTTAACGCTTGCAGCATATTCGAGCCGTTATCGCGTTCGCATTCGCAGGCGTCCATTCGCTGAGGCTTGCCGAACAGACGTAGGAAATCGTTCTCGATCGTGCCGTCGGGAAGCTGGGCAGCCCGGAACCCAGCCGGGGCACCGCCGATGTTCTCGGGAACACCGGTCGCCTGGATGAGCGAATCGAGCAGGGCCTCCGCAGGCACGCGTCGTGGAATTGAGTGCGAAAAATTCTGTTCGTCCAGGCGGTTCGAATCGTTGGGCACACTCGTGCGCTGATAGGTTGCCGACGTGACGATCCGCTTCATGAGATGCCGAACGTCGAACTTGTGTTCGACGAAATCCTTGGTGAGAGCATCGAGCAAGGCCGGGTTGATCGGCGGGTTCGTGCTGCGGATATCGTCCACCGGATCGATGATGCCGCGATGCGAGAAATAACTCCAGATGCGATTGACCAGACCGCGAGCAAAGAGTGCATTCTTCGGCGAGGTCAACCAGGCAGCATAAGCCTCGCGACGATCTTGATTCGCGGGAAGTGTTGGTTCTTCCGCTCCAAGAAATCGCGGCGGTTGTGGCTTGCCCGAGCGCGGATTCGTGGCGGAACCAGCAGCCAGATTGAGCGAAACAAACTTGGTGTTGCCGATATTCGGATAGCGTCCATCCTGCCGTGAACTCACCTGACTGAAGAAGCTCGCTATGCCGAAGTAGTCCGCCTGCGTCCAGTTCTCCAGTGGATGCGGATGGCAACGAGCGCATAACATGCGTACGCCGCAGAAGACTTGCGTGACGCGTTCGACCGTATCGTTCGTGTCCTTGCTAACCG
>Ga0105044_10014828_pt1 | contig 10532 bp, 6 predicted proteins | sample MAT01_FD_78092 | JGI IMG/M metagenome (GOLD analysis project Ga0105044, IMG submission 78092) | Freshwater microbial communities from Lake Fryxell liftoff mats and glacier meltwater in Antarctica - MAT-01 | ecosystem: Environmental > Aquatic > Freshwater > Ice > Liftoff microbial mat | place... | reverse complement strand
GCCGCCATCGACTACTCCAGTGATCAGGCCTCCATAAGCGATCACGAAGGCATCCGTATTGTTTGCCGCGCCAGTCAGATTCTGAAAGTCGCTGAAAGTGACTCCGAGTACTTCGGTTTCGTCCTCTGCAGTGACATTCCACAGCACGCTGCTTTCGGCTGGTCCAACGACTTCATTGTCGCCACTGGTGCCGCCCGTAAACGAATCAATCGCCACAAAACTGCCCATGCCGGTGGCCACCGAATTACCCAGGTTCACCGTCACTGCGGTCGTGTAGGCGCTGTAGTCGATGCTGTCCGCTTCCGGTTCAGCGACACCGTTACCGTCGTCGTCATCATCGGCGCCGCCGTCAATGGTGCCCGAAACGCCAGCACCATTCGCCAGCACAAAGTTGTCGTCACCCGTTCCACCGAAGAGGTTTTCAATGCCGGCGAATACGATCGCGTTGAGCAATCCTTCATTCAGCGCGGACAATTCCCACGTGTTGTCATCATTTGTTGAGATCAGGTTGTCGACCCCACCTCCGCCGTCAATGTCGCCAGTCAGCGTCCCCCCATCCTCAACCTTGAAACTGTCCACCGCCGAACCGCCGCGGAGGAATTCAAAGCCCTCGAAATCCGCGTCACCCACGCTGCCGGCATTAGCGCCTGTCAGATACCAGTCCACCTGTTCATCCGGCCCAATCAGAGTGTCGTGATCGACTCCACCGGCCACAGTGACATCGATGTTAATGGTCGTCAGCATTTCGACCACATCAGTCCCGGCCTTCGTATCAACTACCAATTCCCCCACTCGACGGAACGACTGGGCTGGCGCACCATCCAGAACCAATTCCAAAGTCGCGGTGGATGTATCCCGATCCGTTTGTTCAATCGTCAGAGTATTTGCCGTTGCGTTTCCAGTAACCGTCAACACTCCCAGGCTGAAGGTCAGCACGGACCCGGAAAATGCGGCGTCAGTGGACACGATGTTGATCAGGTCGGTGCCAGTGCCTGCGTCAAGCGTCATTGAGCCTGTTGGACTGGCAAAACTAAAGCTGGAAGGACCGCTGCCGAATGTAAGCTTGTCGAAGCGGACCTTCATATTCCCCGGAATTGCGGCATCGTCTTCAATAATCACCGTCCGGTCGAAGATCGTGCCAGTGACAACGCGGTGGGTATTGTTGCCACTCAGCGGGTTAAAAGGATCCATTCCGGAAAAGATGACCGATTTTCCTCCGATGGTCGTGGTGCTGCCGACATCGGAACTGGATGGTTGGAAAACGGTGAGATTCCCCAGCGCATCGGCTACCGCAAATCCATCCCGCGAACCGGTGCCCCCGGCAAGTGTTCCCGTGACGCTGCCGAGCGCCGTAATCGTGAATGCGTCTCGTGTTGAATTCTGTCCAGTGAGGTTTTCAAATCCTGAAAATGCCGTGCCATCGACCGTTCCGGAATTCAGGCCGCTGATTGTCCATGCGGTCTGGTCAAGTACGGCAATTGGACCGCTCAACGTATCCGTGAAGCTACTGCCCACAAATCGGGTCAGGTTTACATATCCTCCAGTGAACGCCGCGGCAGTTTTTGCTTCGAGGTCGACGGAAACCGCCTGGCCCCGTTGTGAATAGTTGATCGCGTTGACGCTGGGCGAATCTTCGTTGATCTCACCGCCGTCAAACCGTCCACTGAGCAACGCCGAACTGCCGATGACGCTCACTGCGTCGTCCGCGCTGCCCCCGCTAAGGTTTTCAATCGCTGAGAAGCCCGAATCATTCAGCGTCCCGGCATTGATCCCCGTCAACGTCCACGTGTTGTCCTCATCGGCTCCGATCAGCCGATCAATTCCCGCTCCACCTGCAATGATTCCCGAAATCGACTCTTCCGTCAGCACTCGAAATTCATCCGCCGCGCTTCCGCCTGTGATGTTTTCAATGCCAATAAAGGTCGCCGCACCAGTTGCCACACTCTCAACGGAATTACGGATCTCGCCGGAGTTCTCTCCGGATACGGTCCATACATTCTGTGTGTTCGGCCCGATCAATAGGTCGTCGCCATCTCCACCATCGATTTGCCCCGTGATGGAGCCAGCGGCATTGAGTGTGAATTCATCGACACCACTGCGCCCGGTGAGATTCTCCACACCGTCGAACAGCGTGATCCCCGTGGCGAAACCTGTGTTGAGACCTGAGATCGTCCAGCTGGTGTCGTCATCCGGCCCGATCAGACTGTCCGTTCCTCCGCCACCATGAATTGTCAGAGGCTTCCCGAGTGCATCGACCGTAAAGCTGTCGCTGCCGCCTCCACCATTGATGGTCAGACTGACAACGCCTTTCGTCGCGTTGCCCAGACTGAACTTGATCAGAATTGACGCGTCGTCGATGTACGAAAGACTGACGATTACGCCACCGTTATCCGACGCTTCGGTAGAGATCAGTTCGACGCTCACCACATCGTCAGCAGCGCCAAACGTCACTGTGTACGCACCGACGGCGGTCGAACTTACGATCGGATCGGCAGAGAGCATGACCCTCTGCTCAAGCGCTTCACCAGCCAGCCCCCGTTGCTTGCGGAACGATCGACGTAATCTAGTCTTTCGTGATCCACCTTGTTGACGATTCTGGGCAAAAATCAATCTTGCCAGGGCTGCTGCTGTACTCATTCTTGTCTCCACGGCGATAAGATGTGCTGGGGTTGCACAGTCTCGGAGATCTGCATGGACCAGGCAAGGAAAAAGACACCTCAATTCCGACAAGTTTTGTGGTTCTCAGTGGCTCTCTGCCGACGACTTTGGCAGGTGTTGTCCCACGGCAGCTGGCAAGGCTGATAAGGCCGCGACAGGCCATTACCGCAATCCCAAAGGATGCGAGTTAGGCGGCAGGGGCGGGCCATGCCGGGATTCAGCGCAGCAGGCGCGGCGGCCTAAAGAAGTTGATTTCTTCTGTGGCTTGAGTGTTTGAAATTCGAATGCCACGAACCGCCAAGGGTATTACTTCGTTACTACCAACGAAGTATTACAGGAACCGCGTCTCGGGCAAGCAGTCGCGCCCTTCCCGCGGTGTTCGACCTGATTGGGTGCTCCAACAGGGGCCGGCTGAATGCAAGCACGTATTTGTGCAAGTTTGCAGTTTCTCGCTTTTTATTCAACTGCCGCTTCTTCTATCAACAGGCAGGGCTTGATGACAGTGACGATCGAATGGGTATGGGCTCGATAGGAATCATTTTCTGACGCGGGTTTCGCCTGCAACCCGGACTCGTGAATCGCGACGCGATCCACGACTGGGCATTTCGTCCTGACAGAATACTGACCGGCAACCGGCTGAGGGCGAGTTGAAATGAAACCTGTTAGTATCGGAGTTCAACCGCAAGTGTCGGCCCCATGAGGGCCAGGTTGGAGCCGATGCCGTAGAAGTCATCTTCGAGCGTACTGTTCGCCCAGTACTGAGTTTCCCAGGCGGTCCGCACTTCCAGCAGCATCTGATTGGTCAGGTGATAATTCCACGCCACGCCCAACTGGTTTTCAAAGACCGTCATGACTTCATCTTCAATCGAGCCGGCTGGAATATTCAACAGCAACGATGCGGTCCGAATATCGCCGATCATCACCGAACCTCGCACGTTGCCAAACAGTGAGAATCCGCTGTTTCCAAGAGATCGTTGAGCGTTGAGCGATGCGGTTGGGCCGACTCCTTCAAATGACACGGTCCCGGGTCCGTAGAGCGTCAGGGGCGGATTGGTGTATTTCAGCTGCCCGTATCGCAGACCGCCGGAAAATTCCAGATCGATGTGTCGCATTCGCTGAGCCATGGTGACTTCCGTATCCGCAGCCTGGACGTGAATTCCAAACATAGCTGGCGCAAACGGGGGGGAATAACCAGTACTATTGTCGAACGACCAGTACCGTCCTCGCACTCCCAATCCGGAATCGCTGACATATCCCAGCACATAGCGAACACCGGTCTGATAACTCGTGTCAAGTAATCGTCCAGTTCCGGATCCGAAGACTGACTGTACTCCGGAGATCGATGGCTGCAGAAACGTGATCTCAATGGAACCAAACAGACCGCCGGTGCCAGCCTCCTGCCGCAGCAGATGCTGTTCGATACTGACGCCCGGATCGACACCGACCTGCCGAGACTGATTCAACTCAGCTTCCAGGCGGCTCATCCGCTGCTCGAGCTCTTCATTCTTCTGTACCAGAGATGATTCAAACAACGAAGGCTCCGCCTCCGTGGACATTGACGTGAGGAAAGCGGGGCTGCTCGAAGAATGATTCGAATCGTCTCGAAACGACTGCGCCGCCACAGTTGAGGTCGTGGCCAATGCCACGGCCAGTGCCAGTAAAATTGGTATTCGGAACTTTTTCATGGACCATCCCTCCTGGAATAACCTGACTTCCCTCAAAACAAACGCGGCGATGCAGGAAACAGCCGTCGCACTCGTCAAATCCTGCAGACTCAACTCACGAGGATTCAGCAATACCGCACGCTCCGTTTCATCGGAATTCAAGACGCCGTGACAACCTCCGCATCTGCCACCCGCCGGCAGTTCTCGCTGATCGAAGTCAAGCAGTCCCAACCACCCGAAAATGCAGCACGACCGGCTAAGCGGCTAACGGAAACAGCATCCACCACGCCAGGGCAAACGGGCCGGCGAAGAGTGGGCTGTCGAGGAGATCCAAAAGGCCGCCAAAGCCGGGCATCAGGATCGCTGAATCTTTTTTCTGCACGTCGCGTTTGATGAGCGATTCGCAAAGATCTCCCACCAGCCCGATCAGTCCGATCACCGCTGAATACGCCAGAATATTCCAGATCGAACCGGGCGTGATCGAGGAATGAAACAAGTGTCCGGCGTACGTCAGCCACAACCAACCACCGAGTGTGCTTCCGCAGATCGCTCCTACGAGACCCATCTGTGTCTTACCAGGACTCAGGATCGGCGCAAGTTTTCTCCTGCCCCACAACCGGCCGAAGGTGTACGCGAACGTGTCACCGCACTTGACGCAGATGATCAACGATGCGATCGCAAAATAACCGGTCTGCGGATTCGGAAACCAACGCAACTGAGCGGTGACGGCGATGAGTCCGCCAGCGTAAAAAACCGTCAGCAGGTTTCCGCCGAGAGACTCCATCGAGAGGCCCGGGGCCTGATAACGCCACGCTTCAAACGCCAGCAGAGCGACGAAAGAAAGCGTCAGAGCCGCTCCGATCCAGCCCAACGAGAGCAGCAGCGAAGTTGCTCTGCCGTCACCGCCCATCGGGAAATACACATGTCCCCAGCCCGCAAGCACTACGAGGCTGCTCAAACCAGCCGTTGCAGGGAAATGCGGTCGAAGATTGCGAACTCTGAGCAAATCCGAAAGTTCGTATGCATTGCGAACGGCAACAAACAGGCAAAACGCCAGCAGGATGGGGGCCGACATGCCTGATTTCTGATCCAGCCAGAACAGCGTGATGATGGTTGGCACCAGAATCGCAGACATTACCATTCGCCAGCCAAGCATCGCCCACAATTCCTTATCTCGACTGCAACCCGGGTCTCTTCAGCCTCGGAAAGGCAATTCTCACACGGAAAATCTCAGATTTCGCATCATGATGTCACGGGCGAGAGCCCACCAAACCGTCGATCTCGCAGCGCGAAATCGCGAATCGCTGCACGCAGGTCGTCTTCGCGAAACTCCGGCCAGTACCTGTCCGACACCCAGATCTCTGAGTAACTGATTTGCCACAGCAGGAAATTGCTGATGCGGTATTCGCTTGCCGTGCGAATGAGCAGGTCCGGGTCCGGCATCCCGGCAGTCATCAAATGATCGGCAACCGTTTTTTCTGAAATTTCTTCCGGACGAAGCTGCCCGCTCGCCACGGATTCCGCAATTTGCTGCACAGCTTCCGTAATCTCCATTCGGGCTCCGTAATTGATCGCAAGGCACAGCATCATCCCATCGTTGCCTTCAGACGCATCAATGGTCTTCTGCATCTCAGCCTGAATCATCGGATCCAGCTCCGCTGTTTTGCCGATGACTCTGAAGCGCAGTCCTTGGCGCTGGATTTCACGTCGTTCTTCGACAAGATATTGCTTGAGCAGGTGCATCAGCAGCGTCAGTTCTTTCGGAGGCCGCTTCCAGTTTTCACTGGAGAAACAGTACAGTGTCAGCTGTTGCATTCCCAGCCGTGACGCTTCTTCAACGATACACCGGACAGAAGTGACACCACGACGATGCCCTTCGATTCGCGGCCAGCCATGTTTCTGAGCCCATCGCCCGTTGCCATCCATAATGACGGCGACATGCCGAGGTATTGCTGCGCGATCGATGCCAAATGCTGCCAGTTGAGCATCTGAATACTTTACTTCGCGTGACAACGCATCTCTCCGTGGGTGGCGTCTTTCGTCATTGGTGATCGTTCACTCCTAAGTACCCGTCTGGTACACCATTTTCCCAAAGATCATACGCCCCGCGCTGCTTTGCAGAACGCTGGTCACGATCACACTGACGTCCTTCCCCGCGAGATGAGCGGTATTCTCGCACACAACCATCGTACCGTCGTCGAGATAACCGACACCCTGACCCGGTCCCTCCCCTTCCTTAATGATCTTGATCTGCAGACGTTCGCCGGGAATGTAGCGCGGCCGCAGCGAGTTTGAGACGTCATTCAGATTGATGACGGGAATTCCCTGGACGCTCGCCACTTTGTTAAGATTGAAATCATTGGTGATCACCCCGCCACGGATCTGTTTTGCCAGAGCCACAACTTTCTGATCCACTGTCATGCTCTTATAATCTGCGCGATTTGTTTCCATGACTTTGACGTCAACGTGAACGCTCTGCTGCATCTTTGCAAGCACTTCCAGCCCGCGGCGACCTCGAATGCGGCGGTTTTTGTCGCTGCTGTCGGCCACGTCCTGAACTTCCGCCAAGATGAAGTCCGGCACGATCAGCTGCGATTCAATGATCTGCGTTTCGACTACGTCGGCAATGCGTCCATCGATAAGCGAACTGCTGTCAACGACGAGCGGACGTCCGCTCTTCAGGTCGCGTTGGAATTCAACATACGGAATCACGAACCGAAAATCGTCCTTCGTCTGCAACAGGAGTGATACACAGATGTATGGGAATGCCAGCAACGTGATCAACACAACCGCTGTATGATACGGATGCGATTGCGGAATGACGGGCGTCAGTGCCTGAATGAACAGATACGCCAGCAGGATTCCGACCAGTACGCCGAAGTAGATGCCTGAAATCACATCAATCCGCTTCTTGCGAATCACGAGATCCACGACCGTGAAGACCTGTGAAATCGCCAACAATGTGAAAAACGCCGCTGCCTTGTTGTTGCGGATCACGGACGGCATCGCCGCGCCGCCAACTGACGCTTTGGGAATCATCACGATCTGTCCATTAAGGCTGAGCGGAGCCATTCCCGAGTCAGATTGATCGACGTCAGACGTAATATATGCAAGAATAGCGCCTGCGCAGATCAGCAGGTAGGCTACCCGCAGTATCATGAGCAACATGAGGGGGCTCGCTTTTATTGGGAGGCAACTTGCACGGAACCTTGGGGGATAGATCAGGCTGCTGCAATTTTGGCAGAAAATTTCTGCGAGGCAACTCGTTTGGCGGGCTTTGAGCAGATTCTCGGCATGATAGCAGAATCTGATAATGACGGGTACAAAAACAGAAACGGCGATGAGCCGCCAGGAAGCAGACCTCATCGCCGTTCTGATTTTCACCTACGATTCCACCCGTTTGCTGATCCTTTTGGTGGAACCGCAGTTCGGGACGAATCCCTCGGGCGTGTTCCCCATTCAAATCTGTTCGTCGCTGAACAGATTCAGATTATTCAGCAGTTCTGGGCGGAAGGATCGACTCTTACCCGTGCGATACGGTTGTCTGTCGGGAGCCCACTGAGTTTTTCAATCCGCACTGGTTGAATTGTCAGAGTCGGTGAGAGAGTGAATCACGACATCCACTCTCTGTTTTACCGACAGCATCTGTGATCGCTTCGGGCAATCAGCTTACCCTTTCGCCGATTCGATATCAGTTGCAAGGGCAAGCACATGAAGCCTGAACTGGAGCACAGCAGCTTGGTTCACAAGCTGATCCGCATGATGAACCGCATCCGCTGCCGCAACCAAAGTTGCACTTAGGCAGGCGAATTTTTGGGCAACGCAGCTTTGGCATCCGGATCTTTGGGCAACGCAGTTTTGGCATCTTGAAGCAGCTGTGTCCACGGCCACAGCCGTCACCGCAGCTGTTGCCGCAGCTGTTGCCACAGCCTGCTGGAGCGCAGCAGCTTGGATCAGCAGCAACACCGCAGCCTGCTGGAGCACAGCAGCTTGGATCAGCGGCTACGCCGCAGCCATTGCCACAGCCTGCTGGAGCACAGCAGCTTGGATCTGTAGCTGTGCCACAGCCTGCTGGAGCACAGCAGCTGGCATCAGCTGGAGCACAACAGCTTGGCTCTGGAGCACATCCGGATCCACTGTGCTTGTGGAACAGGCCAGCCTGTACGCTGCTTGCGATCGAGAATACGACCAAAGCAGCTGTGAGTGTAAACGCCTTCATAGAAAATCTCCTGGACATCGTTCTTTGAGCTACCGCCCGGACCACTTCGAATGCACACGCAGCACTCTTGTTTTTTTAGTGATCTGACTTGTGACTCGCGGGGACCACCGCAATTGTTTTCGGACTGAATCGCTCCACTGGTGGAGTCGAACCGCAATGTTTGCCGGTTTGTTCTTTGACAGAAGCCGAAGCTAGCGATCGTAGTGATTGTGAAAGTAAGCCGGATTTCTGATCAATCTGAGATGAGATGGGATGTATCTCAATGCGATCAGTTGCCAACTGACACGTCAACGGGCTATCCTCTTGTCTGTGCAGGGTGTGTTCGTAAGTGTGTGAACCATGGAACACGAGCCGCAAGACATCTGATTACGTTTTGACAGACATTGCTTCCCAGGATAACGGCAGGATGCATCTGACTGCGACACGCAAAGTCCTGGTCATGTAAGAAGAATCCAGACGGACTCCAGAACCCCGTGCTACGAATTGCCCAGCTGACATGACACGAATATTCAATGACGCAGAGTCGGCCTCGCGGATTTCCGTGAATGTCGATTTCAACGTCGCGTTCCGGCATCGCCTGAGATTTACCGGTGATGTGCTTGGTGCCGATTCTGACGTCCTTGCGGATTTAATCGAATCTTCCGAATCCCGCACCCCGCGAGTCCAGTTCTGGCTCGACGAACATGTCGCAAATGCCAATCCGGATCTTCGCCAACGCCTGCATGCGTTCGGTCGCCGAAACACTCACCGTTTTCAGGTAGTCGGCAACCCGCAATCGGTACCAGGCGGTGAAGCCGTCAAGAACGATGTGCATGTTCTGGAACGCATGCTGAAGGTACTGAACGAAGCCGACATGGATCGCCGCAGCTACGTTGTTGTCATCGGTGGCGGTGCCGTTCTGGATGCGGTTGGCTTCGCGACAGCAATTGCGCATCGAGGTCTGCGACTGATTCGCATCCCCACGACGACACTGGCTCAGGCCGATTCCGGTATCGGCGTGAAAAATGGTGTCAACCTTTTTCAGAAAAAGAACTGGCTGGGGGCTTTCGCCGTCCCGTGGGGCGTGATCAATGATCGCGCGCTGTTGGAAACTCTCAGCGACCGCGACTTCCGCTGCGGCTTTTCGGAAGCTGTGAAAGTGTCTCTGCTCAAGGATGCGAATTTCTTCAGTCGCATTCTGCGCGATGCGGAATCCATTGCCACACGCGGCAAAGCATGCTGGCCCGTGATAGAAGAATCCGCTCAATGGCATCTGCGGCACATTACGGGCGGTGGTGACCCCTTCGAGATGCTTGAAGCGCGTCCACTGGATTTCGGTCACTGGTCGGCTCACAAACTCGAAGCAATGAGCAACTTTGAACTGCGGCACGGTGAAGCAGTGGCGATCGGTGTCGCGGTGGATACTGTGTACTCGAGCCTGGTTCATGGACTTCCCGCTGACGATGCCGACCGCGTCCTGTTGGTGCTGGAACGGCTTGGTTTACTCTGCGATCATTCCACGCTGCGGCAGACCGATGAATTGTTCAACGGGCTGGAAGAATTCCGTCAGCACCTCGGTGGACAACTTACTATCACGATGCTCCGCGCCATCGGTCATCCCATCAACGTTCACGAGATCATTCGCGCTCGTATGGTCGAAGCCATCCAGATCGTGGTCGATCGTGTCCCGACGACGTCGCTTTAGTGCATTGTCAAACCTCAGATTGCAGGTCAACGGCATCACGGGAAAAGGATCACGGGAAAAGGGGTCCAGAGTAATTGGGGGCCAGCCCCAACCCCCCCGAGATTTTTTGAGGCATGGCGCCGGTGTTCAATCTGATGCTCTTTTTGAGTGATTTTCTGGTTTTGGAGTGATACAGTTGTCAGGATGGCGGTGTTCGATAAAACAGACGGAAGCTCTGCGGAGACGCCTGTCTGCCGACAGGCAGGCAACTTTCTGAGGGATAGTCGAATCGCCGGTGCGTCAATCGATGCATCGAGCACGTGTGGTG
>Ga0105044_10014827_pt1 | contig 10532 bp, 8 predicted proteins | sample MAT01_FD_78092 | JGI IMG/M metagenome (GOLD analysis project Ga0105044, IMG submission 78092) | Freshwater microbial communities from Lake Fryxell liftoff mats and glacier meltwater in Antarctica - MAT-01 | ecosystem: Environmental > Aquatic > Freshwater > Ice > Liftoff microbial mat | place... | reverse complement strand
TGGTTGTTGCTCCCTGGACGATACGGAGCCGAATGCTTTTGGGAGCTTGGGTCCCCATCAAGTCCAACGGACTTTACGAGCTTTGGCAATCACAGTGTGTGGACAACGAAGGCGTGTTGGATAGCCGAACCCTTTTTGACCAACCTTTTTCTGGATACTCGACGCAACGCAAACGATATCAAGAGTTAGGAGAGATTGCGTTTATCGAAGAAAAGGGAGCGATTGCAAAAAGATCGATTTATGAGAACCCTCGTGAATTTGCGACGAGGATCGCCAACCGATGGTCGGCTGCGTGCCTCTTCTACACGCCGATGAAATCGGTTGATGAGCACCCTGGCGGAGGTTGGCCCATTTTTTGGAAGCGAATTGTTTTTCCGTTGCCAGTCATTTCTTTGCTCATTGTGCTGATACTCCGAGCAGTACCTTTCGAGCCAGAGCTTTGGTCGGCAGCATCGATTTGGTTCTTCGCACTTCTACCCTACATCGTTATCAGTTACTACGATCGTTATACCACGCCGTTGGTAGGCATGAAAATGCTGATCGTGATCTTCGGGTTACATACGCTTGTTTCAAGCGATTTCGTAACGAGGCTGGGGAAGGCACGCCATTGTGCGGTTAACTTTAGAGGGTAGATTCTCAGCGGACTGGTAGCTTGGGCGAAACTACAGTTGCCGGTGGAACAGATCGAAAACCATAGGAAATATCAGCTGGGCGAGCGCCGGATCGTAGCGATGCCCCTCGTCCCTTAGAAACGCATGCTCACCATTGAATTCGTGCCAAGTAAAGTTCACCTTGGCGGTCGTCATAGCGTCGTAAATCAACCGACGGCCTTCGAGCGGAATATGTGGATCTTGCTTGCCCCAGACCATCATCATCTCAGCCTGGATTTCGGGCATTCGGTCGAGCGTATCATCTTGAAGACCAAGTCCCAGGCTTCGTTGATGGATGTCGGTTGCATAAAAACAAACGCCAGCTTGGACGCCCGCATTCATGGCAGCTCGAAAGGCCAAATGCCCACCGAGGCATATTCCAAGCGTGCCTAGTCGACCATTGCACTCGGGCATCTGTTTCAAATGAGCTAACACCGCGATCGCATCCGCGTCGTAACTCCGCAGTTCTTTCTGAATCTTGAGACGATTGCCGCGCTCGGTGCCAGCCGTGTCGTACGCAAAGACTTCACCCTGGGACGCGAATTCGTGATAAACCTCGGGGACCGCGACAATGTAACCATGGCCAGCGATGAATGCGGCCGTACGAGCGATGGGGCCTGTCATCTGGTAGATTTCCGAGAAGAGCGCAATCGCCCCGTACACGCCCGTCCCGTTGGGTCGGAACAGATGAGTCCGCATTGGCCCACAGGGAGTGGGCAAATCGACGAACTCCACGGGTAGGATTTTCATGGAGAGTATGCCAGGGCTAGTTATCGAATGTAAGCATGTCGCTGCTCAAGCCCCCTGCAGCGGGCACGTACGCTAGGCGAGCGTAGTCCATCACCATGCGGTGGCTGCTGAAGCGCCAGGCCAAGGTGCTGATGCTGTTCATCATCATCTTGATCCATTTGCGTGGCAGGCCGTCTCGGTCTCGGTCGTAGAACGTTGGGATAATACGATCCTCAAGCGTTTGATAAAAGTATTCGGCATCACGTTTGTCTGTCAAACGGTCGTCAGCATGGCTCGTTCCCTTGCCGATCGCGAAGCCATTGGATCCGTCGTAGGCTTCGGCCCACCATCCGTCGAGGATGCTGCAATTCAAGCCGCCGTTGAGAACCGTTTTTTGTCCGCTGGTCCCGGAGGCCTCGAGCGGACGACGCGGGTTGTTGAGCCAAATGTCGACCCCTTGGATCATATGACGGCATACGTTGATATCGTAGTCTTCGAGGAAAGCGATACGGCCGGCAAAGCGCGAGTCATGCCGCAAGTTCGAAATCTCTTGGATAAACCGCTTGCCAGGCTCATCTTTGGGGTGAGCCTTTCCGGCGTAGATAACTTGGATTGGCCGATCCGTGCTGTCTAGAATGCGGCAGATGCGATCGATATCATTGAACATCAGGTTCGCGCGTTTGTAGGTGGCGAACCGACGACCGAAGCCGATGGTCAAAACGTTGGGGCTCAAAATATTGCGAGCAGCTTCAACAATTTCATCGCTTTCACCACGGCGACGGCATTGCCGCGAGATGCGGCGGCGGACGAACGCCAACAGTAGATTCTTGAGTGCATTGTGCGTTTCCCAGAGTTCTCCTGGATCGACCGCATGAATGTTTTGCCAGACTTCCGGCTCGCCCATCTGGCTCTTCCAATTGGCTGGGAAGTGACGATCGTAGAGCTGTTGCATCTGGGCCGCCAACCAGCTTTCGATGTGAACACCGTTGGTGATGTGCCCGATGGGGATGTTTCGCTCCTCGCGGGTTGGCCATAGGTTTCTCCACATGCGGCGCGAGATATGGCCGTGCAGTTGGCTGACGGCATTGGCAGCCCGCGAGAGTTTCATTCCGATGACGGTCATGCAAAACGGTTCGCCCGCGTCGTTTGCATTGACTCGTCCGAGCCCCATTAGGCGATCAGCAGTGATACCTAAAGAATCTCGCAAGGGCCCGAGGTGCTCCTCGATCAATCCCGCGTCGAAGCGATCGTGGCCAGCCGGAACAGGGGTATGGGTCGTGAAGACCGTCGACTCGGCTGTTTCCAGCATCGCGTCTTCGAACGTTAAGCCATCGTCCGCTATGCGTTCGCGGATGACCTCTAATGGAGCAAATGCGCTATGCCCTTCGTTCAAATGATAGACACCGGGATTGATACCTAAAGCCCGTAGGGCCTTGACCCCTCCGACACCGATAACGAGTTCCTGCCGGATTCGGGTGCGTTCATCGCCACCGTAAAGTCGGCTGGTAAGTTCTCGATCTTCGGGGCGATTGCCCTCCACGTTGCAATCGAGCAGAAACAATCGAACGCGACCGACTTGGACCTTCCAGACCTTGGCCAGCAGACGTCCATTGCGAGTGTCGATCGCAACCATGAGGGGTGTACCATCCGCTTGGACGGCCGGCTCCAGCGGCAAGTCTTCGACTTTGGTTTCGATGTACTCTTCGCGTTGGTAGCCGTCCCCGCTAAGGTGCTGCTTGAAATAGCCATGGGAGTAGTAAAGGCCGATCCCGACCAAAGGGACCCCTAGACCGCTGGCACTCTTGACATGATCGCCCGACAAAACGCCCAAGCCGCCAGAGTAAATTGGAAGCGATTCGTGTAGACCGAACTCTGCCGAAAAATAAGCAACCGGTTTCCCACCGAGAACGCCGGCGTTGTTTTGAGCCCATGTGTTTTTGCTTTCGAGGTACTCCTGCAAGCGTCGAAAGGCGTAGTTCACACGGCTGTGAAGAACCATTTCGCCAGCGCGGATCGCGAGTCGTTCTGGCGTGAATTCGCGAAGGAGGGCGATGGGATTATGATCCAACTGGCGCCAGCGGATGGGGTCAATATCGCGAAAAAGACTGTTGACTTCGGGCTGCCAGCTCCACCACATGTTACGGGCAAGGGACATACACTTATCGTAAAGAGAGTCCGCGTCAATTTCGTTCGCAATGCCAGCAGGTCCAATGTCTTGTCCGAGCGAGTATTCGATCTGGGTCATGGATGGTCTCTTTGAAGGATTCAAAAACAACAGATTAACGAGGTTGAAACGACAGCTTGGGGGTTATGGATGGTAACGCTTTAAAACGGCTTTGGGAGTGGTATGCCTTGAGTGGATTCCGGCATTCCGTCGGGCAAAGCCTACAAACTCGATATCATCGGCTAATGGTTATACTGGATTGCCTGCGATAGTTCAAAGCCCGCAACGATTTACCCCGCAGATGTTAAGACAGGTAAGCTGGAACGCGAACTGCGGTCGGATGAGAATTTTCGTGGGTCGCACCTGCCGGGTGCGACAATGCGGTCGGCTGGACATAGTAGCCACCTCCAACGGTCGGCCTAATGCAGCAGCGCACGCGGGTGCCTACCGATCTTTCGAGAATAAGTCAAGAACCGCAAACTTGAGTTTCCATGCATGGATACTATACTCTCTTCCCTAACTGAACCGTTTGACGACAAGGCACCAAGACTCCATGAGCTTTTCACTGGCCAAAACCCCTTTGCACGCTTGGCATCGAGACCGGGGAGCGCGAATGGCCGACTTTGCCAACTACGAAATGCCTATTCAATACGCCGGAATCGTTTCGGAACACGTCGCAACTCGAACGGCTGCTGGAGTTTTTGATATCTCGCACATGGGTCGCCTTAGGTTCGATGGCCCGCGGGCAGATCAGCTGCTAGATCATCTGCTCACCCGTCGCGTGCTGGATATGCAAACAGGTCAGGTGCGATACTCTCTCATCTGCAACGAAGAGGGGGGAATCTTAGACGACGTGCTAGTAAGCTGTTTGGAGAGTCCGAGCGGAAAGAACTATTTCTTGTTGGTCGTCAACGCCAGCAACCGAGCCAAGATTTTGCATTGGTTGCAACCGCATCTGGCCGACTTTCCCGACGTGGAATTTCACGATGTCACCGATTCGACCGCGATGATTGCGGTCCAAGGCCCTAAGGCGATCGAACTCTGTAAACCTCTGCTGCCCGCCTCGGCTCTGACTTTGGGTTACTACCGGGCCAAGGTGACCGAACAAATGAACAAACCCTGCGTCGTTTCGCGCACAGGATATACCGGAGAAGACGGTTTGGAGTTGATTGTCAAAGCGGAAGACGCGCCGCGGGTTTGGGAAAATATCATTTTGGCAGGTCGAGATCTAGGCGTGCAACCGGTCGGGCTGGGTGCACGGGACACGTTGCGACTGGAGGCGGGCATGCCGCTCTATGGCCATGAGTTGGACGAAACGATAGATCCATATTCTGCAGGTCTCGGTTTTGCTTGCAATCTAAAGGACCGACTGTTTGTCGGTCGTGAGGCTCTCGAAGCCAAAGCCAAAGACACATCGCTTCCGAAACGCGTTGGTCTGGTAGTGGATGGTCGTCGGGCGGCGCGACAAGGCTCGAACGTTATCGACTCCGACGCGAGGGTGATCGGCCAAGTAACCAGCGGCAGTTTCTCACCGACGCTCGACCAGCCGATCGCAATGGCTTATCTAGATCCCACGATCGCTATTGTTGGAAATACCGTCGATATCGATATTCGAGGGACTCAAGTCTCAGCCACCATTGTTTCCTTACCCTTTTACAAGAAAGCGTAGCCTTTATGAGTATTACACCAGAGCAGTTGCGGTACTGCGATTCGCATGAATGGGCTTATGTCGATGCGAGTGTGCCCGACGTAGCGATAGTCGGTATCTCGGCCTTTGCGGTAGAAGAGCTCACGGACTTGGTCTTCATGGCGTTGCCCAAGATAGGGCAGAACGTTTCTGCGGGAAGCGAGTTCGGTGAGGTGGAAAGCGTCAAAGCGGTTAGCCCCATGTATAGCCCAGTCAGCGGAACCGTAACGGAGATCCATTCGGCTCTGGTCGACAAATTGGAAAGCCTAAGCGTTGATCCGTACAACGAAGGATGGATCATGAAGGTAAAAATGAGCGATCCGAGTGAACTGGAGAAATTGCTCGATTGGAACGCCTACAAAAAGCAATGCGAGAATAGGTGATCGAACCGTCACAATTGAAAATTCGAATGCCTTCGGCGCACGGATTGGTTGTCATCGACCCTCCTCAGTCCGGGGAACGGAACATGGAAATCGACGAGGCATTGCTGCAAAACGCCCAGCCGGATGGCCCCATCGTTTTGCGAATATACCGTTGGGAACAACCAACCCTGTCCCTAGGGCATTTTCAAAAACCGGAGGATCGCTACGCAATTCCCGGATTGGGAGAGTTGCCGTGGGTCCGGCGAAAGACTGGTGGCGGAGCGATCCTGCACGAGCACGAACTGACCTACAGTTTGATTGTTCCGGACAATCGCAGACTACGCTCTACCGGTGATAGCAATGGATCTGAGTTGATCGACCACCGGCCTGCGCCTAGCAAAGGGCATTCTGAAAAGCTGTATCGCGCAGTGCATCTCGCCCTAGTTAGGAACCTACAGGGACTGGGCTGGAACGCCCAGTTGTCCGAAACCTGCACCTGCCAAACTTCGAAAGATAAGAAACCGGAGCCGTTTCTATGCTTTCTTAGACGGTCGCCTGTCGACATTGTAATTGGCCAGCATAAGATATTAGGGAGTGCACAACGCCGCACCGCGACAGGTTTACTACAACATGGCAGCCTCCTGATTCGCAACTCTCGCCTGACACCTGAGCTGTTCGGTTTGTTGAATGAGGCTTGCGACCCTGGTCGGGTCAAAAGTGAGCAAAGTGAGAAACTTGTCCAACAATTTTGGGTTAATCAGGGCTCTGTCGCGGAATTAGATGTGTCGCAAGATGGTGGAAAACCGACTTTCGATGAAATCGAACTTTGGACCGGCTGGATGGTCGCTTCGCTGAAAGCGGGTATTTCGGAGGTTTTGGAAGTGAACTGGGAGCAGGATTAAAAACCTTCTCGCAAAAGAGGGTTTTTTCAATAGCAGGGATGACTTTTTCCCGTTAGAGTGGCCTTACAGGCGTTTTTTGACTAAGTTAAGATTGGTACACGGTTGCGTTCTCGGTTGGGAATAGTCGAGGATTAGAACCGGAGCTTCGAATGATTTGGGATTGAGGGGATGCTATGCAGGTTTCTTTGAAAGTCCTTACCGGCACACACGAGGGAAAACTGATTCCGATCAAGGATGAGAAGTTTTTGATTGGAAGAGGTGAGTCGTGCCAACTGCGGCCGAAGAGCGAGTCGATCAGTCGCAAGCACTGCGCGATCGTTCAAAAGGATGGACGCTTGTTGTTGATCGACTTGAAAAGTCGGAACGGTACGTTCATCAATGAAAAGCAAGTATCGCATGAGAAGGCAAAGATCCTCAAGAACGGTGACATGCTACGTTGCGGACAATTGGAATTTGAGGTTTTGATCGAGGTTGGTATCGCTAACTCAAAGCAACCGGAAGTTCAATCGGTCAAAGAAGCGGCGGGCCGCATGACCGAACATGCTGGCCTCGATTCTCGAGAAAGCGTCGATATCAGCGCCTGGCTCTCCGAAGCGGACCAGATCGATCGAAGTGTACCTGCGGAGGAGAGCGGCTTCGAAACTCGACAAATAGCCATGGAAGACACGACTCGTTTGGAGTCGACTCAAATCAACGAAGCCAAAGAACCCCAGGTTGAGGAACCGGCGAAGCTCAGGCGACCTGACAAGCGGAGCCCTATCAAGTTGCCTACCCAAGCGAAAACGGGACCAGCCACCAAGGACACGAAGGCAGCAGCTTCAGAGACGCTCAAAAAGTACTTCGGCGGCCGATAGCACGACTAGCAAGCTGGTGACGCAGTCATGAAACAACTTTCCTTGTACACGAACGCGAGAACTCTTCTCGCGTTTTTTCTTGTGTTCAAAGGCTCAACTTTGTTGGCGCAGCAAACGCTGATTCCGCTCGTTGACGGAACGGTGCTTGGACCGGGTCAAGCGAGCCATATCGCTTCGATCGACCCCGTCCCCAACGGCAGCATCAATTCGAAGGGGGGCGTTAGCATCAATATTGTGATGGTCTTAGATGACGGTTTGCGTCGAACTCATGTCAACACGAACCGTACGTTGGAGCCTGCCGCGGCTCCCCCCCTATTCAAGATCGATCTGCGGAACAAATCCTTGGTCACCAAGCAGGCTCAACTCGCTCCGCCAGGCCCCGTCATTAGGACCTCTCCCTGGGACCTTTTCGGTCGAAGGACGTACGTGATTCGATCTCCCAAGGGAACCATGCCCGTTGTGCAAGGGATCACGGAAGTCTCCCCGAACTACGTTAGAGTCGAAGGCCTCGACGGCGAAAAAGGGGAATTCGAATGGGACATGCGATTGGCCCTCTCCAGCCTCAATAGCGCCCAACTTCGTGACATCCTTATTCAGAATGCAAATCCAAACAAGCCTGGAGATTGGCTCGACATCGTCAGTCTTTTTGAGATTTCCAAGCGTTACGTCGATGCTCGCGATATGCTCGTCCGAGCTATCCACAAGTTTCCGGAACTGGAAAGCAGCCGTTCGGAGCTGAATCGCTTGGACCAAATGCTCTTCGACCAATTGTATGAAGCTGCCCAAATTGCATCTTCCTCAGGGCAGCATCGCTTCGCCTTGAAGATCCTTGAGAGCATTAATATTCCCGGCCTGTCAATTGAGACGCGGCTTAAGGTCAAAGCTAGACTGGAGACCCTTAACACCGAACAGAAAGAGCGGAACGAGCTAATCGCCTGGATGAAAGAAGATGTAAACAAGCTGGCCGATGGTGTGCCCAAGACTGCGATGCTGTCGCTTATCGATGAGATTTCGACCAACCTTAATGCGGATACAGCGCTACGTTTCATCGACTATCGTCGCCGCCGCTCCGACACCGCACTGAAACCCGACCAACTCGCGGCGCTGGCCATCAGCGGCTGGATTTTTGGTCCAACCATCGGTGAAGACAATTCGTCGGTGGTTAGCTCGGGCATCAAAGCGAGGCGGATGATCACCGACTATCTGTCCCTCCCGACCCGCAACGATCAAATACCGGAAGATCTTTCGCGACTCGAAGCGGGTACGCTGAAGCTCGTGGCAAAGATCATCGAGAATATGCCTCCGCCGCTTGTCACCCCCGCGTCGTTAGCCGTTGTGGAATCCATGCCATCGGTCGACACTGCTCAACAACCCAGCCAAGTTACGATCGAGGGCAGATATGTTATCGAGGTGCCCATGTCGGGCGAAATGCGAGATCGAACGGCGCGCTACATTGTTCAACTCCCACCCGAGTACAACCCCTATCGACGTTACCCATGTGTGTTCACCCTTCCGAGCGAACTCTCGACCATGGCAGGTCAATTGGATTGGTGGGTAGGACCCTATGATCCAGAGAGCAAACGCTGCTACGGCGAAGCATCGAGGCGTGGATACATCGTCATTTCACCCGATTGGGCCGAGCCCAAGCAAGCGACGTATAACTACACGGAAAACGAACAAGCGCTCATGCTTGCTCCGCTCCGCGATGCAAAGAGACGTTTCAGCATCGACTCAGATCGAGTTTTTGTATCCGGACACTTTATGGGTGCGGATGCGGCATGGGATCTCGCCTGGTCGCACCCGGACTTGTGGGCTGGAAGCATCATGATCGGAGGGGAGGCCAGGAAATACGTCATTCAATATTGGAACAACGCTCGCTACGTCCCAAGCTACTTTGTCACCGGCGAAAACGATGGCCTCTTGGATGCAAACGCGCAGGTCCTTGATAATTTGCTCAAGGTCAAACAGATGGACTGTCTCGTCACGGTTTACCGAGGTCGAAAGCTCGATAACTTCCAGGAGGAGTTGCCGCGAATCATCGATTGGATGAACAACCCGGCTCGCGTCCGGAATCCCGCTCCTGATAAGTTTGAGATCACGACTTCGCGGGCTGGTGATCGGTACTTCTGGTGGTTTGAGACAGACCAACTTTTTAAGGACAAACTGGTCCATCCTCTGCTCTACAAAGCCGGAGAGGAGTACAAGATCGAATCATCCATCAATCGCGAGGGAAACTCAGTTCGATTGCAAACTGTTCCAGCCAAGAGGTATACCGTCTGGTTATCGCCTGAGATCGTCGATTTTAATAAAGAGATAATTGTTTTCGATAACAAAAGTACCAAACGTACGGTACAGCCGAAGCTGGACTGCCGTGTCATATTAGAAGACGTTCATCGTCGCTCGGATCGGCAACACCCTTTCTGGATGCGTCTGGACTCTAAGTAGCGCTATCATCTGCGTGGACTTTATTTTTTGACCATCTCGCCGAAAAAACGATTGACGGCCAAAACGACTAAGGGCGACTCACACGCCGCCGCCCGAGATTTCACTCCTGAGAAACACGTGCGACCAGCAAATCGCGGGCGTGGCCTGTTAGAAAATTCTCACACTGTTGCCGAATGTTTTTTATCTGACCATCCAAGTCGACTGACATTTGACGTTCGATCATCCAATGGATCGGCGGATAATACTCCCTGAACTGAGGCTCAAGAAACGTCGTATCGGAAGAGTTCGTCGCGAAACCAGCCTTGCGATACGAACTCAAGGCCTGGCGGATTTCCCCCAGAGACGCGTTCCGTTCCTGAGGGATCGACGGAATAAGTGTTCGGAACACCTCGGAGCCACCCATCGCTGCTATTTCTCCATTGCTTACTTTTCCCAGCAAGTACATTGAGACGTTGCGAGACGCATGTGTCTGTAATGGGTTGCACTCTTGCGCAATCTCCTGCAATCGACGATTCAGTTTCCACAGCCGAACAGAACTTTCAGCGTCTTCGCATTTCATCGCTATGGTTGCAAGTGCGGCAGTCCGAGCGATGAGTGTTTCGAGCTTTGGCAGGGAGACTTTGCTAGCCTCCACGTTAAGCGGTTCCCTGTCCATACTTTCTTCGAGCTTAGAGATCGACGTAACAAAGACTGCGCCCAAGGTCTCTTCCCTTTGTTGGCGCTGTTCTGTGAGCTCAGC
>Ga0105044_10014826_pt1 | contig 10532 bp, 8 predicted proteins | sample MAT01_FD_78092 | JGI IMG/M metagenome (GOLD analysis project Ga0105044, IMG submission 78092) | Freshwater microbial communities from Lake Fryxell liftoff mats and glacier meltwater in Antarctica - MAT-01 | ecosystem: Environmental > Aquatic > Freshwater > Ice > Liftoff microbial mat | place... | reverse complement strand
GGCGGGCGGCTGTTCCAGCCCACGATGCTTGCCGATGTCACCGCCGGGATGGACATCTTTCAGCAGGAAATCTTTGGCCCCGTCGTCAGCATCACGCGGGCCGAAAATGATGACCAGGCCATCGCCCTGGCCAAACAGACGCAATACGGCCCGGCCGCCACCCTCTATACCCGAGACATCGCCAAGGCGCACCGCTATGCGCGCAAGCTTCGGGCCGGGACGGTCGGGGTGAACAGCTATTCCGAAGGCGAGGTGTCGACCCCGTTCGGCGGCTTCAAGGCCTCGGGCTTTGGCGGCCGCGACAGGGGCATCCATGCCCATCACCAGTAAACCGAACTCAAGACGATCTGGATCGATCTGGACGGCTGACGCAAGCGGGATACGGGGGGCGGGAAACGGGGGGCGGGGCATTTGTGTCACGGTCCGCCCCCTGTAGCCGCAGCACCGATGAACGTAGACACCGAGACATCCTGTTCGGCCCGACCGTGTGAAACACCACCCCGATGGCTCCGGTGAGCTTGCCCTGCAGGACTTCCTGGACGGTGTTGCAATGATGTTCACGCCCGAGATTGTCCGCGATCATGTTGGCGCAGAGGCGAAATCCGATGCTTGCTTGTGTCAGCGGCGGCGCAAGGTCCGGCCACCGGGCAGCGCAATACCAGGCCAGTGGCAAGGCAGCGTGCGCCATGGCGCGCGCATTGGTCACATGGCTGGCGCGTGGCATGGCGCTTTGGCCCGCCGGACCAAAGCTGCGCGGGGTGATCGGGTGTTGGCGTCGGCTCGTCAGGCGCGGCATACCCGTCATGCCGGTTGCGGAACGGGCCGCCCGGCGAAAGCGGTATTGCGGCGATCCGACCATTTGCGCAACCGGGCCCATCCTTTGCCGCTGCGGCCTATCCTTGGCCGCCGCGACCTAGCTGGCGCGCGCCATGCGGTCGAACAAAGCGGGGTCTACCTCGACGCCAAAACCGTTGCCGGCCAAGATGCGGGCGCGACCGCCTTCTAGGCGGATGCCGCCGGTAAACGGCGTGCCGGTGAAAAACGTGTGCCCCTGCGCGTCCAGCGGGTGGTGCCTGCGGATCGTTGCGCCCAGATGGCACAACATCGTATCGCCCAGCAAAGTGAACGGCATGGTGTCCAGACTGATGCCGATCCCATTGGCTTCGCACATGTCGATGATCTTGCGCGCAGGCCACAAACCGCCAACCCGATTGGGTTTGAGCACGATGCGGTCAGCCGCCCCCATGCGGATGATCTGCAGCATCGCGGCGGGCGAGGTTACCGCCTCGTCCAGCACCACCGGAAATGGCAGCGCGCGGCGGATCAGTGCGTGCCCGGCAAGGTCAAGGTGGTGCAACGGCTGTTCGATTGCCATGTTGGGGTGGAACGCGATGCGCCGCACCTGTTCGAACAGGGCGATGGCCATCTTTGGACTGGCCAGACCCTGATTGGCGTCGACATCCACCTGGATATGCGGCGGCAGCCTGGCCATCACGCCGGCGACCTTGCGCGCCTCCTGGTCGAACACGTCGTGCGAAAAACCGTCCTTGCGCAGCACCGACCCGATCTTCAGCTTGAGCGCGGAAAAGCCGCGGTCGATGTAGTGGCGACAGACGCCCAGCAATTGTTCGACTGTGTGGCCGTGCATCTGGGTCTGCAACTCCAACTCGGTGCGATAGGCACCGCCCAGCAGCGCATGCACCGGGCAGCCGAACGCCTTGCCCGCGATGTCGTGCACGGCCATGTCGACCGCCGCCTGGGCAGGGCGGCATCCCGGAACGCCGATGCTGGCGACAATCTCCATCGATTTGTGGACCTCGGCGATGTTCAGCGGGTCCGACCCGATCAACGCTTTGCGAAACCGCTGCAGCCAGTCGATCATGCTGCCGGTGCCGTGTCCAAAGTAATGCGGCAGCGTCGCGCCGTCGCCGTAACCTTCGATGCCGGTATCGGTGCGGATGCGCACGAACACCGTCTCGGGTGGGGCATAGCGCTTGGCGGCCAGCATCTCGGGCGTGAAGTCGCGCTGTGCGTCCGCATCACCGTCGGTGCCGGCCTGGTCAGGGGCGTCAAGGCGCAGCGGGAAAAAATCCATGCTGGCAATCTTCATCTGCTGGAACCCCTTGCCGGACGCCGCCGGATTGGCGCGCGAAAGCCGAAAACAGCCGCGATAATATAACGATATACGTTGACCATGGCCAGTTCAATCGCTATTGATCGTTGCGCTGACACGGGTCGCCGGACCCTTCCAGAGCTAGGCCGTTCACCCAGGGATCAGGCGAGCGCAGTGTCCAGACGAAAGCAGACGATCACCCTGCGCGAGGTCGCGGCCGAGGCTGGCGTATCGCTTGGCATCGCCAGCCGGGTGATGGGCAACTATGGCTCGTTCAGCGAACGGTCCCGCGTCAGCGTGGTCGCGGCTGCACAAAAGCTCAGCTACAGCGCCAACGGCGTCGCCCGTTCGCTGCGGCTGAAACGCACGCGCACCATCGGCGTGCTGATCAGCCAGATCAGCAGCTATCACTGGACCCTGTTTGTTCAGGGGGTCGAGGATGCGGCCCGAAAGGCGGGTTATGGTGTGGTCCTGTGCAATACGGCGGACGATCCCAAGCGCGAGATGGAGTATCTCAAGGACATGCGAGAGCGTGGCACGGATGGCGTGATTGCCTCGCCCCTGGCCGAAAACAAGCGGGCGTTCCGGCAGATTGCCGATTCCGGCTATCCGATCGTGGCCGTCAACACGGTGCTGGGCGGAGGCGAGGTGGCGCGCATCCTGTCGGATGATCGCCGCGCGGCAGCCGATGCGATGGAGTATCTGGGGGCGCTCGGGCACCGCCGCATCGGCCTGGTCGCCGGCGCGCCGGAACTGGAAAGCGGGCAGCAACGGCTGGAAAGCTACAAGGTGGGCCTGTCCGCGCTGGGGTTGCCGATCGACGATGATCTGATCGCGTTCGGCAATTATCGCCAAGACGACGCCTATCAGGCGACCCGCCAGCTGATCACCCTTGCTGACGCCCCCACGGCCCTGCTGGTCTGCAACGAATCGATGACCGGTGCCGCGCTGAAATGTCTGCGGGACCATGACATCCGCATCCCGGACGAGCTGAGCCTGGTCGGGTTCGACGATCCGGATTGGGCGAGTTTCTATGCCCCCGCAATCACCACCCTGCGGGCCGAGCGGTTCTATATGGGCCGTCTGGCCTGCGAAGCGTTGCTTGGCGCGCTTGACCGTGACGCCACGGCACCGCAGAGCCAGCCCGAAATCGTGCTGCGCACCCAGCTTGTCATCCGGCAATCCTGTGCTGCGCCGCGCACCACGCCGCATCTGCGCGACCCCGGCCCCGACAGCCGGGGCGACGGCAGACCAGCCAAGGAGCAATACGTTTGAAAATCAATTGGTTGCCCATTGCAACGGCGCCTGGCACCGACAGTGGCGGCACTGTCATCGTGCGATTGACGACGGCAGACGGCATCACCGGGTTGGGCGAAGCCGGACTGCGCCGCAGCGCGGGGACCGGTTCGTTTGGCGGGGCCGGCGACTTTCTGGCGGCCTGTGCAACGCCGCTTCTTGACGCCGATCCGCAGAACCTGAACGCACTTTGCGACCTTGCCCAGCAATTGGGATCACCGGCGGACGGTGCCGTGGTTGCAGCGCGGGCCGCATTGGACATTGCCGCGCATGACCTGGTCGGGCATCTGCGCGGCTGCCCGGTTCACAGCATTCTTGGCGGTGCCTTTCGCCACGACATCGCGCTGACGTCCACAATCCGGCTGGGTGACGCGCCGCCGACGGCGGGGGCAAAGGCGCTGCGTTTGAGCATCGCAACCGCGTCCGGCACGCCCGAACCGATGGCAGCCCGACAGGTGCAAGACCTGCTCAAGGCCGTTGGCTCCAACGTCCAGGTCGACCTGGACGCCGGGCAATCGTTCGACAATCCCGCCTTGGCGCGCAGGTTCATCGCACAGGTGTTTCACACCGCCTTTTACACCAATGTCGCGCTGCGCGACCCTTTGCCGACGGCGGACCTGGCGGGGTATGCCTTGTTGCGCGATGCTTTGCTGGTTCCGATCGTGCTTGAAACGGCCGTCACCTCGGCGCGGGCGATGGCGACCATTGTCCGGATGCAGGCGGCTGATCGCGTCGTGATCGGTCTGGACCGGGTCGGCGGCCTGCGCGAGGCGATGCGTATCCTGAGCCTGTGCGAGCCTGCGGCAATCGGCGCGGTGGCGGCCAGCGCGGCGCGAACGGCCATCGGAATGGCGGCGGCCTGCCACTTTGCAGCAGCGATGCACGATACCTTTGCCGCCGAACTTTCCGATCCGTTCGACGCCGACAGTGCCGCTGGTCTGGCCATCAGCAACGGACGCGCAAATGTCGGCACCGCGCCCGGATTGGGTGTGCGGCTGCACGATTCGGTTGCCGGCCGGCTGCTGGCCGTGCACTGACCCCGGGGCTGCAAGACCTGACCTGCCGTCAGCGGCCCGGGAACCTGATCCCGATACCGATACCGCCACTGTCCGCTTGTCTTGCCCGGTCGGCAATTTTGCTTGCGCCAATATGTGCGAATCTGTAGTATCACAAAATATAACGTTTCACTTTCAAGGGAGGGGATCATGGTCCATCGCCGCAGAGTTATTGGCGGTCTGGTCGGGGGTGCACTTGTTGCGTCGATGCCGCATCAGTTTGGCGGCCTTGTCAGCGCCGCGATGGCGCAGACAGCCGTTGTCGGCGGCACGCTGAATGTGGGGCTGCACATTCCGCTCAGCACGCTGGACTGGCAATCCACCGTCTCGCATCCGCTGCCGCATGTGATGGGCCATGTGTTCGAGGGCCTGTTCGGCGTCGGCAAGGATTTCAACGCCGCCCCGGAACTGGCCGAAAGCGCCGAGGCGACGCCTGACGGGCTGGTCTGGACGTTCAAGCTGCGCCCGGGCGTGCTGTTCCACAACGGCAAGACGCTGGATGCCCAGGATGTCAAGGCCTCGCTCGAGCGGTGGCGCAACGTCGGACCCAAAGGCGCGGGCCTGTCCAGCATGACAGCGCTGGATACCCCCGACGACAGCACGGTGGTGATGACCTTCAGCGAACCGATGGGCCGCTATCTGCTGCTGCTGCTGGGTTCGGACGAGAACAAGGCGGTGATCATGCCCAAGGCGGTCGCCGAAGCGTCGCCCACACCGGGGCAGTTGACCGAAGTTGTCGGGACCGGCCCCTATTCATTTGTCGAGTACAACGAGGATCAGTACGTCAAGCTGGCCAAGTTCGCCGACTATGTCGCCCGCGACGACGCGCCGAACTATCAGGCGGGCAAGAAGGTCGCGAACATGGATGAAATCGTGTTCTGGATCGTCACCGAGGCCACGACCCGGGTCGCGGGCCTGGAATCCGGCGAATTCGACGTGATTACCGAAGTGCCGGACACCGAATATGCCCATCTGAGCCAAAGTGCCGAAGTCGACGCGATCAAGAACGGTCCCGGCGTGCTGATGTACATGATGTTCAATCACAAGAAGGGCCCGACCAGCGACCTGAACATCCGCAAGGCGCTGCAATCGCTGATCGACCCGATCGAGATCGCGTCGGTGGCGGTGTCCGACCCCGCCTTTGCGCTGACCAACCCCAGCATCTATGCGCCCGAAAGCGCCTATAACACCGACGCCGGGTCCGAGCTGTACACGCCTGGCGATATCGAGGCTGCAAAGGGCTATCTTGCGGCCGCAGGCTATGACGGCCAGCCGATCACCATCCAGGTGATTGCGGACAACACGCTGCAAAGCAATGTGGCCGTCGTCATCTCCGAACAGGCCAAGCGGGCCGACCTCAACCTCGAGATCGTGACCTATGACCTGAATACCTGGGTGGCCAACCGGCGCGATCCCGATGCCCTGAATATCTATACCTCCGGCGGCTATTGGGTCGATCCGTCACTGTGGCATGCCGAGTTCAACGGCACCTTCCCATCGCCCGAGGTCGGCTTCATCAGCGATGAGACCGAGGCGATTTTCGCGGCCCTGGCCGGCGCGACCGAGTTCGAGGTGCGCAAGTCGCTGGGCGAGGATCTGCAGCGGTCCTTTTACCGGCAGGTTGCGATGATCAATCTGGGCTACACCTACCGGCTGGTCGCCAAGACCAAGCGGCTGCTTGACCCGGATGGCAATCTTGCGCTTGGCAACCTCACGCTTCACGGCGTCGCTTTCGCGGCCTAAGGTTCGCCGAAGGGTCCGGGACGGGGATGGCTTTCCCTTGTCCCGGATCGCCATTTGGAACCGGGACAGATGACGTCATACGCGCTGCGCCGTATTCTCAGTTTCATTCCAACCCTGCTGATCACGCTGACGCTGATCTTTGTCACCACGCGGCTGTTGCCGGGCAGTCCGGTCGTTGCCTTGCTGGGCATATCGGCGGTCGATTCCGCCAAGATCGACGAAGTGACCGCGCAACTTGGGCTGGACCGGCCCATTCTGGAACAATATGCCGAATGGCTGCCGCAAATCCTGCGCGGCGACCTGGGCCAGTCGATGTTCTTTTCCAAACCGGTGGCCGAAGTCATCGCGCAACGCTTTCCGGTGACGCTGTCGCTGACCGTGCTGGCTTTGATCGTCACGGTTGTGGTCGGTGTGCCGATCGGGGTCTGGTCGGCCGTGCGGCGTGGCGGGGTGATCGACTATCTGGGCAACCTGTTTTCCAGCGTTGGCACCGCCCTGCCGCCATTCTGGCTGGGCTTCATGCTGATCCTGTTGTTTGCGGTCGAGCTTGGCTGGTTGCCCTCATCGGGCTATCGACCGGTCGAGATGGGTTTCTGGGGCTGGCTCAGCCGGATGATCCTGCCTGTGGTGGCGCTCAGCCTGTCTCAGGTTGGTCTGATCATCCGGATGACGCGGTCCACCATGCTGGACGTGCTGGGCACCGAATATGTCAGCATGGCCCGCGCCAAGGGTCTGCCGGAATGGATGGTGATCTACAAACACGCGCTGCGCAACGCGATGGTGCAGGTCGTGACGGCAATCGGCCTGCTGTTTGCGCTCGGGCTTGGCGGCTCGGTCATCATCGAACAGGTCTTTTCCCTGCCCGGATTGGGCGAGTTGATCACCACGGCGGCGATCCGCCGCGACTATCCCACGCTGGAAGGTGGCATTTTCTACCTGACCCTGACCGCACTGACGGTCAATCTGGTGGTGGATCTGGTCTATGCCTATGTCAACCCGCGTGTCAGGCTCCGTTGATGGCACCCGTCGGGGCAACGGCGTCGCGGACCCGGCGGGTGCTGGATCGCCTTGCCGCCTATCCGATGCTTGCCGTGGGCCTGGCGATCCTGGGCGGCCTGCTTGGCCTGGCCTATCTGACGCCCGTTTTCGTCACCCTGGATCCCTTGGCGATCAGCGGGACCACCAAGCTTTTGCCACCCGGCGGCGCGCATCTGCTGGGGACCGACGACCTTGGCCGCGACGTGTTTGCCCGCATCGTGGTCGGCGCCCACATTTCGCTGCGGATCGCCTTTGCGGCCACGTTGCTGACGGCGGTTTTCGGCATCGTGCTGGGGATGCTGTCGGGTCAATACCGGGTCGCCGATGCCATCATCGGGCAGATTTCGGACGCGCTGCTGGTGTTTCCCGGCTTTGTGCTGGCCATCATGATCCTGTCCGCCATCGGGCGGTCCGAACTGAACGTGATCCTTGCGGTTTTCGTGCTGTATGTGCCCCGCCTGATCCGCACCGTGCGCGCCTCGATCCTGGAGTATCGCGATGCCGACTTTGTCCTGGCCGCGCGCACGCTGGGTGCGGGCGATCTGCGCATCCTGATCATCCACATTTTTCCGCGCGCCATCGGCCCGGTTCTGGTCCAGCTTTCGCTTGGCTTTTCTTCGGCAATCCTGGTCGAGGCGGGGCTCAGCTTTCTTGGCCTTGGTTCGCCGCCGCCTGCGCCCAGCTGGGGCAACATGATCAGCGGTGCCCGCGATTTTACCCGCACCGCGCCCTGGCTGATGATCGCGCCCGGCGCGATGATCGCGCTGACGGTGCTCAGCCTGAACCTGATCGGCGACGGCTTGCGCGACATGCTTGATCCGCGACTTCAGGGACGCGGCAGGGGATGACACCAGGTCTGCAAACATCGCCGGCCGACGCCGCCGCAGCGCCACAGGGCAAGCCTGTGCTGGAGGTGCGCGGGCTGGAGGTGACGTTTCCGGCCGGCGGGCATCGGCTGAAGATTGTCGATGGCATCGATCTGACCATCCATCCGGGCACGGTGCTGGGTCTTGTCGGCGAATCGGGCAGCGGCAAATCCATGCTGGCGCGCGCCGTGCTGGGCATGGTGCCGTATCCCGGCAAGGTCACGGCCGGCACCATCGCCTTCGAGGGGCGCGACCTGCGCGGCATGGCGGCCAGCCAGTTGCAGCAGCTGCGCGGCGACCGCATCGCCATCGTCCCGCAAGAGCCGATGACCAGCCTGAACCCCAGCTTTCGCATCGGCAACCAGTTGACCGAGGTGTTGCGCGTGCATCGCCCGCGCATGAACCGTTCGGCCCGTATCGCGCAGGCCGTCAAGATGATGGAGCTGGTCGGCATCAGCTATGCCCGGGACCGTCTGCACCAGTTCCCGCACGAATTGTCGGGCGGCTTGCGCCAGCGGGTCATGATCGCGATGGCGCTGTTATGCGACAATGTGCAGTTGCTGATCGCGGACGAGCCGACGACGGCGCTGGATGTCACCATTCAGGCCCAGATCCTGGAGTTGTTTCTGCGGCTTCAGCAGTCCAGCCGGATGGCGATCCTGCTGATCACGCATGACCTTGGCGTTGTCGCCCAGACCGCGCACAACGTCGCGGTGATGTATGCGGGCGCGCTGGTCGAAACCGCCGCCGTCGAGCCCTTGTTCGACCAGCCGCTGCATCCCTATACGCGCGGCCTGATCGCGTCACTGCCGCGCCCGGGCACCATCGCGCGCAAGGCGCATCTGCCGACGATTCCCGGTGCGGTTCCCCGGCCCAGCGCGGTCAGGGTCGGCTGCGCCTTCCGCGACCGTTGCACCTTTGCGCTGGACAACCCTTGCGCGACCGTCCGCCCCGTTCTTGAACCCGCTGGCCCCGGTCGCTGGGTGCGTTGCCACCGCTGGCGCGACATCGCCGCGATGACCTTGGTCGGGCCGCACCGATGACCGACGCAACCCCCCCTGCCCCGCTGCTCGAAGTGACCGATCTGGTCAAACACTACCGCATGCGGCGCGGCGCGTTGTCTGGCGGCAAACCACGGGTCGTGCCGGCGGTAGATGGCGTATCGTTGCGGGTCTATGCGGGCCAGACACTGGCGGTGGTTGGTGAATCCGGTTGCGGCAAGTCGACGCTGGCCAAGCTTGTCATGCGGATCGAGCAGCCGGACGCAGGTGACATCCGATTTGGCGGCACCCCGATTGCCGACATGCCGACGCACCAGTTTCGCCAGCAGGTGCAGATGGTGTTTCAGGATCCGTTCGGCTCGCTGACGCCGCATCTGCGGGTGGGTGCCCTGATCAGGGAACCGCTGGTCATCCACAAGACCTGCCCCGTTGCCGAAATGGAACAGCGGGTGATGCAGGGCCTGGCCGCCGTCGGGTTGTCGCCCGACATTGCGATGCGATTTCCGCATGAATTGTCCGGGGGGCAGCGCCAAAGGGTCGGCATCGCGCGCGGTATCGCCACGCAACCGCACCTGCTGATCTGCGATGAACCCGTTTCGGCGCTGGATGTGTCGATCCGTTCGCAGATCATCAACCTGCTGCTGGACCTGCAGCACAGTCGCGGGCTGGCCTATCTGTTCATTTCGCACGACCTTGGCCTGGTCAACCATATCAGCGACCAGGTCTGCGTGATGTACCTTGGCAAGGTGGTCGAATACGCATCCGCGCAGTCGTTCTTCGCCGACCCGCGCCACCCCTATGCCCGTGCGCTGATCGCATCGTCCCCGGTGCCGGACCCGCGCCGCCGTGGCCGTCCTGCCGCGATGACGGGGGAAATCGCTGCCCGCGCCTCCGACGAACGCGGCTGCAGTTTCCGGGGCCGCTGTCCGATGGCCATCGACCGTTGCGCCAGCGACGATCCCGCGTTGCGGGCCATCGTGCCCGGCCATCTTGTGGCCTGTCACCGCGCCGAAGAAACGGCACCGGGTTGAAAGCCGGCCATACCCCGGCCCTTCGCGATCATACGGACGGCGGCAGGCCGTGCTGGGGTTTCCTTGATCCGCCGACGCGGTGGCAAAACGGAACGGACGCAAACGGGAACAGGTTTGCATCGCCGCCAAACCGGGCCGTGCTCGACCGTTGCCCATCAAACCTGTGCCTGCGGCATCGGCCAGGTATCCGCCAGCCGATAGCCGCGCGGCCAGGGGTCGTCGGGGTCGCGCAGAAGTTGCCGCAGGTCGGTGATCCACGCCCGCCCCGACAGCGAGGGAACGATGGCAGGCCGGCCGTCCAGATCGGCCAGCCGCTCGATTCGGCAATCGAACCGCCCGCCGATGATCGACAGCCCCACAAAGGCCTCGCCCACGCCCAGTTCGCCACG
>Ga0105044_10014825_pt1 | contig 10533 bp, 7 predicted proteins | sample MAT01_FD_78092 | JGI IMG/M metagenome (GOLD analysis project Ga0105044, IMG submission 78092) | Freshwater microbial communities from Lake Fryxell liftoff mats and glacier meltwater in Antarctica - MAT-01 | ecosystem: Environmental > Aquatic > Freshwater > Ice > Liftoff microbial mat | place... | reverse complement strand
CCACCGCTCACAGAGTTGCAAGCGGCATTGGCCTTCTCAAGCGTCTTGAGAAGGTAATCGGCCTGTTCAGGCGTCGGAAGAAGGCGTACCACAGCAGTGAGTTTCATACTTGAAGTATATCACAAATGTTCTCTGTCGTCAAGCAGATGAAGGTACACTATCCCTCCCCATGCCTAAAGGCAGGGGCTTCCCGCGTTCTTTCGGTGATGAGAAACTCTACTCACGCGAGTCGTCTTTGTCCAACACGCTGCGAACAGTTGCACCCAACTCCGACGCCACATTCACCAGCGGATCGCGGCTGGCAGCTTTGGCGCTCGGCCCAGTGGCGCGGCCCTGATCGACACGCACGACCTGTGGCTCCTCTGCCAGATCCATCACACGTTTGAGCGCCCGCGCAATCCAGCGCATTTTCTCCTGATCCATGTGCTTCATATAGATAGATTTGCCATCAATCGCAATCTGCGTCCCCTGCACCGAGCGAATCGTGATATGTTCCATCATATCCGGCAGCATCTTCATTTCAAGGCGAGTTTCGCTGTACTGCTTGATCAGATCGCGGGCGGCTGTCCATTTCTCCTGCACGCGGCGCAGCGACAGCGGATTGCCATCGTCCGGCGTGTCATCCACAGGCGGCACAGGGGCCGCCGCTGCCGAGGGCTTATCGGCAAAGGGATTGATAGCGGGCATAGCCTGGGGCGACGCAGCCACCATCAACTGCTGCACCTCCGGCTCTTGCAGGCTCTCCAGCAGCGCCATCTCCAGCGCCAACTGCGGCTGCCATCCGCCCGTGCTGGTATTGGTCGCCTCATTGAAGGCTTTGACCGCCCGCATCAATGGGCCGCGCCGCACCTCTTTGGCGAGACGCTGATACCACTGCTTGTCATCCTGTGAGGCTTCGATGAGTTCCACGCTGGCGCTCTGCGTGAGCATGATGGCCCGCAAATGCTCGACCATCTGCTGCCCAAATTGATGCGGATCGCTGCCCGAATCAATCGCTTCATTGATGATCTGCAAGCCTGCTGAGGCATCGCGCCGCACAAAGGCATCGATCAAATCTTTGACTGCCCGCACGCTGGCTGTACCGAGGATGCGCTGCGTCAGTTCCAGCGTGATCATCTCGCTTGGATCGGCCACAACCTGATCGAGCAGGCTGATGCTGTCGCGGGCGCTGCCTGTGCCTTCGCGGGCGATGAGTTCGAGCGCAGACCGCTCGGCGCGAATGCCCTCCTGCTCGGCAATCCGCACCAGATGATCGGTCATCTCTTGCAGCGATAGGCGGCGAAACTCGAACGGCAAGCAGCGGCTCTTGATGGTCGCAGGAACTTTGTCGATTTCTGTCGTCGCCAGGATGAACAGCGCATGTTCCGGCGGCTCTTCCAGCGTCTTGAGCAGCGCATCAAAGGCGTTGCCGCTGAAGCGATGCACTTCATCAATGATATAGACGCGGTATTGGCCTTCACCGGGGGCAAAGGCGATGCGATCACGCAGATCGCGCACATCATCGACGCCTGTGTGCGAGGCGGCATCAATTTCAATCAAATCCAGGTAACGCCCCTCATTGACCGAGAGACAGTGCGGACATTCATTGCACGGGCGCTGTTCGGCCTCCGGGTGCGTGCAGTTGACGGCTTTCGCCAGCAGCCGCGCCGTTGTCGTCTTGCCCGTGCCACGCGGCCCGCTGAACAGATAGGCATGGCGGATTCGTCCGGTACGCAGCGAATTTCGCAGGGTGCGCGTGATATGATCCTGGCCGACCACGTCCTCGAATCGAGCGGGCCGCCATTTGAGATACAGGGCTTGTTCAGGCACGCGAGATGCCTCCCTTTCCATATCGACTTATGATTGATTCTAGCAGAAATAGAACATAATTTCAATTTTGGAGTGCAGAGGTTTGCATATTATAACGTCGATGAGGCATGTGGGGTATGCTATTCTACTTCCATCTGCGAGATATAAGTTGCACTCCTCAAATGCTGGCGGTAGGATAGACAACAGGATCGAGAAAAGACACGTTCGTCGTCTCCGTCTCTCACTCTGCTGCCAAATTCTCGTCGTTCGTGTGCATAAATACGGCGTGTCTTGTCCCGGACACACCTCTATTGAGAGGATTAATTCGCATGACAACCACCTTACCGACCTTCCCCCTCGTCAGCAACGGCTATGAGCTGCTCTCGACGCCGGAGCGCCTGGGCCATCTGACGCCCAGCAATCCACACACCTCCATGACCGCCCTGCGTGAGCAGTATGAATCTCAGGGCTACCTCTGGCTCAAGGGGCTGCTGGATCGCGGGCAGGTGCTCGATTTTCGCCGCCGTGTGTTTGAGGCGTTTCGTCAGGCGGGGCTGGTTGCGCCCGGTACGGACGCCGGATTGGGCGTATATGCGGGCGAACAATCGGAAAAAGCCGCCGCGCTGCACCCCAACCGCGTGCTGATGGAGGTCGTGCGCTGGGCGTCTTACGAGGCGTTCTGTCTCGCCGCTCCTATCATCGATTTCTATGAAGCCTTCCTGGACGGGGCCGTCTATCTGCACAAGCGCAAAATCCTGCGCTACACCCGCCCGCATGAGCCAAACTGCACGGGCGCTCATTATGATCTGGTGTATTTGCGCGGCGGGACGGATCGCGTCTGCACAAGTTGGATTCCGATTGGCGATACGTCTGTCGAGATGGGCGGCCTGATCTATCTGGAAAATTCGCATCACTGGGGCCGTGAGATGGAGGCCGAATTTTCGCGCCGCAATGCCGAACTGCCTACCGAAGAGCGCATCAAAGCCTATAACAAGAACATGTCGGATACGGGCTGGTTGGGCAAAGACCTGAATGTCCTGTCCAATCGCATCGACACGCGCTGGCTGATTGCGGATTATGAGGCGGGCGATATGGTGGTGCATGGGCCGTACACCATCCATGCCTCCACCGTCAATCTGGATGCCAACAACCACATGCGCCTGTCCACCGATATTCGCTATCAGCGCGTGCGTGACGAGATCGATGTACGGTGGGCGAATCACTGGTCACTGGACGATATGCTTTAAAGATCGCTTGCCCGCATTGGCCTTATTTCACGGCATAGCCCGCAATATGCGGCCCGACGATGGGCACAGGCAGACGGAAATGATCGAAATGGACGCTGCTAAAACCAGCGTCCTCAATCGTCGTCCAGGTCTCACGATCCGGGTGGCAACCAGAGGCCAGCGGCGTCCAGACAGGCATCACAAGGCGCTGAAAGCGGCGTGTTCGGGTTTGGCGTGGGGCCGCGACGTGCTCAATGAACACAAAGCGTCCGCCCGGCTTCAGGACGCGGCGAATCTCTTGCAGCACGCGCTGCGGATCAGACACCGAGCACAGCACCAGCGTACTCACAACGGCATCGAGGCTGTTATCGGCTGCATCAATCTGTTCGGCCTGGCCCTCGCGCACTTGGATCGTCATGCCAAGCTGCTGCGCTTCCTTCTGCAAATAGGGGAACATCGCCGTATTGGGATCAAGCCCAACCCAGCGCACCTCTTTGGCATAGTAGGGAAGATTGGCCCCGGCTCCCGGCCCAATTTCCAGCACATCCCCACGCAGATCACTGAGTAGCGTGCGCTTGCGGGCATCATAGTCTTGTACCCGTATCTTCTGTTCCGCCGACATGAGAGACGCAAAAAAGCGTTGATACCAGCTTGGTCGTGAGAGGGGGCGTGTGTCTGTGGGGCGGCTCATGATGACTCCGATTCGGATGAGTGTGCTGATGATCTTACATTTTGAAACACATCTGATCAATCTTTTGAACCACAGAGGACACAGAGAGCACAGAGAAAATCTGTTATCTCATTCTCTGGTAATTGTTCATCTATCCGTGCGAATCGTAGGTTGTAGGGGCAGGATGCATCCTGCCCACGCTCATCCCCTACAAATCCGTCAGGGCGCGATACATCGCGCCCCTACAAGGGATTTTGTCGCACGGATGGGTGAATGATTACAATCTCTGTGTTCTCCATGTTCTCTGTGGTTCAATATCTTTTCTTTCCTGCTTTACATCCTCCTCAATATCCCCTACACTAGAGTCCACAAGAGATCAATCTCTTGAGGAGTATTTTATGTCACATGCCATGAGTTACACACAAATCATCCAGGGTGCGGTGGTGTCCTGCTCTTCTCTTACACGCTAAAACCTCCGTGCGATCCTCCTATCTGCGTCTCCACAATTCTCATAACACTCATCGGGATTGACACGTCTTCCTCGTAAGACATGGTACAATCTGCCCTTCGTTGCGCCTAATAACCCCTCAAATCTGTGGAGACATGTTCCGCCATGAGCGAGAGCTATAACCCTGACAATATTGAAACCAAATGGCAGGCCCGTTGGGAAGCCGATCAGTTGTATCGATCCAAAGTGGATTGGTCGAAGCCCAAACACTACGCCCTGACCATGCTGCCCTACCCCTCCGGTGATCTGCACATCGGTCACTGGTTCGCCATGACGCCCTCGGATGCCCGTGCCCGCTGGATGCGGATGCGCGGCTATAATGTGCTGTTCCCGATGGGCTTCGATGCCTTTGGCCTGCCCGCTGAGCAAGCCGCCATCTCGCGCAACATCCACCCCTGGACGTGGACATACGCCAATATCGAGCGGATGCGGACCCAGATGAAGAGCATGGGCGCGATGTTCGATTGGGAGCGCCAGATGGTGAGCTGCCTGCCGGAGTATTACAAGTGGACGGAATGGTTCTTCAAGACCTTCTATGAGAACGATCTGGCCTATCGCGGCGAAGGCATGGTCAACTGGTCGGAGGCACTGCAAACCGTGCTGGCAAATGAGCAGGTCATCGATGGCAAGGATGAACGCCTGGGCCAACCCGTCGTCCAGAAATTGATGACGCAGTGGTTCTTCCGCATGACCCGATACGCCGAAGAACTGCTGAAATATCCCAATATGGATTGGCCCGAACCGATCAAGATCATGCAGACCAACTGGATCGGGCGCAGTGAGGGCGCATTTGTGCGCTTCGGCACGCGGGGCGACAACACGATCACCGTCTTCACCACGCGCCCCGATACGCTGTGGGGTGCGACCTTCGTGGTGCTGTCACCGGAACATGCCCTGGTCGATGTCATCACGACGGATGAGCAGCGCGAGGCAGTGGACGCCTACAAAAAGCAGGCAGCAGCTTCCACCGAGATTGAGCGCATGTCGGAAGATCGTGAGAAGACCGGCGTCTTCACGGGCGCTTACGCCATCAATCCAGTCACAAGCTCGCCCGTTCCGGTTTGGATCGCTGATTATGTCATGGTCAACTATGGCACAGGCGCAATTATGGCCGTCCCCGCCCACGACCAGCGCGATTTCGCCTTCGCCAAGAAATACGATCTGGAAATCCGCATCGTGATTCAGCGCCAGGACGAGGACGACAAACCCGCCTCGACCCTGATCGTGATCCCCAATATGACCGAAGCCTACAGCGGCCCCGGCTATATGATCAACAGCGGCATGTTCACCGGAACGATCTCGAACGGCGAAAAAGGCCGCAAGAATCCCGCGATTGACGCCGTGATCGATTACCTGGAAGAGAATGGCATTGGCGAGGAGCGCATCAACTTCCGCCTGCGCGATTGGCTGATCAGCCGCCAGCGCTATTGGGGCAGCCCGATCCCTGTTGTCTATGACGCGGAGGGCAATATTTCCGCCGTGCCCGATGAGCAGTTGCCCGTCGAACTGCCGCAGGATGTCGAATTCATGCCCACAGGTCGCAGCCCGCTGACCTACCATGAGCCGTTTCTGCACACATCGGATGGCAAGCGCCGTGAGACCGATACGATGGACACCTTCATGTGCTCGTCGTGGTATCACCTGCGCTATCTGTCGCCGCATGACGCCAAAGCGCCGTTCGATCCCGAAGAGGCCGCATACTGGCTGCCCGTCGATGTCTACACGGGCGGCGCGGAACATGCCACCATGCATCTGCTGTACACGCGCTTCTTCCATAAGGCGCTGCGCGATACGAGCGTGTTTAAAGATACATTGGCTGTGCGCGAGGCACATGGCCGCACTGATGCCTTCGATGAGCCGATGCTGATGCTGCGGAATCAGGGGCAGGTGTTGGGGGGAGAGCGGCCCGGCGATTATCTGCTGTGCTACGGGCGCTTCATCGGTGAGAAATTGATCGCGGATCGCGTGGAAGTCGTCGAGCCAAACGATGTCCCTGCCAATTTTAACGGCGTCGTGGGCGAACTGATGAAGCGCGTCGAGAGCACCCTGTTCGTGGGTGTGGGCAATACAACCACACTGGTGGAAGTGCTGCCCGAAGCGCAGATCGTCATTCCAGGCGTCAGCGATCATGGCAACGTGAATCAGTTGAAGCATCATCTGGAAATCCAGCGCATGTCCAAGAGCAAGGGCAATGTCGTCAATCCTGATGAGCTGGTCGCCAAGTACGGCGCGGATGCAGTGCGGGCCTATCTGATGTTCGGCTTCGATTGGCAGAAGGGCGGCCCCTGGAGCGACGAGCAGATTTCCGGCGTCACGCGCTGGCTGAACGAAATCTGGGAGATGGCGACCAACCCCATCCAGCATGAGCAGGGCGATGCGCTGATTGAACGTCAGGTGGAGCGGCGCGTGCATCAGACCATCAACGATGTGAATTATGGGCTGGAGAAATTCGGCTTCAACACGTCTATCGCGGCGCTGATGAAGCTGCGTAACATGATGCGTTCGGCATTGAAAGCCAGCGGCATCGGGCGCACGTCGTATCGCAATGCGATGAGTGTGATGCTGCGTTTGATGGCCCCCTTCGCGCCGCATATTGCCGAAGAATTGTGGGAGCAGTTGGGCTTCGGCTACAGCATCCACACGCAGCCCTGGCCGGAATATGATGCAGAGAAGGCCAAAGAAGAGGCTGTGCCGCTGGTCATCATGATCAATGGCCGCCCGCGTGGGACGATTGAAGTGGCGGCAGATATCACCCAGGCCGACGCGGAAGCGGTAGTCCTGGGCAGCGAAGCGGTTATGAAAGCCTTGAATGGGGCCGCGCCGCAAAAGGTCATCTATATCGCGGGCAAAGAGCCGAAGGTCAACATCGTCACAGGCAAATAATGGGGCCGTGTTAATCTCACAATGATTCACCTATCGATGAGAATCGTGGGTTTGTAGGGGCGCAGCGTGCTGCGGCCTTGATTTAGGTGTCCCGCCGCACTGATCGTTAGGCATAAACGATGTGGGTGTAGGGACACGGCAGGCCGTGTCCGAACATGTGGACACGGCGGGCCGTGTCCCTACAGACCCCATAAATATCTGTATTTATCGTTGTGGCAGGGTTATTAGCGTCTCTGGCATCGTACATCACCATATGAGCGCAATATAAGAAAACACACAAATCGTGCTGAGAAACCGTCATTTTCGCACATTACAGAAAATTTGTTAGAAAATCGATTTTGTTAGGAAAGTTGCATGTGTTGGGAAAGAATCGTTATATAATCTCTATAAGACAAAAGGACTATGTAACTCTTACAGCAATTTTATTATAACAGTTTTAAAATCATTGATATGATTATGTTTTATAAGGGCCTGTGCCCGTTGAGGACGAGAATGTCACTGAGTGATCAGCGCTTGCGTCAGTGGTTAGAGGTCTTGCATGAACCTGACGCCGAAATGAGCAAAATTGCCGCCGATAAGCTCGCCGATATTGGCAGCGTGGAGGCTGTACCGGATCTGATCAAAGCGATGCAAGGGCGCACCGCATTGGTGGCGAGTGCCGCCGCCAAAGCCCTCGGCAAGCTGAAAGACAAGCGGGCCGCTGCCCCTTTGATCCAGACCCTGACCTCGCATCAGGATGGCCTGGTGCAAACCGCCGCCGCCGAAGCACTTGGGGTGATGAGAGCGCTTGAGGGTATCCCAGTCCTGAAGAAAATTATCGAAAACTATCTTCAGACCAACCAGCATGACCACTTCACTATGACACGCAGCCATCAGCGCGGGCTTTTCATCGCCTGCCTGGATGCTTTAAAAGTGATTGGCACACCGGATGCGCTGCGCTTTGCCTCCAAAGTTGAGAGTGCTTCGCGCACGCTGCCTCGCTAAACGACACCTCAGCGTCATGATCAAGCGGCCTCAACGACCGTCGGGCGCAGCGCTGCGCCCGACGAATTTTTGCGCCTAAGTCCCGCTGGCATTCATCGACGGGATTTCATCACCGGGATGATAGTAGCGCACGCGCATCACCAGCTTGCCCAATCGCAGTTCATCCTGGTTCCGCAGCAGGCGAATCTCACGCGGATGGATGCGCTGTCCATTGATGTAGGAGCCGTTGGCGCTGCCCAGATCATACGCCTGGATCGCGCTGTCACGCGCCTCGTACCACAGCGCCAGATGCAGCCGCGAGACGCCCAATCGCGCTCCCTCTACCCCCAGATCAACATCGGGACGCATGGCACTGTTATCGGTATTGCGCCCCACCACCAGTTCATGATTACGAAGCTGCGGACGCAGTTCAAACGTCTGGCCGGTATCACGCACTGTCAGCACCAGCAACGAGTCATAGCCAAAATATTCATCGCTGAACAATTTATCGTTGGCATCGGCGAATTGGCGCGTATCAAATTCCACCGTCTCCGCAATCAGGTTGCCGCACGAGTAGCAAAATACATCACTGGCGCGATTCTTCTTGCCACAGTGTGGGCATTCGATCCACGCAGGCGGCGCAGCGGTCTTGCCAGCAGCGGGCATGGCCGGAGACGAGATCGGCTGTACGGCAGGCGATTCCGAGAGCGGAGTCGGTTTCGGCAGCGGCTGTACGGCCTTCACATTTGAGATCGATTTGCGCGGCGGTGGCTGCTGGAGTTGGGCGGAAAATTCTTTTTCCCAGGTTCGCAGGCGCGTCGCCAGCTCCTCTTTCATCTCACGCGGCAGAGAATCAATATATGTCCGCAGGGCTTTGAGGGCTTCGCGTGTATCCAACCCATTGCGCCGCATTTGAGTGTATTCCTGAAAGATGTCGTCAACCATGCAAATCCCTCGTTGCGTCCAGACGCAGGATATTTCCCTTTATTGTGCCATCAATGGCCGACTTTGCCAAAAGACAGCCCCAAAAGTTTGGTGACTTTAAGTTCACAACTTTTTGACACACCTTGTGAGGCGCGTTATAGTCGGTTATGGGATTCGGGTTCTGTCAATATCCAATAGGACTCGCATCCAGGTTAGGCTGTAAAAATCTATATTTGAGGAGTTTAATCGTGAATCATAAACGTTTGGTAACAGCCCTCTCGGCCCTGGCAGCAGCAACGTTGATGCTCGGTGCATTACCGACATTGGCCCAGGATGCCATCACCGTCACCCCCGGCCCCATCACCCAGAAGATTATGGACGCCAAGAAGCTGATCTGCGGCGTGAATGATCGTCTGCCCGGCTTTGGTGCGCCGAATGACAACGGTGTGTATGAAGGCTTCGACATCGATATTTGCCGCGCCGTCGCTGTGGCAATCCTCAACGATGCGAATGCAGTGGAATACCGTCCGCTCGTAGCCGCCCAGCGTCAGGCCGCCATCCAGAGCGGTGAGATCGACATGATGTCGCGCAACACCACCGAGACCCTCAGCCGCGACTCGCAGTGGGCCGCCATCTTCGGGCCAGTCACCTTCTACGATGGTCAGGGCATCATGGTTCAGGCCGCCTCCGGCGTGACCGATATTGCCGGTCTGGATGGCACATCGATGTGCGTGCAGTCGGGGACAACCACCGAATTGAACATCAAGGATTATATCGAAGCCAAGAAGGTCAAAATCGAACTGCTCGTCTTCAATGACGCCGATGCGACCTGGAATGCCTATCTCGAAGGTCGCTGCGAAAGCTGGACAACCGATAAGAGCGGTTTAATCAGTTATAATGCAAAATCAGATGATCCTGGCGCACACACCATCCTGGCCGAAACCCTGAGCAAAGAGCCGCTGGCTCCTCTCAGCCCCCAGTCTGATCCGCAGTTCGCGGAAATCATCAAGTGGACAGTCTATGGCTTGATCCAGGCCGAAGAATTTGGCATCAGCAGCACAAACATTGCCGACTTCATGCCCACATCCGGTGAAGCTGACGAAGCCTACATCGGTCGTGTAACTCCTGAAATCGCCCGCTTCCTCGGCCAAGCCAACAACAGCTCTGGCGCTTACCTGGGCGTCCCGAATGATTTTATGGTGAACGTCATCAAGTCAGTCGGCAACTACGGCGAAATCTACGACCGTAATATCACCCCCCTCGGTGTTACCCGTGAAGGGTCAACCCAGGCTCTTTGGACAAACGGCGGCCAGATGTATTCGCCGCCCATCCGCTAAATCGCAGCGCTGACGACGGGGGTTCGCCTCCGTCGTCCCCATAAGCATCCACACAACGGGCGTGATATCTCGCGCCCGTCTCCTGCCCACCTGACAGAAGTTGTGCAAAACGCCTATGACTTTTGAAAAACCCAAAACAGACCGACCTCGCTCTCTTGGTGATTATCTGCGTGATGCCCGTGTCATTCAGGTGATGGTGCAGATTGTCTTCATTACGCTGTTGGTGGGCGGCCT
>Ga0105044_10014824_pt1 | contig 10533 bp, 13 predicted proteins | sample MAT01_FD_78092 | JGI IMG/M metagenome (GOLD analysis project Ga0105044, IMG submission 78092) | Freshwater microbial communities from Lake Fryxell liftoff mats and glacier meltwater in Antarctica - MAT-01 | ecosystem: Environmental > Aquatic > Freshwater > Ice > Liftoff microbial mat | place... | reverse complement strand
AGGTATATTAAAATTAGGCGCTAAAATTTCTCGTAAAATAAAGACACAACATATTGGAGAAAGTGCCAATAGAATTATACTTTGTAGGGGTGAGGACAAAAATGGAATACCAGAAAAGAGATACGTCTTTGCTGAAAATTTGAACCAGCCTTTTGGAATGCTGATTATTGAAAATAATATTTATGTAGGCAATACAGATGCTTTGATAAAATATAATTATAAGCTTGGCGACACTTTACTACAACAGATCACAGCAAAAAAAATTGTTACCCTGCCTGCAGGTGAAAACAATCGGCATTGGACAAGAAATATTATAACGAATACAGCTAAAAATAAGATTTATATCGGTGTTGGGTCAGGCACCAACGTGGCAGAAAAAGGTTTAGATAATGAAATTAGAAGGGCTTGTATACTTGAAGTAAACCTTGATGGGTCAGGCGAAAGGATATTTGCATATGGTCTGAGAAACCCTGTAGGTATGGATTGGGCTCCTAGTACTAAAACATTATGGACAGCAGTGAATGAAAGGGATGAGTTAGGTGATGAACTTGTTCCTGATTATTTTACGAGCGTAAAAGAAGGGGGCTTTTATGGCTGGCCTTTTTTCTATTATGGACAACACAAAGATCCAAGGCTAGCAGGTAAACAAAGCCCTGACCCTATTGAAAAAGTAATTGTGCCCGATGTGTCTTTGGGATCACATACAGCGTCACTAGGGCTTGTATTTTATAGGAACCATTCGTTCCCCACTAAATATCAGGATGGGGCATTTATTACTCAGCACGGCTCTTGGAATAGATCAGTATTATCTGGATATAAGGTAATTTATATTCCATTTAAAAATGGGAAACCTTCAGGTCCTCCAGAAGATTTTTTAACGGGCTTTATAAGTGATCTTTCAAAGAGTAAAGTACATGGAAGACCTGTGGGCATTGCCGTACTTGGTGATGGATCAATGCTAGTATCAGATGATGTAAGCAATACCATTTGGCGTGTTTCTAATAAAAATTAGTTAAAAAATGTGATAAAGCTTTTCATCAATTAAATATAAAAATTAAACTGTGCAAATTATTTAATACCAATAAAGAGAAATAATTAAGAAAAAATGAAATCTAAACAAGTATTATGAACCTCTATTCTGGCTATCCATTTTGGTTAATAAAAGACGGACTTCCATTTGACTATCCTAAACTTGAAACATCTATTAAAACAGATGTAGTTATTTTGGGAGGCGGAATATCTGGAGCGCTTGCCGCTTATTATCTTATTAATGCTGGCATTGAATGTGTGGTGGTAGATGCAAGAACAATTGGATTAGGAAGTACCTGTGCTAGTACATCTTTGTTACAATACGAAATTGATACACCTCTTTGTGAATTAAAAGACTTAGTTGGTCTAGATAACGCAAAGCGCTCTTACCAGCTCTGTGCAGAGGCAATCGATACAATAAAATCTATTTCAAACAAACTAAATTATAAGGAGTTTAAATCTGTAAAAAGCCTATACTACGCAGCATGTAAAAAAGATATTTCGCTTTTAAAGGAAGAATTCGCCATCAGAAAAGAAAGCGGATTTGAAGTTAAATATCTTGACGAAAAGCAACTCAAAAAATATTTCAACATAGCAGCCCCATGCGCTATACTATCACAATGCGGTGCTGAAATAAATGCCTATTCATTTACAAATACACTGCATCAGTATAATATAAATATGGGTTTAAAGGTGTATGACAGAACACCAATTAAAAACATTAAACACTCCAAAAAGAATGTGGTTTTACAAACTGAAAACTCCAATACCATTTATGCCAATAAGCTTATTTATGCCACAGGTTATGAAACCGTAAACTTTATTAAAAAGAAAATTGTTAAGTTACATTCCACTTATTCAACAATCAGCGAGCAGGTAAACGAAAAAACGAAATTCTGGAAAGATGACGTATTGATATGGAACACCGCAGAGCCATATCTATATATGAGAACCACCAATGATAAACGGATATTAGTTGGGGGCCGAGATGAAGAATTCATTAACCCTGAAAGAAGAGATAAGTTAATAGAAAGAAAGAAAATTCTTTTAGTAAAAGATTTCAAAAAAGTTTTTCCCGACATTGAATTTAACCCTGAATTTACATGGGTGGGTACTTTTGGGGCAACAGAAGATGGATTACCGTTTATAGGTAATTACAAACCACTTCCCAACAGTTATTTCGCGTTAGGTTTTGGCGGAAACGGAATCACATTTAGTGTCATAGCGGCACAAATTATCAGTGATTTAATAACGGGAAAGAAAAATAAAGATGCCCAAATTTTTTCTTTTGAACGTTAATAATATTAATGTAAAAGCAATATAGATGTAAAATATAATAATAGAACCTGCTGATGAAATAAAAATTCTTAAAATGCAATTAGACCGTATTAAAAATTAGTCATTCCGCCAGCTTGGGAAAAAGTTTGGCTATGAAAATTGGTCAAAAGGTATTTGAAGGCAACGGTATATGAAGTTGTACAAAATAAACAAATTAAAAAGATATTATCACTATTGTCAACTTTTGTAGAAACAACAAATATATGTGCGCCAGTGAACGGATTTTTAAAAAACAATAATCCCGTTTTAGTGATTAATTTATTTTCTTTGGTATTAAACTTTACTCTACATGATTTAAGAATAAAATGTAAAAACTAAAGTATAAATTAGTATATGAAAGAATACAAACTATTCGAAGCAACGCACTTGGGTTCAATCAAATTAATGAATCATATTGTGATGGCACCGATGACAAGGTGCAGGGCTATCGGAAATATACCCAACGATTTAATGGCATTATATTATGAGCAACGATCTGCAGCTGGGTTAATCATAACTGAAGGCACTTCGCCATCTCCAAATGGTTTGGGATATGCAAGGATACCGGGAATATATACTAAACAACAAATAGATGGTTGGAAAAAAGTAACTAATGCAACACAAGCAAATGGTGGAAAAATATTTGTTCAATTAATGCATACAGGCAGAATAAGTCATCCGCTTAATATGCCAGAAGGCTCAAAAATACTAGCGCCATCTGCAATAAAAGCTGTAGGTCAAATGTGGACTGATGCTAAACAATTACAGGATTTTATAGTGCCCAAAGAAATGACTGTTGAAGACATTGAACAAACAAAAAACGAATTTATTGAAGCTGCTAAAAATGCAATTTCTGCCAGGTTTGATGGTGTTGAATTACATTCAGCAAATGGATATTTGTTAGAAGAATTTTTGTCACCCATAAGTAATATCCGTAAAGACAATTATGGAGGCAATATTGAAAACCGATGCCGTTTTGTTGTAGAAGTTATAAAAGGTGTAGTTGCCGCAATCGGAAAAGAAAATACAGGTATTCGATTATCTCCTTATGGTGTAGCTAGTGATATGCCGCATTATCCAGAAATTGATGCTACTTATGATTACCTCTCTAAACAATTAAATAATCTTGGTATTGCTTATATCCATTTGGTTGACCACAGCGCCATGGGTGCAACTGTTGTACCAGTTGAAATAAAAAGCCTAATTCGTAAAAATTTCACCAACAGTATTATTCTTTGTGGTGGTTACGATAAAGAAAGAGCAGAATCAGATATCAAAAGTGGACTTGCAAACCTTACAGCATTTGGACGACCGTTTATAAATAATCCTGATTTGGTTGAAAGGATGATTAATAATTGGCCTTTATCAAAAGAACTTAATGAAAATCAATTTTATAGCGCAGATAATAAAGGATACACCGATTATTCAATATACCAAAAACAAGAAATAACGTTATGACAATAGTTCTACAAACGGCATGGCTTTTTTTATTAGCAATTCCCATTGCTAGTGTAGCAAGGACGGTAACAAATGAAGAAATATTTAGGGAGCCAAGGGAATATTGTAGCAAACGTTGCAAAAACGGCAAAACATTGCTTGAAAGAAAATTTTTTTATGTATTTACATGTGAGTATTGTTTTAGCCATTATGTTACTGTAATATTTATCTTTTTAACCGATTACAAACTGTTGGTGAATGACTGGCGGGGTTATATCATTGGAGGTTTTGCATTGGTATGGATAGCAAATTTTTACATGAGTGTATTCAATTTATTAAGACAAGATATTAAAAAAGAAAAGATAGAAATTGAATTTATGGAGAAGAAATAATGAAGCTGCTAACAAAAAATATTATTAACCCATTGCTAAAACCTAGACCAGCTTTATCTAGTAAAACCGATTATGGTCATGCATTAATTGTAGCAGGGAATATTAAAAAAATGGGTGCTGCTGTAATAGCTGGTAAGGCTTGCTTAAGAACCGGCTGTGGATTACTTACAGTAAACTTACCAAAAGAAGAGCGTTTTATTTTACAAACAGCAGTAACTGAAGCTATGATAGTATTTAGAGAAAAATATGAAAATAATTTTGATAAATTTTCGGCAGTTGGTATTGGACCTGGAATAGGTGTTACAAAAGAATCGAAAGAAATGCTATTGCTCCTATTTAAAAATATAAAAGTACCAATGTTATTGGATGCAGATGCTATAAATATAATTGCATTAGACAAAAGTTTATTAAATAAAATTCATCCTAAAACAATACTTACACCACATGTAAAAGAATTCGATCGACTTTTTGGTTATCAAACAAATAATGAAGAAAGAATTTTAACCGCTATTGGTATTGCAGAAAAATATGACTTAATAATAGTATTGAAAGGACATCAAACTCTTATTACTAACGGTATTTTATCTTTCTTAAATACAACAGGGAATGTAGGACTAGCAAAAGGAGGTAGCGGTGATGCACTTACAGGAATTATCACTTCACTATTAGCCCAAGGTTATCCCGCTTTTGAGGCTGCTAAAATTGGCGTTTATATACATGGGCTTGCAGCAGATATTGCATTAAAAAATCAAAGTGTGGAGAGTATGCTTATAACAGATGTTATTGAATGTTTGGGGGAAGCATTTAAAACAGTTACGAAATTTAATAAAAAAGGAAAACAAATAAACTAAATGGAATTTATTGATTACTATAAAATTCTAGAAATCGACAAAACAGCCACTGAAGCTGATATCAAAAAAGCATATCGAAAACTAGCAAGAAAACTACACCCCGACCTTAACCCAAATGACAAAGATGCTCAAAAAAAATTTCAATCTGTAAACGAAGCCAATGAAGTATTGAGTGACCCAGAAAAAAGAAAGAAGTATGACACATATGGTAAAAACTGGCAAAATGCAGAACAATTTGAACAACAGGCACAACAACGCCGCCAAACTACTGGCGGGCAACAATTTACTAGCACAGATGACGGAGATTTTTCCAGTTTTTTTGAATCAATGTTTGGAGGTTCGGAACGCCGCAGACAATCACAGTATAGAGGTCAGGATTACAATGCAGAGCTTACGCTTAGCCTTATAGATGCGATGGAAACCCACCACCAAACCCTTATGGTAAATGGTAAAAATATCCGCATTACTATTCCTGCAGGCATAGAAAACGGTCATGTTATAAAATTAAAAGGTTACGGTTCTACAGGTTCAAATGGAGGACTATCTGGTGATTTATATATTACATTTAATATTAGCCCTAATTCTGGTTTTAAAAGACTAGGTAACGATTTATACACAAAAGCAACTATTGATTTATATACGGCTTTACTAGGTGGAGAAACTACCATTGAAACGCTAAAAGGGAAAGTAAAATTAAAAGTAAATCCTGAAACACAATATGGTACAAAGATTAGGCTGAAGGGCAAAGGTTTCCCTTTATACAAAAAAGAAGTTGAAGCTGGAGATCTTTATGTTACTTATGAAATACAATTGCCCACTAATCTTACTGAAGAACAAAAAAAATTATTCACCGAACTATCAAAACTTAAATAATTATGGAATCTGAAAACATGATACTAGCGAGTGAATTTTGTGTTTTTCATAATATAGAACTTTCGTTTATTTATTCCTTGAATGAATCGGGATTGATAGATATAATAAGTATTGAAGAAAAAATATTTGTCCCAATAAATCAGCTAAAACATTTAGAACAAATGATGCGCTTAAATCATGAATTAGGTATTAATTTAGAAGGTATTGAAACCATTACATATTTATTGCAACGCATAAAAGATATGCAATTGCATATTGTAAAGCTTTCGAATAGGATTTCATTTTATGAAAGTGAGTAAAATATATCAGATTTTAAAGAGAAAGATAAAAAGTGTGAATCATACAACTCATCTATTTTATTGTATAACAGTTATGAATATTTAAACACTCAACTTTATATAGTTAGAATCTTTGAGATAATAACAATAAAATAAAACATGAAATCAAATCAAATAGACGTCTGGATAGGTTATTCAATTGCAGCAGAAATAAAACGGTATCTAGAAATGTTATTGTTCTGCCTTATCGATGCCAAGAACGAACACTTAAATTTATTAAAGTCGTATCATCATTTTGATAAAATCGATATTGATGCTAGTCAAGCAGATAAAATGACAGACAATCAATAACATGTAATTTTAAAAAAATATTATTCTAAGCATTTATCAAAGGTTTCAGAAACCTGAAACACAAAAATTAAATATATGATTTATTTATTAGCAGTAGTTTACCTGATTTGTCTTTTCGCAGCATACTTAGGTTTAAAAATTATAAACCAAATTGACCAGTACGAAGAAAGTGATTAAAAAAATTATATAAATTTATGAAAAATAAAAATAAGGATGGATATTTCCCTTATCCTGCTAACGAAAAATATTTTGAAGAAGACAAATTTGCAGACAACTTTGATGTTTCAGGTGGCAAGCTAAATGATAATGAGGAAAATAATGGATGTGAAGATGAAGAAAATAATCACTACAGTTTAGGTGGCGACAATTATATTAATTTGGAAAAGAAAAGGATTGAAATATATAATAAATAATTATGAAAAAAATATTAATTGCTATAGACTATAATCCTACTGGACAAAAGGTTGCAGAAATTGGTTTTTCTATTTGTGAAAATCAGAAAACAGAAATCACATTACTACACGTAATTGGAGATCCTTCTTATTATTCAACTACTGCATATGATTCTATCATGGGATTTAGTGGATTTACCAATGTAGATTTATTACATCCAGAAATTATTAGTGAATTAAATAAATCTTCACTCGAATTTCTTGAAAAAACCAAAAAATATCTTTGCGATGAAACAATTAAAATATTGGTAAAAGAAGGTAGTGTAGCTGAAACCATTTTAGAAGCAGCTGAAGAATTGAATTCAGACTTTATTGTATTGGGTTCACATAGTAAAAGGTGGCTTGAAAATATTTTAATGGGAAGTATTACAGAATATGTTTTGCATCATACTACTAAACCTCTTTTCATTATTCCTACTAAAAAGCAAAGTTAGCTTTGGTCAAAATAAAATCCCCCCAAAATACTAGTTACACTCAAATTGGTTCGATTCCAGATTGATAAACTAGATAAGGCAAATCGGTTTTAGAACTGGTTTGTCCTTTTTTTTAAAACCTTAGTTTTCTTTACAAACTAGCAGTGTTTAACTAACATCCTGTATTGAACTAAAAAAATAATATAACGAAAACAGCTTGAGTTTTTTAAAGCGGAGGAATTGTCACACCAATTTCGCTTAAAGTAGATAGTACTAATTCTGTAGAATCGGTAAAATAGTTAACACTTAATACACCAACAACAGATATTACTGAAGCTAGTATAAAAGCTGCAACTAGAAAAAATAGTAAAATAGAAATTTCTAGAGTATTTAATATGGCATTTATTTTAGAATGATTATCAACCTTGGAAAAAATAAAGTGATAGAATCTAAATAATTACTACTTTTTATTTGACTATTAGGTCTGTAAACTTTATATACACTCTAGATGTTGTGCTACCACTTGCAGCAAAAGGTAAAGATATTACCCCTGTACCCGTAATTTTATTATTTGCATTTGCAGTTATATCTATAGCACCACCAAAGCCTGCTAACAAAAGAGACCCTGGTCTTAAATACGTTACTTGATTAGCTGTGTTTACAGAATAACTTGCAACTGCTAAGCTACTTAAATTAATTTCGAAATAATATTTTGTTACGGTAGTACCTTTGTAAACAAATATAGTTTTAAATTGAGCAGAAGCATATGCAGAATCACATTTAATTATATTTGCTGTTGCAAAAGTATTGTCGTTTTCAGTCCATACAAAGTTGTCGCTGTTACCTGTTGTGATTCCATTATTATTAATTACAGCATCTTTTGTACATGCGGTTGAGCACAAAGCAACAATTGCAACTACTACTATTTTTAAAGCATTTTTTTTCATAATTTTTGTTTTATTTGTAATGCAAAAATTATAATGCTTTACTGTACCGTTGATACGGTATATTTTTTGAGAAAGTGGTTACTTAGTGTAATTATAAATAAAGCTGATGAAAGCAAGCTCTTAAGCTATCATTCCATTTTAGCAAACTAATGCCAAAATCATTTTCAGTTTTACTTAAATCCATAACCGAGTAAGCTGGTCGTTTTGCAGGAGTAGGGTATTCCGTTGTAGCAATCGGAGTTATAATTGTAGGCAAATCGGCCAAATTGCAAATAGCAATTGCAAAATCATACCAACTCATTACTCCAGTATTGCTATAATGGTATATTCCAGAATGCTTATTTCCTTTTTGATCTTCGTTGATAATATGTATTAAAGCATTAGCCAAATCTGCAGCATAAGTTGGCGAACCAACCTGATCGCTCACTACTTTAACTTCATCTCTTTCCTTCATTAATCGCAACATGGTTTTTACAAAATTATTTCCATGTGTACTATATACCCAAGATGTTCTTATAATAACAGAAGAAGAATTATTTTTTTGAGCCAACTCCTCTCCCACTAATTTACTGTAACCATAATAATTTACAGGATCCGTTGGAGTAGTTACTGTGTATGGACTTGAGCCTTTACCATCAAACACATAATCGGTAGAAATAGTAATTAATTTGCAATTATGCTTCTCGCAACATTCAGCAATTATACCTACCGATTTGCCATTGATAGTTAAAGCAAGTTCTTGTTCAGTCTCAGCTTTATCAACAGCAGTGTAAGCCGCACAATTAATAAAATAATTCGGAACTACTTGGTCAAAAAAAGGAGCAATTGTATTGGTGTTTGATAGATCTAATACAAATCTATCAGTAAAAATAAAATGAAATTTATCTTCTAATGAAACTGATAGCTGTTTTAACTCCCAGCCTAACTGTCCGTTTGTTCCGGTTATTACAACAACAGGTTTCATGCGATTAATTTATTTGCCTGAACTAAATTCTTTGGGTTGCTTACTCCATTCTTCTACTGGTAAAGATTTAAAATAATCATAGGTTTTCTTTAAACCCTCTGCTCTATCAATTTTAGGTTCCCATCCTAATATTGTTCTTGCTTTAGTAATATCTGGCTTACGTTGCTTGGGATCATCAATAGGAAGTTCTTTATAAATAATTTTAACCGATGAGCCAGTAAGTTTTAATACTTCTTCAGCAAAATCTTTTAAAGTAATTTCATTCGGATTGCCAATATTAACTGGCATTGTATAATCGCTCATTAACAAACGATAAATACCTTCCACTAAATCATCTACATAACAAAATGACCTGGTTTGACTTCCATCTCCAAAAACTGTAAGGTCTTCTCCACGTAAAGCCTGACCAATAAAAGCAGGAAGCGCTCTTCCATCATTCAGTCGCATTCTTGGACCATAAGTATTGAATATTCTTATGATTCTTGTTTCAACACCATGAAATGTATAATAAGCCCTAGTGATAGATTCCATAAAGCGTTTGGCTTCATCATATACACCACGTGGACCAACAGGATTTACATTACCCCAATACTCTTCTGTTTGAGGATGTACCATTGGATCTCCATACACTTCACTTGTAGAAGCAACCAACATTCTAGCATTTTTTGCTTTAGCTAGTCCCAAACAATTATGAGTTCCCAACGCACCTACTTTTAAGGTTTGAATAGGAATTTTTAAATAGTCGATTGGGCTTGCAGGTGAAGCAAAATGGAGAATATAATCTAATTCACCAGGAACATGAATAAACTTAGAAACATCATGATGATAAAACTCGAAATCCTTAAGCTTAAAGAGATGTTCAATATTTCTCAAGTCACCAGTAATTAAATTATCCATTCCAATTACATGATAACCTTCTTTAATAAAGCGATCACATAAATGAGAACCTAAAAAGCCCGCAGCACCTGTTATTAAAACTCTTTTTTTAGACATAATATTTTGTATTAAGGGCGACCAACACTTTCATAGTGATATCCCATATCAGTAATAAATTTAACATCAAAAAGGTTTCTCCCATCAAAAATAGCCTTGTTATTTAATGTTGCATTGATTCTTTCAAATTCTGGTGTTCTAAATTCACTCCACTCAGTAGCAATAATAAGTGCATCTGCACCTTCTAAAGCCTCGTATTGATTGGTAGCATATTTAATTTTATCACCAATTTCTTT
>Ga0105044_10014822_pt1 | contig 10533 bp, 3 predicted proteins | sample MAT01_FD_78092 | JGI IMG/M metagenome (GOLD analysis project Ga0105044, IMG submission 78092) | Freshwater microbial communities from Lake Fryxell liftoff mats and glacier meltwater in Antarctica - MAT-01 | ecosystem: Environmental > Aquatic > Freshwater > Ice > Liftoff microbial mat | place... | reverse complement strand
CTTGTCGGGCGCGCAGCGATGAATCTCGCGGGCGGCGGCGGCGGGATCGGAGTGGTTGACGACAATGGAGCCGCGGAAGCGGGGCGAGTGGTCGAGCCAGCGGGCCGCGAGGTTTTGGTTGTAGGCGCTCGCAATGGCGTTGCCCCAGTCGGGATCGGGATGGACGGAGCAGCCGAGGACGTGGGAGCCGGTGAGGATGGCGGTCTCGATCCCGTAGCGGTCGAGATGATCGGTGATCAGGAAGGCGGGATCGCTGCCGGCGATGCCGCCCGACGGAGTGCGGGCGTCTTCGCGTTGGACGCCGACGGGGGAGATGTAGCCGGCGGGCGGGACGACGATGCCGTGGGCGTCGGCGTAGGCTTGCCAACGGCGCGCCAGGAAGGGGCGGAGCTCGGCGCGGATATCGGCGAAGGCGTTGTGGACATCGGCGTCGATCAGCCGGCGGGACGGGGCGGAGGCGGGGGGCATGGGCAGGCAGCGGGGGACCCCTAACCGATGGTCGCGGGGGGCTGGCTGGCCGGGATCGGGGCGCCAAACTGCCGGCGGATTGCCGCCGAGATTTCATGCAGCTTCACCGGCTTGGTGACATAGTCGTCCATGCCGGCGGCGAGGCAGAGCTCGCGGTCGCCCATCATGGCGTTGGCGGTGAGGGCGATGATCTTGGGCTGGTATTCGAGGGAAAGCTTGCGGATCTGGCGGCTGGCTTCGAGCCCGTCCATCTCGGGCATCTGCAGGTCCATTAAAATGAGATCGTAGGGGCGGCGTTCGAGAGCCTCGACGGCCAAGCGACCATTGACGGCGCAATCGACGCGGTAGCCGAGGCGCTCGAGGAAGCGGACGGCGACCTTTTGGTTGACCGGGTTGTCCTCGGCGAGGAGGACGCTGAGCGGGAACTCCTCCGAGAGGAGCCGCTCGGTCTTCCGGGGGAAAGGGGCGACCGTGCCGCTCGCCGTGTGGAAGAGGGTGAGCACGGCATGATGCAAGGCGACGAGTTTTACCGGTTTGGGCAAGGTGGAGAACGGCGCGTGAAAACCGTCGGGCGCAGTCGGCGCGGTCTGACCAAACGGAAACATGACGAGCCGCGGGCAAAGGAGCGTGGCGAGCGGATCCTGCGGTGTGATCGCGCCGGTTTCCCCGCCGACAACCAAAAGAAGCGCGGGGGCCGGGGCGAGCGAAGGGAGCATCGCGGCGGCGGCGGCCGCGTCGCCCGCGACGAAGCAGGAGGCCCCCCATTGCTCGAAACAGCTGCGGAGGTGGGCTTGCGCGAGCGGATGGGGTTCGACGATGAGGACGGGGGCGGAGCGCAGCGGTTCCGGCAACGGCGGCAGGCCGGATTTGACGTCGGCACCGAGCGCGGCGGTCTCCGTGGTGATCGTGAAGATGAAGGAAGAGCCCTCGCCGGGAACGCTCTCGACGCGGATATCGCCGCCCATGAGCTGACTGAGACGCTGGCAGATGACGAGACCGAGGCCGGTGCCGCCGAATTTGCGCGTGGTGGAAGAATCGACCTGGCTGAAGGCCTTGAAGAGCCGGTCGAGCCGGTCGGGGGGAATACCGATCCCGGTGTCCCGCACGGCGAATTCCAGTTGATACGAGCCGAAATCCGCGCGGTCGAGCGGCTCGGGGCCGATCCGCCGCACCTCGACGAAGATACTGCCGGCCGGGGTGAACTTGACGGCGTTGTTGAAGAGGTTGACGAGAACCTGGCGGAGACGGGTGACGTCGCCCACGATCCAAGCCGGGACGGTGGGGGCGAGGTGGTAGCCGATCTCGATTTTTTTGGCGGACGCCTGAAGGGCGAAAAGTTCCAGGGATTCCTCGATACAGACGGAGAGCTCGAACGGGGTCCGCTCGAGTTCCATTTTCCCGGACTCGATTTTGGAGAAATCGAGAATGTCGTTGATGATGGTGAGGAGGGCCTCGCCGGAGGTGCGGACGGTGTTGACGTAGTCGCGCTGCTCCGGGGTGAGCGAGGTCTCCATGAGGAGACTCGTCATGCCGATGACGCCGTTCATCGGCGTGCGAATCTCGTGCGACATCGAGGCGAGGAATTCGCTCTTGGCGCGTGACGCGGAATCGGCCTCCGCCTTTGCGCGGCGAAGGGTGTTCTCGCTCTCGACGCGCGCGGTGATGTCGGTAAGAATCGCGATAAACGTTTCGAGCGATCCGTCGACGTTCTGGATCGGCTGGATTTCGAGGTGGAGGTGGTATCTGCGGCCCGACTTGGAGTAGTTGACGACATCGGTGCTGATGCCGAGACCCCGGGCCATGGCGGCGCGCACACGCACGACGGTGCGGGGGTTGGTATCGGGGCCGATCATGAAGTGGGCCGGGTTCTTGCCGAAGACGTCGTGCAGGGAGTATTCCATGACGCGGCAGAAGGCGTCGTTGACCCACTCGATACGGCCGTCGGGGGTGCCGATGATGACGGGATTGTCGGTCTTGGAGGCGACGAGGGAAAGTTTGCGCGCCTCGGCCTGGCTCTCGCGGAGGGCCAACTCGGCGACGCGACGGGCGGTGATATCCTGAACGGTGCCGATGATGCGGGTGGGGCGGCCGTCGGTGGCGGAGGCGACCGATTTGGAGCGCATCTGGATCCAGCGCCAGTCGCCGGGGCGGGCGCGGACGCGATACTCGGGGTCGATGAAGGCGGCGACGCCGTTGAGCTGGGACTCGGTGCGGCGGCGGTAGAGGGGCAGGTCCTCGGGGTGGACGAGAGCCTGCCACGTCTCGATCGTGGCGGGCATGTGGCTGTGCTCGTAACCGAGGAGGGCCCAGAGACCGGGACTGTAGTAGACCTGACCGGCGGTCACCTGCCACTCGAAGATGCCGATCTGGGTCGAGTCGAGGGCGAGGCGTAGCCGCTCGTCGGAAATCTTAAGGCGGGCCTCGATGCGGGAGCGTTCGGAGATTTCGGCAACGAGTTTCCGGTTGGAAGTTTCGGCGGATGTCTGGCCGCCGCGGGCGCGGCGCGCCAGGTGAATGCTGAGACCGAGGAGGGCGGTGAAGCTGAAGCCGGTGACAAGGGCGATCTCGGGAAAATAGCGGCGATCGGCGACCACGGCGGCAGCGGTGGGAGCGGCGCTGATGCGCACGCGGCGATCCGTAAACGTGTAATCGCGATTGATGGGGGGGAAATCGTCGGTGACCGCGCCCGCGTTGCCGGATTCGAAAACGTTGTCGCGATTGATCGAGATGATGAAATGGAAGTCTTCGCTGGAGCCGGCCCGCCGGTCGGTGACATGGCGGAAGAAACCCTGATAGAGAAACTCGGCGGCGACGAGGCCGGCGGGTTGACCGGCGCGGGTGATGGGAGCGTAGATGACAAACCCGCCCTGCCGGCTCACCTTGCCGATCGAGTTGATCGTGGTGGTCGCGCTGATCACCGGCCCTTTCCGGGCGCCTTTTATCGCATCAGCGCGAGCGGGATCGGAGCGCTGGTCGAGACCGAGAAGACCCTCGTTGCCGAGCTTCGGAAAAATCCAGCGGATGTTCTCGTTGCGGTCGACGAAGGAGATCGAGACGCAACCGAGGTGCTTGGCTTCGCTGAGCAGGAGGGCGGCATCGGCATCCCAATTGGCGGCGAAGTCGGGCCCGTCGGCCCAGCGACGCGCGAAGCGTTCGAGTTCGTTGGTCTGGGCTTGAAGTTCGTAGCGGAGGTTGGTCGCGATCTGATCCATGGCGGTCCGTGTTTTCGTGACGGTGAACGCGCGGGCGCTTTCGCGGAGACCCAGCCAGAGGACGAGGGTGAGGGTGAGACAGGCGATGACCGCAGGCAGGGGAGACCAAGCGGGCGGTCCGGTTTCGGCGCGGAGGTTCTCGCGCCAAGCAAACAAGAGGAGAGCGGAGCCGAGGGCGACCAAGGCGATGGCCGTGAGAGGAGAAACGGGCGTCTCGCGGCCCCAGGTGTAGACGGTCGGAAGATTGGCGACGTAGCCGAAAAGGGTGGAGAAACCGACGGAGGCGATGATCGAGCCGGCGAAGGCCGAGGTAAACAAGCGGCTCCGCGGGGCCTGCTCGAAGGCGTTCCAAAACAACGAAGCGGAACCGAGGGCGAGGCAACCGGCCGTGACGTAGGCGATTTGCAGCCGGGCACCCTGGGAATCGAGGAGACCCGCCGGATCGATCCAACCGCCGAAGCCGAAATCGCGGTTCAAGATGGCGGCCGAAAGACCGCGCAAGCCAATCAACAACGGAATCACGGAAGACCAAAGGATCGGACGCCAGCGCAGCTCGCGCACCAGCAGGGCAACGCCGAGGATGGCGAGCGCAAGCGCTTCGTCCCGCCTTGCGGGCATCTGGTCGGGCAGGAAAAAGAGCGTGGGCCCGAGTTGGAGGAGATTGTCCCAGATGGCGCAGATGCCCAAGAACGCGCTCAGCCCGGCGAGGCCGAGGGAGGTGCGCTCAAGCCAAGAGCGGCGGGGCAGAGTGACGAGGGAATCCATTGAGGAATATGCCCTATGAAAGATGGGGTCGGGTCCGGCGCAATTTGATTTATCTACGTGTTTTTCCCCGCAACCGGCGCGCAACCCGAGGAAAGAGCAGACACGGGCAGGAAATTATTTTTGCGGCGGCGAAGGCAATGGATAAGGGTTTTCCGTTTCAGGCGAAGGAGCGAGATTACGGAGAAAGTTCGTCGGTCCGATGACGAAGCTCCAGGCGGGTTTATCGAGCGGGCCGGTCAATTTCACCTCGAAAACGTTGGAGAAAGGGGTGAGCACGGCACCGACGAGATTCTTGAGCAGCAAGTTGCTTTCCTGAAAAGGGAAGACCTTGGCCTTGAAGTCGAGGGTGCGCCGGTCGAGCGCATAGGAGCCGCTGGCGGTAATAGCCGAGTTGGCGCCGGTGATGCCGACGTCGGTGAAGAGCAGGCGTGCGCCGTCGATCTTGAAATTGGTGCGGGCGGCGGTGAAGCGCAGGGATGTGAAACGGAAGAGTTCGGAGAGCAAACCGAGCATGCGGACCTCGCCGAGGGACGCGCCCTCGAGGGTGGCGTTGCCCTCGCCGTGGTAGCCGAAGGGATCTTCGTAGGGTCCTTCGGCCGAGGCGGCGAGGTTGAGGCGGACGGTGGATTGTTCCGCGAGGAACCGGTTGGCGGATGGCGGCGGCAAGCCGCGCTGTTTGGCGGTGAAATTATCGAGGACGGCGATGGCGCGGCCGAGACTGGCGTCCGTCAGAGCGTAATCGAAGCCGACGCGGCGGGCGGGACCGATGCCGGAGACGCGGGCGCGGCCCGTGGCGGTGCCCCCGGCGAAACCGAGGTCGAGCCGATCAACGGTCAGGTCGTCGTCGCGGAGCTTGGCTTCGAAGGCGAGGCGATCCACGGGGAAGCCCTTGAAGCGAAACTCGGACTCGGTCTCGCCGGCGAGGTCGATGGATTGGTGGGCCCCGCCGGGGGCGTTGGCGCTGTCGAGGCGACCGGAGAGACGGAGCTTGGGCGGAGCGGAAAAAGCAAAGGGCGAAAGAATCTCGGTCGCGGCTTGGCCGAAAATCTTCTCGGCGAGGCCGAGGTCGATCAAATCGGCAACGGCATTGAAGTCGAAGCGGAGCCAGTCCGATGTCTGCGGCTTGAGGGAGCGAGCAAAGGTGCCGCGAATGGTGCCGGGACCCTGGGCGCCATAGAGCTCGAGGGCCTCGATGTAGTGGGGTCGGATGAAGAGGCGGGCGCGGGCGTAGTCGAACTGGGCTTTGCGGATATCGGCATTGGTGACTTCCGCAGCGACGATGACGCGGGACTCGCCGCCGGTGTTGCGACCCCAACGACCCGAGACTTCCACGCTCGCGGGAGGGGGAGCGTCGGCAAACACGAAGGGCGTGAAGAACTCCGTCCACCAGCCGCCGGAGAACCAGCCGGCGATCTCGACGGGGCGGAGTCGACCGGCGAGGAGGAAACGGTAGCGGTGGGTGGCGGGATCGTGTTCGTAGCTGCCGCGGGCGTAGTTTTCGCCGATCCGCGCGAAGGCCTCGGGGGCGAACCAGCGCTCGGGCGTGAGGTCGAGGGCGACGCGCCCGTCGGTCAACGGCACGCGATAGGCGTTGATGGTCGGGATGGTGAGGCGGGCCGTAACGCGGGACCAGCGCCAGCCGGCGGCGAAGTCCGCGTGGGCGGCGGTGATGGCGACGGGGCGCGGGAAATCTATCCAACTGCGCACGTCGCGACCGATACGCGCGCTGATGAGATCGAGGTGCGCGTCGCCAAAACCGGCGGCGAAATCGATGGAGGCGGTTTGCGCGGAGAGATCGGCGGTGCCGCTGAGGGCAAGCGGAAGTCCGGCCAAGGTCGTGACCAACTCGACGGCCACGCGTGGAAGGGGCTGGGGTGCGAGACGAACCACCGGGGATTCCAGCCTGATGCCGGCGGCGGTAAGGAAGTCGGCTGTCGCTTCGACCGACAGCAAGGCGAAGCGGCCGTCGGCGGGGTTGAACTCGACGCGGAGGTCCGCGCCGAACCCGCGGGCGGTCAACGGCACGGAGGGCACGATGAGCGCTTCGGCGTTGATGCGGACCAAGGGGCGCAGAATCCGGTCGGCGCGCAGGGGGAAACGGGCGGTGATTTGCAGGGGGCCGGCCGTGAGCGCGGGCTCGGGCCACGCCAGACCGCGGGCGTTGAGGGTGAAGTCACCGATCAACATCCCGGAGGCGGACGGGGCCAGGGCGACCGTGAGGGCGGGCTGGTCGAGCGGGGTGAGTCGGCCGGCGAGGCCGGTGAGGTTGCGGGCGAGGGCGGGGTAGTTGCGGGCGAGAAATTCAGGCACCGGCAGCGGCCGAACATCGGTGGCGGGGGCGGGATGCAAGGGGACCGAACCGGAAGCGGAGACGCGGAGGTTGGCGACCTCGAAGGTGAGGTGTGAGAGTTCGAGAAGATTTTTCGTCGGAGTGAAAGCGGCGTCGAGATTGCGGACCAATTCCTCGGAGCGGCCGGAGGGAGAGAGGACGGCGGGGACGAGGAGACGCACGCCGGTGACACGAAACTCGAGTTCCTCGAAACGACCGAGGAGAAGGGCCCACGGATCGAAGCGCACGTAAAGGGCGCGTGCGGTCATGATGGGATCGGAATAGGCGGGAAGGTAGGACACGATGTTCTCGACGAGGAGACGGCCCGAAGGATCGACGGAAGTGCGACCGAACGTGGCGCGGACACCGGAGGCTTTGAGGCGCGCCTCGATCTCGCGGAGCAGCGGGGGCGGCACGGCGAGTTCGCTGCTCGTGAGAATATGAATCTGAAAAGCGAGGATGACCGCGAGGACGAGCCAGAGCGTCCAGCAGGCGAACGTAAGCAGGCACCGCGCGCAGAAGCGCGTGGCTTGCAGAAAAGGCTGGAGCAGGCGGCGCATGGGGAAATGCGGATTGCGGAGTGCGAAATGCGGAGATCCGAAAATCTAGAATCTGAAATCTAGAATCTTGAATCTAGGCGGGGATGAGGGGGCGGGCTGGGGGAGGGCGGGGCCGGGATCGGTGCGAAAGGCGAGCGACCAGAGCGCGTCGACGACCGGCTGCTCGAGTTCGAAGACGGCGTTGAGCTCCTTGGAGCCGGCGAGCTGTTGGGTGCCGCCGATGCGTTCGCTGAGTTCGAGCGAGGAAACCGGCGCGGGGGTGCCGGCGGTGGCGCCGGGAAGAGCAAGAGTGGCGTCGAGCCGGTAGCGCCAAGGGCGGTCCTCGCCGAGCAACGTGACCTTTTCCGCGTAGTCGTCCCGGGGAAAACTCTTGGCACGCAGGGTGCGCGCGGCGGCCACGAGGGTGGCGATCGCCTTGGCCTGCGGGTGGGTGCCGGGCGGGTTGCCGGCTTCGTCGAGGGTCACGTCGAGGAGGGATTCGTTTTTCGCGAGATCGGTGAGCCGGAGGGCCACGATGCGGGCGCCGGCCGGGAGTTCACGGACGAGCCGGTCGCGCCAGGCAGACAGGGTGACGGGGGTCTCGATTTGGAGAATGTCCGGGCTCACGGCGTAGACCGAGGCGGTGCCGCCGACCCGGGCGTAGGCGAGGTTGTCGCGCTGGCTGGCGAGGCCGAGTTGCAGGACGAGGGCCAGCCCTGCGGCCGGGGCGGGCGCGTCGGTGACCGGGACGCGGTTCAATGTCAGGGTGATCTCGCGTTCAGGGCGGGCGAAGCCCCAGTTCTCCAAGTCGGCGGCGGTGGGGGCGTCGCTGGCGAAGGCTTGAGCCGCGAGGAGGCCGAGTTGGTCGAGGAGGCGTTGCACCAGAGCGCGATCGGCGGGAAGAATCCGGGGTGCGGCCGCACCGGAATCGCGGCGGACGATCTGCCACGCGGCGTCGGCGGGAGCGGCGGCCGACTCGAGGCGTTGCAAGGTGAGGGTGGGCTGGCCGGGAGAGTTGGGGGCTTTGAGCGTGATGGCGGTGACGGCGCGCGGGTCAAAATCGAGGACCCGCTTCTCGCGGAGAGTTTCCTGAGCCTTGTCGAGCGTTTCACGGAGGGTCGAGGGAATGGCGACGGTGAAGAGCGCGGTGCGGCCCTCGATCTGGGCGTAATAGTCAACGGTGCCGCCAGCGGCGGCCGGGGGTGCGCCGGCGGCGGGCGGTGGCGGCGGAACGGGCGTGCCGAGGAGCAGAGTCTCGCGGCGATTATTGCCTTCGACGGTGATGCGGAGGGAGGGAGCGGCGGACGGCAGGGTGGAAAGCGGGCTTTCGGTGACGAAGGACTTCACGCGCAGCGTGCGTAACGCGCCGAGGGCGAGCTCGGCGGCGTCCTTGCTCGCGCGGGCGACGATCGGGGTGTCAAAGGTCCAGCGTGCTCCGTCGCGGCGGAGGGCCACGCGCGTGGTGGACTGGATGCGGAGGGAGCGGGCCTCGAAAACCGGGATGGTGAGCAACGCATCGGCGCGGAGCTGTTCGACCGGCAGGGTGAGGCTGTCGGCGAGCGCGCGGGAGACGACGTGGATGCGCGAGCCGTCGGGGGAGAGAAGGTAAAGGCGGTTGCCGATCTTGGTGGTGTCGCCGAGACGGAGGGTGGTGCGGACGGTGGGGGCGGCGGGGTCGGAGCCGGTGCCGTTGGAAAACTCGACGGAGAGCTTGGGCTGATCCAGACCGTAGTCGGCGAGGGACTGGCCGTTGGCTTTCAAGTCGGCGACGGTGAAGCTGGTCTCGTGTTCGAGGAACTGGAGATCGCCGATGATGCGGGCGACGGCCGCGGGATTGGCGGGCCAGGCGAGCGGTTGGGTGAGTTGCCAACTTTCGCCGACCCGGACGAGAGCATAGGACCCGCCGGGCGCGGTGGTCGTGACGGAGAGGGTGCGGATATCGGCGGCCTCGGCGCCCAACACGCGACGGCGGGCTTCGAGGGAGGCGCGCTCGGTGCGCCAATTGCGCTCGAACTTGAAAATGAAGAAGAACAGCGCGACGTTGAGGAAGAGCAGGACGAGCGTGACTTTGGTGCGCATGGGAAGAGTTTAAGTCTAAAGTTGAGGTTTAAGGAGCGAACCCAAGGGGTCGCCAGCGCGAGGGTGTGGTTTTTCTTCTACTTGAACTTCTCACTGCAGCGGGCGCGGCGCGCCTTAGTGGCGGCGGGTCCAGTAGACGGCGAGGCCGAGGAGGGCGGCGAGGCCGGGAACGGCGAAGAGGAGCGCGTAACGGAGCTTGGTGAGCTCGCCGGCGCTGAGGGAAAGTTGAAAACGTTCGATGGGGCGGGCGGGAATGTTGAGTTGAGTGTCGCGGTCCACGGTCCAGTTCACGGCGCTGAGGAAAATGCTCAAGTTGCCGGCGTGGGTGATGCGGCTGTTGGCGATCACATCGCCGCTGCCGAAGACAATGAGGCGACCGCCGCGCAGGCTGAAGGCGAGACCCTCGCGAACGGCGACGCGCTCGGCGGCGGTGACGACACCAAGGCGATCCTTGGGCTCCATGCCGGGGATGGGCCGCAGATCGATGCCGGGATCGTAGCGCGGGATGATGCGCTCGCGGTAGCTGCGCTCGCCCCAGGCGGTGGTCGAGCTGGCCGCGAGGGTGACGGTGTTCAGCGTGCCGGTGAGCGAGCGGCCCGGATCGGGGCGGACGGAGCGGGTCGGGCCGAAACGGAGGGCAAGGCCGAAATCAAGGAGCGTCCTCGTGACGGGATGGGGCTGAAACGCGCCGATGATGAGGTCGCCGTCCTCGGTCATGTTGCCGTTGCCGGTGTCGGCGATGAGGGTGTCGTCGACCAAGATGCCCCAATCGAGCAGGAGGTCTTCGAGGCCGTGGGCGGTGCCGGGAGCGAGGAAGAGGATGAGCCGTCCGGCGGAGGCGGAAAGATATTGGCGGAGGAGTTCGCGTTCCTTGGCGTTGAAGCCGCTCTGCGGGGCGACGGCGATGAGGAGGGCGGCCTTTTCCGGAATCTGGCGGGCGACGGTGAGGTCGAGCGACTCGACATCGAAGTTGCGGATGCGGAGTTGGGCGCGGACAAGGGAGAGGCCGCGGTTGGGATCGGTGTCCTCGGGGCGCAGCTCGCCGTGGCCGCCGAGGAAGAAGATTTTTTTGCGATCGGGATCGGAGACGTCGAGAAGGGCGGCGGTCAGCGCCTGTTCGCCGAGGAAGGCGGTGCGCTGG
>Ga0105044_10014821_pt1 | contig 10534 bp, 8 predicted proteins | sample MAT01_FD_78092 | JGI IMG/M metagenome (GOLD analysis project Ga0105044, IMG submission 78092) | Freshwater microbial communities from Lake Fryxell liftoff mats and glacier meltwater in Antarctica - MAT-01 | ecosystem: Environmental > Aquatic > Freshwater > Ice > Liftoff microbial mat | place... | reverse complement strand
CCGCCCCATCAGCCGCTTCACGCTCGACACCGTCCGCTCAGGATACCGCACCGCTTCCGCGCGGGCCTCTTGCCCGATCGCCTCGACGCGACCCGTGCCCGCGGCATCGAACCGCACCACGCTCGGCAACATCGCGCGGCCCTGCTCATCTGCCAGAATCCGCGGCCGCGCAGCTTCTGTCCCCGCGCCCCACCCCGCCACCGCGACCAGGCTGTTGGTCGTGCCAAGGTCGATCCCGACGATCGGTTCGGGTCCGGCAGAAGTTGCTCTTTGATCAGTCATCAACAGACCGTAGCGCGACAAGTGGCCTACTTCACCACCATCTCCAGCAGCCACGGCCCCAAGAGCCACATGAACGCGATGATCACCACCGCGCACACGACATCCAGCAGGATTCCCGCCCGCATCATCTGAGGAATGGTGATCTTCCCCGTCGCAAACACAATGGCATTCGGCGGCGTCGCCACCGGCAGCATGAACCCGCACGTCGCCGCCAGCGCCGCCGTCACCATCAGCAGCATCGGGTCGATGCCCATCACCGGGCCCACCGCCGCGAGCACCGGCATGAGCGCCGCCGCGATCGCCGTGTTGCTCGCCAGTTCGCTCAGAGCGATCACCCCCACCACAAGCACGCCCAGCACCAGCAGCAGCGGCAACCCCCCCAGCGCGCCAAACAGCGATCCGAGATACTTGTCGCACTCCGTGGCGCTCATCGCCGCGGCCAGACTCAAGCCGCCGCCGAAGAGAACCAGCACGCCCCACGGCAGCCTCTCGGCATCCTCCCACGTGATCGCACACTTCCGCTCCCGCACGTTGACGGGGATCACAAACAGCAGCACCGCCGCACCGATCGCGATTCCCGCATCGGTAATGCGAGGCACCAGCTCGCCATGGCTGTCCTCCATCATCAGCCCCAGCCCGCGGCACAGCGGCACGCGGAACAGCCACCACACGACCGCCAGCAGAAACACGCCCAGCACCACCCACTCCGCCGGCGACATGCGTCCAAGCTCCCGGCGCTCCGTGGCGATCAGCTCCGCACCACCCTCGATGCGTGCACCGCGCACCGGGTGCAGCACGCGCGTCAGCAGCAGCCATGCCGCGGGAAGCAGGATGACGGCCAGCGGCACGCCGATCTTCATCCAGTCGGCAAACGCGATCTGCTTGCCCAGCAGTCGCTGCGCGCCCTGCATCAGCACGCCGTTGGGCGGTGTGCCGATCGGCGTGCCCAGCCCGCCGATGCTCGCGGCATAGGCAATCCCCAGCAGCATGCACAGGCTGAATCGCTCGACATCCTGCGGGGTCCAGGCGTGACCGCCGCGCTTCTCCGCGAGCAGCCGCTCGGTCATCACCACCACGCTCGTCGCGATCGGCAGCATCATGATTGTCGTCGCCGTGTTCGACACCCACATGCTCATGAACGCCGTTGCCGCCATCACCCCGCCGACCATCATCGATGGCCGCGTGCCAACGACCGATAACGTGCCCAGCGCAATCCGCTTGTGAAGCCCGCTCCGCTCCATCGAGATGCCGAGAACGAAGCCGCCCAGAAACAGGAAAATGATCTCATCGCCGTACGGCGCCGCCGCGGCCCTGGTTGTCGTGATGCCCAGCACCGGAAACAGAACCAGCGGAAGCAGCGCGGTCGCGCTGACAGGAATTGCTTCGGTAATCCACCACACCGCCATCCACGCCGCGACAGCCAGACAGCGACGGCCCGATTCAGAAAGCACCACTCTGGCAACGTCAGAAGGGGCTTCCCCTCCCGCTTCCCAACCCAAATCCGAACCCGTCGCGGGTCCGATGAGTAGATACAGAAGGCCTGCGAGAGCGGGACCGGCAACCAATCCGGTCCGTTGTACGAACAGCATCGCAGAAGACTTGTTGGTGGCGGGTTCTCCGAGCATCGCAAGCGTCCAGCCGACACCCCCGCTTTGGCGGTTTGCCGGTGTGGGAGCTTACGGCCCTCGGTTATCTGACCAAAGTCCGTATCCCGGAAGGTCGAATAGTCGATGACGATGACGCGGAATGTTCCGGACTTTGAGGAGTTGATTCCATGAGGCTTTACATTGTCAGGCACGCCAAGGCCGCGGACCTGCCGCTGGCAACCCAATGCTGCGGCACGAAGCCATCGTGCTGCTCACCTTCCGCGGCGGACTTCGACCGCCCTCTCACCGATCGCGGCCGCTTCCAGGCCAACTTCCTCGGCCGCTGGATCAAGACCGCGGATCGCAAGCCAACCCTCATCCTCGCCAGCGCGGCCGTCCGCGCTCAGGAAACAGCAGCTTACCTGCGCGACGGCGCCGCTTCCGAGCTTCGCACCGTTGGCCAGCTCGCGGTGGATCGCCCCGTGAGCGAGGCGCTCGAGCTCATCCAGGCCTTCGCCAACATCAAGGAACTGATGCTCGTCGGCCATAACCCACAGCTCGGCGAGCTGCTCGGCGTGCTGGCGTGCGGCCTGCCGCCCCAGCAGCTCACCATGCGCACCGGCGACCTCGTCGGCCTCGACATCCGCGCCACCGATCCTGTCGGCTCCGCGAAGATCGTCGAGCGGCAGCGCCTCGATGAGAATGCCGCGCTCGACGAATCCATGATCGAAGCAACCATCATCGATTCTCGTACCAGGCCAGCACGCACCCGCTGAACCACCTTTGGTGACCCGGTACTCCGCGCCGAGACAGTTCAGCGTCACTCCCTCGCCGCGGCCTTCCGCGCGATCTCAATCGCAAGGTCGATTGCAAGTTCGATCGCCGCGCGCATCGACGCCGCATCCGCGAGGTTCTTCCCCGCAATGTCGAACGCCGTGCCGTGCGCAGGCGATGTCCGCACAATCGGCCCGTGCGCGCCGCGCAGCCCCACCGTCGTGTTGACCGTCTTCTCGCGATCCAGCAGCTTCACCGGGATCAGCCCCTGATCGTGATACATCGCCACCACCGCATCAAACTTCTGCTTCGCCGCGGCGAGAAACACAGAATCTCCCGGTAGCGGTCCAACGGCATCGATCCCCGCCCGCACCGCGAGCGCGATCGCCGGCGCGATGATCCGCTGCTCTTCATCCCCCATCAGCCCGTGCTCCCCCGCGTGCGGGTTCAACCCGCACACCGCGATCCGCGGCCGCCCGCCCCCCCCCGCCCCGGTGCGCACCATCTCCATGCACGCCTGGTGCGTCAGCTCGATCGCATCAAACACGCGCCCGATGCTCAGCAGTTCCGGCACACTCGCCAGCGGCACGTGCACCGTCGCCAGCGACACCACCAGCACCGGGCCGACGAACAGCATCGCAAACCGTTTGCTGCCGCATCGCGCCGCCAGCAGCTCGGTATGCCCCGGAAACTTCTTCGCCGGCGCGCCCGCCAGATTCCACGCCTCTTTGGCGATCGGCGCCGTCACGATCGCCGCGGCCGCACGCGGATCATCCTTCCGCAGCATCGCGCACGCGAGCGCATCCTCCACCCACCGAAAGCTCGCCGCGCCCCCCGCTTTCGTCGGACCGGGAATCGCCTCCAGCAGCGATTCATCCAGCGCAACGCCGCTCTCTTCAAGCACCACGACATCGTGATGAAGACACGCCAGAGGAACACCCGACGCCGATGTCAATCCCTCCGCCGCCACATATCCAGCCCGCCACCAATAGGGTTCGATCCCCGCGTGCTGCGCGGCACGATGCATCGCATATGCCCAGCCAAACACCCGGAAGCGCGCCCGTGACCGAAGGCGCCGATCCGCCAGGGCCTTCACCGTGATCTCCGGTCCGATGCCCAGCGGGTCCCCCATCGACACCGCGATCACGGGCCGCGGATCGCTGACTGCGCCGGGTTCAGTTGAAGGAGCGGGGCCCATTCCCAAAGGGTAGAAGCCGCTGTGACACCACCAAGCCTTGAGTCGCCCATCGTCCGAGAACACGCGAAGTTCTTCCGGACATACAACCCCCGGCGGCTCAGCCGATACCAGTGATCCCACCCCCGCCTGGCCATATGGTTTGACAGGAGCCCGAGAAATGACCCAGCCCGCGATAATTCGTATGCTCACCTTGTCCGTCGCCGCCGCCGTGTTCTGCGCGGGAGGGTGTGCACCCCGGGACGGCTCCAAGCCCGAGCCCGCAGCGACCGCCCAGCAGCCCGCACCGGTGGTCTCGCAGGCTGAGAAGCCAACTCCCGATCCCGCTCCATCCGCGTCTTCACCCGCGGAGATGAAGGGCCTTGACTCCTCCCCGCCCCTCTCGCGGACAGATATGGGCACGGGCCTGGTCATCGAAGAGCTGAAAATGGGAAGCGGCGAGATTGTCTGGCCCGGCAGCCGCGTGCGATTGAACATCCGCGGCTGGTCCGTCGCGACCGGCGCCATGTACTGGGATACCACGACACAAGGCGGGCCCCGTGTGGTTGCGCTCGCCACCGCAATGAAAGGCATGCGCGACGGCATCCCCGGAATGCGTGTCGGTGGAAAGCGGCGAATCTCAGTTCCACCGGATATGGCCTACGGGTTTCGCGAAGTGAAGAACGAGGAGAACGTGGTGGTCGTTCCGCTTGCGACTCCCATCAAGCTCGAGATCGAGGTCCTTGAAGTCCTGACGAAAGTCAAGATCGACGACCCGGCCGCCACGCCGGCGGATGACCGCACAGGGTCCGCGCCGGCTCCGCAGTAACCTTCACTGCTTGCTGACAGGCACGGGCCAGTGCTCAGGCGGCACCATCCGCATGTTGCCCGTGCCGTCGCGCTCTGCACGGATATCCGGCCGCACGCCGATCGCCTTCATGCCGTACGGGCCAGGCGGATTGATCTCGAACCAATACTGCACAACCCGCTTGAAGCCAGCCCCCAGCGGCTCCGCCTGAATGCGGACAATCGACTCCGACGGCGAAGCAAACCCGACCGATTCGTCGAGTTGAAGCGTGAGCTTGTCGCCCGGATCAACGTCATACACCTCGCTCGGCGTGAGGGTCGAAGGATCCATTGCCGTTTCGCGCGGACCGCTCCAAAATCGCACTCGAAGCACCGTATCCGTGTCGTTCTTCAGCCAGGCGCGGCTCGGGTCCCCACACCCGCCAAGGCCCACCAGCACGCCGCTCACGCACGCCCACAACCACTTCGAGCGCGTTGATGCTGTCACTTGGGTGTCCTTGCCTCGGGTCCGCCAGAAGCCCGCGGATCCGCCGGCGGGACATTCCGCTCCGGCAGCACCTCGACCTCCTCGACAACCGTCCGCCGAAGGATAACCCGCTGGCCGTCGGCCGTGGTTGCCTCTCGCTCGGTGGTCTCTTCTCGCACAACGGTTCGGTCGCGGGCAGCCGGCCGCGCCGGGTCCGCGGCGATCCCGCGGGCAATGTGCCCGACAAACTCCCCCAGTGATCGCATCAGGCCCTTGGGCTCTTCAGCCATGCCTCAAGCATGGACCGTCCGCGCGCCAGCTTCAAGCGTCGCGGACCAGCACCCGCACATTCTCGCGGCCCTCGAGCGGCTCGGCCCCGGCCCCGCCCCTCCCCCGCAAGCCCGCAAACCACAGCCGGAGTCGAATGATCCCGACTCCCACGACCACCAGCAGGAGCGCAAAGAGCATGAGCGGCAAAAGCAGCAGGAAGATCACCAGCCCCAGCAGCGATGCCACCGCCATCACCACGCGCAGCTTCCATACGGGAATCCGCTGCGGAACCGCGCCCGCCTGAACAGAGTCGAACATGCCGCTCGGGAACGTTCCCATGCACGATCCTACGGAATCCGCGCGCCCCTCGTGCGGGATCGGCGGACACGCTTTCCAAAAAACAAGGACCCTTCGGTTTACGCCGAAGGGTACTTGACGGGACGAGCGGGTCCCGGTTGGTTTGTGGACGCGATAAGCCGCGTCGAAGGCCTCAGCAGACTTGCCGGGCGTCGCAATCACCTGTCGTCGACGAAAAGAAATCCCCAACGACCCTCGCGCGGCCCGCTTCATTGCCTGCTTAAGTCAAGAGATTACATCGGTTTACAATCTACACAAGATCCGGGTATGTATTTCGTACCCGATTCTGGCTATAAGATGCCACCGCCCGCTTTTATGGGACCATTCCGCCTCTCGCTTCACCAGGCCAAGGGGCCCTGCCCGCTCGCCAACCACGCGATTCGCCCACCACTTCCGGTAGGTCTGTCTGGCAAAGGGTGACTATCTTCACAGGGGGCATGGGGGTGAGCCGTGGGGGGTGGGCTGAGCCCACGGACCGTCTGGAGATTCTGATGTTCAAGTCCGCTGCATCGTGCGCATTGTCCGCTTCTCTCCTGGCAGCCATTCCCGGAACTGTCTGGGGCCAGGCCGCCGCGCCCAATGACCGGACCGGGGGCATCCTGGTCGGAGACCTCACACTCGACACCGTCTATCTCGTGCGCGATGCGGATGGGGATGGTGTCGCCGATTCTGCGACCGTGTTCTTCGGAGCTGGAAACGAGTCCGGAATCGCCACGCCCACCGGCACGGTCTTTGCCATCTTCCAGGCCGCCGACCGCACGGTGTACATCTCCGATGGCGACAACGATGCGGTCTACGCCGTTCGCGACAACAACGCCGACGGAGACGCGATGGATGCGGGCGAAGCCCGCGTGTGGATCCGCGGCGGACTCTTCAACTTCCTCAACTTTACGATCGAAACACCAAACGGCTTGGCGGGCTCCGCCGGAGCAATCTTCATCGCCAACGCGGGCATCGGCACATTCGGGCAGGATGCGATCTATCGCACCATCGACCTCAACGGTGATGGCGATGCCGATGACGAGAACGAATGCTCGATCTGGTTCGATGCGCTTGCCAACGTGCCCAACTCCAATCCATTCGACCTCTGCTTTGTGAACGACACCGCCTACTTCGCCGACCTTCGCGGCAGCACGGCCGATGCCATTATCAGCCTGCGCGACGGCGACGCGAGCGGACAGGTCGGACCCGACGAGTTTGGCTTCTTCCTTCTCGATGGGGATCAGGGCGCCGCCTGCGATCTCTCCTGCATCACCGATGGCACGGATCTGTTCGTGCACAATCAGACCGGCGTCCAGAGCGTCTATCGCCTGCGCGACATCGATTCGAGCGGGACTATTGATGCCGCGGGCGAATCCACCATGATCTGGACCGAGGCCGCCCTACCGCCGGGCTCGGTGCTGCAAACCTCGTTTGCCATCGCGCACGGCCCGATCGCACCGGTAACCTCCATGGCGATCTCCAGCCACGGGACCGCCGCTCAGGATGCAATCTACCTGCTCCGCGATTTCTCCGGCGATGGCGACTTCCTCGATGACGGCGAGACAACCGCCTTCATCACCGGCGTGGCGGAGGATGGCGTCTTCCCCGAGAACATCCGGTCCATGTGCTTCTACGCGCCGGTCTGCCGCGGCGACTTCGATCGCAGCGGACAGAAGGGTGTGCCCGACATCTTCGCATTCCTCAGCGCGTGGTTCGCCGGAAGCCCCGAAGCCGATGTCGATGGTGTCCCCGGAGTGACGGTGCCGGACATCTTTGCCTTCTTATCCATTTGGTTCGGGCCCTGCTGACCTCTCGTCGAGTTCACACCTATCCCAAACCAAACGGACTCGAGCGCCGCGGCTTCGCGCTGTTTGAAGGCTGTCGCCATGTACCGGTGAAGCTTGCGCTTGCGAGCAGACCGACTCAGCACGAATACTTGTTTTTTCACAGGATCGAGTAGACTGGTGGTTGCGCTGGCATTGCCAAACGGCGATGCGCCGCAGCGCTTGTCAACACTGGGGGGGCGGGGTGTGGCGGAACCCTTGGAGGTTTCAGATATGACTCGTCAATGGAAGACCTGCACCTTATCTCTTATGTGTGGTCTTGCGGCCACGCTGCCTACTGCGCTTGCGCAGCATCAGGCAGCGCCCAAGGTCAACCCACTCGTGCTTGAGCACGCGGTTGACATCGGGGAACCACAGTTCGGGGGCATCATCTATGCCCACACTACGAAGAACCCCGGTAGCGTACCAGCGCTCCGTGGAACGACGGTCGTGTACGACACCATCACCACCTGTACGGGTTTCAGCCGCCTCACTCTGGGTCCCGCGGCGATCCTCGATGACGGATCGTTCACCCCCGGTCCCGCTTCCCTCTCGGGCGCAACCATCAGCGAGATCGACTTCTTCATCCGTCCCCTCGTGGCGCTCCCCACCATCGTCGCGCGCATCACGGTCTTCAACACTATTGATCTCGCGGGCCAGGGCTCGCCCCTCATCGTGCAGAGCCAACAGATCTTCTCCGAAACCTATGTGATCACCGGCACCGCCGCGAACACAACCCCGGGCCTGTACCAGTTCACTGCGGACGTCACGGACTTCATGATCGCCGATGACGACTGGGGCATCGAGATCGCATTCCTCGCTGCGCCCGCCGGAGCCATCCTCGCCAACGGCGTCGTCACCACCAGCTTCCCCGGCACAGTGTGCGCACCGACCATGCCGCAGGTCGGTGGCAATGCCGCGATCTTCTGGGCAGACAATGACCTTGGCCCGGGCCAGCCGCTGATCGGCGACGGCATCCGCTATGAGCCATACGACGCCGCCCAGGCGAACGTCAATCAGGGCGATGCGCTCGCGTTCGGCGCAGGAACGGTCTTCAACGGCCTTGGCCTCCGCTTCCGCGGCCTGATCAACGATCCGACGCTCGGCGCATGCTGCCTGGGCGACAACTCCTGCATCGTCTCCAACCAGGAGAACTGCGACCTCCAGGGCGGAACCCTGACCCTCCAGCAGGGCTGCAGCGCGTTCTTCTGCTTGCCCGCTCCCGCCAACGATGACTGCCTCAACGCCCAGGTCATCACCGGCTTCGGCACCTTCTCCTACGACAACCGCGCCGCGACCGCTACGGACCCCGCCCCCACGTGCGGACCGCTCGGCGAGGACGTCTGGTTCCGCTGGCAGGCCCCCTGCAGCGGCGATGTCTCTGTCTCCACCTGCCTCCTCAATCTCACCGATGACCTCTTCGCCGTTTATCAGGGCAGCAACTGCGGCGATCTGAACACGCAGGTCGCGTGCGACGATGACGCCTGCGGCGTCGTTGGTGGCGCGGCCACCGCCACGTTCTCCGCAACCGCCGGCACCACCTACCTCATCCGTATGGGCACTTTCAATGCCACGGTCGGCGCAGAGAACTTCTTCGAGATCACCAACGTCAACTGCTCCGGTGGCCCCGCGTTCTGCGATGCCGACTGGTGCCAGGACGGAACCGTCGGCGTCCCCGACATCTTCTGCTTCCTGTCCGCCTGGTTCGCCAATGACCCTGTCGCCCGTAACTACGGCGGCAACCCCGGCGTCCCGGCCATCTTCGCATTCCTGTCCATCTGGTTCGCAACGGGCACCGGCCCCTGCACGCCCTAAGCTTCCTTGAAGTTCCCCCGCCCCGGGTTAGCGCCCGCGGCGGGCTTTCCCACTTCCGGTCACCTTGATGTGAGAGGAATGAGCTTCAACCACCTGCTGTCTTTGTTGCTGTCCGCCGCGCTCGCGGCCGATATCTGCTGCGCTTCGTCCCCGGAACATCAGGCCCGCGCGGTCCTGCCGTCGCCGATCGACGAACCCCCCGCCAACACTGCGCCCATCCCGGCGACCGCTCGATCGAGCATCCCCGGTGCGCCCGGGACGCGTAGGCCGATCGGCCAGATTCTCTTTGATTCCATCTCCGGCTGCACAACACTCCGCAGCTACGGAAGCGGACCCACGGCGATCCTTGATGATTGTTCATTCTTCCCCGGTCCCGCGGCGACCGCCGGCGCCGTGGTCTCGGGCATGGATTTCTACATCCGCACATGGGGACCGCGCGAACGCATCACCGTCCGCCTCTCCTTCTACAACCGCATCAACCCCGACGGCGAGGGCGAGCCCGCACTCGTGCAGCACGACCTGGTCACGCAGCAGTTCCTGGTGATCGAAAATACCTCGGTGAACCTTGCTTCCCCACCCGGTTCATACCTCATCTCGACATCGCTCACACCTTTCGTACTGCACGCTCCGGAGTTTGCCCTCGAGATCGCATACGTCGATGACGACGGCGAGATCCTGACCAACGGCCCGCTCAGCACCGTGTTCCCAGGCAACCCCTGCGTCTTGATCCAGCCCGTGATCGGGTCAAGCCAGGAAGTCTTCTGGATCGACAACGACTCCGGCAACCTCTCCGGCGACGGCATCCGCTACGAACCTGCCGATCCGGCAACGCCGGGCGACCAGGGCGATGCGCTCATGTGGGGCGGCGCAACGCCCGCGGATAATGTGCTCGCCATCCGCCTCCGCGGCTATCCAGTCGAGCCCAGCCTCGGCGCGTGCTGCCTCACCGTCGAGCCGTTTGCATGCTTTCTTGAAACCGCGGCAGGATGTGCCGCGCTGGGGCGAACCTTCATCGGCCTCGGGGAGCCCTGTTCACCCGTGTTCCTCTGCGTTCCACCGCCCCCCAACGATCTCTGCGAGCAGGCTTCCATCATCGACGGCACAGGCGTGTTCGAGTTCGACACCCGCGGAGCCTCCAGCAACGGCCCCGATGACTGTCGGCTCAACCTCCCCCCCTTTGGCATCAGCAGCGATGTCT
>Ga0105044_10014820_pt1 | contig 10534 bp, 9 predicted proteins | sample MAT01_FD_78092 | JGI IMG/M metagenome (GOLD analysis project Ga0105044, IMG submission 78092) | Freshwater microbial communities from Lake Fryxell liftoff mats and glacier meltwater in Antarctica - MAT-01 | ecosystem: Environmental > Aquatic > Freshwater > Ice > Liftoff microbial mat | place... | reverse complement strand
TCTATTTAAAGCGATACCAGCTGAATCATATCCCCGATATTCAAGCCTTCTTAATCCGGCAATTAGGGTATCCAGCACTTGATCTTGTTTGCCCCAGTAGGCTACTATTCCGCACATAAGCTAGTCTAAATATTAAAAATTCTTAACTTTTTAAAAGATACTTTGAACTAAGTCAATACCCAAAACTTGCAATTTCTAGAAAATTTGTTTAACTTAAAGTAATTACTTTTGATGTTTTCAAAAACACACAATAGAAGAATCTGGAAAACAGCTTTACTCCCAATAATAGACTATCTAGCCTTGCTTTTAGGTGCTGGGCTTGTATATTTGATCAGGTATCGCTGGTTTGAGGATAGTTTTTTGGGATTAAATTTTGGAATCAAGCAAGTTACAGGCCAAGACTATTTACTCGGCTCACTATCGCTTGCCTTAGGCGTGGTCCTAGTCTACGCTTTTTTTGGACTTTACGAGGTCGGAACTAGGGTTGGGTTTTGGTCGACTTTATTTAAGCTAAGTTTTGGAGTTTTTGTAGTACTTTTGTCTTTGATAACCTATTTCTTTTTCAATGAATATGACCGTAGCTCCTTGCCTTCTGGAGTTCCAGTGAGCAGATTTATTTTAGCTACAGGGGGTTTTATAGCATTGTATTTTGTGTTTTTCGGGCGAATTGTGCTTTGGGTGGTGGAGCAGTTTTTTTATCGGTTAGGTTTTGGAAAAATGAATGTAGTTTTGATTGGTGATAGTTCAAACTATCTATTTCCTTATTTTGAAAAACGCCAAGACATCAACAAAATCTATCAATATCCTGAACTAAATCAAAAAACATACAACTTTTTAGAAGTTTTAATTAAAAAAAGAGAGTTAGCCGAGATTTATCTATTTAGTCAGCAAAATGAGTTAGAATCAAAACTAGCAACCTTGGCTGAGAGATATAAAGTTGGTTTTATTTTTTCGCCGTCTGGGTTCACCCAGTACGAAGTTTTTGATCTTAAACCTGTAAATATAGAAGGCAAAATATTTTTGGAATTAAAACATTCTAATCTTGACGGCTGGCAGGTTATATTAAAGAGATTTTTTGATTTTGTGTTTGCTTTTGGATTTTTAACAATTTTTAGCTGGTTTTATTTGATAATCGCCTTAGCTATTAAACTTGACTCTGAAGGTTCTGTATTTTATGGTAGTGAAAGAGTAGGTCCAGATGGTAAAGTATTCAAACTCTGGAAGTTTAGAAGGTTAAAACAAGCATTTTGTACCACTGAAAAAGATATAAAAACTCTAAAAATTGAAGAAGAGTTGATCCAGAAACTAAATATGAAGCCGGACTCAGTCCTATATAAAATCAAAGATGACCCGAGGGTGACAAGAGTTGGAAAGTTTTTGGAAAAATACAGTATTGATGAGCTACCTCAGTTTTTCAATGTTTTAATAGGAAATATGTCACTGGTAGGTCCGCGGCCTCATCAACCTAGAGAAGTTTCTAAATATTCTAATCATCATTTCAAAGTGCTTAATATCAAGCCTGGAATTACAGGCCTTGCCCAAATAAATGGACGCAGTGATTTGAGTTTTGAAGATGAAGTAAGGTTGGATACTTTTTATGTCGAACACTGGAATTTTTATTTGGATATCCGAATTATACTAAAAACCCCACTAGTTGTAATCTTTAAAAGACACGGAGGCTAATTTGACTAAATCTAGGATTTTGTAAAGTACTATAGCTCACCTTGTTTTTCTAAATCACAATAATAATATGCCAACTTTTTTTAAGAAAAATACAGAAAATGAGAATCCAGAATTTAAAAATAGCTTACTTGAGAACGTAGAAATAACTGAGCAAAATAAAAATATTGAAACTGAAGTTACTCCTGAAAATGCTAACCATGAGGGTGAGATTATAGACTCTATTGAATATGCTAAACCGACTAAAAGAAGATTTTCTCTTGGTAAAATTATTTCAATAATATTAATTTTAATTAGTGTTGCTTTTCTGAGTTTTGGGGGTTATTTTGCTTATTCGCTTGCAAGTACTTCTCAGGACTCTCTTGGGCAGGGTGAAACTCAAAATATCTTTGAACAGGCGGGAAGATTAATTAACTCAACCCTTAATCCAAATAGAAGAGTGGAATTGAAGGGCGAAAAAGAAGGAAGGACGAACTTTCTATTGATTGGCCGTGATGTAGCCGCTGGACTCACTGATACGATGATGATTGCTTCATATTATCACTCTGAAAAAAAAGTAGTCACTGTAAATATCCCTAGAGACACCCAAGCCTTTGATGGCTACGAAACTCAAAAAATTAATGGGGTTTTTAATGGTGGAACTTCTAGAGAAAAAGATAAAGCTAAAAAAGATATTGCTGGGGCTGAAAGTTTGCTTGGGGTACTATCTAAAGAATTCAACATTCCAATTCATTACTGGGCGATTATTAATTTTGATGGTGTGAAGAAAATCGTTGATGAGCTTGGAGGTGTAGAAGTGAATGTAAAAAAAGATCTTACAGACTGCCTTTACCCGACTGACGGCTACACTGGTTACATTCGCCCTTGTCCAAGTTTCAAAACTGGTCTCCAAAGAATGGATGGCCGTACGGCTCTAATTTATTCCAGAAGTAGAGAAACCTCTTCAGATTTTGATAGAAGTGAGAGGCAAAGCATCGTGGTTCAGGGAATTTTAGCAAAGATTAAATCTCAAAATATTTTTGAAAATGTTTCCAAAATTTCAGCATATCTCAATATTCTGGGTCAAAACTTTAAAACTAGCTTAAAACTTGAAGAAATTTCCAGCCTTAATCAGATTCTAAAAGACTTTGACACTCAAAACAATTTCTTAAGGATTGTCTGGTCTACTGGTAATGGTTTTCTCTGTACTGGTCCTAATCCAACAGCTAGCTATACTATAAATTATTGTGGGGGTGCGGTAATAGGAAAAACTCAATTCTCTGCTGCCAGGGAAAAAGCTAAAACTCAAATCCAAAACTTACTCCAGGAAGCCCAGTCAAACCAATTATTTGGAGCTCAGGTGGTTTTTGTAGGAAATCAAAGCAGCCAGACTGCTAAAGCTAGAGATGAGTTTGTAAAAGCTGGATTTAATAATGTAGATCTCAATAACACCTATAAAGAAATTTCAGCTGCTAAAAAAGGTACGACGCAGAATGTGACTTTGTATATAATTGAGCCAAATCTAAAAGTTCTGTATGATGGTTTGCCTAAAAAACCGAATGTAGGCGGTGAAGTAAAAACTGAATTCCCTTCCACTTTCAAACTACCTTCAAACTTCTCAGACGCTAAAATAATTGTTTGGGTGCAGTAAAAATAGAATTAAGAACTAAGATTAAGAAAAGAAATTAAAGTTCGTTTGGTTTGAATAAAACAAAATACTCAAAAATAAAATTTTACTTATCAGCCTAATTTTGGAACTAATAGTTTAAATTAAACACTCGATTAGCCCTATAAATATTAGACTAAATCTATCTAACATCATTCATCTCTGAAAAACACTTATATTAAAGTAAGTAACTTTGCCAGGATATTATTGCTAATCTTAAATCTCTAAAACACGCTTTTTGTGTAGTTCTGGAGTTAGCTCATAGTCAGCATGACTAATGCGAATTAGACGTAATACTTTCTGGCCAAAAGCTTCGCACATTTGGCGAATTTGATTGTTTCTACCTTCCGTTAGCACGAATTTATACCAAAAAAATGTTGGTTGAAGGTTCAGGTAGTCCCAGCTCATGAATTTAGTATTCTTTTTTTCTTCAGGGTCTTGAAGTAATTCTATTTCTACAGGGTTTAGCTTGTAGTCTTCTAATTGCATTCCGTCACCCATCATTTTGATTTCTTTGGATTTTAAGATATATTTCAAACCCACTAGATATACTTTTTCCGTACCCTTGCTCGGATGACTAATTTCCTGCAGAAGATTTCCGTCATTTGACATTACCAGTAGTCCTTCGCTCATATAGTCTAGTCTCCCAGCAGGTTTGAGGTTCTGATAAATTTTTGGTAAAAAAGTGTAGATAGTTTTGCGACCAAACTCATCTTTTTTGGAGGTAATACAGAAAATCGGTTTGTAGAAAAGAACGGTTTTGAGATTCTCCTGCGTAGTCAGACTCCTCCACTGGCCTTTTTCGTAGATTCGGATTTTATCGCTGGGTGCCACTTGCAAAAAGAGTTCACCAATTTCACCATTGAATTCTATTAGACCTTTTTTGATTAGTTCATCTGCTTGCCTTCTAGAGTGTCCTGTGTGCAAAGCTATAAATTGATTTAAGCGCATTGAAGTAAACAATTCTATAAATTAAAGTTTGACAAGCTAGAATCTATAATTAAGTTTTAGATTATGAAAATCAGTCCAATTCTGCGACTTACATTTCTGGGATTCATATTTCTAGTGAATTTTTTTGTGTTGGTGGTAAGTGTAAATACTATCTCTAGTACAAATAGTGAATTAAACTTAATTAAAACTAATAAAAGTAAGCAACTGTCTCAAAAAAATAATGATAAAAACACAATTGAACGCAGGATTGAGGAAGAGCTGAGTAATGATCAAAATACAGAAAATGTCCAAAGAATCACTTCAAGTGAGACCACCAGTATCAAAGATCTTTTACCTAAAAATAACTCTGGAAATGACCCTAAAAAGCAAAATTCACAGACTACAATCCTTTCTAATTAGCTTGACAAGCCAGGACTTAGAAATTAGTTAATTTATCTAATATGTTAGAACCCGAAAAAAAGTTAGTTGTGGGAGATATTGCTCCAGATTTTACAGCTAAAACTCAATCTGGTGAAGACATTAGGCTTAGTGATTTATTGAAATTAGGTCAAAAAGTTTTGCTTGTGTTCTATCCCGGGGATGATACTCCTGGATGCACTGCTCAGCTTTGCGGAATTAGAGATGTTTACTCTGAGTACAAAGATTTAGGGGTTAGAGTTCTGGGAATGAATCACGCCGAAGCTAAATCACATCAAAAATTCATAAATAAATACGAATATCCCTTTGACATTATTGTTGATGAAGGGCGTGAAATTATTAAACAATATGGAGCTGTCAAACTATTTTTCAAGAATATTAGCACTAAACGTGGAGTATTTTTAGTTGATATTGACGGCAAAATAATTTATTTAGCCTGGGGTCAGCAAAATGATCAAGAAATAATTGAATTTTTAAAAAATAAACAAGCTATTTAATTTTATGTCAGATACAGACAATCAAACTACTCAAAAAGAATCCACCTGGAAACCAGAAGAAGTACCTCAGCTTACAGTGGATGTCTACAGAGACGCCGATAATATATTTGTAGTTTCCACAGTTGCTGGAGTCAACCCTAAGGATCTAGATATTTCTGTAGAAAATAACACTTTGTCTATCAAAGGAATTCGCCGAAAACCCTATGAAGATACCACTTCTACAGTTCTTCTAGAAGAGTGTTTTTGGGGCGAGTTTTATAGAGAGCTAACTATCAATGAGAATCTTGATGTCGACAAAATTAAAGCAACAATTAATCAAGGAGTGCTAATAATTCAAATCCCACTGCTTAAACTCAGTAGTCACAAGCGAATCAAAGTAGATTACAACGGGTAGTAAGCTCAATTTTAAGAGCAGTAATTTTGAAATAAATAGCAGTTTTCTAGTATCCGTTTGGTTAACTATGGGGAAATGATTCTTTCTGTATTTCACAAAAATCCAGATACTTGAAAGTATGTGAATGTATATAACAATAAATGTATAAGGCTGCGACAACAGTTCCCTAAATGGGTTAAAAAATGCAAAAGTAGATAATAGGAAGAATCGTTGCTACTGTAATTTCAATTTTGATCTTTATTTTGAAATTAACTAAGTAAATAGTTGATAAAATTAAATACGAATCCAAACCTAACTAAACAAGACAGTAATAAATAACCAAAACAATGGGTGTTATCAGTAAATCCTGCTTAACAAAATTACTAATTTCTTTAGATTTAATTATTTTTAGGTCTTTTATGACCTTTTAACTGCTAATCTGGGTTTTGATTCGTAAACACTAGGCTTGATTAAGGGTTGATTGAACTCAAAGATTATTATTTCGCCAAAGCTTCAAACTCAGAGACTAGATTTGCCACTACTTCAAGACCGTCTCTATAAAACTGAGCTGAGTGAATATCAATTCCATTTTCTTTGAGAAGTTCGAAAGGTGATTTACTTCCGCCGCTTCTGAGAATATTTTTGTATTTTTCATTGAAACTAGATCCTTCGTTGAGATATCTTTGATAAAGGGCAAAGCTCAGTATATTTCCAAAAGCATAGGAATAACAATAAAAAGGTGAGTGAAATATATGCGGTATACCAGACCAGCCAGTTTCTTCGTTTCCTGAAACATCATAATCTACAAGATCCCCAGTCATTTTTAATTGTTGATTTCGCCAAATCCGATTGTAATCTTCATAGGTTAGTTCTTTTCCAGAGAGTATATTTTCATGGACTTCTTTTTCAAAGAGAACATACTGTACTTGTCTAAAAATAGTAGCAAAAATATCTTGCAATTCGGCCTCAATAAAATCTAATTTATCTTTTTGGGATAGTTTTTCTTTCAAAGTATTATTGAGTAGAGTTTCGTTGAAAACAGAGGCTGTTTCAGCAAGACAAAGTCCTGTGTGGTAGACTTGATTAGGTTGAACTTGGGAAAAGTAGCCGTGAGCAGCGTGTCCTAGCTCGTGAGCAATTGTAGAGACGTCTCGGGCACTTCCCGTGTAGTTTAGTAGGACAGAGCTAGAAAAGTTTTTTTCGTAATTACAAAAAGCTCCACTTCTTTTTCCAGGTTTTGGGAAGACATCTACCCTTCCAGTTTCTAGTAACTCCTTTGAGTATCTAAAAAATTCGGAATCGAACTTTGAGATTACTTCTAAGTAAGTTTCCAGTCCTACAGCGAAGCTAAATTGTTTTTCTACAGAATTGACAGGGGCGTAGAGATCCCAATTCATTAGTTTTTGTTTTCCAAGAAGCTTAGTTTTGATTTTTAGATATTTCTGATAAAGCGGATAAGCATTTTCTACTTCCAAAAGCAATAATTCTATAGCCTCATCGTCTATTTGCTCACTTATATTTCTTTGACTCAAGACACTTTTGTAGCCTCTGATTTTGATTTCACTAGTCCAGTCTTTCACTACAGCAGTGTAAATGTTTCCCAGTGTGATTTGATTTTGCTTAGTATTATAGACTTTTCTAATCGCAGCGTAGGCTGATTTACGGACTTCTTCTTTTGGACTCATTCTGAGAGTTCTGATTTCCTCTTCACTTAGAGTTCTGATTTGACCGTCTATTTCTATCTCAAAAATATACGAACTAGTCAGTTCCTCGTAAAGACTATTAAAAGCACTTACCCCAGAGTTTTCTTTGAGGTTGAGGGCAAATTCAGTTTTTTCTTCTAGAACATATTGGATTGATTCAGCTTTGCGAACAAAGAAGTTTTTGTAGTCTTTTAGAATTGAGTTTTCGGACAAAGTTAACAGTTTTTCATAGCCAATATCTTTGAATTCTTGAGTCACAAAAAGTAATTGATTGCTTAAACCAACTACAAAATTATCAAACTGGGCTTGTTTTTTCAAGATTTCTTGATTTTGGGTTTCCAGGGATGCATTCAAATGAAGAAAAATTGCAAGTTTGTTTACTAAAAAATCGATTTCATCATCTTCTTGAAAAAATTCTAGAAACTTTTGGGCTTCCAGGTTTTTTAGATTACCTTTATATTTCCCAGAGAAATGTTTTACTAATTCTGTTACTTTTTCTTTGTCTAATTCTATTTGCGGATCATTCAAATCCTTGTAATATAAACTCAAATCCCAGGATGTTTTGTAATCAGAATTCATAAAATTAAATCAAAAAATTATTTTTCTTATTTTCTTTTTTCAAATAGCCCTTGATGATTAAATACCACCACATCATTCGATAAATTGCAATTAGGGACACTAGAGCTATGATTATTGAGCCAACTATAATTAAAATCATACTATTAAATAGCCAGAATTGAAGCTTATTGTCAAAAATAAATGTTGGGCCACCAGCCAAATAAAAATATAGAGTTATTTGTTAGAATTTTGCTTACCTTTCAAGGTAGTAGAAATTGCCTCCTTGGTTGTATTTTTGAGGCAGAAATATTGAAATTAATAGATTTTCTTGACACAAGCTAAATTTTAGGTATTAAATTCCTAGTCAGTTTACTTCTTATTCGGGATGTGGTGCATCGGTAGCATGCTTGCTTTGGGAGCAAGAGGTACAGGGTTCAATTCCCTGCATCCCGACCAAAACTAAATTTAACTTAAAAAAAATTACATTATATGGCCCAGAGCGTTAAACATACTTATTTTCCTAACGCAACAGCTACATGTTCGAACTGTGGATCTATCTACACATTTGGAATGACTGTTGAAAAAATTAATCTTGAAATTTGTGGGAATTGTCATCCATTTTATACAGGGCAAGAGACTTTAGTAGATACTGCAGGAAGAATCGAGAAATTCCAAGCTAGGTTAAACAAAGTCAATGACCAGTCTAAAGCCGTAAAAGTCAAAGCTAGAAAGAGCAAACAAAGTTTAGCTGATCTGAGTCAATAGTTATAGGCTTTTATGCCATCAAACAGTACTGAACTTCTAACTATTATAATTCCAGCTTACAACGAAGAGCAGAGAATTGGTGAAACGTTGCAAAAATACCTAGATTATTACGAGCTTAGATATTCAAAGAATTATAAAATACTTGTAGTTCTAAATGGTTGCAAGGATAATACCGAGGGTGTTGTAAAAAAATTCAAGGAAAAGTATCCTTCTTTAGATTATTTAGTTTTTGACGACCCGATAGGTAAAGGTGGCGCTATAAAAGAAGGATTGAAAGTCGCAAATACAGAATTGGTCGCCTTCACTGACGCTGATAGCTCTACTAGGCCAGAAATTCTTCACCGACTAATTGCGGTTCTGGAATTAACTGACAGTCTGGATTGTGTGATAGGTTCTAGAAATATGGTTGGGTCTGTAGTTACTGGAAAAAGTCAAAAGCGCAAAATTATGAGCTCTGGATTCAATTTCGGAGTTAATTTTTTGTTTGGGCTAGGTTTCAAAGATACCCAATGCGGAGCTAAAGTAGTGAGACAGCGATTGATTCCTAAGATAATCGATAATCTAACCATATCAAATATGGCTTTTGACGTGAATTTCCTAGTGGATGTAAAAAGAGCTGGCGGGAAAACTCTAGAAATGCCTATAGAATGGGAAGATAGTGATGGTTCTACTATTAGCAATAATGGTTTCAAGACTTCTTTTGTAATGGCCCTTTCTGTTTTTAGATTGTGGCTACTGTATTCACCTTTCAAATTTCTATATCCTACACTTATTCGGCCAATTAGCGAGTTTCTATTTCACACCCTAGTTAGTAAAGAAAAACCAAAAATGATAAAAAAGTAAGCTAATCTTTTTGAAAGAAGTTGCGATCGCAGCTATAATCATCGAACAAAAGCTACCAGAGATTTTTAAACATATTCTCGAAGTGTAATTAAAATATAATGACTTAAAAAGTTTTAATTATTTCTTTAATCCAGCTAATTGTCTTAATTATAATAGCTTTTAGCTATGTTCCGATTGAGACTCCAGTATTCTTTTTAATACCAGTATTTTACCTTCTTGTGAGTATTTTTATTCCACTTTTTGGAATTATTTTTGCGATAGTTTTAACTATTTTAAGTTTCAAAAGTAAACACAAGCTATTTAAATACATTTCTATTTGGTGTACTTACTTTACTGTATCTGCCTATTTTCGAGCAAAATGTAGGGTTTTACTCACCTTCTTTATTTTTTACAATTCCCTTGAGTATCGTAATTTTGTATTTATTAGAGAGAAGGAATACAGTTTTGAAGGCTAATTCAAGGTGGTGATGATTCTTGACAGCAAGTTGGTGGCTGTTGATAGATTCACAAAGGATGTAGAACTTAAAAAAATATTAAAAATTATGCTTACGAATGAAAGAAGAACGGTACAATCAGTAGAGCCAAATATTGCAGACCACGCTAATGGCTGGCTGAAAGGGTACCAACTAAATTACAAATTAGAACAGGAATCAATAAATACAGAAATAGAGAAAGCCCTTTTGGATTATTACTCTAAAAATGGTGGAGTGGGTGGAAATCGTGTAGATGCAAAAATATTATTGCAAGATAAAAATTTAAACTTTTACCCTGTTCTTATTGAATATAAAGGCTATAAAGACAAACTTGTAAAACTTGATACTAACGGACAAATTGAAAATCGAACTACTGGCAACGAACCTAATCTCAAAAATATCAATGGCTATGCAGTAAACGGAGCCGTGCATTATGCCAACGCACTTTTACATCACACCAACTACACCGACATTATAGCAATTGGGATGACAGGTTATAAAGATCAAAGCGGGACAGTTCAACATCAAATTGGGGTGTATTTTGTTTCCAAAAGTAATTTTGGGGCAGGGCAAAAAGTCGGTGAGTATTCAGATTTTTCTTTTTTAGCACCGCAAAACTTTGATGAGTT
>Ga0105044_10014819_pt1 | contig 10534 bp, 4 predicted proteins | sample MAT01_FD_78092 | JGI IMG/M metagenome (GOLD analysis project Ga0105044, IMG submission 78092) | Freshwater microbial communities from Lake Fryxell liftoff mats and glacier meltwater in Antarctica - MAT-01 | ecosystem: Environmental > Aquatic > Freshwater > Ice > Liftoff microbial mat | place... | reverse complement strand
CTGCTGGCCGGCGTGGCCGAGGCGGACCTCACGCCGCCGCCGGGCATGCCCAAGGCGGGCTACTCGGCCAACGCCCACCACGGCTCGGGGTTCCGCAGCCGCCTGCGGGCCCGGGTGATCCACCTGCGGTCGGGTCGGGCGTCTCTGGCGATCGTCCAGTGCGACCTGCTCGGCGGTTCGGCGGTGGTGCAGCACCTGGTGGCCCAGGCGATCGCCGACGAGACCGACGTGGCGCTCGCCGGTCTCTTCATCGGGGCCACCCACACCCACGCCGGTCCCGGCCAGTACCTGGGCACCGACTTCTACAACCGCTTCGCCTCGAACAAGTCCGGGTTCGACCCCGCCTACACCCAGTTCCTGGTCGATCAGATCGCGGGCGCCGTGATCACCGCCTGCGCGTCGCGCCGGCCGGCCCGCCTGGCGGTCGGCACCGTCGACGTGTGGGGGCTCACCCGCAACCGCTCCCTGGCCGCCCACGTGCGCAACCCCGAGATCGAGGATCCCTCGACCCCGCCGCAGCGCAAGTTCCATGCGATCAACCCGGGGCTCCACCTCCTGCGGGTCGACAGCGTCACCGACGGCGCGGCGATCAACGGGTCCGGATCTGCCGATGCCGCCGGCCCGGCGACCACGCCGCTCGGCGCCATGGTCGTGTTCTCGGTCCACGGCACCGGGGTGCCGATGACCGCCGACGAGTACAACGCCGACATCTGGGCGTACCTGGTGGGCGAGCTGCGCCACCGCATCGGCGAGCGCACCGGCGTGACGCCCGTGGTCGGCGCCATCGAGGGCACCCACGCCGACGTCGCCCCGGCCATCCGACCCGGCACCGCCGGCCACCTCGAGGCCGCCCGCCTCGGGCGGGCCATCGGCGCCCACGCCGCCGACCTCCACCACCGGCTCGGCGCCGAGCTCACCGGGTCGGTCGAGCTCGCCGCCGGCCTCCGCGAGGTCGATCTCGAGACGTCCCCCACCATCGGGGCCGTCACCCTCCCCCGTCGCCCTGCGGTGGGCGCCGCGCTCGTCGCGGGTGCGCACGAGAACGTCACGCCGGTCGTGCACCGGATCCCGCCGTTCGCCCCGGGCCGCCCGAAGGCGTGGGGCCGCGCCACCGAACAGGGCCCGAAGTGGATCATCGGCAGCCGGTGGCTCCAACCGCTCATGCTGCGCCTGACCGAGTTCCCCCGCATCCTGCCCGTGCAGGTCCTGCGGATCGGTACGACCGCGCTCGTCGGCCTCCCCTTCGAGCTCACCGTCGAGACGGGCTGTCGCATCGAGGCCGCGGTGGCCGGCGCGATCGCCGCCACGGGTGCGCCCGGCCCGGCCATCGACCGGGTGATCGTGTCGTCGGTGGCCAACGAGTACTCGGGGTACGCCACCACGCCCGAGGAGTACGAGCTGCAGCACTACGAGGGCGCGCACACGCTCTACGGACCGGCGACGCAACCGTTCCTGACGGCCCACGCCGCGGCGCTCGCCGCCGATGCCGTCGCCAGGGGCACCGTCCAGGACGTGGTCGCCGAGCGCCGCTTCGACCTCAAGGCCCGCCGCCACCTGCCGGGTGCGGTCCCGGGCGACCGCACCGAGCGACAGGTCCCCGGCCCCGCCCGCTTCGTCGACCCGACGCGCAGCACCGACGGCTACTGGGAGCTCGAGTGGCTCGACGTCGCCCCCGGCAACCTGCACTGGCACGAGCCGCTGGTGCAGGTCGAGAGCAGCGACGGTGACGGCTGGTCCCTGGCCACCCACGACGGTCGACTGCTCGACGATCGAGGCTGGGACCTCCAGGTGACCCATCTCGGCGGCGGCGCCGACGGCCATCGCTACGCCGCCCGCTGGTGGGATCCCACCTTCCATGGCGGTCGGTCCTACCGCTTCGTGCTGCTGGCCAACGCCGGGCGGCCCGAAGTCACCTCCGAGGCCTTCCGCTGAGCTGCGCGACCGAGGCGCCGAGATCTCCCGGCGGCTGCCGACGTCGGGCCCCAACCGGTGCGGCCCGTCAGCTCTTGGCGCGAAACGCTCCCACCACGACGTCGGTGACCGGCGCCGACCCCGACAGCACGGCCATGAACGGGACGTCGGCCCCATCGCGGCCGGTGCCGATGCGCACCGCGAACGCCGGGTCGGACAACCCGGTGGCGTCGACCAGGCGCCAGCCGGTGCCGTCGTGGGCCTCGACCAGGGCGTGGAAGTCCTGTGGGTCGAGACCGGGCGCGTAGGCGGCCACGTACCGGGCGGGGACGCCCAGCCCGCGCAGCAGGCAGATCGTGAGGTGGGCGAAGTCGCGGCAGACCCCCGCGGCCGAGGCCAGCGTCTCGAGCGCGGTCGTGGTGACGAGCGACGAGCCGAACTGGTAGGCGGTGTGGGAGTTGACCCAGTCGGTCACGGCGTCGATGGCCTCGCCTCCCCTCGCCGACCCGAACGTGGACGCGGCGAAGCCCGCGGTCGAGTCACTGGGGCAGTAGCGGCTCGGCGCGGTGAACTCGAGCCGCTCGCTGAGACTGAGGGGCTGCGAGGACCGCTGCTCGAGGAGGAGCACCTCGGTGCGGTAGGCGATCCAGCTCTGGTCGCCGGTCGTGCGCACCAGCACGAGCGACGAACCGTCGTCGGCGCGCGAAGGCTCCAGATCCTGCTCGCCGATCATCAGCGACTCGCTGATGATCTCGACATCGGGGCACCGGGCCACGCCGACCCGCAGGACGACCTCGGCCGGGGTCCCCCACCCGATCCCGACCGCGGCGTCGATGGTGACCCGGTGGCCCGCTCGGTTCGGCCCGGGGGCCGGCGCCGGATCGGGCGTCTCGTTCGCCGGGATCGGTTGGTCGTTGGTGGGCGTCGGGGTCGGTTCGTCGGTGGTCGCGGTGGCGGTCTCGAATTCGGTCACGCCCCAGGATGTCCCCTTCTGGCGCCGGTTCAGACGGATCGAGACGACAATCACGCCGATTCCGGCGATTCGCGTCAGCGAGCCGCCATCCCCAGCGTCCCGCGGTCCCCGGAGGGTCCCCGCCCGCTCGGCTTCTGCGGCCGGCATCGACCGGTAGCGTCGGGCCCATGCGCTTCTCCGTCTGGCTCAGCCACCAACAGCCCTGGTCCGAGCTGCTCGCCGGGGCCCGACACGCCGAGGCGACGGGGTGGGACGGCATCTACGTGGCCGACCACTTCATGGGCGACGGCGGCGGCTTCGGCCCCGTCGACGATCCCAACCTCGAGGCCACCGCCCTGCTCGCCGGCCTCGCCGCCAGCACCGAACGCGTGCGGTTGGGATCGTTGGTGCTGGGGGCCACGTACCGTCACCCGGCGGTGCTCGCCAACTGGGCCGCCGCGGTGGACCACATCAGCAGCGGTCGCCTGGTGCTCGGGCTGGGCGCCGGGTGGCAGGAGAACGAGCACGAGCAGTACGGGATCGAGCTCGGTACGCCCGGTGAACGGATCGTGCGCTTCGACGAGTACTGCGCGGTGGTGAACGGACTGCTCCGCCAGCCGGTCACGACGGTCGTGGGCGAGTCGTACCAGGTGCGCGACGCGATCGCCGAGCCCAAGCCGGTCCAGTCGCCGCTCCCGCTGCTGATCGGCGGCAAGGGTGACCGCATGCTCGGGCTGGTGGCCCGCCACGCCGACGAGTGGAACATGTGGAGCCTCCCCGAGGTCCAGGCCGAGCGGGCCGGGGCGCTGGCCCGCCGGTGCGAGGCGATCGGTCGGGATCCCGGCGCCATCCGGCACTCGACCCAGGCCCTGGTGCTGCTCACCGACGATCCGGCGGCCGCCGAGCGCTTCGTCGCAGCCGTGGGGAGCCGGGCCGCGGTCGGGGGCACGGTCGAGCAATTGGCCGAGGTGGTCGCGGGGTGGCGCGACGCCGGGGTGGACGAGGTCATCATCCCCGACTTCGTGCTGGGACGCGGGGCCCAGAAGCTCGAGGCCTTCGACGCGATCGTCGAGCACGTCGTGCCCGAGTTCCGGGACTGAAGCGCCGGTCCCGGCTCTCGGGGACCGGCCGATGACCGCCGTCGGTGAAGGTGGTCGAGATCCTCGCGCGCTCCGCGTGAGCGCGGCCACCGGCAGTCGGTGCGGCCGCCACCACCCGCCAGCAACCACCGGACACGGTGCAGTAAGGTCACCGCCCGAGCGCGGGGTGGCGGGTGTCACGCCGGGCTCTCCGGGATTCTGGCGGGGCACTCGAAAGCGGCGGATCGGCGCCGATGGAGAGCGGCCGTGCTGACCGGTGCGTTCCGTTCGCCAACAGGGTGGTCTTCCATGCGCAGAGTCGTTCTCGTCGTGATGGGCGTTTTGCTCGCCGTCGCGGTGCTCCCCTTGCTCCCCGCCACGCCGGCGGGCGCGACGGCGGGCACGCCGGTCAACGTCGCCCCCGTCTCGGGATCGACCGTCGGCACCAACCCCGTCTTCGAGTGGCAGCCGGCCGCCGGAGCGCTGCGGTACCTGTTCGAGATCTCCCAGAGCCCGACCATGGCGCCGCTGGTCCCGGGCGGCAGCCTCGGCACGACCAACACGAAACTCACCTTCGCCAGCGAGTTGCCCGCCAGCGTGACCCTGTACTGGCGGGTCACGGCCTACGACACGCCCGCAGGACCCGGCGGCGCCGCGGTCGGCCCGATCTGGACCCTCACCAAGAACAAGATCGCGGCACCGACCGGTCTGGTGCCGAGCAACACCCCGGGCAGCCCGAAGATCTTCAAGTACCCGTCCGAGGCGCCCACGTTCTCCTGGAGCCCGGTTCCGGGTGCCAAGAACTACGAGCTCATCGTCGACAACGACGCCAGCTTCACCCCGCCCTTCATCGTCGGTCCGGTTGCGACGTCGAACACCTCGTTCACGCTGGCCACCCCGGTGACGCTCGACCAGGAGTTCTTCTGGAAGGTCCGGTCCTTCGCCACGGACAGCACGCCGTCGAGCGACTCCGAGACCGGCGCGTTCGAGCTGTCGTGGCGCAACCCGGCCAACAGCCCGCTCGTCCCGGCCCCGTTCTCACCGCCGAACACCAACAGCCCGCCGATCGAGCAGGTCGACTTCGCCTGGGCCCCGGTCCCCGGGGCCAAGCTGTACGACGTGCAGTGGTCCCTGAGCGACCTCTTCACCAGCCCCATCACGGTCCGCACCAAGTCGACCCGGTACTCGCCGCCCACGACCCTCGACAACGGGGCCTACTTCTGGCGCGTGCGCGGCGTCACCGCCATCGACGGCCTCGGCGCCTGGAGCAGCAGCTCCCGGTTCGCCCGGGCGTGGCCGGCGGTGAACAGCACGCCCGAGCAGCTCGGTTCGATCAAGCTCCTCACCCCGAAGAACGCCGCGGTCTTCCCCGAGTCCTTCCAGGTCGCCGAGCCCACCTTCTCGTGGTCGCCGCAGCGGCTCGCCAGCCGCTACCAGGTCGAGCTCAGCACCGACTCCAACTTCTCCCCCGGGCTGACGACCTCGTGCATCACGAACCACACCACGCTCACCCCGGTGTCGAACTGCAACGTCAACCCCGGCCCGAACACGCTGTTCTACTGGCGGGTCAAGGCCCTTGACGACCCGCGCCCCGTCAACGGGGAGTACTCCGAGGCGTTCACGTTCATCTACCGGCCGCCGCTGCTCACCCAGACCGGTCCCGCCAACGGGGCCGATACCAGCGCTCCGGTGCTCACCTGGGACGTCGCCTCGAGCAACCTGATCGGCCGGTACCGGGTCACCGTCTGGAACGAGCTGGGCCAGGTCGTCAAGCAGGTCGACACGTACAACACCTCCCTCGTCGGCGGTACGACCGTCGGCTCGTACGCTCCGGACGGCTTGAGCGTCCTCCCCGCCCAGAGCCTGCACACCTGGAAGGTCCAGACCATCGACATCGCCGGCCGAGTCGGTCCGGTACCCGCGGGCTCGCGCTCGTTCAACATGGTCGCACCCGCCTCGCCGGTCTCGAACCCCAACCCGACCAGCCCCAACGCCGCGTTGGGTACGCGCGTGCCCCCGCTGACCTGGACACCGGTCACCGGCGCCGACCGCTACAACGTCTGGTACTCGGTCAACGGCGCCAACCTGTACTCGCCCCTGGTGGTCGACTGGCGCAGCAGCGCCTACGCCCACCCGACCTCGTCGGTGTCTCCGGGTACCTACGACTGGTTCATCGAGGCCGAGAACTCCTCGGGCGTGGTGATCTCGTCGACCAACGTCACGAACCAGACGTTCCAGGTGGTGAACCTCACCCAGAGCCAGCCCGTGGCCCCGGCGAACTGCACGTCGCTGCAGTCGTGTGATCCCGAGTACGACACGCCGACGTTGGACTGGCTCCCGGTGATCGGTGCCACTCACTACAAGGTGTACCTGGCCTACGACGTCAACTTCACCAACATCGTCTTGGGCACGCCCTACGAGACCCAGTACAGCACCCTCACCCCGCTGATCTCGCTGGCTGACAACCAGGCCAGCCAGGCGTACTACTGGTACGCCCGACCCTGTTACAGCAAGGCCCCCGAGCGGTGCGGGCCCGAGCCGGCCAGCTTCGCCGGCCAACCCGGGTCACCCGTCTGGGCGTTCCAGAAGCAGTCCAACAAGCTGACGCTGAACGCCCCGACCACGGGCGCCAAGGTGGGCAACCCCGGTGACGCCAACTACACCCCGGGATCGCAGATCACGTTCTCGTGGAAGGGCTTCCTCCAGACCAACTGCAAGACGCCGGCCACCCCGACCGTCCTCTGCCAGCCGCCTCCCCCGCTGGACCCGCGCATCCCCGGCGTGGCCCCGATCGTCACCCAGGAGGCTCGCCTCTACCGCATCGAGGTCTCGGACCGAGCCGACTTCTCGACCCTGGTGGACTCCGCCGAGGTCGACCAGCTCACCTACACGGCGTTCAACAAGACGTACCCGGAGGGCCCGCTCTTCTGGCGGGTGGCACCGATCGACGGGTCCAACAACCGCCTGGCGTGGAGCGGGAACGGGCCGCTGAACGAACCCGACACCCTCACCAAGAGCTCACCGCTCCCGGTGCCCGACAAGCCGGTGGCCAACGCCACGGTCGCCAACGGCGTCCCGACGCTGACGGTGACACCTCAGGCGTTCGAGGCCGAGTGGGAGTTCGAGCTCTACCGCAACGTCAACCAGCCGCTCTCCACGACGAACCGGGTCTTCCTCAAGAAGGCATCGATCGCGGCCGTCACCCCGACCGACCTGCTCCCTCCGGGCGTCTACGGCTGGCGAGTGCGGCGCTTCGACGCCGACAACCGGGCCGGGGCGTGGTCCGCGCTCTCCAACGCGGAGCTCCGCACGTTCACCCTGGCGGGCCAGGGCGTCAACCTGACCACGCCATCGAACGGAGCCACGATCGCCGGCGACCGGTTGTTCTTCGAGTGGAACACCGTCGGGCAGGCGACGCGCTACAAGTTCGAGGTCAACGCCCTCGCCAACTTCACGGGAACGAAGCCCGAGCAGGACGTCATCACGGTCACCAACCAGTGGGCGCCGAGGATCACCTACGCCGAGGACACGTACTACTGGCGGGTGAGCACGCTCGACGCGTCGGGGAACGTCTTGGCCACGTCCGCGGTCCGCTCGTTCAACACCGGCGAAGTCGGCTCGCGCTACGTGTCGATCCCGCCCATCCGGGTGGTCGACTCCCGGACCGGACCGGGTTGGACCGGCCGGGTCCAGGCAGGGTCGCCCCGGCCCCTGAAGATCGCCGGGCCCGGTCTCTCCGCACCGAGCGACGCCACGGCGGTGGTGCTGAACGTGACCGCGGTCGAGTCCTCGGCCCAGTCGTTCATGACCGTGTACCCGACGGGCAGCCCGATCCCGAACCCGGGTTCGGCGCTGAACTTCAACGCCGGCCAGATCATTCCGAACCTCGTCACGGTGAAGGTCGGGACGAACGGGAGCATCAACTTCGCCACCTCGGTCGGCAACGTGAACGTCGTCGCCGACCTCGTCGGCTACTACGACGTCGATTCGGGTGACCGGTACAACTCGCTCACCCCGTTCCGACTGCTGGACTCCCGCGAGACGGGCACGTCGGCCTACTGGAACCCGGTGGGCAAGCTGAACAACAACCAGAGCCGGGACCTGCAGGTCACCGGTCGGGGCGGGGTGCCGGGGGACGCCAAGGCGGTGATCGTCAACCTCACCGCCGTCGAAGGCTCGGTGCAGTCCTTCGTCACGGCCTACCCAACCGGGTCCCCGAAGCCGATCGCGTCGAACGTGAACTTCGTCGCCGGCGAGATCATCCCGAACCTGGCGATCGTCAAGGTCGGGACGGGCGGGATGATCACGCTGTACAACAACAGCGGGTCGGTGAACGTGATCGTCGATGTCGTCGGGTACTTCGACGTCGACGCCGGGAACTACTTCCACCCGCTGGTGCCGAACCGCATCCTCGACACCCGCAACGGCAACGGGCTGAACGGGGTCTTCACCGCCACCCAGACCCGAACCCTCCAGGTCGGTGGGCGCGGCGGAGTCCCGGCGGGAGCGGCGGCCGTGGTCATGAACACCACGGCGGTCGAGAGCACGGCGCCGAGCTACCTCATGTTGTTCCCCGGGGACGCCGACAAGCCGGCCAACGCGTCGAACCTCAACTTCGTGACCGGGCAGATCATCCCGAACCTGGTGACCGTCGGGCTCAGTCCGACGGGAACCATCAGCATCTACAACAACTCCAGTTCGGTGCACGTGCTGGGTGACGTGACGGGGTACTACTCGGCCTTCTGATCGCACGGAACGTGACGTGAAGGCGGCCCGGGCGCTCGGCGCTCGGGCCGTCGCCGTTTTCGGGGCGCGCTACCTTGCTCGTACCGTCCCGGATGATCGAAGGCAGCAGTGACGTTCCCCGAGCTGATCCCCTACGGCTGGACCCCGCACTGGGAGCACGCCTACGCCGCGGTCGGGACGGCGTCGACGGCGCCGGGCCGGGTCCTGCGCCACGACGGCGTCGCCGTGGTGGTGGCCCGGCCCGATCGCGTCGACCAGGTGGCCCTCGGGAACCTCGGCGAACCGCTGGCGGTGGGTGACTGGATCGTCGTCGAGTGGGAGACGGCCGTGGGCCTGCTGCCCCGCTCGACGCTGCTGCGCCGCAGCATCGGCGACGGCGCCTCCGAGCAGCTCCTGGCGGCCAACGTCGACCTGGTCGCCGTCGTCGCCGGCCTCGACCGCCCGGTGAAGGCGGGACGCCTCGAGCGGTTCGTGGCCATCGCCACCGACGCCGGCGCCGAGCCGCTGGTCGTGCTCACCAAGGCCGACCTCGTCGACGATCCGGGCGCCGCCGCCGCCGAGGTGCGCGCCGCGGTCCCCGGCGTCGAGGTCGTCACCCTCGCGACCAAGGCCGGACGAGGGGTGCCCGAGCTCGTCGAGCGGGCGCGCGACACGACGGTGGTGCTGGTGGGCGAGTCCGGGGCGGGCAAATCGACGCTGGTGAACGCCCTCATCGGCGACGAGGTGGCCGCCACGGGTGACGTGCGGGCGACCGACGCCAAGGGTCGCCACACCACCACGAGCCGGAACCTCCACCTCCTGCCCCACGGCGGCGTGCTGATCGACACGCCGGGCATCCGCTCGGTCGGCCTCTGGACCGATGCCGAGACGGTGGCGGTGTCGTTCACCGATGTCGAGGAGCTGGCCGAGCGCTGCCGCTTCCGGGACTGCGCCCACGGCAACGAGCCCGGGTGCGCGGTGCGGGCCGCCGTGGAGGCCGGAGACCTCGACCAGCGCCGGCTCGCGGCCTGGATCTCGATGTGCCGCGAGGCGGACGCGGCGATGGTCCGCGCTGAGGAGCACGCCCGCCGCAAGGCGGAACGGACGTTCGGCAAAGCGGTGCGCGAGGCCGGCAAGCGCAAGGGTCGCGGTCGCTGACCATCGGCCCACCCCACTCGGCCACCCGGTTGGCGTGACGCTTGTCTCACCTGGCGGCCGCAACTAGGTTCGCCTCGTGACCGACCAGGCGGCGAAACCGGACCCACCCGTCGACGAACCTCTCGGGGACCACGACTCGCGCAACACCCGGATGCAGCAGTTCTGGTCCTGGCTCGCCGTGCAGCTCGGCAAGCGGGCAGGGTTGGTGGCGGTCGTGGGCCTCCTCATCACCCTGATCCTCGGCGCGGGCACCACCCGGCTCACCTTCGCCACCGGTCAGGACAGCTACCTCAACCCCGAGGACCAGGTGGCGATCGACAACGTCGCCTACCAGGACCTCTTCGGCGGCGAGGCCATGCTCGTGCTGATCACCGCCGATCCGGGCAAGACCGTGGTCGACATCGCGTCGCGCGAGAACCTCGAGAAGCTCGACGCCGCAGCGGCGACGCTCAAGGCGGACACCGAGAGCATCGAGGGCGTCGTCAGCCCCCGCACCGGTCTGGCCTGGAGCGACTCGCTCATCCAGAGCCCCGACGGCAACTCGCTCAACAGCATCGCCGGCAAGGCGCTGCAGGCGGCGATCGCCGCGGACACCTCCGACGGCGGAGCCGCCACCCGTACGGCTGACGGCCTGGCCACGATCGGACGCATCAACGCCATCCCGGTCGCCGAGCGCACCCTCGACAACCGGGCCTGGGTCGAGTTCCTG
>Ga0105044_10014818_pt1 | contig 10534 bp, 7 predicted proteins | sample MAT01_FD_78092 | JGI IMG/M metagenome (GOLD analysis project Ga0105044, IMG submission 78092) | Freshwater microbial communities from Lake Fryxell liftoff mats and glacier meltwater in Antarctica - MAT-01 | ecosystem: Environmental > Aquatic > Freshwater > Ice > Liftoff microbial mat | place... | reverse complement strand
GAAGACCGCTTCGGCGATAGCACCGGCGTCTTGGCGGGCTTGGCCTAGTGTTCGCTATTCTACTCACCTTGGCTGTCGACCCCAGTGCGCTGTTCGTCAATTACAGACCTGATGCGCCCGGCGTCAGCGTCCTCGTCCGTCACGAAGGCAAGAAACTCTTTGAGCATAGCTACGGCCTCGCCGATGCCGAAGCCAAGCGTGCCGCCACGCCGCGCACCAACTACCGGCTTGCCTCCGTCAGTAAGCACTTCACCGCCACCGCGATCCTCACGTTGATGCAGGAAAACAAGCTGAAGCTCGAAGATCCCATCGCCACTTACTTACCCGGTCTGCTACCGGGCATTACCATCAAGCACTTACTCAATCATCAATCCGGCTTGGCCGACTACGAAGATCACTTACCAGCCGGCGACTTCCAAGTGCACGATAGCGACGTGCTGACAATTCTCCTGAAAGTCCCCGACTTACTCGCGCCACCGGGCACCAAGTATGCTTACAGTAACTCCGGCTATGCGCTACTGACCTTGTTAGTAGAAAGATTAACGGGCCAACGTTACACCGACGCCCTGCGTGAACGCGTACTGAAGCCCGCCGGGATGCGCAACACCATCGCGCACGAAGAAGGCAAGGACACAATCGCCAACCGCGCCTATGGGTACTCCGGAACCAAACGCACCGACCAAAGCCGCACCAGCGCCGTGCTTGGCGATGGAGGCATCTACTCCTCGCTCGAAGACCTCGGCCTTTGGCTCGACTGTATGGCCAAAAACTGCGTACTGAACGCCGCCACCCAACAGCTCGCCTTCACCCCCAACGCCCTTCGCGACGGCACTCCCACCGAGTATGGCTTCGGCTGGTTCATTCGCCCGCCGCAGCGTTGGCACACCGGCGAAACCATCGGCTTCCGCAACGCGATCGTCACCCAAGCGGGCTACGAAGTGGTGATCCTGAGCAACCGCGCCGACCTGAAGGCACGCGAACTCGCCGAAACGGTATTGAAGCTCTATCTGGCGAAGTGACAGACTAGAGCGAGATGCCGCAAATCCTCATCCCTACGGCCCTGCGCCGTTTCACCAACGACACCGACTCCGTCGAGATCGCCGCCGCCTCAGTCGGCGAGGCCCTCAAAGCCCTCACCGCCCAATTCCCTAACCTCGCCAAGAACCTCTTCAACGACGAAGGCAAGCTCCGCAGCTTCGTCAACGTCTATGTGAACGACGAGGACATCCGCTATCTGGCCCGCGAAGCCACCAAGCTCGAAGCCAAAGACATCGTCTCTATCGTGCCCAGCATCGCCGGCGGCGCACTCTCCGCCGAAGAGAACCTCCGCTATAGCCGGCAGATGATCATTCCCGAAGTGGGCGCGGAAGGCCAGGAAAAGCTGAAGGCCGCCAAGGTGCTGATGGTCGGCACTGGCGGGCTCGGCGCGCCCATCGGCATGTACCTCGCCGCCGCCGGTGTCGGCACTATTGGCCTGATGGACTTCGACGTCGTCGACGTCACCAACCTCCACCGCCAGGTGATCCATGGCACCCAGGACGTCGGCCGCAAGAAGCTCGACTCGGCCGCCGACCGCATGCTCGACATTAACCCGCATACGAAGATCATCCGCCACGAGGCCGCTATCACCAGCGCCAACGCCCTGGAGACGATCGCCGGCTACGACATGGTGGTGGATGGCACCGATAACTTTCCCACCCGCTACCTGGTGAACGACGCCTGCATGATCACCGGCAAGCCCAATGTCTACGGCAGCATCTTTCGCTTCGAAGGCCAAGCGACTGTTTTTTGCCTCGATGACGGCCCCTGTTACCGTTGCCTCTATCCGGAGCCGCCGCCGCCCGGCCTCGTGCCGTCCTGCGCCGAAGGCGGCGTGCTCGGCATCCTTCCCGGCACCGTCGGACTCATCCAAGCCACCGAAGCCGTCAAGCTGATCTTGGGCATCGGCCAATCGCTCAAAGGCCGCCTGATGCTCTACGACGCCCTCGACATGAAGTTCCGCGAACTGCGTCTCCGCCGCGACCCCGCCTGTACCTGGCACGATCGTTCGCAGCCCAAGCAACTCATCGACTACCAGCAATTCTGCGGCATCCCCCGCGAACTCGAGCCGCGCGACGTGAAAGCCAAGCTCGACCGTCAGGAAACCTTTGTCTTCGTTGACGTCCGCGAGCCCGACGAATGGCAAATCGGCCGCATCGCCGGCGCGCAGTTGATCCCTTTGGGTGATCTCGAAAAGCGCCTCAGCGAACTCGACCCTTTAGCCGAAATCGTCGTCCATTGCAAGGCCGGTGGCCGCAGCGCCAAGGCCGTTGCCTTACTCAAAGAGCGCGGCTATGCCAACGTCTGGAACATGAAGGGCGGCATTCTACTCTGGAGCGATCAGGTGGACCCCAGCGTCCCGAAGTATTAGTGCTCTGACCACTTGATCTGTAAAATTGCGCTCAGTACAGCCCCCAAGCGCCTACCGGGCCACGCTGGAGGTCGCCGAGGGTGAGGGCGAATTGGGTTGGCATACCGGACCACCCCATTGGATGGTCCCCGGATGTCCACTGGCCGAACTGCCAAGACGCATCCTGGGACCCGGTCGAAAATGCGGGAAAAATGGACAATTTCCGCACTACGTTGTCGGCAAAGATCTGATTCGCAGGCACTTACTACAAACCCGGACCACCCCGTGGATGGTCCGGTATGCCCGGGTCCGGTATGCCCGGTATGCCGGTCCGGTATGCCAGGTTCGCATCAGGATATAGCCTAGCGCTCACGTTAGCCAGCCAACGCCCAGAGGGCCGGCAATCACCGTCATCCGAGGACCATCAGCCGCCAAAGTCCTATGGCTTCCACCTGCCCTGCGCGGGATGCGAGTTTTCCGCATCAGGTATAACTCGGGTTATGCTTGGGCCATGAAGATTGCAGTCTCCATGCCGGACGAACTCTTTCAGAAGGCTGAACTGACGGCGCAACGCCTCAAGATGTCGCGCAGTCAGCTTTATGCCACCGCGCTGGCGCAGTTTCTCGCTCATTCCGATAGTCAGTCAGTGACGGATCGGCTGACTGAGGTGTACTCTACTGAGCCCTCGAAGCTGGATCCGGTTTTGCATCGGATGCAGCGCGCGTCGCTCGAACCTGAGAAATCGTAAGAGTCCAACGGGGAGAAATTTGGTGGGCCAAACTGCCAGAGCCGGGAGGGTCTGAGCCTGGTTTTCGCCGCCCCGTACTCATTGTCCAATCAGACGCTTTTAATGAGAGCCCCATTCAAACGGTGTTGGTTGCGGTGATCACGGGGAACTTGAGGTTGGGCGACGCCCCGGGCAATGTCCGCGCCCGGGCGTCCGCAACGGGTTTGCCACGCGATTCCGTCATCAACGTATCCCAAATTTTCACCTTGGATCGGGCTTTTCTCCTGGAGTCCGCTGGCCTGCTGTCGCCACCAATCCGGCGGGCAGTGGAGGACGGGCTGCGCTTGGTTCTGGACTTGTAGGCTAAGGCTTCATCTGACCCTTCAGGACCGCCATCGCCTTCTCCATCTGCCGATTATGCCCGGAGCATTTTTTCGGTGTACTTGAGGGGAAGCGGGGGAGTTACTTGGGGATGGCGCGGAGAATTAAGCCGGTCATGTCGTCATGTTGGGGGGTGCTGCCGGCGAAGTGGTCGACTTGGGCGATGCAGGCGGTGAGCGATTCTGCCGCGGGGAGGTCGCCGAGGGTGAGGGCGAATTGGGCTAAACGGTCCTCGCCATATTCGTCTTCCACGGCGTTGCGGGCTTCGGTGATGCCGTCGGTGTAGAGGATCAGGCGGTCGCCGGGGGCGAGGGTAAACTCGACCTGCTCATACGCGGCTTTGCGCATCAGGCCGAGGGCGATGCCGGGGGGGCGGATCCATTTGGCCTCGTCGTGGCTGATGAGGAGGCTGGCGTTGTGGCCGGCGGAGCAGAGGCGGACGCGGCGCGAGTCCTGGTCGTAGAGGACATAGACGAACGTCGCGAAGCGGTTTTTGGGAGTGGCGTCGTAGACCAGCGTGTTGAGCTTGGCCATCAGTTCCCTAAGATCGGAGACGCCGCCCGCGGTGAGTCCGCGCAAGGACGCTTGGAGGCTGGCCATCAGCAGGGCGGCGGGAACGCCTTTGCCGGCGATGTCGCCGAGGGCGAAGCCGATTTCGCCCGAAGGCGTCTGGAGGTAATCGAAGTAGTCGCCGCCGATGGTGAGGGCGGGGCGGCAGTGGCCGGCATAGTCGAGGCCTTTTACGGCAGGGCCACCGCGGGGCAGCAGGCGTTCCTGCACTTCGCGGGCGATTTCGATTTCGCGGTGGATGCGTTCCCGCTGGGCGGCTTCTTCGGCGACGGCGGTGGTGAGGCGGCTGTTTTCGAGAGCGAGACCCGTGTGGAGGGCGACGGATTCGAGCAGGCGGAGGTCGGCGGGGGAGTAGGGCTGTTCGGATCGTTTGGGGCCGAGGGAGAGGATGCCCAAGAGGCGCTCCTGCGTGGCGAGGGGAAGGAGGATTTCGGTGGAGAGGGTGTGGAGGGCAGTGAATTCGGGCTCCATCACGAGCGTGCGGAGTTGGGAGATGGTTTGGACGCCAGTGCGAACTCGGAGGACGATAGCGCCGTTGGCTGGCAATTGCGCGTCGGCGGAGCAACCGATGGCGTGCGCGGCGACGTAACTGCCATTTACCGGAACGAGTGCGGCGACGCAAGGGACATGCAGCGCTTCGGAGACGCGGACGGCAACGGTTTCGAGAAGCTCGCGCCGGTCAAAGATGGTGGCGACGGTGTTTTGCAGCTGATTCAGCAGGCGTTCAGCGTCGACAGCTTCGCGGAAGAAGCGGCGGTCAATCCAGGCGAGGAGGGGGACGAAGGCGCGGGCGACCAGAATGACGGCGAGGATGGAGAGGGCGAAGCGGGTGAGTCGCTGCGGGCGGTTTAGCGTGGTGTCGCCGCCGATGGTGAAGGCGTAGAGCAGCACGCCGCCAATCAGCAGGATGCGGAGGGCTTGGAGGCCGCGCGTGGCGAGGCCGTATTGCAGGCCTTGGCGCAGGACGACGCCGACGTCGTAGGCGCGCTCGACGAGGACGACGTAGGCGAGGCTGACAGGGAGCGTGGCGAACATCAGCAGGCCGGGGAAGAGGATGAGTTCGGGGATGTCGTCGAGGGTTTTCTTGGCGAAATAGGTGTACAGCAGCATCAGGCCGATGGGCAACAGTCCGAGGTTGAGTCCGGCGAGGAGGAGGCGCAGGCGGCGGCGCTGATCGGGCTGGCGTTCGCTGAAGAAACGGTGAAAGAGGACGGCGAAACTCAAAGCGATGGGGCCCAGGTTGAGCAGCGTGGAGGTGCCTGGCGGCAGATAGGCGAGAAGCGGCTCCCAGGGGGCGGCCTCAGGTTGGGTGGCGTACCACGCGCCGAGGGAGCCGCCGATGGCGGCAAGGATGAGGCCCGAAACGCCGAAAAAGAGGCGGAGGGGATGCAGGAAAGGGCGACTGCGGCGATCGGGGAAATCGACACAAAACCACAGCCAGGCAGCCGGCCACACGGCGCTAGCCGAATTTTGCAGGAAGAACGCGGCAGTGCGCACGCCATCGTCCCAGCCCCAATGCATCCAGAAGTTCGAGTGCACCAATTGGGACCAACCGAGCAACGTGACCAACAGCATCCAGGCGCTGAACTCGGTGGGACGCTGCCAGGCGACCAAGAAGCCCAACAATATGCAAAGGATGGGCATGAGGACGTTGAGGACGACGGTGAGCGCGGCTCCCCACAAGTTGTCAGATTCGTCAGTCAGCGACTTCACCTGGTAGGGGACGACGACCCGTTCGGCGCCACGGGCAAGGGTGAGCGTCGTTTGGCCGAGGGGGGCGCTCTGCAACTGGCGAAATAGCTCGGCGCGCTGGGCGACCGGGTGGCTGGCGAAGGCGACGATACGGTCTTTAGGTTGGGCGGCAGCGATGACTTTTTTGACTTCGTCCCCCTGCAGGACGAGCGAGCTGTTGACGGCATTGATGAGTTCGGGATGGTGGGGAGGCCGAACGAAGCGCGCGAAGGTGTCGAAAGCCCAGTGCACCTGAACGGTGATAACGACGCAGAAGAGGACGGCGAGGATGAGCCGGCGAGGGTCAGGCATTGCGTTCTAGTCAATTATGCGCTGGAGCAAAGCCGGGGGCAAATTGAGAATTAACCGGGAATGGTTATAAAGGTAATTAAATATTAATTTTTCATCGTTAAGCTGAATCCGTCTCCCCTGGAGCGAAATCGGGGGAGCGAAAGGAAAGACCCATGAAAGAGATTCTATTCTCCTCTCGCCGGGTGGTCTCGGCGTTGTTGGCGCTGGTGTTATCCACCAGCGGCACGATGCCGAACCTTCTGGCGGCGGAACGTGAAGGTGGGTGTGCGAATAACCCTTTTCCGGATGTAAATCCGGGTCCGGGAACATTGAAATTAGTACCGGTGCCCACGCCCCCCAACTTGAACGCCTACATCCGGGACCGCCAAGCAGCGATCGTGCTGGGCAAGGCGCTGTTTTGGGACATGCAGGTGGGCAGCGACGGGGTCCAATCGTGCGGATCGTGCCATTTCCGTGGCGGTGCCGATCCGCGGTCGAAAAATCAGGTGAATCCGGGTGGCCAGAACAATACGAACACGACCATCCATCTGCGCGGGCCGAATCAACAGCTAACGCTGAACGATTTCCCGCTCCACAAGGTGTCGGATCCGACGAATCGGCGCTCGACGGTGCTGCGGTCGATCGACGATATCGTGGCGAGCCAGGGTGTGCAGCTAAGCCGGTTTCTGTTGGCGATTGCGGGCGAAGAAGCGGACGTGCGGATACCGAGGTATGACTCGACATTCAATCTGAGTGGGCTCAACACGCGCCGCTCGGAGCCGCGCAACACGCCGACGGTGATCAACTCGGCGTTCAATCGGCGTCAGTTCTGGGATGGGCGCGCGGACAATCTGTTTAACGGCGTGAATGAGCACGGGGCGCGGGATCCGAACGCGCGCGTGCTGCGGGCGACAGGGCTAACTTCGCTGGCGCCGGTGAAGCTGCGGATTGAGAATGGTGGATTGGCTTCGCAAGCGGTGGGTCCGCCGTTGAGCGATAGAGAAATGGGCGCGTTGAATCGCGACTTCCAAGCGGTGGGGAAGCGGTTGATCTCGGCAAAGCCCTTGGCCAAGCAAAAGGTCTCCCCGACCGATAGCGTGATGGGCGCGCTAGCCGACACGCGGCCGGGTCAGGCGGGCTTAAACACGACTTACAAGAATCTGGTGGAGACGGCGTTTCAGCCGGGGTGGTGGCAATCGAACCTGATTGTTTCCCGCGCCTCAAACGGGACGCTCAGCTATGTGCCGCGCCCCAACCGGGCGTTGCTGCCGCATGAGTTCACGCTGGCTGAATACAATTTTTCATGGTTCTTCGGACTGGCGGTGCAACTGTACGAAATGACGCTGATTTCGGATGACGCGCCGATGGACCGTTTCTTCGACGGCAATGCGAACGCGCTCAATGCCCAGCAAATCCGCGGTTTGGCCGTGTTCACCGGGCAAGCGGCGTGCTCGGCGTGCCACTCTGGCGCGGAGACCACCAACAGTTCGGTACGGATCTTATTGGGCGCCAATGGCGAACCCGGCGAAATCATCGAGCGCATGCCAAACGGCCAATGCGAGACCGTGATTTACGATCAGAGCTTTTATAACATCGGCGTCCGGCCGACGAGCGAGGACTTGGGTTTGGGCAATAAGGACCCATTTGGCAACCCGCTCTCGATCGCGGAATTGCTGACGACGCCCCCAAACCAGATTCCGAGCCAGGAGTTGCTGACGCTTTCTTATCCGAACATCATCGGCAGCACGCCGGTCAATACGCCGCTTGTCTTCGGCGAGCGGACATCCGCCAAAGGCGCGTTCAAGGTGCCGAACTTGAGGAATCTGTCGCTGACGGCGCCCTACTTCCACAATGGCGGCCAGTCGACGATCCGGCAGGTGGTGGAGTTCTACAATCGCGGAGGCGACTTCCGCGATCAGAACGTCCAGTTTATCGACTTCGAAATCGGCAAGCTGAACCTGACGCCGCAGGAGATCGATGACCTGGTGGCGTTCTTGACTACCGCGCTCACCGACGACCGTGTGGTGCAGCAGAAGGCGCCGTTTGACCATCCGCAGCTCTTTGTCCCCAATGGGCACAAAACGCTGTTTGGTTTCCCGATTCCCAATTTGTTCGGCGTGGAAGACGAACTACTGGAGATTCCGGCCGTGGGCCGCAACGGCGGACCACTCCCAAAGGGCTTCCTGGAGCCCTAAGCTGACCGGAGCGTTAAGGAAAAGCCGCACGCCTTCGGGGGTGCGGCTTTTCTGATGCTTGGACTGTTACAATGCTAGAAGAGCAGGCGGTCCAGCCTGTTTTTTGACTTTTCCCCATAAATGAGATTGATGTAAGCCATGGCGCTGATTGAAGGTTGTCAACACGAGTTAGAGTTCACCATCCCGGCACACGAGGTGGAGAAAGAAAGCGAACGGATCGCGCAGGGCTATACGCAAAAAGTGCGGTTGCCCGGATTTCGTCCCGGCAAAGCGCCAATGGGGATTGTGCGGCAGAAGTTTGCGGCGGAAATCCGGCAGGAGACGCTGGAATCCTTAATTCCGAAGGTGTTGCAGGAGCGCTTTCAGGCCGACAAAATCCCGGTGGTGGGCCGTCCGGACATTTTGGAGCTCAAGTTTCTTGAGGGCACGGACGTGTCGTTTAAGGCGCGCTTTGAGGTGATGCCGGAGTTTGAGCTGGGTGACTATCGCAACGTCGAAGTGATCTACAACGAGCCGGTGGTGGAAGACGAAGAGCTCGACAAGCGCATCGGCGAGATCCGCGAGGATAAGGCTCAGTTCGTGAACGAAGAGCCGCGTCCGGCGAAGCTGGGCGACTTTGCGGTGGTGAATCTCGAAAGCACGTCGGGCGTCGAAGGCGAGCCGGTGAGCACGAAGGATCTGCAATTGGAGATCGGCGCCGCCAGCACGATGCCGGAGTTTACGGCCGGGATTACGGGCCTGGAACCCGGGGCAAGCACGGACGTGACGGTGGACTATCCGGCGGACTATACCCACGAGAAGTTGGCCGGCCGGAAGGTGAGCTTCCACATCCAACTGAATCAACTGCGGCGGAAAGAATTGCCGGAGCTGAACGACGATTTTGCCAAGGATTTGGGCGATTTCCAGACCTTCGACGAGTTGCGCAACGCGGTGCGGACGCAGTTGTTGCGGAGCAAGGAAGGCAGCGCGCAAGAGGGCTCCAAGCGCCTGTTGCTCGATACGCTGGTGGACGCGCATCCCTTCCCGGTGCCGAATGCGTGGATTGACCGGCAGATTGAGATCGACGTCGAGAACTACCTGCGCATGGTGCAGGAAAACGGCGGCGATCCGCGGCAGATGAACCTCGATTGGGAGAAGATCCGCGAGGCGCGCAAAGAGACGGCGACGCGGCAGGTGCGGGCGAGCGTGCTGATGGACCGGATTGCGAAGGCCGAGTCGATTGACGCTACGCAGGAAGATCTGGATCGCGAGATTCAGCGCGTGGCGCGGGAACGGCGAGAGCCGCCGATCGCCGTGCGGCAGCGTTGGGAAAAAGATGGCGCGATGGCAAACGTGGCAAGCCAGATCCGCGATTGGAAGACGCGCAATTTCCTCTTTGACCATGCACGCAAGGTGCCGGGCGAGATGCCGGCCGAGCCGGCGCAGTTGGAGGCGCCAGCGGAACTTGAGGCGGCAGCGAGCGAGGCCGAGGCATAACGCGCTTAGCTCCACTTTTGTTTTTGTTGGCGGCGTTGCTGCAGGCAGCGCCGTTGGTGCCTACGCGCCGAAGTGAGCCGGCGGCGATTTCGGCGGTGGGATCCAAGGCTTTCGGGCAGCGGCAGGTTCGGGCCAAGCTCGAGTTCGTTCGGCTGTTACGTGCCCCGGTTTTGGTGGTGGCCCTGCCGGCTTCCGTTTTTCCAACCTTTGGTGGCTTTTCTGAGCCAAATTTCGAGCGTCCTCCTCCGGTCGGTTAGTTACGGCGGCAATTTGCCCGTATCCTACGAGACCGACTAGAGGACATTTCCATGCAGGATATTTTTTCGCGCGCCGTCGACGCGGCGCGGGTGACGTTGGGGTATACCCTTTTCCCGACCCAGATCCGGTGCGCGCAGGCGCTGCTCGAAGGGCGGATCGTCGAGATGCAGACGGGAGAGGGCAAAACGCTGGCGGCCATGCCTGCCGCGGCGGTGTTGGCCTCGGTGGGGCACGGCGTGCACGTGCTGACGGCCAATGATTATCTGGCCCAGCGCGATGCGGAGTGGATGGGGCCGGCGTATCGGCACTTAGGACTGCGGGCGGCGTGGGTGCGGCAATCGAGCACGGAGCAGGAGCGGCGGGAGGCTTACGCGGCGGATGTCACCTACGTGCCCGCCACCGAAGCGGGCTTTGACCATCTCCGCGATTGCCGCACATTCACCCGCGCCGAGCGCGTGCAGCGTGGCTTGCACGCGGCCTTGATTGACGAGGCCGATTCCATCCTGATCGACGAAG
>Ga0105044_10014817_pt1 | contig 10535 bp, 8 predicted proteins | sample MAT01_FD_78092 | JGI IMG/M metagenome (GOLD analysis project Ga0105044, IMG submission 78092) | Freshwater microbial communities from Lake Fryxell liftoff mats and glacier meltwater in Antarctica - MAT-01 | ecosystem: Environmental > Aquatic > Freshwater > Ice > Liftoff microbial mat | place... | reverse complement strand
TCTCTGACAAGCGGCTTTTGCCAAAAGTGAATTTGACGTAAGTCCTTGTGGCTCTAAATGCACCCGGTAGGGCTCGAACCTACAACCTTCGGTTCCGAAGACCGACGCTCTATCCAATTGAGCTACGGGTGCGGTGTTTGGGTTTGCCGGATCAGGAGCTGCCTTTAACACTGCCGACGGGAGTTTATCGGATTTGTTGGGACAGGCAACCCGATGAGGCGTTGCTGGCGAAGTTCCCGGTGTTTTTCTTGTTGCTTGCGCGATTTCAGACACTGGCGGATTGGGATGCGTTCGCTGCCTTTGCTTGTTTTCTGTCGCGCCACCATTCAAAGGCGATGGGAAGAACTGAGACGAAGATGATTCCCAGCATAACCAGCGAGAAATACTTTTTGACGATCGGGAGATTTCCAAACACATAGCCGCCAACAAGAAACAGTCCAACCCAGATGATGGCCCCGCTGACATTGAACATCCAGAATCGGAGATAATTCATCTTGCCCGCACCTGCCACAAACGGTGCAAATGTCCGTATGATGGGAACGAAGCGCGCAAGAAAGATGGCCTTTCCTCCGTGACGTTCGTAGAACCGCTGTGCTTTCAGCAGGTGATCCTTGTTGAGCAGCCTGGACTTTTCGCTGCGAAATATCTTTGGCCCAAACATTCGGCCAATACGATAATTCACCGCGTCGCCAAGGATTGCAGCGACTGTCAGCAGGACAAACATCAACGGCAGGCTGAGCCCTGTTTCCGGCAACGCGACGAGTGCGCCGACAGCAAACAGCAGCGAGTCGCCGGGTAGAAACGGCGTGACGATCAATCCCGTTTCGCAGAAAACGACAGCAAAGAGGATCACGTACAGCCAACCGCCGAGCGAATTGGACAGCGTCGATAAGTGTTTATCCAGATGCAGTACTATATCAATCACGTACGAAAGCGACTCTTTCACGAACAAATCTCCGGTACAATGAAGAATCAAGCCGAATCAAAACAAACACGCAACCTGACAGAGCGACCACGCCGGACTCGTTTGCCGCATTCAGCCTGCGTCAGACGACGTCCTGCGTCGCACAGGATGGCATTCTGCTGAACGATGCAAAAAAGCAACAGACCGTTTTTGACGATTCTGTGGATTGTCACTTTGACGCACTGCCCGTAGGCCAGTTTCCGGCCCGCAGGATTTCTGGAGAATGCAATCCCTGCAGCACTCTGCTCCAAGCGGGATGCGTAACCCACATCGTTTGCCCTTCCTTCCTTCGTTCGCTAAGACTCCACACCATGCGAATGGCAACTGTTCTGATGATCCTGCTGATTCTCGGGCTCGCGGTGCGCATTGCCAGTGGGTGGATTCGTTCCTCGGATCTGACTGCCGACAACGATGGCTACCTGGCCCATGCTGATATGGTCGCCAATGGCGAAGGATTTGCCGGGCCATCTACCCACCGTCCGACGGCTTTTCGTCCGCCTGGCTACCCGATTGCACTCGCATGCCTGCAAGTGTCAGGACTGCCAGACTGGGCGAGCGTCGCGATCATCAATGGCCTGTGCAGTATTGCGATTATCTGGCTTTCATGGATGCTTTGCCACCAGCTTCAGTTGCCGCCGAGTGTTTCGATCATCGCTACCGCCATCACAACTTTCGACCCCCTGCTGGTTCGCTACACAATTCTGCCGATGACGGAAGTCCCTGCAGCGGCGATGTTGGTGGCAGCGGTTGTAGCGTTGAACGCTGGCGGACTGCAACGTGCGACGTTGCAGGAAAGCAGTGCGGGATTTCGAATTCTGTCCGGCATTCTATTTGGTCTGGGATCTCTCGTGCGACCGATTTTGCTCATAACGTGCTCGATGCTGAGTTTTCGCAGACTGATCAGGCTGGTGAAAGGTGGAGATTGTTCTCGCAGAAGCGTCACGATTGCGATTCTGCCGATGATCGCAGCAGCCTTAGCCATTTCGCCGTGGATCATTCGGAATGCAATGCAGTTCAGGAAGTTCATTCCCGCGACGACGCATGGTGGCTACACACTCGCGTTGGGAAATAATCCGGATTTTTATCGGGACGTGATTGAAGGCGAGGTTTCATTTCCGTGGCCTGGACAGCAACTGGATGCGTGGCAGCAGAGAATGATTGCGGATGCTGCCGCGCAAGGTATTCCGGTCGGAAGCGAACCGGCTCAGGACGCCTGGTACTATCGCCAGGCCGTCGCCTCAATGGAGGCTCAGCCCTTGAGTTTCTTCAAATCGTGTGTGCTTCGTCTGCGGCGATTCTTTGCAATGACTCCAGGCTCCGACGATGGACTGCCGCGCTTTGCCACAACTCTGATTGCCGTCTGGTATGCCCTGATCTGGATCGGTGTTGCGGCGGCAATTGGCCGATCGATTCCAGCCTTGCGTGGAATCCCTGGATTTCGCTCGGAAAGACGCATTCCGGCAGACCACGGCCTTGCAGACTTGTGGCTGATCGTTTTGTCATTCATGCTGCTGCATTCGGTCTACTGGACGGATACCCGAATGCGGGCTCCGGTGATGCCATTCATCGGCATCATTGCCGCCGTCGGCTGGCAGTCGATGTGCAGTTTTGTCTGTCACCACTTCACCCCCAAAACGTCTACCGGGCCAGGAACATGATTTGTATCTCCGTGACACCGACTTCGCGTACGCTGGCTCCTGCAGATCTGCTCAACGCATCCCGAAAGTGCGACCTCATTGAATTGTGCCTTGATCACTTTATCAACGAACCGAACGTTGGCGAACTGATCAAAATGGTGGACAAGCCGATGCTGATCTCCTGTCGTCGCGAGCAGGATGGCGGAAAATGGAAAGGCAGCGAATCACAGCGGATGCAGTTGCTGCGGGAAGCGATTGTCGCGGGCCCGGCGTATGTTGAACTTGACCTGGAAATGGCAGACCAGATCCCGCGCTTTGGTCAGACCAAACGCGTTATCGCCTACACAAACCTCAATCGTCCGCTTTCGAAGATCGACGAAATCTTTGCTCAATGCTGCAAAGCGAAGGCCGATGTCGTCAAGTTCACCTGGCTCACGGAAGATCTCGATGGAGCCTGGCCACTGCTGGCAGCAGTGACGCAGCCTCGAGAAGTACCGATTGTCGGAATTGGATTTGGTCGATCCGGACTGACATTCTCGTTGCTTGGCCTCAAATACGGTTCGCCCTGGATTTATGCGGCGCTGGAACGCGGCATGGAGGCATTTGCGAAGCAGGCGACCGTCTGGCAGTTGCAGGAGGATTATCGTTGCGGAGAAATCAATTCCAAAACCCGCTTTGTGGGAATCATCGGTTACGGAGATTCCGAGAACATCGCCGCGCGAGTTTTTAATGCCGCCTTTTCTTCGATGGAAAAACCGATTCGTTGTCTTCCGTTGCTGCCCGGCGATCTTTCAAAGTTTCCAAAGATGCTGGAGAAAATGAAGATCAACGGGCTGATCGTCGATCCGGCATACGACGGAGATCTGACTTCACTTGCCGCAACGCGTGACGAGTTTGCCATGGCATCAGATCGGATTGATGTGCTCAAAGAAGGGGCCGGCGGCTGGAAGGGGATTTGTACCACGTTTGAAGCTGTCGAAAAGGCGGGCGAAGCTGTTACAGGCAGTGCTGAATGGGCGTCGTGTGGTTCCGTGACGGTGATCGGCAATAGTCCGAGAGCGCGCGGGGCGGCGATGTTCTTCAGTCAGAAGGGCACAGCTGTGAGCATTGCTGGTCCGTCCGACAATACCGCAGCCTCGATGGCACGCGCCATCGGAGTGCGGCACGTTGGCTGGAACGCAGTGCATGATCTGCGAACGGATACGCTGGTTCTGGCAGACTTCGGAATGCCGTGTGGTCTGGCGAAGGGGCAGGTAAACCCGATGATGATTCGCGAACGGATGACGGTGGTCGATCTGACGGTTGGTATGCGTGGGTCTCCCTTTGCTGACGAAGCACATGCACGTGGCGCGCGATACATTGATCCGACTTCGGTCTTTGCCATCCAGTTGAACCTTCAGTTTCGTCAACTGACGGGGCGTGATCTGCCGGAGGATGCGTTCGCCAGGGGATTGGCCGAATGACTCTGCTTTATCGCGATGATCGCTTTTTGCTGCATCAGACCGGTGCGCATCCGGAGTGTCCTCAGCGGCTGCGGGCAATTCATGCCCGACTTGATCAGTCCGGTCTGCTGAAACGTTGTTCCCAACAGACTGTCGTGTCGGCTGCAGATGACGATATTCTGAGAGTCCACTCGGCATGTCATCTTGATCGCATTCGTGAGTTTGCAGATGCCGGCGGTGGGCGAATTGAAGTCGATACGGTGATGAGTCCTGCCTCTGCCGAGGTCGCAATTCTCGCAGTTGGTGCGGCGGTGGATGCTGTATCAAGAGTCGTCAGTGGTTGCGATTCTACCGCGTTATGTTTGGTACGACCGCCCGGGCATCATGCGGTCCCTGACGCCCCGATGGGATTTTGCCTGCTCGGAAACGCGGCGATCGCGGCGCGAACCGCAGTGCAGAGGTTTGGTCTGGATCGCGTGTTGGTTGTAGACTGGGACGTGCATCATGGCAATGGGACGCAGGATGTTTTTTACGAAGACGGACAGGTTGGTTTTTTCTCTGCTCATCGATTTCCATTCTATCCGGGGACCGGGCGCAAGTCGGAAACCGGACGCGGTTCCGGTCTGGGTACAACGTTCAATCTGCCGCTGAAATTTGGGATTTCACGACTCGACTATCTGTCGGCCTTTGAAAATATGCTGACGCGCGCCGCCGATTCAATCAAACCCGATCTGATCATCGTCAGCGCCGGCTTCGACGCGCACGCGGATGATCCCGTGGGATCACTTGGTCTTGAGACGGAGGACTTTTCAAAGCTCACGGAACTCGTGCTGCAAGTGGCGGACACGCACTGCGGCGGAAAACTGGTAAGCATTCTCGAAGGCGGCTACAACGTCGATCGCCTTGCTGATTGCGTCGAAGTGCATCTGGAGACGCTGCTGAATCATCAGCGGCACACAAGGCTGCCCGCACTCTAAGAATCAGACAGGGAATTACTGTCTCAGATCCGTAAATCTTGACGCGGGCTTCGCCCGCAACCCAAAGTAGCCATCACGCTCCGCCGTGATGAGCATTTGTCAATCGATATTCATCAACAAAAACAGGGTCCAGTCGTCAGTAGTCAGTGAATCGCAAAAACAAGCAGCCTGCAGCCGACTGAAAACTGACGACTGCAAACTGAAAACTCCATTCATGTGGCCCAGTTCAAGGCTTGTCACGGCGGAGCGTGACGGCTACTTTGCGATTTGCCCTTCGACAATGCTGAACCCTGGTGAGGACAAAGTTTATGCACGAGCACAACCTCTGCAAACCGGCGCCTGCAAATCTTCGCAGTAGAACAAGAAATCAACTGGCAGTCGAATCGGTCAGGTGGTCTCAACGATGCGTTGCAAAAACGCATTCGTCAGAGCCTGACCGTGGTGCAGAATCCTGATCGCCTCACCGCGAAATGCCACATGCAGAATTGCGACATCCGGAATCCAATGAGACAGTTGACTGGAATTTGTCGAGATCGCAGGATCGGCGGAGTCCGTGACTTGCGCTTCGTTAAGAATCACGGCGGCGACATCCAGTCCACTCTGACGAAGACAATCGACGGTGAGTCGCGTGTGGCTGATGACGCCCAGGCGATTCGCAGCCACGACAATGACTGGTGCCTGAATCTGCGTTGCCAGGTCGAGGACGGTGATTTGATCGGACAGTGGACAGAAAACGCCGCCTGCGCCTTCCACAATCAGCACATCGCCCCTGGTTGTCCATGCCGCAAATCCACTGAGCAGCAGGTCATTGGAAACCGTTAATCCTTCCATTTCTGCGGCAACGTTCGGGGCGGCCGCTGCCAGAAATCGCTGTGGGCAAATGAGATCAAGTGGCAGTTCTGCTCCGGCAGCTGACCGCAGGGCCACGATATCAGACCAGAAGGGACGACCGGCAGCGTCGAATTCGGCCCCACTGCACACGGGTTTGTAAGCACCGGTTGCAAGCCCAGCCGCACGCAGTTTTCGAATGAGGAGACACGCAACATAGGTCTTACCAACGTTCGTATCAGTTCCGGTGACAAATATCGTCTGCATTCCGTTCCATTCCATTGAGGCTGTACTATAGTCACGCAGCCCTTGCCTGATTGGACAGCGCCAGTTTGGGGAGAAAACACGGTCAATTACAGCCCCAGAGGGGCGACAGATTGTAGCCGTGGGCGTCAGCCCACGGACTGGATTCAGTTGGATTCCGTAGCCGGCAGGGGCGACAGCAGAGATTTCTGCAGATTTCTGTCGCCCCTGTCGGGGGCTTCTGGGAATGTGTGAACGCTGAACCGTGGGCTAAAGCCCACGGCTACACGCTGCCGCCACTGCCGTGGCTGAATCGCAGTCGTTGAATTCATGAAAAACAAGGAAAAACACTGAGCTTTTGCATCAGCTGGCGCTGTCCAACTTTGGGTTAATTTATCGATTTACCCTGAAAAACAAGACTTATTGTGACCACAACGACAAATGTAAATTCTTCGTCATCCTGCTCCCGTGACTGGCAACGTCGTTGCGGAAAAGCCGTGCGGATTCTGGCGGCGTTTGAGTTTCTTCTGATGACGTTCACATGGCCGCTGTGGTGGGGGAACAGTTCGTTTCCAGTCATACCGCTGATCAACAATTTCTCGCTGCCCATTGTGGCTGACCGGATGCTGATCTTCATTGTATTGACAGTTTGCATTCTTGTCGCTGGCTCTGGCAAAGAACGCCGATGGGACAGGATCGTGCGCGCTGCAGGTCTTGCCGCAGCTTTGATGTTGTGTGTTTCGAACCAACATCGTTTACAGGCATGGCACTGGTTGTTTGTCCTCGGGTTGGGGGCCTCCTTGTTCAGATCTGAAAATGGACTCCAGTTGTTGCGATCCGCGCTGGCGTCCATTTATGTCTGCTCTGCCCTTTCCCGAATGGCCCCGATCGCCCATCACGGAATGTCGGCAGCCATCGTGGACCAGTTGCTGTGGATGATCGGTATCAAACCTGAAGTCGTGGCGGGAAGTAGAGGCGAAATCCTGTGTCATGGACTCAACATCGGGGAACTCGGCGTCGGACTCCTGCTGCTCGTGCCGAAGTCACGACGCTATGGCATCCTGTCGGCCATGTTGTTGCACGGGACGCTGCTGCTGGCACTGGGACCGCTGGGACTTGGACATCACCCGGCAGTGTCGGTCTGGAACATATGCTTTCTGTGCCTGATTCCGGTTGTATTTGCGGGGCCTGTGAAAGTTTCGACGTCATTGCAAACCGGACAGCTCTGGAGTTTTCGAGCCGCGACTCTTTTTGCGTGGCTGTTTCCGCTGTCGGGCCTCTTCGGCATCGCTGACAATTGGCCGGCATGGCAACTGTATTCGACGCGCCCGGAAACATGGACGCTGAGAATAAAGGACGCCGACGTCCATTACCTCGACAACGAACTCCAGCAGTATGCTTCTGAATCGGCACCTTTGGACGACTGGGTTATCGTCAGACTTGATCGTTGGTCCCTTGCTGAAACAGAATCCCCGATCTATCCGGAAGATCGATTTCAAAGCGAAGTCATGCGGCGCGTCCTGGCGACGATGCCGGATAACGCAGAATTTCGCGTGGACATCTCAGAACCGGAGCGATGGTTCTGGTGGAAACGGATTCATCGTACAGTGGCGACGCGCGCCGCGTTGGACGCAGAGTGATTCCAAAAAACAGAGCTCGACGATGCAAATAGAGCTGAAAACCGCAGGAAAATCCTTCCGGCAGAGTGGACTTACCTGCGAACTGGTAAAGCGCTCAGGCCGATGCCGGAGTAATAAAAACCTCGGGCTGCCATTTTGGTGCGGTCGTACAGATTGCGACCGTCAAAGATCACCGGTGACTTCATTTTCAGCTTAATGTAGTCGAAGTCCGGGTTTCGGAATTCATTCCATTCCGTCACGATGGCAATCGCGTCGGCACCTTCACAGGAGTCGTAGTGATGTTCACAATACGAGATCCTTTCGCCGAGTTCTTTCCGGACATTTTCGAGAGCGACTGGATCGTGCGCTCTCACGATCGCACCCGCTTCCAGTAGGCTGTGAATCAGTACCAGCGCGGGTGCTTCGCGGATGTCATCTGTGCGAGGTTTGAAGCTCAGCCCCCAGACCGCAATCGTGCGCCCGTGCAGGTCACCGCCAAAGTAATCGAGCAGTTTTCGAAACAGCACCTGCTTCTGCTGATTGTTCGTTTCATCGACGGTTCGCAGAATGCGCGGCTCGACACCATATTCTGAAGCCAGCGCCGCGAGAGCTCTGACGTCTTTCGGAAAACAGGAACCCCCGTATCCGACCCCTGGAAACAGAAACGAAAAGCCAATCCGTGCGTCGTGCCCGATCCCTTTGCGAACTTCGTTGATGTCCGCCCCGACGCACTCGCAGATATTTGCCATCTCGTTGATAAAGCTGATCTTTGTGGCCAGCATGCAGTTGGCCGCATACTTGATCATCTCTGCGCTTTCAATTCCGACGGAAATGAACGGCTTCTCAGTGCGCAGAAACGGCCTGTACAATTCAAGCAGGATTTCGGCTGCAGCGGGATCATCGACACCAACGACAACACGATCGGGTTTCGTAAAGTCATCAATCGCCGCGCCTTCCTTGAGGAACTCGGGATTTGATGCGATGCTGAACGGGGTGTCTGTTTTTGCCTTAATCCATGCGGAAACCCGACGATTTGTACCCACCGGTACGGTGCTCTTGCAGACAACCACAGTGCCAGCGCGCAGAAAAGGAGCCATGTTCTCTGCCGCACTCTGCACGTACCGAAGATCGGCGGCTCCGGTTTCATCCTGCGGTGTGCCAACACAGATAAAGACGCATTGTGCCGACGGAATTGCATCGGCGTAGCTGGTGGTGAAGCTCAGACGGCCGGAGGCGGCGTTGCGCTTAACAAGTTCTTCCAGGCCCGGTTCGTAGATCGGGACGCCACCGTCGTTGAGGAGTTGAACTTTTCGGCTGTCGATGTCCAGGCACGTCACATCGTTCCCGCTTTCTGCGAAACACGTTCCGGTGACGAGTCCCACGTACCCGGTTCCAATCATCGTAATCTTCATAACTTTGCTCAGTAGTTTCCGGCAGAAAAGTGTGAAAAACAATTGGCCGCGTGTCAGCCGGGGAGTTTATCCGAAGAAGAGTATTCCCGCTGCAACGCAGACAGCAATTCTTCGATACGGCTGAGTTCCGCGATTGGTGAATGCATTTCGTTCAGCATGTGAGTAGTGGGTCTCCGCCCGACATTCAGCGTCTCAGACTTCACATACACCGGGCGGGCTCTCACCTGGTCATAGATGCGAATGACATATTCGCCCAGAATTGAAATTCCCAGCGCGTTGAGTGATCCAAAAAAGGAAGCGGTGATGATAACCGACGCCCAGCCTGGAATCGCAAGTCCGGTAAACAGTCGATGCCACAACACAAATCCGAAAGTACCCATGCAGATCGTGGCCGACACGGCGGCGATCACGTAGAAGAATTTCAACGGAAAGGACGAGAACGAGAAAATTGCGGTCTTGGCAAGGCGAAACAATCCTCGCAGAGAAACACGTGGGTTATCATCGTGCCGAGCCTCGCGTTCGACTGGAATTCCGATTTGCCGAAATCCAGCCCAACTCCGCAGACCAGGGAAGAATCGTTCGCGTTCGGGCAGCGACAGTACAGCATCCACAACCGATCGATCCAATAGTCCGAAGTTACCGGCATCGGAAGGGATCGGGCTGTCCGCAATCGCATTCAGCACGCGGTAAAAGCTGTAAAACAGGGCACGCTTCGGGAGTGATTCCTTGCGATTTGTACGTTGGGCATACACCACATCGAAGCCACACTCCCATTGGTCCAGAAAAGCGGGAATGGTGTCGGGATTGTCCTGCAGATCGGAATCCATCACAATCACGACGTCCCCTGTCGCATGTTCCAGGCCCGCGTGAACCGCTGGCTGATGTCCGAAGTTGCGTGACAGATGAACCACGACGATCCGTCGATCCTGTTCCGCCAGTGCGCTCAGGTTTTCGCGCGAACCATCGGAGGAACCATCGTTGACATAAACAACTTCAAAGTGAGATGTCGTACGCTCAAGGACCTTGACGATCCGGCGATTGAGTTCCTGCAGAATCGCCGTTTCATTGAACACCGGCAATACGACCGTAACTTTCGCTGTGTGACGATCACGGGTCCGGCGGGGCGGCTGGGGTTTCATTTCTGCAGAACTCCTGCGAGTGACAGTCCGGTGGGAAGTGCGAAGTTCGTCAGGCACCAGCGTTCCGCCGCCGCCGCCGTGAGCAGCGCGCGGTTTGTGAACGACGAGACAGCTGGAAAGTCGGGCTGTGTGCGGCTTGGGAATAGCTTCTCCCACCCGCGTACGGCAACAGCTGCCGGCATCGTGAAACTGTTCCAGTAGTTCAGGAATGAAACACGAAATCCGGCGTCGTTTGCATGGCGTCGAAACTCGCGGGTCGTATATCGGCGATAAT
>Ga0105044_10014814_pt1 | contig 10536 bp, 9 predicted proteins | sample MAT01_FD_78092 | JGI IMG/M metagenome (GOLD analysis project Ga0105044, IMG submission 78092) | Freshwater microbial communities from Lake Fryxell liftoff mats and glacier meltwater in Antarctica - MAT-01 | ecosystem: Environmental > Aquatic > Freshwater > Ice > Liftoff microbial mat | place... | reverse complement strand
ATTTAAAGACACTATTTGAGAAAGCAGACCGTGTACATTGTGTTTCTTACGATATGCTAAACACGTGTGCAACAAATTATCAGTTAGATCGAAAAAAAGCGTTTGTGAATCGCCCTGCCATACAAACGGAGAGATTTCAGCGAAGTAATCCAAGAAGAATAGTGCGCGACCAACCTGTTGTGATTTGTAGCACTGGTAGATTGCACTGGAAGAAAGGATTTGAGTTTGCCTTGTTGGCGATGCATGAATTGAAGGCACAAGGAATTTCATTTCGCTATGAGATTATTGGAGGAGGCGTAGAGCTTGAAAAATTAGTTTTCATGGCGAACGATTTAGGCATTGCAGATCATGTTCATTTTATCGGTAAACTTTCGAGTGTGCAAGTAAAAGCACAGCTGGAATCATGCGATATTTTTTTGTTGCCGAGTTTAAGTGAAGGGATCAGTAACGCGGTACTGGAAGCGATGGCGATGAAAATTCCAGTGGTGTCAACCACAGCAGGAGGAATGGATGAACTGATCACCGATATGGAATCGGGACTATTGGCCAACACCTATGATGCAAAGGAGCTGGCCAACAAATTAAAATTGCTCATTGAAAATGATGCGTTGCGTGAAAAAATTGGACAGAATGGACATCGTACTATTCTTGAAGATTTTGCCATCCAACGTCAGCTTGATATTTTTGTAAAGGAGTATAAAAACTTGATTGATGTTTAAGAGCAAACTAAAGAAGATTTTAACACACATCCGGTATAAAGGGAATACGTATGCCTGTCCGATTTGTGAATATCATGCAAAGTCATTTTTACCTGCCGGACTTTATGTGAAGCGTGCAAATGAAAAGTGTCCATCATGTGGTTCACTCACACGGCATCGCCACGTATGGTTGTTTTTGAATGAATATTTAAAAGGAAAGCAAGACGTTAAGATTCTTCATTTCTCACCAGAGAAACCTATTGCCGTTCGATTAAAGAAGAGAGTAGGCGTGGATTATAAAACCAGCCAGTATGACCGTAGCGTTTTGGCCGATCTATATTTGGATATACAAGCCATTGATTTGCCTGATAACCAATTTGACATCATTATTTGTTCACATGTATTGGAGCATATCCCAGATGATCAAAAAGCTATGCGTGAAATATATCGCATCTTAAAACCTGGGGGCATTGCCATTGTATTGGTGCCGCTTTGGCCATCGGAGAAACATGCTACCTATGAAAATTATGCTATTACGGATGAGCGGGATCGCATCATGCACTTTGGTCAATATGATCATTTAAGAATTTATGGATTGGATGTAGTTGATCGATTGGAGAAGGCTGGATTTAATGTTGAGATAATCGATATGGAAAAGCGAATAGATGAACAATCCTCCAAACGATACAGGTTGCACAATATGTTGGATATCCGAGAATTGATTTTTTTATCGTCAAAATAGATTATTGTAAGCGTGAAAGTTGATTCGAATTTTATTTTTTTCTTTTATCGCTACGTGCAACCCATTTGGTATCTGAACTTACAATCGAAAGGTTCAATTCCCTATTGGATCGATTACAGAAAATTGCCAGTGGATGAGCAGGTAATTATTAATGTAGATCAATCCTATGTTTCTGAAGATGCGATGTTGCGCGATGCAGGGTATCAGGCTTGGCAAAAAGGAATCATCTGCACAGATCGAACGAAAGAATTAACACAGCCATTTAGCCGCTTGCCGATTCAGGATGAATATCGTTTTATTAGAAGGTATTTTAATCGCTTATGGTCATGGTATGTTTTGGTCATACGATTGCTTACGCTTCGAAATCCTTTTGTAGAGGTGTATTCTTTTTTTATGACACGAAACGTAAAACGTGTTGATATTTTTAAACAGATAAAAAAGCGGAATGATTATGAATCATTTTCATCGGCCTTAGTGAAAGAAGCGCCTAAAGTTTCTATCGTTATCCCTACACTTAATCGTCAGGTTTATTTACAGGATGTGCTCGATGACCTTGCGCTACAGCACTACAAAAACTTTGAAGTGATTATAGTTGATCAAAATGAAACGCTCGATACTGCTTTTTATTCAGGCTGGCCGTTCACGCTGCATGCTATTCATCAAACTGAAAAGGCTTTATGGTTGGCACGCAATACGGCTGTGCAAATTTCGGAAGGAGAGTATGTTTTATTGTTTGATGATGATTCGCGCGTTGCTCCTGATTGGATTGAACAACACCTTAAATGCCTCGACTATTTCAATTGTCAATTATCAGCGGGCGTTTCTATTTCGGTCGTGGGCGCAAAAGTGCCCGTGAGTTATAGTCACTTCCGCTGGGCAGATCAATTGGATACGGGGAATGTGATGCTAAAGAAAGAAGTCTTTAGGAAGATAGGCTTATTTGATCGTCAATTTGAGAAGCAAAGATTAGGGGATGGTGAATTCGGATTACGTTCATATTTGTTTGGGTTTGAAAGCGTTTCGAATCCATTGGCAAAACGGCTTCATTTAAAAGTAAGTACGGGTGGTCTTCGGCAAATGGGAAGTTGGGATGGCTTACGGCCAACTAAATTTTTTGCGCCTCGTCCTATCCCCAGCGTGAATTATTTAACCCGAAAATACTTTGGAAATAAAATTACATTTTTTACACTTCTTCTCTCTTTGCCTTTATCGATTGTACCGTATCGATATAAAAATAGACCGGAACTCTTTTTAATTTCTACTCTTGCTATATTTTTTATTTCGCCACTATTGGTTTTTCCGGTGATGAAGTCCTGGCGTATTTCAAGCAGAATGCTTGCGGAGGGTAGTAAAATTGAAAAATTAAATCATAACAATCATCTGATATGATTAAGGTGAAAGTTTTTATGGAATCGAATATTGCGCATACGCAGCAAGTTTATAGCGGATTTGCAATGCTTCGGGATGCCGGAGTTATTGATTTAAAATTAGAGAGAGGCAATACGCTAGCGACAAGTTCGTCTCTTGTGCGTACCGAGATAGCTTGTAAGCAAGTTTATTTCGATCTAAGTGATTCCTCAGAATTTCAGCATAAGGAAATTTCAAGGGCCTGCGATCTGTACTTTAAACGCATGTTGTTGAAAAAACATGAAAGTGAAAAGAATCTACCCTATGGCTTAAACTACCCCGTTCTGTATCAAACAGATTCATTTATAAGAAGGGGATATGCAACAGCAGGGTGGAAAGGTTTTGTTCGATCATTTGCCAGGAAAAATGATATTGTAAGTACGTTATTAAATATAAACATATCTGCCAGAAATTCTTCGGTACAGCATTTCGAACGCCTTCCAAATTTGGATTTAAATGATATGGGGGTAATTTTTTTCAGTCGGCTATGGAATCCTGAAAACGTAAACGATCCACTTAAAAGATTGCAGCGTGAATTGATAAATGAAATGCGAATAAAGACGGTGGGTTTGCTAAAAAAAGAATTAGGAAATCGATTTATCGGAGGTATCCAGTTAGACGACTATTCTAAAAAAGTAGGTGGGGATTCGTTGGTAAAGAATAATTCAGAAGTTCATAAAAAAGTATATCTGGCGAATTTGCGAAAAAGCCATATCGGCATTGCAACGGAGGGACTAGAAGGATCCATCGGTTTTAAATTTGCGGAATATTTAGCCATGTCAATGCCCATTGTTTCAAACCCAATTGATATTTTTTCATTACCGGGTTCTTTCCAAGAAGGTGAAAACTATAGGGTATATAACACCGCTGAAGAATGTGTATCTAAATGTGTTGAATTAATAGAGAATAAGAGCATGTATCTGGATATGAGTATAAATAATTTGCATTACTATAATGATTTTCTACGTCCGGATAAGCTCATGTTAAATTGCTTGACTAAAGTTATTTCAAAATGAAAATGTTATTAATTAAGTTTTCACACTATATACGGAATATTGATTTTTTTAGCGCTATTATTTTATTTATCAAAGTAGAGATACTTCGAGTCCAACGCTTAGTGTTTAAAGGACAAACTTATTTTTTACGCAAAGGAACCAGCGATCATATCGTTTTTTTTCAGGTAATGGTATATGGAAGTTATCAATATGCTAGAAGTTGGAAGAATGTAGATGTTGTAATTGATGCAGGGGCTAATATTGGGTGTACCGCGAACTATTTCACTTCCTTGTTCCCTAAGGCCAGAATTATTTCAATTGAACCGGAAGCCAAGAATTTTGAACAGTTGGTTAAGAATACAGCGCAACTGAAAAATGTTACACCCTTGCAGAAGGCTTTGTGGAAGAATGATGGAATACTTGATGTTGATGTTAACTCAAATGAATCCTGGTCATTTAAAGTGAAGGAGAGCAGCATTGGAATTAAAGATCATTCTCTAATTGTAGAAGCAATTTCTATTGATGCCTTAATTAAGCAATTTAATATTAATGTAATTGATATTTTAAAAGTCGATATAGAAGGGGCTGAATATGAATTGTTTTCAGAGAATTACGAATTTTGGCTTCCTCGGGTAAAATATATAATGATTGAACTGCATGATGGGTATAGAAGTGGATGTTCAACGAATGTAATGAAAGCATTGGCAAGATTTAATTTTTCTATTCGATTGACAAGAAAGGAGAATATTGTTTTCATAAATAGTGATTTGTGTTAGAATTTTAATTTTTATCCTTACAGCATTGAGAAATTTTTGATGTTAACTTTTTACAATTTATTTTGGGGTGCGGGAGGCGGTGTTATAGGTATAGGTGTATTGGATTAAATGGAGTTGGAACTTAGTGGTAAAGAGTTAGAGACAGTATGCGAATGGTTTTAAAAATAATTTCATAATATCAATGTAATGAAGATTCTAAAAATTCTTTCAGGCTTAAGTGCTAAGTATTGGAAAAGAAATGACAGAATAGTTCAAAAAGAATTGTTAGGAGTTTCTTTAAAAGTTATTGATGGTACCATTCGTAAGGAAGACTATGATGACGCATGGTTTTATCTGTTGGCGAAAAACAGTTCTGTCTTTTTTGATATTGGATGTAATATTGGACAGACTTCGATAGTAGCAAACCTAACCGGAAACATTCAACGTATTGTTTTAGTTGACCCAAATCCTGAAGCGGTCTTAAGCGCAAGTAAGAATTTAATCTTAAATGACCTCGCTTCTAATTGTAGTTTCTACACCGCATTTGTCTCAGAAGCTAGTGACGATAGTGTTAAATTTTATACAGTTGGTGTTGGGTCTGCAGGAAGTATTTTTGCGAGTCATGCTGAAACTGCACGTCTTTTGAATAGCTTCTACTATGTCAAAACAGTTACAATTGACTACTTAATTACCTATTATAACCTGATTCCCGACCTTGTAAAGATTGATGTTGAAGGAGCTGAGATGATGGTTTTAAAGGGAGCAAATAAATTGGCTGCACATCAGAAAAGTAGATTCATTATTGAAATGCATGTTACAGATGAATTATCAATGGAAAAGAACGGTGATCAAGTTGTAGCGTGGGCAAAAATGAATAGGTATAGAACTTATTTTCTGGTTGACGGAATTGAAATGCTGAACGGTGCCCCTATAGCCCATCGTGGAAGATGTCATGTGCTTCTTCAACCAAGCACATGGGATTATCCTGATTTCTTAAGGGATGTTAAGGAGGGGTCTCCATTGCCAAAGATTAATTAGTTTTTTGTTTTGAAGATTTTACAGGTAATCGATCGACTTAATATGGGTGGAGCGGAGCGTATTTGCGTTACTATTTCAAATTTAGTTTTTGGTGCAGGCTACGATGTAACCGTATTGGAATTAAATGGTAAAGGTGCCTTGGGTAAAGAGTTATCAAATGGGGTTAGTCGGGTTGACTTGGAAAGGAACAATAAATTCAGTGTCCTTCATTTATGGCGTTTAGGAAAACTGTTACGAAAATATGATGTAATACATATACATATGCGACATGTATATCGATATGTTTTTATAGCAAATTTAATCGCCCGAAAATGCCTTATTTTTCATGATCATTTTAATCAATTTCCAACTTCACCTTTCCAACGATTCTATTTTCGAACACTCTTATATCGACATGTTTACATTGGGGTTGATCAGCTTGGTATTATTTGGGCGGAAACATATTTGAAACTTCGGAAGAGCAATATTTTTAACTTACCTAATGTTATTCTACAAGTAGAATGCAAAGTGGAGCAAAAAGAAAATACGATTTTGTTAGTGTCGAATATAAAGCCCGAAAAGAATATTGAATTTGTAGTGCCTTTTGCTACTAGGATGCTGAAAGGCAACAGTGAATTGAAGATTGATATTGTAGGCGCTGTAAGTGATCAGCTATATTTTGAAGAGATTAAAAAAACATTGACTCTGTATGATTTTGCTAACCGCATCCAATTTATTACAGACGTAAGTGCTATTCAACCTATGCTAGGTAGGTATCAATTGGGTCTCCATTTTTCAAAAAGGGAATCAGGTCCGTTGGTGTTGTTGGAGTATTTATCACAGAATCTTCCGTTCGTATCTTTTTATACAGGTGATATTTCAAAGAAACTGGAAGTTGATTTGCCTAAGTTCTTTTTACATGACTTTAATGTTGATCATTGGTGTGATCGGGTAAATAACCTTTTGAATAGATCAATTTCTTACCCTGACCTTCCAGCGGTTTTTAAGAAGCATAATAATGTAGATGCGTATCTTTCTTCATGTCTTAAAGTATATCACCGCGTGTATGCTTCCTAATTGTTCAATGATTTTTATTGTGTAAGTATCTAATTTTGCCTCACGACTTATCACCCCATTCACTTTTAATTATCTCTGACACTGCCATGTGGAAAGTTAATGATGAAACGTGGGTTTTTGAACCAACGCTACGTGAAGTTGAGGGACTGGCAGGAATGTTTGCAAAAATCACGTGGATTGGTTATAGTTACTCTGGTGTTCCTAAAACTTTTGCAAGGGCTACCAATAATTCGAATATAGAGTTTGTGCTGCTTCCACAAGCAAGAGGTGGTAAATCATTCTTTCAAAAGCTAAAAATCCTACCCTTTATGCCGCGTTTGATTTTTGTCATGCTAAAGCATTTACGAAAGCATACGTTTGTGCATACACGAGGCCCATCGGTGCCTGCTTTACTTGCTACCTTGTTTTCTTATTTTGATAACTCACGAAAGTATTGGCATAAGTATGCAGGAAATTGGATACAAGATCCGGCTCCAAAAGCATATGCGTTGCAACGCTTTTTATTAAAGCATAATCACCACAAAGTTTCAGTAAATGGATTTTGGCCAAATAACCCTGCGAATTTTATTAGTCTTGAAAACCCTTGCTTAACGCATGCGGAATTGGAGGCGGCAAACAAGATTGCTCACAACAAATCATTTGGATCTGCCCTCACCATTTGTTTTGTTGGGGGTTTGGTAAAGGCTAAAGGAATTTTTGAATTTATTGATGCGCTTGCGTTGATTGAAGATAAGACAAAGATTGAGAAAGTATTGGTTGCTGGCGATGGTGTAGAATATGAGATGGTTAAACTAAAGACAAAACAAAATTCTATACCCATTCATTTTTTGGGCAATATAAAACGTGATGCGCTCAATACGGTATATACAGATTCGGACATAATTGTATTACCAAGTGCTACAGAAGGTTTCCCAAAAGTAATTGCGGAAGCTGCAGCGTTTGGTTGTATTCCAGTAGTCACCAATGTTTCATCTATCGGGCAGTATATTATAGACAAGCAAAATGGGATTCTTTTAAAGGATGGGAAGCCCGATACAATTGCCAAGGCCTTAAAGTTTATATTTTCACAAAAACAAAAACTGGAGGAAATGAAAACCAATGTTGTGCAGATGAGTCGATTGTTTACGTATGAACAATATTGCAATGCAGTTGCCGATAGAATTTTTCAAGCAAACACACAGATCAAGCAGTAGCGTAAATGAATTTGAGTCGTTATAGATCAGATCTTATTGCTGGAATTCATTTTGGCTTAGGCATTCTAACTGGATTGATTCCATCAACCGTTTATTATTGGATAATGGCTGCTTTTGTGATTGGTCTTTATTGCGCGTTCACTGGCGTAAAGCGTTACCCGGCTCATTTGTTTGCTGCGTATTTAGTAGGAATTGAATTACTGGGAAGGATGTCTGGTTCGGGTGTTCCACATGAATTGACAAAGTATTCTGTAGGGTTGTTACTAGGTGTTTCCGTTTTGAGAAGCATTGGAATTATTTATAAGCCTTATGTGTGGTATATTCTTTTACTACTTCCTGCCGTGCTCCTTACTGATGGCGGAAATTTGGAAGCAACCCGACAGTTAATCTCGGCTAACCTTTCCGGTCCACTATGCCTTGCTATATCAGTTATCTACTTCTATAATAGACGACTTACTTTGGTGGACACGAGAAAACTGTTTATTGCAATACTATTCCCGTTGGCCACTATTCTGGGTTACTTAGTTATTAATACACCTGATTTTAGTGAGATTGAATTTGGTTTTCAATCAAATTTTGTAACGAGTGTGTATGGCCCTAATCAAATGTCGTCAATGCTAGGCTTGGGTATATTAATTATTGGATTAAGTTACCTTCTGAAAATCCGTTTGTTTGGGAGTCATCTAGTGGCACTTGGGTTCGTTTCATTTTTACTTTTTCGGGGGTTATTAACTTTTTCAAGAGGTGGGATGATTACACCAGCAATTTTATTGGCATTGGTTTTTATATACTATGCCTGGAAGATTGCCGGATTTAATAAGAATACAATACGCGTAATTTTCTTTGCTGTTTTTCTATTAGGATTGGTCATTATTCTCTTCAATTATGCAGATGAGCTCACTGGGAATAAATTGGGAGATCGCTATGCAGGGAGAAAGGGGGGCAAGCAAATTGAGGGTATTGATAAGTTGACTTCAGGAAGAACGATGATTACATATTTGGATTGGCAAATTTTTGTTGATAATCCAATATATGGTGTGGGTGTTGGTATGGCTAAATTTGCACGAGTGAAATATGGATTTGGGGTTGAGGCAGCCGCACACAATGAATTTTCGCGCGCCCTTGCGGAGCATGGATTGTTTGGGGTAGTTGCACTTTTAATATTGACATTGATTCCCATTCAACGGTTTTTCCATTATAAAAAAACGTTGGAGCGTATCATGATAATCAGTTTTATAGGGTTTTGCTTTGTGTTTATGACCCATGCCGCAACGCGCTTAGCGGCTCCTTGTTTTTTATATGGCTTTGCATTTGTGTTAATCCTTCCTGCCCACTACAGAGTTCGTAGAAAAAATCGTCTTGAATTAATAAAATCTGGTGTAGGTAAACATGTGGCAGCAGAAATCTGACTTAAATTTAGAGGTACATTTTAAATGATTATCTACGTTGGAAACATGCTGTCCAAGCATGGCAGTAGCATCAACTTTATGGAGCTACTTGTGCCTAAACTCGCTACTACCTATCCCATTATAGCTGCCTCTTCAAAGAAGAATAAGTTATTTCGTTTGATGGATATGTTGCTATTGATATATCGGAATCGACATGCCACCAAGGTTGTTTTTATTGACACCTATAGCACCTCTGCTTTCCTCTATGCTTACCTTGCAGCAAAAGTATGTACTTATCTTTCGCTACCTTACGTACCCATTTTGCATGGCGGAAATCTTCCCGAACGGTTTAAGCGCGACACCAAAAAAGTAAAATTATTTTTAGAGAATGCAAAAAGTATTGTTTCGCCTTCGTTATATCTTCAAGATTTTTTCTCAAAGAAAGGACTTTCTGTATCCTTTATTCCGAATTTTATTACACTTGACAACTATGCATTTCTGGAGAGAAGAGCGGTTAAACCCAAACTGCTCTGGGTTCGTGCTTTCCATCAAATTTATAATCCCACGTTGGCTATTGAAACATTAAGAATTATTTTGGAACAATATCCGAAAGCTGAACTCTGTATGGTAGGTGCGGCTAAGGACGAATCATATCAAGCAGTGAAATCTTTGATTGAAAAATATCATCTGGAAGATAAGGTTCGCTTAACCGGAATTTTATCAAAATCAGAATGGATAGAACTTTCGCAAGAATATGATTTGTTCATTAACACAACTACGATTGATAATATGCCCATAAGTGTGATCGAGGCGATGGCGCTTGGTTTGCCGGTGGTGTCAACCAATGTAGGAGGAATTCCTTTTTTAATTGGCCAAGAAAAGGAAGGCTTGCTCTTTCCTTCAGGAGATGCAAAAGAAATGAAGTCTGCTATAGTGAAACTGATCGAGCACCCCATTTTTGCTGCTGAGTTGGCGCAGCATGCACGCAAAAAGGTGGAGGCATTCGATTGGGAAGTGGTGCAAAGTAAGTGGTTTGATTTGATTCAGAAATTTGAATAGGTGTAGTTGATATGGAATTTGCGCAACGTTTATATTCGAAACTTCCGATTGGCTTACAAAATGCAGCCATTTCATCTTATGGATTTATATGGAAGAAAAGGCGATTTGGTGGAATTTATGGATGCGAACTAGATGGATTTAAGGCTAGGGAGGAGTTGACTTCAGCCCAGTGGCGCGATTATCAAACCATCGAATTGAGAAAGCT
>Ga0105044_10014804_pt1 | contig 10538 bp, 9 predicted proteins | sample MAT01_FD_78092 | JGI IMG/M metagenome (GOLD analysis project Ga0105044, IMG submission 78092) | Freshwater microbial communities from Lake Fryxell liftoff mats and glacier meltwater in Antarctica - MAT-01 | ecosystem: Environmental > Aquatic > Freshwater > Ice > Liftoff microbial mat | place... | reverse complement strand
GTGCCGCGATACTTCGACTGCCGTCCGAACACGTTGTCGGCGGCGATTCGCCCCTGACGATTCGCGGGACCGGCGAGCGGAACCTGTGTGCGTTCACCCGTGCCGAACTCGTTCGTCTCGATCGCGTCCCCGACCGCGAAGATGTCGGGGTCGTTCGTCTGGAGGTATTCGTTCACCCGGATTCCACCGCGCGGACCGATTTCCAGTCCCGCCTGAACAGCGAGTTTATTCTCCGGTCGGACGCCGATGCCCAGGATCACGAGTTGCGTCGTGCGAGTTTCGCCGGATGTCAAAGTCACCGTCATGCCGTCCGGGGATGGGGAGATGGCCTCGGCGGTCTGACCGAGCAACACCTCGATGCCTTCTTCGCGGAGTGCAGCGAGGAGTGGGGTGGTCATCTCCGGGTCGAACGGGGCCAGTACCTGTTGATTGCGCTCGAGGATCGTCGTTGCGATTCCGCGATGGACGAAGTTTTCGGCCAGTTCCAGTCCGATGAACCCACCCCCGACGATGACAGCCCGTTTCACCCCACCGTCCACGACGCGCTTGATTCGATCAGTGTCGGCGAGGTTGCGGAGTGTCAGGACGTTGGGGAGATCGGCACCCGGAATGGGTGGACGAAAGGGGGCAGCACCGGGCGCGAGGATGATCCGATCGTACCCCTCTTCGTATACGCGACCCGAACAGAGATCGTGGATGCGGACCGTTTTGCGCTGACGATCGATCGCCTCGACTTCGCTCCGCGTTCGCACGTCGAGTCGAAATCGTTCACGCAACCGATCGGGGGTGGTGACCAGTAACTTGTCACGTTCGGGGATGACATCGCCGATGTGGTAGGGGAGTCCGCAATTCGCGAACGACACGTCGGGTCCGCGTTCGATGAGGAGGATCTCCGCTCCCTCCGAGAGACGTCGGGCTCGAGCGGCAGCCGATGCTCCCCCTGCTACCCCGCCGATAATGATGAGCTTCATGACGATTCCTTTCCCGTTTGAACGGCGCACTGCGGCGTGGTCGGGGTGACCTTGTTCCAGGGCATGCGAGCGAGGATCATTCCCATTCCGCACGTGTCGGTGATCCCCGCGAACAACAGTCCCGCTCCGACGAATGCCGACAAACCAATGAACGCCGGTTCGATGAAGTAGCCGACGATCGATCCGAGCAGCACCAGCGAACCGGCGACGATCCGCACCTGACGTTCGAGCGAGATCATCTTTTTTCCGCGATTCACGGGCAGTCCGCTCTCCGCCCATGCCGACGTTCCCCCCTCGACGTTCACGACGTTTGTGTAGCCCCCTGCGATGAACTTCTCGCACGCCTGTTTTCCGCGACTGCCCGAACGACAGATGACGTACAACGGCTGATCCGACTTTTCGCGAGCACGTATGATCGCTTTCGGATCGAGATCGGAAAGCGGGACGTTGCGTGCGAACGGACAGTGGATTTCGCGGTATTCGATGGGGGTCCGCACGTCGATCAGTTCGATCGGTTCGCCGTCCCGACGTTTCGCGTCCAGTTCTCGCGGACTGATGGTCACGACTTCCATGATCATTCTCCTGTTAGGTCGTAATGTCAAGATATTAAGACATTTTGTGCCGAAAATCAGCCGCCGTGATCGGCGGCGAATCGTTCGCGTATGCAGGCCATGAACTTGCCGAGACACGGTTCTGTGATGCGGTAGTACACATTGCGTCCGTCGCGTTCGGGTGCGAGGAATCCGCACCGTTGCATCAATCGCAGGTGCCCCGAGGCGATGTTGCTCGGGATTTCGCACTTCTCCGCGAGTTCGCCGACGGTGTAGCGATCCTTCAGTAGCATCTCGACGATCCGCAATCGATGCGGATGTGCGAGGATTTTCAGGCATTCGGCAGCCTGCGTGAGTCTTTCAAGTTCGATCAGAGTGTTGTTCGCCATGTCGTTTCCTCTCGCTGATAGTATATCTCGACATCGAGACATGTCAAGATGACGAATTCTGAATCGGATTTCGGGTCGAATCCCGTAGTATTTCCGAGGAGGGCATCTCATGAAATACGCCATCGCTCTGCTCGCGCTATTGCCCGTCCCTTCGCTGTTCGCCGACGAGGGGTTCGAGAAGCACATCCGACCGCTGCTCGCCGATCACTGCATCAGGTGCCACGGTCCGACGAAACAGTCCGGCGGATTGCGGCTCGACTCGCGCGATGCCATCCTCAAAGGCGGTGACACCGGCCCGATCGTCGTCGTCGGCTACAAAGACGAGTTGCGGATGCCGCCGATCAGCCGATTGCGGCACTACTCATCGATCTGAAAGCACGCGGAATGCTCGACGATACGCTCGTCCTGTGGGGCGGCGAGTTCGGGCGCACGCCGACGGCGGAAGGGAACAACGGTCGCGAACACCACCCGTTCGGCTTTTCGATGTGGCTCGCGGGCGGTGGCATTCGGGGCGGGATGACGCACGGCGCGACCGACGAGTTCGGGTGGCATGCGGTCGAAAAGAAGGTTCACGTTCACGACCTGCACGCCACCATTCTGCACCTGATGGGGCTTGATCACACCAAACTGACGTATCGATACGGCGGACGCGACTATCGACTGACCGACGTACACGGCGAAATTGTTCGGGGGATCCTCGCGTGATGCTTCCGACTCTCGCCCCGGTTTCGCGGAAAACTTCTGACCCTCTCGCCCCGGCTTTGAGGGGAGAGGGCTGGGGTGAGGGGGCTTCGGATCTTTCTCCGACACTCCAAAAAGTCAAAACTACCCCTCACCCCAGCCCTCTCCCCGCAAAGCCGGGGCGAGGGGGAAATTCACCCCTCAGCATTGCGTTCTCGGTGATTACTTCGTCGTTGGCATATACTCGGGTGTCCAGATCCACGGGATGACCTGCGCCCGACTCGCCCATGATTCCCATTTTGTTGCCAGATCCTTCACATTCTCCGGCTGAGTGGAAGCGAGGTCTTTCGATTCCGTTCGATCGGTCGAAATGTCGTAAAGTTCCCACTTCGCCCCCGGCCCCTTCGCGACGAGTTTCCACTTCCCCGATCGGACGGCGCGATTCCCCTCATGCTCCCAGAACAGATCGCGTTCAAGTGGTCGATTCGCGAACACCGGAACGAGGCTTTTGCCTTCGAGGGGTGTGATCGCCTGGTCGCCGACCTTCGTGGGGTATACCGCTTTCGACAGATCGACACAGGTTGCGGCGATGTCGATGAGGTGGGCGGGTTGTGAGCGCAGTTCGTTGCGGGTGGCGATGCCGTTCGGCCAATGAGCGATGAGGGGAGTGCTGATACCCCCTTCGTGGACCCAATGCTTGAACTCGCGGAACGGGGTGTTCGACACGTTCGCCCAGGCGCGACCGTAGGCAACGTAGGTATCCGGGCCACCGGGGATCACGTTCGGTCCCATCCGAACCGGGAACCCGTCGCGCGTTTGTTTCGGCACACTCCCGGCGGTCGCGAACTCCTCCGCTTTCATGACGGGGAACGTCGGATTTTCGGGGCGAACGATATTGGGGTGTTGCTTGTTCCCGGTGCGGCCCTGGGGTTCGGCGCATCCGCCGTTGTCCTGAAGAAAAAGGATGAGGGTGTTGTCGTATTGCCCCGTTCGTTTGAGTTCCGCAACGAGTTTCCCGATCCCCTGATCCATCCGGTCGATCATCGCCGCGTAGACTTCCATCCCGGCGGCTTCCCACTTTTTATCCTCGACCTTCGACCAGTCGCCGACCTGTGGACTCATTCCCTGTTTCGGGTCGATCATACCGAGTTTCGACGCCTTCTCGAATCGCGCCTTGCGAATGGGTTCGTACCCACCATCGTACTTTTCCTGGTATTTGCGGATGTCCTCGGGGAGCGCGTGCATCGGCCAGTGGGCGGCGGTGAAAGCGACATAGAGGAAGAACGGCTTCTTCGCGTGATCCTTCGCATGATCGCCGACGTACCGAACGGCGTGGTCCGAAATCGCGTCGGTGTAATAGTAGGTGGTGGGCTTATACTCCCCGTCGGCGAAGGGGGAGATCATCGTGTCATCGCGGACGAGTGAGGATGGGTCGAAGAAACTACCCGCTCCGTGAATGGTGCCGTAGTAGCGATCGAATCCGCGAGCGAGGGGCCAGCTGTGTTTCGGCCCATCCGAACCCGCGAACCGGGTGACGTGCCACTTCCCGACCGCGTAGGTGCGATACCCGGCAGGCTTCAGGACTTCGGCGATGGTGCGACAGGAGGTGTTCAGATTACCCTGATAGCCGGGGAAGTTTTTCCCCTTGTCTTCCATCATGTGACCCACCCCCGCCTGATGGGGGTGTAGACCGGTCAGAAGACTGGCGCGAGTCGGACAACAACGAGCACAGTTGTAGAACTGGGTGAATCGCACTCCACCGGCCGCGAGTGCGTCGAGGTTGGGGGTCGAGATTTCGCCACCGTAACACCCGATGTCCGAAAAGCCCATGTCGTCGGACATGATGACGATGATGTTCGGCGATTTCGGTTCAGCAGCGGTCGCCGTGCCGCACAGGATGAACGCAGTGAGGGAGAGGAGACATCGATTCATCGGAGGTCGTTCCTTTCGTTGACTGGGGTTATTTCGCCTGGTTGCGAAGCTCGTCAAATCGCTGTTTCATTTCGCGGAGTTGTTTTTCGCGTTTCGGGTCCGCGACGAGGTTGTTCTGTTCCTGCGGATCACTCTTGAGATCGAAGAGTTCTTCGTACTCGAAGTCGGGCCAGAACAGGTACTTCGCCTCACGTCGAACGAGTGCCTGCGACGACGGGATGCGATCTTTATTCGTGATCACGGCATGTTCGTAGAAGAACTCCTCTCGCCAGGGAAGGGCTGGGATTTTCGATTCGCGGTAGAGGGGGGCGAAATCGCGACCCTGCATCGACTTCGGAGCGGTGATGTTCGTTGCGGAGAGGATGGTGGGGGCGATGTCCACGTTCAGGACGAAATCGTCATTCGTCATACCCCTCTTCATTTCGGGCATTCGCGGATCACGAACGATCAGGGGGACGCGAATGCTTTCCTCGTAGGGATACCACTTGTCCGCCAAGCCGCGTTCGCCGTGAAAATACCCGTTGTCGCCGGTGAAGATGACGAGGGTGTTGTCGAGTACCCCCTGCTTCTTCAGTTCTGCCATTACCCGTCCGCACACCGTATCGACCTCCGTACAGAGGCGGTAGTAATTCTTCATCATCGACTGGTACTTTTCGGGGGTGTCGAACCGCCACGTCCACCGTTTCCTTCCCTCATTCCCAGGGAGTTGCAGGAATGGTGGAAGTCGCTTCAACGCTTCGTCGGTCGCGAGTTTCGGGATAGGGATCGTGACATCGGCGTACAGTGATTCACTCCCCGGTTGCGGCAGGTATTGCTTCGGGTTGTTGTCTTCGGCGTGAGATGCGAAGAATGCGAGCGTCAGGCAGAACGGTTTTTCTTTCGGACGCTTTTGCAGGAACTCCATCGCGTCGTTTTCATTGAGCTGAGTGACGTGAATCGGTTCGGCGTTCGGTCGCTTCACCCAATGTGTTCCGGCGTAACTGCGACCGAAGTCGAACCGCTCTTTCGGGAACGGTCCGTTGTGCCACTTTCCGACGTGACCCACCCAATACCCGTTCTCGCGAAGTAACCCCGGATACGTCTCCAGCCACGGGGTTTTGAACATCTGAAACGCGGGGTTTCCGTGTCGCGACATCCATTGACCCGTGAAAAGCGATGCCCGACTCACCCCACAGATCGACGTGGTGACGCAGGAGTGGGTGAAGCGGAACCCATCCTTCGCCATCGCGTCGAGGTGCGGGGTCCGAAGGATGGGGTGTCCGGCGCAGCCGAGGGTGTCGAACCGCCAGTCGTCGGCGAGCAACACGACGACGTTCATCGGTTCGGCCTTCACCGACGCCACCGTGAACAAACAGAGGAGCGTCAAACTCATTGATCGGGTCGTCATGGGCACTCCTTCGGGCTATGGCTTGTTCGGGAGAATGGGGACTTCGCAGAACGTGAGAGCCGCGATACCGTTTTCGCCACGGAGCAATTTGTCCGGACTCCATGAACTGCTGTCGAGGTAGGTACACCGATTCGCAGTGGAACTCCCCGCGAGTTTCAGTTTCACCGACCGACCGGACGCCGAACCGGAGATGACTTTCACCTTGTCGGCATCCAGGTAGAACTGACCAACGAGAGCGTCATCCCATTTCACCGGTTGGTCGAACTCGATGACGATCTCGTCTCGTCGGTCGGTGGTGAAATACACCTGGGTGAGATTCGGTGGGGTGATCGAGGTTGTGGGTATTTTGCCGTACAGGTCGCGTTCGACGAGTGGGGCGATGAGCCGGGCGAACTCCGCGTATCCGTCCGCAGGGAAGTGGCATCCCCCCGGTGGTCGGATTCCGAGGGTGGACATGACGCTCAGGTTCGAGAACATCAACGGTAATTTGCGTTGAACTTCTCGGAGTCGGTTGTCCGAACCGTTGATCCCCATCGCGCATGACTTCGGCCAGATCTGGAACGTGTAATAGTGACGCACGTTGGGGTAGTCGGTTTTCCAGCCCGCAGCCATGTCCACGAAGTATTGTTGCCACGTCTCCCACCCGTAGCCACCTGTCGGACCGTCCGCACCCTGATCGTTCTCCCCCTGATGCCATAGGATTCCGCGAACACCGTGCGTCAACCGTGCTTGTTGAACGCGCCAGAGTAACCGCCCGTACAGAGTGGTCACGTCGGTCGGATCGGTGGCGTTGCGCTGGTGCTGATCGATCCGCGTTCCCCCCACCGCGCCGTTGATGATGCAGATGGGCATTTTGTGAGCTTCGACGAGTCGTTTCGCGAGTTCCATTCCCCAATACCCGATCTGGAGTTTGTCGCCGTTCCGATCGCGCACAACGGCCTTACCCCATTGCTTCGATCGCGCTCGGTTTGCGTCCCCGGTCGGACTCCCATAGCTGCGAATCCAATCGCTCGTATAGGGGGGATCGACTGGACCCACATCGGTCGCGACCGCGTTCGATTGGCCGTTGATCAGGTAGACATCCCCGCAGACGATGTCCGATACGGTGTGGAGCAGTTGCTCTTTATCCCCGGTCCGCGAGCCGAACTCGATCTTGTATTTGATCAACCCTGCTTTGAGTTTCAGCGAGAGTGAATAGGTTTTGTCATCCCCGAGTTTCTGATCGGTGGTGCTGACGAGTTTATCGTCGGCATAGAGTTTCAGGAAGACGAACTCACCCGGTTCCTTCAGGGTTCCGTTGTAGAACAATGTCCCGGTGTTCTGTTCATCTCGGGAATAGAACTGCCCATCCTCTGGTTTCTCGTCCTTCGACGGGGTGCGTTCCACCCAGGGGTCTTTGTCGGGCTGTTTTACCATGAACGTCACCGGACGCACGGTGGGTTTACCCCCGTTGTCGATCGCGACCGTTATGGTGATTCGTCCGCTGTTCTGGGCACGTTTCAGGATCAATTTACCCGGTTGGATTTCTTTGATGACCGCGATGTCGGAGACTGTCCATTGGTAGTTCAGTTTCGCCGCACCGCTGGCCTCCATCGCCTCCATATTGCTGATGCGAGGGGTGATTGTGAGAGTTGTTCGCCCATCCCATTCAGCCACCGCCGGTCGTAAGAAGAACGGATCCGGGATGGCTTCTTTGATCAGGACGGAGACATCTTTGGTCTTCACTTCGTCGGGATAGATCGCGCTGAACCGAATGGTGAGGGATTCGTCTTCGACCACCCGCCCCGCGTCGAACGTGAACGCTAATCGATCGGTCGCGACGACACTTTCGCGACCATCGCGTTTCACGATCCAGTACACTTTCTGCGCCCCGTCTGCCTTCGCCGTGAGGGTGACGCTTCGACCCTCGGGGACGGCGACTTCTGTTTCGGGGATCGAAAACTCTTTTCCCGGTTTCACCACATGACCGACCAGCGTTTGCAGGGGTTTCTGGTTCTCGTATTGCAGGCGAATCCAGTCGGCGGAACGGGCGACTCGTGAAATTCGCACTTCGTCGATATCCCCCACGAAATCGTAATTGTTGTACCAGCCACCGATCCACATACGACCGGGTGTTTTGATGTTGAGCAACGGTTTCGCGGCTGAGTCGAGGCGACCGTTGATGTAGATTTTGCCATCCTCGCGATCGTAGGTATGCACGACATGCACCCACTCGCCCAGCGGCACGCGGACTTCACCCCTCACATCGGAGAAGTCGCTATCGATGTGCAGGTGCGGAGGACTGCGGAGTTGCATTCTGACTTTGCTCCCCCGTCCACCCCCTTCGTTACCCCATCCCAGAATCGTGGTGTTCGGTTTCTCCGAACGGAACCACGCCTCGGAACTGTGCGAATTCGCTCCCGTCGGATAGTTGGGGATTTTGTCCCCCCCGAAGATCCCCTTCTGTCCCGGAAAGTGTCGCCCCCGACCGATCATCCCTGCGGTCGCGGTCGTTCCGGTATCGACGCTGGTCAGGGTGCCGACCTCATCGCGAATCGGATCGTTCATGTGCCAGACACTGGCGTACCCGTTCGACTCGTTGAACACCGCCTTGCCATTGGATTCGCTGATCGCATCGGGTTTCCCCCAATGGAGTTTGATTTCCTGTCGCGAATTTCCCCTGATCGAGGGGATGCGTACCCAGATGCTCGCCACCCCGTTCGTCGCGTCCCATTCTTCGATCTGGTACGCCAGCGATTCCCCTTTGCTCGACGAGAATCGGATGTCGTCCCCGTTCACTTTCGCCTGACCGAAATTGAAGGTGTCGCGGTGCAATCGAACGAGCAGGGGGAAGCCTTCGACCGACGCCGATGCGGGCAGGTCGGCCCCCTCCGGCGTGGTCAGGATGAACACCGACCCCGAATGCTTCCAGTCGGGATAATCGGCGGATGCCCGTCCCATGAACATGAGGACAATCGACGTGGCGAGCAGCAGATGTTTTTTCACGGTCTGTTTCCAGGAGAGTGTTCGGTCGTTGGTTCATGAGTTCGGCGATGATCGTCCCCCTCGCCCCGGCTTTGCGGGGAGAGGGCTGGGGTGAGGGGCGGTTCGGGAATTTCTGAAAGCGTCAGGGAAGACATCCGACCCCTCACCCCAACCCTCTCCCCGCAAAGCCGGGGCGAGGGGGTAAGAACGCGATTCCATCACTTCGCGGGCGGAGCGTCCCAGACGTTTTTCAGGAGTTCGTAAATCTCCGGTTCGGCTTCTTTCAGTTCGGCACGGTTGAACGGGAAGAAATCGTTCGTCCCGAAATATGCCTCCGACATCTCCGCGAAAAATTCCATCGGGGTTGTGAGGGCGTAGTGGCGGACACGGGTGCCGTTGTAGAGGAGTGTCTTATCCCCGCGACCACTCTTCTTGAAATTCTCCCAGGCGTCCCGGATTCGTGGGTCGTCGAACCCCAGTACCTGGTCGTGGTAAGCGTGGGATAATTCGTGCAGGATGACCCAGGGTTGTTCACGGATATTCCGTGTCGTCGCCAGGTCTGCGGCTCGAGGGAGGTGAACGCATTTCGCCAGGTCGGTCGAATACCCGTTCCCCTTCAACCACCCCTCGCTCGGGTGGTATTGCATCGACGTGAGTTTACCGTGTGACAGGTCGAGCACGATCGTCACGGTCTGGAGTTTTTTCCACTTGTCTTCGGGCACGACTACTTTGATGTCGCTCAGTTTGTTTTCCAGGAAACGGAGGGCACGTGTGCCGAGTTCCTCGTTCGGTGCGGTTAACAGTCGATCATCGACGCGGACGGTCCACCCTTCGACTTTTCGGATCGTGTGGGATGTCGGTTTTTCGGGTTCGGCCGCTCGCGTCGGGAACGCGATGCAGAACGTCACGAGGCAGGGAAGGAGTACGAATCGAGTCAGCATTTCGGGTGTCTCAGGTGACATCGGTTCTGCGAGTGCTGTGATTGTAGCGATTGACCGTAGCGGAATCGTCTGCCACACTTCAGCGAATCCGAATCGATCTTCTCAGGGAAGCACTATGCGTGCATTGTGGACCGACGTTCTGTTCGCGGCTCTCACCTTCGCCTTCGTCACCGCTTCACCGCACGACGAGGAAAAAGAGCATTTCACGATCCTCCCCGACGAACTTCAGTGGAAGGAGGGACCGGCGACGTTGCCGAAAGGCGCGAAGTACGTCGTCCTCGAAGGCGACCCGTCGAAGGAAGGTCCGTTCGTGCTTCGGATAAAAATGCCGGACGGGTTCAGCATCCAGCCGCACACGCACCCGAAGGATGAACGGGTGACGGTGCTCGCCGGGACGTTGTACCTCGGCATGGGCACAAAGATCGACGAAAAGACCGCGAAAGCGATGCCGGCGGGGTCGTATGGGATGACGAAGGCGGGGATGAAACACTTCGGCTACATGAAGGGCGAAACGATCCTGCAATTGCACGGATCGGGGCCGTGGGCGGTCGAGTATCTGAATCCGGCCGACGATCCGCGTAACTGGAAGTAGTATTTTCGACGTGGTCCGCTCGCTCCGCGAGCGGATTCTTTCTGGATTTTGAACCGCAGGCAGAATCCGCTCGCGGAGCGAGCGGACCACGATAAAGCCAGATTTCCATTGCCGCGCGGCATCTTCGATC
>Ga0105044_10014803_pt1 | contig 10538 bp, 9 predicted proteins | sample MAT01_FD_78092 | JGI IMG/M metagenome (GOLD analysis project Ga0105044, IMG submission 78092) | Freshwater microbial communities from Lake Fryxell liftoff mats and glacier meltwater in Antarctica - MAT-01 | ecosystem: Environmental > Aquatic > Freshwater > Ice > Liftoff microbial mat | place... | reverse complement strand
CACGACCTGCGCCACACCTTTGCCTCGCTCCTTGTCTCGGGCGGGGCCTCGCTGGAAATGATTGGGCGGCTGCTCGGCCACACCCAGATCGGCACCACCCAGCGCTATGCCCACCTGATCGACTCGCCGCTGCGGGCCGGGGTGAACGCGGTGGGCGAGATGCTGAAGCCAAGGCTAAGGGTGACGGGACTTAATTGAGATTGTGCGTGCCCGATCCTTTGCCTGATGTCGAGAAGGGAGGAGAGCAGAGGCTCGCCCGCAAGGATCAAATGTCCACGTTCTTGGGCCTATGCCGCAAGATTTCCTCCAGTTGGCCCCCCGAGATCAACCAACCGGCTCCAGCCCGATCAGCTTGGCATCGGCGCGCGCTGCGGCAGCAAAGCTTGTTCGGAACAGGCTGGTGACCGGGCTTGGCACCTTGCCCTCACGCCAGTAGATCCCAACGGTCCGCAGACAGGCGCTGTCCTGCATCGGGCGCGCAAGAAGCGATGCAGGCAAGTTTACGGTGGCCAACGCGGGCAAGAGGGTGATGCCCATACCTGCGCTTACCATTGCTAGCAGCGAGGTGACGTTGCGCACTGAAAACCGCGCGCCTTGGGCAAGGAACTGGAACTCGGGCGACGGCAGGGAACGGGTGGCTTCGTTCATGATCAGCGCTTCGCCCGTGAGGTCGGCCCATTCGAGAATCGGTCCTTTGACGGCAAGCGCGCTATCGCAGCGGCAAACCAGCCTGAACGGGTCGCGGAAGATTGGTTCGCAGACCACGCCGGGAAAACTTGGCCCCATTCCAGCGATGCCGAGGTCAACCTGCCCCGTTTCAACCAGAAGCCGCACATCCGTGCTGTCGGTATCGACCAGGTCGATGTCCAGATCAGGGCGGTCTTGCAGGAAGTCCTGCAGAAACTTGGGCAGCAGCATTGTGGCAACCGAGGGTACCGACGCAATCCGCAATCTGCCACTGCGGGCTTTCGATTGCGCCTCGATCCGTTCCATCGCGCGGTCATAATCGCGCAACAGGACTACGGCCTGAGCATGCAGAAAACGGCCCATCTCGGTCAGGCTCGATTTGCGGTCTGTCTCAAACAAGGGGCAGCCGAGGCGGTCTTCGATCTGCTTTAACGTCATCGAAAGCGCCGAAGGGGTGCGGAAAAGCTTTTCCGAAGCTTCCTTGATATTGCCATGGTCGGCGACCTCGACAAACGCGCGCAGGGCTTCCAACCGGATCATCTTCAATTTTCCTTATGTTACGGTCAAAAATACTGTGTTGTGCTGAAATGGGCAATGGGTGCTTGTGTCCTTAGGCATGCGGAGAATTACCATGAGAATGACATTGGACGAGGTCGAGGCGCTGGCCTTGGGGGCGCTGTCAACTGCGGGCGCCTGCGAGGCGCAGGCGCTGCCGGTGGCCCGGTCGATCCGGGCGGCGGAGCGTGACGAGATGCGGTCTCACGGGCTGCTATATTTGCCGATCTATGCCGAGCATCTGACCTGCGGCAAGGTTGATGGACAGGCCGAACCGCGCCTCTCGCGACCCCGGACGGGCGCAGTACTGGTCGATGCCGCGCACGGCTTTGTCCATCCTGCGATCGATATGGGTCTGCTGCCGCTGATTGAGGCGGCGCGAGAGGTGGGCATTGCGGCACTGACGCTACGACGGTCCTACAATTGCGGGCTTCTGGGGCATCATGCCGAACGAATTGCGCAAGCTGGGTTAATCGGGCTGTGCTTTACCCATGCGCCCGCCTCGATTTCGCCAGTGGGCGGCAAGGTGCCAGTAATCGGAACCAATCCTTTCGCGCTGGGAGTTCCAGACGGGCGCGGCGCTGCGCGGTTTGTCATCGACCAGTCGGCAAGCGTTGTAGCAAAATCCGAAGTGCTGTTGCGGGCGCGCAAGGGAGAAATGATACCCGAAGGCTGGGCGCTCGATGCGCAAGGCCAGCCCACGACGGATCCTGAGGCCGCGCTGAAAGGCTCAATGCTTCCGGCGGGTGGGGTGAAGGGCTTTGGTGTCGGCCTGATGGTCGAGGTTCTGGCCTCGGCGCTTACCGGAGCGGTGGCAAGCCGTGAGGCCAGCCCGTTTTCCGGCCCGATGGGCGGGCCGCCTGCAACCGGCCAATGTTTCATCGCCATCGACCCCAATGCTTTTGCTGATGGTTTTGTCGGACGCATCGCGGGGCTGGCCGCTGCGATCACCGCTCAGGATGACGCGCGGCTGCCGGGTGAGCGGCGGACCGCAGCGCGGGAGCGGACGGAAACAGAGGGGGTCGACGTTGATGATGCGCTTCTGAACCAACTGTCACTTCAGAAAAACTGAAGTAGGTGTCACTCCTTATCGTTTGATTGAAGTGAGCCAAGCGGAGAACCTGCGTTTAGGTCGCCGCGAAAGACGGCGTCGCGCCACAGGAGGTTTGCAATGTCTGGAACCAAACGATTGACCGCCCTAGCCGCACTGGCGGCTTCGGGGCTTGCGCTGGCCCAACCGGCAGCCGCGGCCGATTGCGGCACTGCGGAAACCATTACCATCGCTGAAATGACGTGGCTTTCGGCGGCAACTCTTGCGCATGTGACGGACAAGATCCTGTCCGCGGGATATGGCTGTAACGTGGAGTTGATGCCGGGCGACACGGTACCGACTGCCACCTCCATGCTGACCCGGTCCGAGCCGACCATCGCGCCAGAGCTTTGGGTCTCGACCGTGCAGGCGCAATGGGACGAAATGCAGGCCAAGGGCAATATCTACAAGGCTTCCGACATTTTTGCCGGTGGCGGGCAGGATGGGCTTTGGGTGCCGGACTACGTGCTGGAACAGCATCCCGAAATCAAGACGATCGAGGACCTCGCCGCCAACTGGGCGATCTTCGAGGACATCCAGAACCCCGGCAAGGGGCGGCTTTACAACGGCCCGCCCGGCTGGGCGAGCGAGGTGATCATCACCAACTACTATAAGGCGCTGCAACTTGAGGGTTCGTTCGAGTTGTTCTCACCGGGGTCGGGTGAGAACCTGAAGGCGTCGATCGCGCGTGCGGTCGCACAGAACAAACCTTGGGTGGGCTATTACTGGGGGCCGTCCGACGTGGTGGGCAAGTTCAACCTTGTTCGTCTCGGAATGCCCGAAAGTGACCGTGAGAAGTTCACCTGCCTGACCGATGCCAACTGTACCGATCCGCAGGTAACCGGCTGGGCTGCGGGCGAAGTGGCTGTTGCCGTCGTGTCCGATCTGAAAGAGCAGGCCCCCGCCGTGGCGGAATTCCTGTCGAAGATGCAGGTTCCAAACGACGAAATCAGCGCCGTCCTTGCATGGGGCGATGACAACGGTGCAACGGCGGAAGAGGTTGCCGTTTACTTTCTGCAAAACAACGCTGCGATCTGGACCGCCTGGGTTCCGGCGGATGTGGCCGACAAGGTCAAGGTCAGCCTGAACTGACAAGGCATCCGATGATCTGAACCGCGTGCCGCCCCGGCAACGGGGCGGCACGGCAACCCGAAGGACCAGCGTAATGATTTCCGGCTTTCCCGAAATCTGGGACCCCCGCGTATTCGGTCGCGCGCTTGACGCCGCCTTCAACCGCATCGTCGCCAATTGGGGCGAGACGCTTGAACTGATCTTTCTGCCGGTCCTGCGCTTTATTAACGCGCTTGAAGATGCGCTGCAGTATCTGCCGTGGTGGGTGGTCCTGCTGGGCTTCTGCCTTGCCACATGGGGTGCTGCACGGCGCTGGCAACCGGTCGCCCTAGTGGCAGTGCTTCTGGTGCTGCTGGGGCTTTTGGGCATCTGGAACGAAGCGATGGCCACAGTCGCCCTGATGCTGGCCGCAACAATCCTGTCGGTCCTGATGGGCATGCCTTTGGGCATTGCTATGGCGCGGTCGGACGGGTTGCGGCGTGGCATGCTGCCCGTGCTTGACATCATGCAGACCATGCCGATTTTCGTCTATCTGATCCCGTTCGTCATGCTGTTCGGCCCGGGCAAGATCCCGGCCCTTTTGGCCACCATCGTCTTTGCCATTCCCCCGGTGATCCGGCTGACCGACCTTGGCATCCGGCAAGTCGACCCCGAGATTGTCGAGGCCAGCCGCGCCTTCGGCGCTTCGCCCCGCCAGCAGCTTTGGACAGTGCAGGTACCGCTGGCCATGCCGACAATCATGGCGGGCATCAACCAGACGACAATGATGGCGCTGTCCATGGTGGTGATCGCATCGATGATCGGGGCCGGAGGCCTTGGCTATCAGGTGCTGCAGGGCATCCAGCGGCTTGAGGTCAGCCGGGGCCTGATCGCCGGGTTGGGGATCGTGCTTCTTGCGATCATCTTTGACCGCATCGTCCAATCCTATGGCCGCCGCGTGCAAGCCAACCTGCACCGGGAGGACAAGTGATGGGACCCGTCAAGATTCGCGTCGAAGGCGTATCAAAGGTGTTTGGCCGCGACCCGAAAGTTGCGCTGGCCAAGGTAGATGCCGGAATGGACAAGACACGCCTGATGGAGGAGACGGACCATGTGCTGGGCTTGCACGGGATCAACCTCGAGGTCGCCGCGGGCGAAACCTTTGTCATCATGGGACTTTCGGGATCGGGCAAAAGTACACTGATCCGGCATTTCAACCGTCTGATCGAGCCGACTGGGGGACGCATCCTGTTCGATGGCGAAGACATCCTGGGCTTTGACCAAACCCGGCTTCAAGCCTTTCGGCGGCGCAAGGTGGCGATGGTTTTTCAACGTTTCGCCCTGCTGCCGCATCGGACGGTGATCGAAAATGTGATGTATGGCCTGTTGCTGGACGGAGTGCCAGGAACCAAGGCCCGCGAACGGGCCGAGGTGCAGATCGGGTTGGTCGGGTTGTCAGGGTTTGAGGCCAGTTATCCGGCCCAGCTTTCGGGCGGAATGCAACAACGCGTCGGTCTGGCGCGGGCGCTGGCGACGGATGCCGAGGTGCTGCTGATGGACGAAGCGTTTTCGGCGCTGGACCCGCTGATCCGGCATGACATGCAGATGCAGCTGAAGGAATTACAGGGGCGGCTGGGCAAGACCATTGTCTTCATCACCCATGATCTGGACGAGGCGCTTTTGCTCGGCGACCATATTGCGATCCTGAAGGACGGCACGCTGCGTCAGGTCGGCACCGGGGCCGAAATCCTGCGCGCACCTGCCGACGATTATGTTGCCCGTTTCGTGCGTGACGTGAACCGGGCGCGCATCCTTTTGTGCGGAGCATTTGCTGACGCCGGGCTGATCCCAGCCGCTGACGCACCGGAAATCGCGGCCAGCGCCACACTGGAAGCGGCCTTTGGCGTTTTTGCGGCAGGGGCGCATGCGGTCGCCGTACGGAATGCGAACGGGCAACTCGCCGGAACCTTGACAGCGCGAAAAGTAATGGAAGCCTTGGCACGGGGTTGACCTCTGCTGGAACGGGACGAAAGCATGGGACTTGAGACGCGGAATTTCATCGCCGGGGCTTGGCGAGACGGGGCGACGGTCGCGGAAAACCGCAATCCTTCAGATCTGTCGGACGTGATCGGGCATTTTGCTCAAGGCACGCCAGCAGATGTGGACGAGGCGGTCGCAGCCGCGCGTGTGGCACAGCCAAAGTGGTGGGCGGCGGGCATCCAGAAGCGGCACGACGTGCTGATGGGCATTGGCACCGAATTGATGGCCCGCGCGGCCGAGATTGGCGCGCTTCTGTCGCGCGAAGAAGGCAAGCCACTGGTCGAGGGAAAGGGCGAGGTCTACCGCGCAGGCCAATTCTTTACCTGGTTTGCCGCCGAATCTTTGCGCTTGCAGGGCGATCAGGCCGAAAGCGTGCGCCCAGGTGTTGAAATCGAGGTGCGGCGCGAACCGGTGGGCGTGGTGGCGCAGGTTACGCCGTGGAATTTTCCGGTGGCGACGCCCGCGTGGAAAATCGCCGCTGCGCTGGCCTATGGCAATGCCGTGGTGTGGAAGCCCGCCAACCTGACCCCCGCCTCTGCCTTGGCGCTGGCTGAAATCATCGGCCGCACCGATATGCCCGCAGGCACCTTTAACCTCGTCATGGGGCCGGGCCGGGACGTGGGAGACCATCTTGTCGGTCATTTGGGCGTTGACGCCGTCAGCTTTACCGGCTCGGTCGAGGTCGGGCGTGGCATCGCGGCACGGGTTTTGCACAACCGCGCCAAGTTGCAGATGGAGATGGGGTCAAAGAACCCCATGCTCATCATGGATGACTGCGACCTTGACCTTGCCGTTGCCCATGCAACGAACGCGGCCTTCGGCGGGACAGGGCAGAAATGTACGGCGGCCTCGCGCCTTATCGTGCACGCCCGTGTGCTGGACGCCTTTACCGAACGGCTGGTCAGGGCGGCCGAGGCCCTGCGCGTAGGCCATGCGCTGGCGGAAGGGACCCAGATCGGCCCGGTGGTCAGCGAGGGCCAATTGCAGGCAAACCTTGATTGGGTCGAGCGCGGCCGCGCCGAAGGAGCCGACCTGTTGACAGGCGGTGGTCGGCTGGACCGCCCGACAGACGGGTATTTCATGGCCCCCGCTGTCTTTGCCCGTACCCGCAACGACATGGCCCTGAACCGCCAGGAAATGTTCGCGCCGATCACCTGTATCATCCCGGCAGACAGCTATGCCGAGGCGCTGGCGATCGCCAATGACACCCCTTTTGGCCTGACAGCCGGCATCATAACCCGCAGCCTTGCCCGCGCGTCACATTTCAGGGCAAACATACGGGCGGGCTGTGTGATGGTGAACCTGCCAACTGCGGGCACCGATTACCATGTGCCGTTCGGCGGCCGGGGCATGTCGTCCTTTGGCCCGCGCGAACAGGGGCGCTATGCGGCCGAATTCTTTACGACGGTCAAGACCGCCTACCTGGCGGCAGGGGTGCCGGAATGAGTTACCTGATTGACGGGCTGCAGTATTCGAACTGGTCGGAAAGCATCTTCCGGCAGCTTCGCACTGGCGGGGTAGATTCGGTCCATGTCACCTTGGTCTACCACGAGAACTTCCGCGAAACCGTCGCCCGCATCGAACAGTGGAACCGCTGGTTCGAACGCTGGCCGGAACTGATCTTTCAGGGCTTTACCGCCGAAGACGTATCTCTTGCCCGAGCCACCGGGCGCACAGCGATCTTTTTCGGCGCGCAAAACCCAAGCTGCATCGAAGACGACATCGGGCTGGTTCAGGTGTTGCACCGACTTGGCCTTCGGTTCATGCAACTTAGCTACAACAACCAGTCGCTGCTGGCGACCGGCTGCTACGAGGCCGAGGATACCGGCCTTACCCGCATGGGCCGCGAGGTGGTCGCCGAGATGAACCGTGTCGGCATGGTCATCGACATGAGCCATTCTGGTGAACGCTCCACCCTGGCTGCAATGGAACATTCCTCGCGGCCCATCACCGTAACGCATGCCAACCCCGCGACTTGGCACCCCGCGCAGCGCAACAAGTCCGACTTGGTGATCGGGGCCTTAGCCAAGACCGGCGGTATGCTGGGCTTTTCTCTCTACCCCCATCACCTAAACGGCGGCAGCACCTGTCAGATGACAGATTTCTGCGCCATGATCGCCCGGACCGCAGAACGGTTCGGGACGCATTTCCTTGGCATCGGGACCGACCTTTGTCAGGATCAACCAGACAGTGTTGTCGAATGGATGCGGACCGGGCGCTGGACAAAATCGGTGGACTACGGTGAGGGCAGCAAAGACGCGCCCGGTTTTCCTGCTATGCCCGACTGGTTCCGCGACAACCGCGATTTTGCCAACCTGCGGGACGGGTTGCAGGCGGTCGGCTTTTCTGGCGATGAGGTCGCCGCGATCATGGGTGGCAACTGGGCGCGCTTCTTTGCAATCTCCTTCAGTGGGGCTGCCTGGGATGAATTGGAAAGGGCAGCCGAATGAGCATGGCGATGAAGACGGATCAGGCGGAGGTGGTTGCCTTGCGCGACCCCGATCTTGTCATGCGCCTGTCCCGCATGGGGTCGGCCCATCCGATGCGGCTGTCCTTCCTGCGCGTGTTATTGCGGCGGGTTATACGGGAGGGCTGGCATTTCGACCGTCCGGTCTGGGACATGGACGGCCATGGTGTCGGGCGAGCCGTTTATCGCGTTCGGGGGCCAGAACGGACATACAGCCTAGTCGCCTTTGCGCATGATCTGCCCGATGACATGCGGTCCGACAGGGTGATCGCCACCGCTTGGGATGCGACATTTGCCTTGGTTGATGGCGAACCGACACAGGCCGACCTCGACAGGCTTGCTGCCAACGTGCCGTTGCAAGAGGCAGGGCGGATCAGCGGCAAGGAGCTAGCCCTCAGCCGCGCCAACCGCTCGGTCCGGTTGTTTTCGCATGTGGTGGACAGGCTTTCCCGGGGCCTGCAACCGGATGCCGCGGAAATTGACGCGGTGGGCTATCTGATGCGCACGACGGCAGTCTACGGGTCGGGCAAGTTCGGGGCAGCCGACCGCGAAGATACCTGTGAGCGCGCCGAACTGAAGGCTCCGTTCCAGGCCGAGATGCTGTCGGTCTGGCTGACCCGCGCCTTTACTGTGGACATTGCCGAACATCTGGCCCGCGTTCAGGGCGGCACGGTTGCGGTGCGGCTTGACCCCGCCTTGCGGCGCAGGCTGGGTGTCGGCAATTCTACCGGGCTTGGCATGGCGCCGTTTCTGGTGCGCCATCCAGCGCTTCTGAATTCCTGGATGACCGCGCGCGAAACCGCATTGGCCCGGGTGCGCGCCCTGCCACATGCCGCCCCAACCGAGATCGCTGCCTTCCGCAATGCTTTGGCCGCCGCGCGGGACAACGCAGACCTTTGGCACAGCGATCACCCCGCGCAGATCGCCAAGCTGACCGACCTACGCGCCGATCTTGCGCAACTGGCCGACCATGTCGTGTCGGGCTGGGACCACGAGGGTTCGCAACCGTGGAACCTGCTTTGGCAATGGGGCGAGGCGCAGCTTTCCGAGGAAGGTCAGGAATGCCTGTTGGCTTTGCTTCTGGAACCACAGCGTGCGGTTGTCGACGACCTTGCCGATACACTCGACGTCGATGAGGCCACCCGGTTTGCCATCGATGGCGCAATGACGGTTGGCCGCTTTAAAACGCTAATGGCGCAAGACTACGGTTGGACAAACAAGTTCGCTTTTACTGACCCGGAGCGATCGGCACGCTTTTGGTATGTCTCAGAAGAAAAACTCGAACCGCGACTGGGTGACCGCCGCGCCGAATCCGGGCATGAGCGGGAGCAACCTCTCGGCATCGCACAGGCCGTCGCCGCACTGTCTGAAACACTGACGTCCTGGCCGGAAGCCGAAGCGCTTGCCCGCTTCCTGCTGGTACATCCCGAACACCGCCACACCGTTCGCCGTATCCAGATGCTGCAGAGTCTGCCCTATGCCGAGATCCGAGACAACCTTCTCGATGCGGGCATGCTACCTATCGACATCCTGCGCTGCAAGCTGGCCTTCTTCGGCGCAACCCGTTTTGATCCCCGGTCCGACCGCTGGGTGCGGATCAGCCTGTTTCAGGGTATGCCTTTCCCCGACGAGATGAGCGTATGACTGAAACCGTGACGCTGGCGCTGTCGGAGCTGCGCAGCCTGATCACAAAGGCTGCACGCGGCGCCGGTCTTAGCTGGGGTCTGGCGGAAGAGGCAGGCTGGGCCGCCGAATGGCTGGCTCGGCGTGGAATGCCGGCGGCCGATTGGGCCACGATCTGGTTGGCCGCGCGCATCGACGGGGCGACAAGTTCGGTTGAAGTAGGAGTACAGTTGGCTGACGAGTTGGTGAACGGCGTTGCGCTGGAAGGCAGGGCGCTGCCGGATGGCCTGTCAACTCCAGGCTATCTCCTGCCATTTCTTCATCGCATCGCCCGTGAGCGGGCGTCTGTGACTATTACATCAACGTCTGGTCACGTCGTTTCGGTGTCGTCCGAGGGACAGGTCGCGTTTGGGCCATTCTGGGCGCCTCAGTCGTGCTGTTGGACATTGTCCAAAGGCAGCAGTTCACCTCCGAAGTATGGCACTGCAACTCGACCGAGCGTTTCAAGGTCGGTTCTGGAATGCCTCGATGGACTGGCACTTCTGACAACGGTTCCTCAATCGACGTCGTCACGGCTCGATGCAGGTTCGTCAACCGGCGACAACGATTGACCCTCTTTAGCGGGTTGAATACCTTGCGCTCCGGATCTTTTTGGACGTGGTCACTCATTGCAGTCAGGCTAGAGCGTGTCGCACTTCGCGTGATTCAGGATTCCCGCATTAAAGGGATTGTGATTTTGTGACCTTGCCAGATGTAGGGGGTCAGTGTGGGCAGATCACATCCTATGGAACTTCGCATGCGTTTCGTGGCGTTTGTGGAGGAAGGGCATGGTCATCGCGAGTCGGCGCGGCACTTCCGGGTCTCGCCGCGCTTTGTGAACGACATGGTCATTCTGAAACGCGAGAGCGGGGGGCTTTTGCGAAAGGCGCAGGGCAATCATGCCGCGGGCAAGCTGGCCCCCTACGCCGACTGGCTTCGCGACCGGCTGGCCATCAAGGGCGACCTGACACTGGACGAGATCGTGGT
>Ga0105044_10014801_pt1 | contig 10539 bp, 11 predicted proteins | sample MAT01_FD_78092 | JGI IMG/M metagenome (GOLD analysis project Ga0105044, IMG submission 78092) | Freshwater microbial communities from Lake Fryxell liftoff mats and glacier meltwater in Antarctica - MAT-01 | ecosystem: Environmental > Aquatic > Freshwater > Ice > Liftoff microbial mat | place... | reverse complement strand
TAGCGAATCTATAATAATACCCGAGTGACTATACTCGCGGATGTCACGCAGCAACAGAACGTGGTCGTAGCCGCGCCAACCGGGTGATTTGCAAAACAGCGCAGCTACCTCGAGCTTATCAGCGTTAATTAACATTTTTCCGGCCGTAGCTACTGGGTGACCGTTGAGAATACTAAGAATTGGTGCATCGTGAATCTGGCTAGCTAGAATTAACATGGTTTTATTATACAGCACTTACCCTCCGTATCTGTATTGTGCTTGCGCTTATGATCGTGCTTACGCTAAGATAGTAGCAACTAAACGAGGGTGCGTTCAGTGATTATTGCTATTATTTGGATTGGAGCCGGACTACTTATGTATCGTCTCTTTGTTGTAAGCAATTCTTAATATCGCCGTACCTGTACCCTTCTCTCGCTAAAGCCGCGATCAATTTATTATTATTCTCCCTGCTAGCGTACTTGCTCTGGCGCAGCTTTCTATCAAGTGAGTACTTGAGGGCGCTCAACTCGTCATCACTATCAAGCTCAGAGAGCACCTGGCCTGCTACCTCGCTAGCTATCCCTTTAGCAAACAGTTCTGCCGACAAGGTCCGTTTACTCTTTGGCTTGAGTAATAGACGGTCTCGTACCCAGGCCCGGGCAAACTCTTCGTCATTGAGTAGGTCTGCACGAGTTAGGCGGTCGACAACTGATTGTATAACTTGGGGCTCAAACTCTTTACGGCGCAGGTAGTCGCGCAGCTCTTTGGTGCTCCTGCGTCGCATATCAAGCATGCTGAGGGCTTTATCGTGAGCATTGCCAACTTCTGCCGCCTGCTGCACGTTAAGGAGCTCTTCTTCGCTGATTTCCATGCCAACATGCAACCCCGCAGTCAGTACCGTGTTGGCACTTACTGGGAACGTATACGATCCATCTAGATATAGATTATAACGATCTGTTCGCCGTGTTTGTGGCTTAAGATCAGTTATGCGTGGCATGGATTAGGCCGCAGCGCTAGCCTTGCGAATAGCCGCGTCAAGAACCTTAATTTCTTCTGGTCGATCTTTAAGATACTGTTTGGCAGCTTCTCGCCCTTGGCCCATCTTCTCTTCTTTGTATTCGTACCAGGCACCAGCCTTCTTGACCAGCTCGTACTTAACGGCCAGATCAAGAATATCGCCGGCAGTAGAAATGCCCTCGTTATACATGATGTCGAACTCGGCTACTTTGAATGGTGCGGCAACCTTGTTCTTAACTACCTTAACTTTAACGTGGTTACCAATGACTGAATCTGCATCCTTAATTTGTTCGCTACGGCGAATATCAAGACGCACACTAGCGTAATACTTAAGAGCCTGGCCTCCAGCGGTAGTCTCTGGATTGCCAAACATTACACCAATCTTCATACGAAGCTGGTTAACAAAAATAACCGTAGTCTTGCTCTTGCTAATAGAACCAGTAAGCTTACGAAGCGCCTGACTCATCAGGCGAGCCTGCAAGCCCATGTGGCTATCACCCATCTCACCTTCTATTTCTGCGCGCGGGACTAATGCGGCAACGGAGTCAACGACTACGAGGTCGACGGCATTTGAGCGTACCAGTGTTTCGGTGATCTCTAAAGCTTGCTCGCCAGTATCAGGCTGGGAGATTAAAAGATCATCGAGCTTTACGCCAATACGCGATGCATACTCAGGGTCTAGGGCATGCTCGGCATCTACAAAAGCTGCCATGCCGCCAGTCTTCTGGACCTCTGCTACGGCATGCAGAGCCAGCGTAGTTTTACCACTACTTTCTGGCCCGTAAATTTCGATGATTCGACCCTTGGGAATACCACCGCCTAGTGCCAAGTCTAGTGACAAAGCACCCGACGGGAAGGTCTCTACATCAATTTTATGACCCTCTCCTAACTTCATAATTGAACCGGTACCAAACTGTTTTTCTATCTGCGCTACCGCAACATCAATTGCTCTTAATCGATCACTTTTTTCACCCGAGACACGTTTTCCGTCTTGCATTTCCATGCCTTCTATTTTTTCTACTTTAGCCTTAGCCATTGTCATCCTCCGTATTTATTTGCAGCCCCTTGTGTTCTACATTACCGAACAAAAACCGTAACGTCAAGCCCTGCTATACTACTATCATGAAGCAAAACACCATCAAGCTCAACAGCGGCACCGACATTCCTCAAATCGGTTTTGGCACCTGGCAAATTAATCCTAGCTCCCAAGCCAAAAAAGCCACACAGGTTGCGCTGGAGGCCGGATACCGCCACATTGATACCGCCCGAATTTACCTTAACGAAAAAGGTGTCGGCCAGGCAATTGACGAGAGTGGCATCACGCGCAAAGATATTTTTGTAACTACCAAGCTTTGGAACGGAGACCATAAGGACCCGCGCAAGGCCCTTAAGAAAAGTCTTAAGCGTCTGGGTGTGGACTATGTCGATTTATACCTCATTCACTACCCCGTTGCCGAGCGAATCGCCAGCTGGAAGATTCTTGAGCAACTCTATAAAGAAGGTAAGGCCAAAGCCATTGGCGTCAGCAACTTTACCGTTAAACATCTAACCGAGCTCATGGAGCAAACCGACATCGTGCCGGCCGTCAACCAAGTCGAATTTCATCCATTCTTGTATCAGAAGGAGCTCCTCGATTTCTGTGATAAACACGGCGTCGTCGTCGAAGCTTATAGTCCGTTGGCTCACGGCAAAAAAATGGAAGACCCTACTATCGCTAAGGTTGCCGCTAACTACAATAAGTCGCCAGCCCAGATAATGATTAAATGGGCTATCCAACATGGCATGGTAGTTATACCCAAATCAAAGAACCCAGGGCGTATTGCCCAGAACCTTGACGTCTTTGACGTTAAGATCAATAAGGCCGATATGGCCTTGCTCGATAATCTTAATGAAAACTTAAGAACCTGCTGGGACCCAACTGACGTTATCTAGCGGAAATTTGTAAAGTCTAGTGGAAAGTCGAATTCTTGGGTCTTAAGCAGGTTCATAATGCCCTGCAAGTCGTCCTTGCTGGCACTGGAAACACGCACTTCTTCGCCTTGAATTTGTGACTTAGCTTTAGGAAAGTTCTCGCGGATCACTTTAGTGACTTTCTTGGCCTTTTCTTGATCGAGACCCTTAATAAATGGGATACTCCAGCGCATTTCTTTACCGCCCTGGACTGGGGTTGCGCTTAAATCAAGAATCTTAAGGCTTTGACCGCGCTTAATCAGCTTGCTCTGCAGCACATCAACAATGCTTTTAAGCTGATAATCGGTATCGCCCGTCAAATTCAGACCCTTCTTCTCCTTATCGGCAAACTCGATCGAGGCGCTGGTTCCTTTAAAATCGTAGCGCTGCATCAACTCGCGCGATGTCTGATCAACCGAGTTGGTTACCTCGGCCACATCATAATCGCTTACTACATCAAAACTAAAATCTTTTGCCATTTGAGCCTCCTCTTTCCCTCTATGATACCAGACCTTTACTTGAACCTGAAAACCAGGTATAATCTTTTGGTATTTACACGTTAGCGCTGGCTTACGAATCAGAGCTGTGTAACAACTTCCCTAACATTAAACGAGAACCATTCATGCCAATCATCAAATCTGCCATCAAACGTGTTAAGCAAAGTGCCAAGCGCCGTAGCCATAACCTGCAAGTAAAGCGCGCCATCCACAGTGACGTGCGATCCGTCATGGACGCCATTACTGGCAAAGACGCTGCTGCTGCTCAGGTTGCTTACCGAGAAGCCGTTAGCGAGATTGATCGCGCTGTTAAAAAAGGTACACTACACAAAGGTACTGCTGCTCGCCAAAAGAGCCGCTTAAACGCCAAGGTTAAAACCGCTTTTGGTGAAGCCACCAAACCAAACAAAGTAGCCAAGGCTAAGTCTGCTGCTAAGACTCCGGTTAAGAAGGCTGCCCCAACAAAGACTACCGCCGCTAAGAAGCCTGCTACCAAAAAAGCAGCCTAACTCAATGATGGTAGGCGTGACTCGGCAACAGATTCAAATTAGCATATAAGTGCACGCACATGCCACCAGTTTGGTAAACTGGCTCGTATACCATTCCGACACACGCCTGTCCTGCGGCGTGCTCGGTTGATACCACCTCCAGTAATACTGTACAAACTGATATACTAAATGCATGGCAACAAGCTACAAACACCCATCTGATTCTCTGCGCGCACAACTCCTTGAACACTGCGAAGAGCTTATAGCTCGCTCACAGGCTATGCGCAACTACGCCATGAAGCCCGGCAATGCCTGGCTAGCCCGCGGAGAAATGGGCGCTGTCCAAGCCACCCTTTATGAAATCGACACGCTGTTAGACCAAATTAAGGAGTCTGACAAAGTCGGATAACCAACCCCTCCAGCAATTCCTCGGGCTTTGCTTTGCCCGTTTTAATATCTAACTCGCAATCAACTGCCATGGTGTATAAATCTTTAAGTCGCTCTACATCGATTTTACGCGCCAAGGCTATTGCCTTGCCGGCGGCATAGGGCGAAAGACCGGCCTTTTTAGCCAAGTCCCCGCTATTAGTGGTGCCGCTAAACTTAGCCAGGAGCACCTGTCGCAGCTGCCACAGGATCATCGTTAAAATATACATCTCGTTATGCCCGATGGCCTGGAGGCGCCCTAAACCGCCCAGAGACGATCGCAAATCGCCAGCCATGACACTATCCAGAAAATTAAAGACGTTTTGCTCCTCGCTGGCCTCAACTAGCGCCCCAACGTGTTGTTTGGTGATCTTAGGGTCGTGCATCGCCAGCTTAGTAATCTCGCCTAGTAATCTCCACTGATCGTCACCACAACGATTAATCAGCTCTTGGGCCGCGGCCCTATCGATGTTAGCACTCAGCGTACTGGCCTGATCCTCGACCCAGCGCATCAAAGCTGGTGGCGCTAGTGGCTTAAACTCGGCAGCCTGCGGTAGCTTACTCAGCATCTTAAAGTACTTACTACGCTTATCCACCTCGGGGTCATAAAACACAACAATAGTACTATCTGGAAGATCGTCAAGACGACCCAGAATATCCTCAGCCACAGTTTTATTCTTGCCAAGATTCTCGATAATAATTAGGCGGCTACTGGCTAAAAACGGCACCGCCTGTAGCTGCTGGATAAGGTCCTGGAGTTTAGCCCGCTCGCCATCAAGCTGGTCCAAACCAAAATCATTACCCGCCTTAGCCAGATACTGTTCCTTAAGCTGACCGAGTTTAGCCCGCGCTGCAAAACTGTTTGCTCCATAGAAAAATAAGATCATACGTTTATCTTACAGGAAAATGTGTTACAGTATGAGCATAAGAGGGATAAGAAATGACAGACACACTAACTCGGGGTCCAGAACAAGAACTTCCAGAAGCAACTCCAGAAGAAGTAAAAGCTGCAGCGCGCGAAGCTCGCATAGACAGAGTTCTCGATGAGGCAGACCTAGCGCCTTATCCAGATGCTCTCGCAGAAGAGACTCCAAAAGATGTAGCCGGAATCGATAGGATGAATGACTCAGCCGACGGAGCAAACCCCGAAACCGTAAAGCCTAAGTCAGCTCTAGAAGTCCCTGAAGCTAATATACTAAATCTAAAACGCGCGCAGAATGAGGCCGAGCGAGCCAAAGAATCACGAGCACGTCAAGCAGTCTTACGTGCGCAAGAAGAAGCTGGCACACTCGCATACACTAAAGGCCAGGCTTCTGAGTCAACAACCATTGATCATCCAGCGCCAGAAGTAAACTCTGCCGGCGAGCCTATTGTTGAGATAAAGCCAGCTAAACAAAAGAGCCGATTGGGTAAATGGCTAGAAAAGAAGTTGGGCGGCGGCGAAAACTAAGCCCTAGGCTTCTTCTGGCAATTAAGACAGACGTGCGTACCGCGCCCCGCGACGCGCGTCTTTTCTATTATGCGGCCACAGCGTGGACAGGGAGTTCCTTCGAGCCGAAAGACCTTGGCAAAGTCCATATAACTCCCCTTTTTGCCCTCTGCATTGACATAGTTTTTATCACTTGAGCCGCCCTTATCGATGGCCAGTTGCAACACGTATTGCAACTCATTGTATAATTTTGTTAGTCGGACTTTAGTGAGGTCTCCTACTTTGGCTAGCGGATGAATTTTGGCCGCCCATAATGACTCATCGGCATAGATATTACCGACGCCAGCAATCACGCTTTGGTCGAGCAGTACAGCCTTTATGCCGCTATTCGACCGTCGATCGAGTCGCTTTATAAAATCTGCGGGCGTAAACTCAGGATCTAGTGGCTCCGGCCCGACTTTTAAAAAGAAGCTCATCTGCATAACTTCGTCAGTTGGAAGCAACTTCATCCAGCCAAACTTGCGTTGATCGTTAAAGTACAGCTTGGCGCCGTCGAGCGTTAACGTAACTCGAGTCGATTTATCAGGCAGCTCCCCTATCAAACTATCGTTTGGGTGCCCGGCACCAAACTTTTCTTTGCCCGAGCGATACACCAACTGGCCGGTCATTTTAAGATGAATCACTAGCGTATAATCGGTGCTCAAATCGATTAAGAGGACTTTTGCGCGGCGTCGAACGCCCAAAATCTTGGCCCCAACCACAAAGGCCTTAGCGGCAATCGGATCATTAGGAAAGCTCTTGGGCCAGTCAAAATCGACATCAGAAATAACATGGCCGAGCAACAAGCGCGCCAGACCAATCTTAACGGTTTCTACTTCTGGCAATTCAGGCATAAATCTATTATACAGGAGGGCGTTAGCCACTCGCTCGGGCTGATACCCAAGCGAGCAGCCGCCCTAGATCAGCACATGATCAAGCCTCTTGGTGTGCCATCTGCAGAGGTTCCCGCCGAAGCTGTTCACGCACGAGCCTGGCGAGTTCGCCGGCAATCGCCCATGGCAGCTCGGTGGTGTGGCTGTAGGTCACTTTTACCCCACCCATGAAGAAGTGCCGACCCGACGGGAGCTCCTGGCCTTCGCGCTCGTTGGATTCAGGACCGAGGACATGAGAGCCATTGCCCGGGTTAGGCATCGGATGAGGCGGATGACCGCTCACAAACTCTTCATAGCAGACCTGCTGCAACACTTGGTCATCGAACCTTTGGAGTCTAACCCGGTTACAAATGCGCCTAACCAGCTCTGCTACTGCGGTATCTTCCATCGTGGTACACCCCTTGTGCGGCGATCTAGGACTACCTTAGTTATACCATAAGCAGGATAGACAGGGCTAAAGTTCGCCCCAGTTTTTACCAATCTCAACGTCGACGGCCAACGGTAAACCCAAGTTGTAAGCTTCTTCCATGGTCTTTTTCATCAGTACAGCTACTTCATCGGCTTTGTCTTTAGTAGTCTCAACTATCAATTCATCGTGAATTTGCAATAGGAGCTTAGTATCATCATCAAGTTTTGGGGCTAGTGCGATCATGGCCAGTTTATAAATGTCGGCAGCCGTTCCCTGGATAGGCACATTAACGGCCATTCGCTCAGCGGCGGCAGCAATAATGTGATTATTACTATTAATCTCTGGGCAGGGGCGTTTGCGGCCAAGAAGCGTCGCCGTATATTCATTCTTGCGAGCAAATACTTTAGTATCTTCAATGTATTGCTTAAGATTGGGGCGGACCTCAAAGTAGCGGGCGATAAAACCGGAGGCCTCTTCGCGAGTCATTCCCGTAGCAATTGATAAACCGTGGGCGCTCATGCCATATAAAACTCCAAAGTTAATCGTCTTGGCGGCTCCACGCTGATCTTTAGTGACTTCGTCCAGCGGCACATTATACAGCTCGGCGGCTGTTTGCTGGTGCAAGTCGATCCCCTCTTTAAAGGTCTTGATCATGCCCTCGTCGTTAGCTAAAGCAGCAGCAACTCGAAGTTCAATCTGGCTATAGTCAGCACTAACCAACACACGACCTTTTGGCGCCACAAAGGCTTTGCGGATCTCCCGGCCAATCGGTGTGCGAACTGGAATATTTTGGAGGTTTGGGTTCATACTGCTCAGGCGACCGGTTTGAGCAATGGTCTGATTAAAACTAGTGTGTACCCGGCCGTCAGCCGCGCTAACCTGCGTTGGCAGTGCATCCACATAGGTACTCTTGAGCTTTGTCAGCTCGCGATATTGGCTAATCTCGTCAATAATTGGATGTTGCCCACGGAGTCGCTCCAGCTCTGGCGCAGCAGTCGAATATCCCGTCTTACCTTTCTTAACCCCTAGAGTAGGTAGCCCCAATCGGCTAAACAGAATTTCTTGCAGTTGATTAGGCGAGGAGATGTTAAACGTGCTGCCTGCCAACTTCCAGATCTTTTCTTGAAGCGCCAGTATGTCTTTACTAATAACTTTATTAAACTTCTCTAAAAACGGAACGTCGAGTTTAATACCATTCAGCTCCATATCACCCAGCACAGGGATCAGCGGCCACTCGGTCTTTTGGGCAATTTCTTCAAAGCCCTCTTTTTTAAGTTGAGGGGCCAACTTCTCATATAACCGCCAGCTGATATCGGCATCTTCGGCCGCATACTGGGTAGCAGCATCAATCTCGGCCGCATCAAAACTCTTTTGTTCTTTGCCCTTGGTGCCAATCAACTCCTCAATCGGAATCATCTCAATGCCTAGCTCACTGTACGCCAGATCACCTAAGCCCTGGGTGCGAGCCGCGGGGTTGACCAGAAAGCTAGCCACCATCGTATCAAACACAATTGGCCCCAGCGTAATGCCGGCCTGCTTAAGCACTTGATAATCGTATTTAATATTATGCCCCACTTTGCCAACCGTAGAGCTCTCTAAGAGCGGTCTGACGACATCAAGCACATCTTTACGCGGTAGTTGCTTGCCGGCTTGATGACCAACCGGGATATAATAGGCCTCGCCCTCTTTGGCACTAAAACTTATGCCGACCAACTTGGCCGTCATTACATCCACACTAGTCGTCTCGGTATCAACGGCTATAACATCCTTTGTGCTGAGCTTCTTAACGAGTACATCTAACTCCGTCTGTGTAGTCACTGAGCTGTACTTAGTATTCTTTAAGTGGGCTCGCTCGCGTACACCGCCCTGCTCACTACTATCGCTAAATAAGCTTGGATCGGTATTCTTGCTTGGTTCTGGCCCAGACATCTCGGCCGGTAATTTATTAAGTAAGCTCTTAAAGTTGAGGCGCATAAACAGCTCATGCAAGGCCTGGCGATCGACTTGGTTCAGCGTAGCATGCTGCAGATCAAGCGTTAGCGGTGCGTCACGTACGATGGTCGACAGCTTGTAGCTCAAATAAGCCTTATCTTTATTATCTTCGAGTCGCTCTTTGAGCTTCCCCTTAAGATCGTTGAGGTTTGCATACACCCCATCCAGACTGCCGTACTTCTGAATCAAATCAACGGCGGTCTTGGGCCCAACGCCCGGCACGCCTGGAATATTATCGCTACTATCCCCTTGCAGCGCCTTGAGGTCTATAAATTCTTTAGGCGTTAGCCCGTAGGTCTCCAACATTTCTTCTAAGCCATAAATCTGCGTCTCGCTAAAGCCCTTACGCAGCATATAAATCTTGGTGTCTTCGTCAATCAGCTGCAGCTGATCTTTATCACCGGTTACCACAATCGTTTCATAATCCTTGCTCTGCTCTACGAAGGTACCAATAATGTCATCGGCCTCGTAATTATCCAGCTCAACAAACGGCAGGTTTAGCGCACCGACCAGCTCCTTAACAAACGGAATCTGAACGCGGAGCTCATCATCCATCTTTTTACGTGTTGCCTTATATGCCGGATACAAATCCTTGCGGAAGGTCTGGCTGGATTTATCCCAGCAAACTACCACGTACTTAGGCTTTAGGTCATTCATCATCTTGATCATAATATTGGTAAAACCATAGACCGCATTGGTCGGATCGCCATCTTTGTTGGTCAGATGTGGCACTGCGTGATAGGCGCGATGAAACAACGCGTTTCCGTCTACCAGTACTAGTCGCTCTTTCTTCATACCCTAAGAATACAGGGTTGACACCAATTTGTCGCGGGCGTACGCTGAAAGTGATTCGGAAGCATAAGCATTATCCACCTGAAAGCACCTGACCCGAAAGGCAATTCCGTGATTGACCATATCAGCTACTGGAAGCGAGGTACATCGTTGTGGGTTGGTGGGGCAACCCACAACACCAGCGATAACTCCAGGCACCACATCCACCCCAGGGAACACCGCAGCTTCGGCTGTGCTGGCTGCACCGATGGAGAGGCCTGCACCAGCTGCCAGAAGATCTTCCCCAGCCAACTGCTGGTGCCCTTCGAGGAGGCCTTCGGCGGCAAGTTGCACATCGTTCATGTGGTTTTCGCCACCGATCAGCATCCCCTCGATGAACCGCTCATCAAGGCCCTGGTGGATCTATCTGACCCGCGCATGCTGGCCAAGCTGTCGGCCCGCATGCGCGACGCCGTGTCTGAGCCCGGCAAGTTGTTCCTGCACCCCGAGCTCTCGCTCCTCTTCGGCCGCGTCGCGAACGACAAGGAGCTGAGGGTGTTGGCTGCGTTGAGGGCGCACCCGCAGGGGGTCGCCGAGCTCAGTGAGTCGGTCGGGCTGGCGTACGAAGAGGTCGAGCAGGCCCTGGCCG
>Ga0105044_10014799_pt1 | contig 10539 bp, 4 predicted proteins | sample MAT01_FD_78092 | JGI IMG/M metagenome (GOLD analysis project Ga0105044, IMG submission 78092) | Freshwater microbial communities from Lake Fryxell liftoff mats and glacier meltwater in Antarctica - MAT-01 | ecosystem: Environmental > Aquatic > Freshwater > Ice > Liftoff microbial mat | place... | reverse complement strand
TTCTGCGATCGACCACTTGCAACCCACCTGCATCACTGTCTGCTGCGGTTAGCAGTAAGGTGTTGGGGTGACGATTGATGAAATCTAGGGCAACGCCGATCGCCCGATCTGCCCGCAGAGTGCCTTCGATCGTGCCAGCGGCATTGTTGTTATTGCCAAAGTTGTCGCTGCCTTCTTCTTCGACAATCGCGATCGAACCATTATTGAAATTGGGGTGCTTTTCCATCAGCTTTTGTGTGATTTCAAGCATTTCGCCGATTTCAGGAGCCGTGGGTGAGTAGAGCGGCAGATTGTTTTGAGCCAGCACTTCTTCGGGGCGATCGTTAAAAGTGTGGATCGGCGCAAACACACCCAATACTTTTGTGGGAGCAGTGGGATATTTGGAAGTATCCAGCAAATCCCGAAGTTGCTGCTCGGTGTAAACAACGGTGTAGCCCAAGCTCTTCGCCAAATCGATCAGGTTTTCGGTAGGGCGACTCAACGAGCTAGTGCTAAGCGCATCGTATTGAGCTGCTGTGCCGTGAAAGCCTGCTTGCCCAATTGGGATCATATTGAGTTCGCCGCCGCCTAAGAGGAAGTCTACTCCAGATAAAAGCACCTCTTTGGTGATGGCAGTTAGTTGCTGGCGAGGAGTAACCCGCTGACCTGTAGATGAAACTGTTTCGCCTACTTGGGCAACAAAGGCTGCTGTGCCAGGTTCAAAGGCTGCGCCTGATTGAACCAGAGCGGTGACTTTTTTGGCAGCGATCGCTTCTTCCACAATGGTTTTACCTGTTGTCCCTGCGAGAGAGGTTACAGGCGAATTGTCTTGGTTTAGACCAAAGGATTCGGCATAGACTTTGGTTCCGGTGGCGTGGGTGACGGCACCCGCGTTGGAAGTGCCGCCCAACTGGTCTGCCATGTGACCCAGATAAACCGCAGACTTGTCTAGCTTGTCCCAATTCAAGCGTCCATCGGGACCATATTCTACAAATCGAGCCGCCGCGTAATGAGAGGGGCTAGTTCCATCCGGGTGGATGAAAATAACGTGATTACCGTTTGGCATGAGAACTTCACCTTGTTTAATGGAGTTTAGTCAAGAATCATCCCGATCTTTAAAGAATGATTCTCATAATCGGTTGCACCTTTCAAGGTTGCATATTCAGGTTAAGAAATCAAAAAAATCTATTAAAGAAAAGGTAAAAGAATGGATTTTTCAATCCCTTAATTTAATTGAAAAAATGACTTGAGGAAGCAACAACATTTTTAATAAAAAACTTCTAAAAATATCGATAAAAGAACCTCTCTTGAGAGAGATTTTAAATATCAAAAACTACTTTGTAGAAAAAGTTTTAGCCGATTTGGCAAGCTTTTTGAAGGCTGCATTTTTTGGTTCGGAAGGCAAAATTTTTCGCTAGTAATAAAAAGATTCCTCAATTGAAACAAACAAATATTACCTAATTAATTGAATGTCAAAAATTTGCGCTTCTCTTAGGTAGAAAAGCACAAATTATTAAACAGCTTTAATCATCATTAGTCTGAATATTTGTTGAGGAATTGTGGCTCAACAAATATTCAGAGAAGGCTGGTCTAAACGGTTGTAAAGTCCGTAGCCACTAGACTGTTTGCCTGAACGCCGTTGAGGACAGCCAGAATGTTTGTGCTGCCTGTTTGGCTGATTAAGGTATCCGTTGCACTTGCGCCGATGCCCTGGGCAAAGGTAAGCCTGCCAAAGGTTAAGCCGCCGGAGAGAGCAATGCGATCGCCCTCGGTCGCTTTAAAGTCGGTGATGGTGTCTGTGCCAGTTCCGGCTTCGACAACAAAGGTATCTGCTCCAGTGCCACCTGTGAGGATGTCTTTGCCAAATGCGCCGCGCAGGAAGTCATTGCCAGCGCCGCCCACAATCTTGTCGTTACCAGCCGTGCCGATTAGGGCATCGTCGCTAGCCGTGCCGTTCAGCTTAAAGGTGGGGTTCACTTCAAACTGGCTGACGACGGTGGGAATGAGGCTGGTGATAGCGGCGGGATTTGCCAACAGTTGACTTTCGCTGTAAGGCGGAATGCCATAGGTAGTAACCGTTAGCTTTTGAGTTGCCTGATCGATGTTGACTTCTGTCCAGCCGTAGGTATGGGTGGAGAGGTAATCACCTTGAAGCAAGGTGGCATCAATTGGCGAACCTTGTAAGCCAATGGGGTCATAGCCAAAGGCATTGGTTTGGGCGACGAGCAACTGCTTGATAAAGTCGTCCTTATCGTTGGGCAAGCTGTCACTGTCAGGCGCGATCGGGAGAGCTTGATAGAAGCCAAACTGGTCTGGGGTAATCAGGTTGGCACCCAACGACAGCCTAGCCACCGTTGGACCAAACAGCCCATCAAAGAATGCCGCAGGACCGGTCACCACTTCAAATGCACTTGTTTGAATTTGAGCTTGACCCGGTGCCACTTGGTAAGTCAGGTTGTTGACCAGCGTGCCGTGAAAATCTCCAGAGAAGAAGACCACGTTATCGATGTGGTTGTCATCCACAAACTTGAGGATCTCGGTGCGCTCGGCGGCGTAGCCTTCAAAGCGGTCTTCAGCATTGATCACGCCAAAGTTTTGAATTGGCTCTGGCACCGCAATAAACTTCCAGGTCACGCCATTAATTTGCGCTTGCAGGAGATCTTGCTTCAGATCGGCAACTTGCTGACGACCCAGCAACGTACGGCTGGGGTCAAACGCATTCACCAGGAACGGTATCGGGTTTGCCAGACTTGCCGGAGCCAGTTGAGCATCTCGGAAAGAGCGCGTATCTAAAACGAACATTGCCGCATCGCTGCCATAGGCGTTCGCACGATACAGTTTGCGTTCGCCTGCTGTCCGTGGATCGCCCGTTTCACCATAAAACTCATTGCGAATTGGGTGATATTCCTGGAAGGCTTGCAGAGCATCTTCAAAGGCGCGAGTGTCGTTGACAAAGGCAACCGCATCGGTGAACAAATCTGGCTCAGTGGGATGCACATCGCTGGCATCGGGTGAGTTGCCAGGAGCCGCGCCGCCTGCAACGTTGTCTACTACTTCGTGATCATCAATCGTTGCCAAAATTGAGGTTGAGGCATACAGGTCGCGGACAGTGTTGAGACCGAAGCGGCTGGATACATTTTCCTCCTGCTTGATGCGGAACTGATCCAGGGTGCGGGCTTGCACCACACCGGGCAATGCGGGCGTTTCGGTGTCGGCGTAGATGGTGTCGCCGAGTTTGAGGAAGAACTCTAAACCGCGCGCATCCGCATTTGACAGGGAAGGAAAAGGCGGAGCCTGCTGCCAGTCGCCCGTTACGCCAAAGGTCAAGCCTGTGTAGGTGCCTAAGGGTGCTGAAGTTTTGAGTTGTCCACTGGCGATCGCGCCAGCCGCATCGATCGCCCGGTAGTAGTAGGTGGTATTGGCATCCAGCCCGGTTACATCCACTTTTACAGGCTGCTTTGCATCAGTCACCGTGGAGGTTTGGGTTCCGGTAATGTGGCTGAAATCTGCCGTGGTGGAATACTCGAAGGTGACTTCTCCGGTGAAGTTGCTGCGAGTCCACAAGACGGTGGAGGTTTGGGTCGTGTCCCCGCTGCCAACGCCGTTTAGCAACGATTGCGCTTGAGGATTGCGCGGATCAAAGCTGCTGGTGTCAATTTTGAGCGGAGTGGAGAAAGCATTGGCGATGTTTTCCCAAGGCACAAACTTGAAGTTGTTGCTGATGTTTTCCAGTTCGCCATCGTCTTCCACTAATACCGCCGGATCGTTGAAGCCATCTTGGGTGACGAACAAGCCAAAGGGATAGTTAGGACCGAGTGGCACGTTGATCACGGCAGCACCGTCAGACTCTTGCACACTGTCGATCGCGCCATTGGCACCGACCGCAAACCGTCCCAAAAAGTCGTTGTTGCCTTCGCGGGAGTAAACGCCAAAGGTGTTGTCGCCCTGACTGGAGACGAGCAAATAGCCGGTGCCGTTCGCGCCGTAGTAGATGGTCAAGCCTTCTACATCGTCGGTCAGGTTCTTACCGCCCAGTTTCTTAACCACATCAATCAGAGCGCCATTGTTGCCGCCATTGGGTTCTGCCAGGTATTTCCAGATACCGATGTTTTCTTGACCGATGTAGAGGAAGCCAGTTTCTTGATCAACCACCATGCCTTCAAGTTGGGGGTTAGTGTCAGCCGGGGCATCCACTGGAATCGGTACGGTGAAACTGCGGACGCGATCGGCGGTGATTTTGCCGTTGCCTGCGTCAATCAGCTTGTATTGCGACACATCTCCAGTTTGGCGACGAGTGACAAAGGCATAAGCGTCACCAGTTACGGGACTGGTGTAGCCAGCGATGCCGTAAGCGCTGCGGGTAGATGCAGAGTAGGGAGGCTTAAACTGGGGCGATTGGAACAGGGTGCCGATGCTGCTGTCGGTAATGTCGGTGACGTATTCACCGTTTGCGCCGTTGGCATCGATTTTGAAGATCACCAGTTTGTCGTTGTTGCGATCGCTGGCGATCGCCAAATCCACCGTTTGACCACCCAACTCAAAGCCGTAGAGCAAATCCACATTGTTGTAGCGGATATTGCCAGGGTTGACCGATTGCAGCAGCTTGCCGGAAAGGTCATAGACCTGCAAACCGCCATTCTTCACGGCAGTCAGCACCAAGCTGTTGGCAGAATCGGTCGGGTTGACGTAAATTGCTGGATCATCGGAATCGACGCGCTGGCTGAAGGGCAGATTGGGATCGTTGAGGTTGGCAGGGGTTTCCACGCGGGGCGTAACCGTGGGAATCAAGTCCGCGCTGAGCGCCAAAATTTGGGTGAACTGGGTGGCGCTAAAGTTGTTGTCGCTGACCAACACAATCGAGCGGCTGCCATCGGGCAAGGTTGGACCAAATTCAATGCCTTCAATGTTGTCCAGACCTGTAGGAATGTCCAAGTCATCCAGGTTCAAGACCAGGCGTTTGCGGACTGGCTGGATTGCCGCCCGGTCTGCGGCGCTGAGGCTGTTAAGCGATTCAATCGAACTAATATCGCTGGCACCCTGAGTGCTAATTTCGTAGATTTTGATCGTGTTGCCTGTGCCGGGAGCGCCTGTGGTAAAGGAACGCTCGACGGCTAACAGTGTGCCGCGATTGTCGATCGCCAGTAAATCGACTAAACCATTGGTGCTAAAGCTGCCAGCCACGGGAGGCGCGATCGCGACCTTTTCTATTTCGTACAGGTATTCCTTCTCTGGCTGACCTGCAAACAGGTTGTATTGGATGATCCGAGCAGGGCTGGTGCTGGTCGGGCTAGCAGCGGCACCATCCTGAAGCAGCGCATTTTCCGTAGCAGTGAAAATGAACTTTTGGTCGGGTGTAATCGTCAGGCTTTCAAACGCTAGATTGTTGCGAATGCCGGAAAGTTGGGTGTCGCCTGCATCCACTACGCCGCTGCCATTCGTGTCTTGAAACTTGGGCAGAAATTTTTCGGGAATCAGGAGTGACCCAACTTCTTGACCCGTTGCTAGGTTAAATTCTTTGATGAATGGATCGGTGACGCGGCTAGCTCCCAAATCGGGACGCACTTCGCCTTCTGAAGAAATGAACAGTCTGCCGTTGTTGGTCAGCAGAATGTCTTCGGGGTCAAGGCTGAACTTGGCAAAGAAGTTGCCGTTGGCATCCTTCAGCGGAGTGACGTTGGTGAAAGTTACGCCATTGGTGCTGAGCTTGGTCGGGTCGCCCGTGAAGGTATAGAAGCGAGCGGGTCCGTTTTCGGAGCGATCGTCGGAGATAGCGTAGTACTGGTTTTTGGCAGCATCATATTGCAAGCCAGACAAGCCGCCGACTGCAACGGGTGTGCCGTTAATCGCTCCAGCCGCGCCCGTGGGAATGAAGCCCGTTTTGATGATGGTTTGACCGAGGAACTCTGGCTCGTTGGCGATGGTTTTGCCGGCTTCCGTGGCTCCAATTTTCACATCTACCCACACCAGGCTGTGATCCGATGCGGGAGTAGTGGCGGCACTTTGGCGATCGCCCACCAAACGAAACAGCGGATCGGTGGTCACGGGCCAAAACACTTTTGAATCGGCAATTTGCAAATCGCTGGAGGGCAACACATAATCGGTTCTCAGGTTGCCGGGGTTGAAGCCCGTATCGCCAAAATCCGCTGTGTCAAAGTTAGGATTGCTCTGATGCAGCCAGTTTTTGCCCTGATCCAAATTGGATTGTTCCTGTCCGCCCAAGCTAGAAGGCGTGCTATTGGTATTCAGGTTGGGATTCTGTAGCAGTTGCAGGATAGCGTTGTCGTAGCTATCGCCATCGTTGGGGTCAGCATTTTGGTCGCCCATGATCACAAAGCGAGATCCGGCTGCGATCGCGCCCGTTCTGCCCTGATCATCATAGATATAGCCCCCTTTGCCAGCAGAAACATAGTCTGACCAGAAGCGGATTTCGTCATGATTGCGCTTGCCGTTGCGGTCTTCTGGTCCATCAAACACAGGTGGGGTTGGGTGGCTGACCAACGCATGAATCACTTCTCCATCCACCAAAATCGGCACATCCCAATGGCTTTTGGATGAGAGGCGGAGAATTGCTTGCTCTTCTACGGAATAGAACCCGTTTAGATTCTCGTTGACAGGCGTAGCGGGATTATTGACCGTGGGGTCGTTGGTCAACAGGTTGCCGGGCATATCCTTCCACAAAAAGTTTTGGAAGGTGCGGACGTTAGCCGTGTCGATTGGATATTTGGACAGCACCAACATCCCAAACTGACCGGGAAACTGACCAAAGCCCAGAGAATCATCGCCGTATCCAGGCGTTTCGGGGATGGTGACGATCGCGCCATTATTGTTCAGGTCAAACCCACTGGCAATCCCTGTATTCGAGGGTGCAATGTAGGCGTAGGCATATTCCACAGGAGCCGCACCGTTTTGGCTGACCGACAGATAGTTTTGCTGCAATAACCGCACAGGAGCCAGCGGATCGGCTGCCACATAGTCAAACTCGTTGATCAACAGCACATCGGGATTAGTGCGCTGAATCGTTTCGGCAACCGCTTTCGCTTGTGCATTGGCGGGTGTGGAAAGATCCTGAGCTAATTGCCCCGCGCTATTGCGGTTTAGAGAAGCGTTGAACTGGGAAAAGCGAATGGTAGACGGCATAAAACTCTCACAGATAATGGAATTGAACGGTCGTTGAAGGTGTGAAATTCACACGGGGGCGAGAGGTGAGAGAAAAAGAATAGTCAGGCGATTCCGGTAGGAAGCGTTTCACGAATCGCCCATACAAAACCGAGCGAGGGAAGACAGCGTGTCGTCCCCCCGCCCAACCAAGCCGCTAAACCGAGATGAAATCGGTTGCCGAGAGGCTGCCCACAGAGACTCCCTGCAAAATCCCCAGGGTGTAGTTGACTCCGTTGCTAGTGCCCGAACCAGCGGTGTAGGTCGCATTGGCGTTCGTTCCGCTCTCTGCAAGTATCCATTCAGGAGAAAGGCTAGTGACTAAGGTGTCAAAATTCTCAGAGTATGAACCAGTAAAGTTTGCAGCCATTGGGTTGTTGGAGGATAAAGGTTGTATGGAAAGAAGAATGGAAGGCAGAAGGATGGAATCTGCGATCGCTCATGTGACAATAAACTGATGTACTTAGGCATTTAGATCAACACCACCCACAAAAAAGTTTGCCTCGCCCAGTCTTAGTAAAAGGCGGGGAACGGATTAGAATTTTTTGCTCAGGTAAAAAACATCTCTTAAACTTTGTCTGAAGACACCGACTGGTCTAGCCAGAGAGTCTTTGCCGTGATAGCAATCAGATAAGTTTTGACGACCTAGAAATCATCAAATAGCATCCACAAATGCAAACGAACTAAAAGAAGTCACTAACTGACCTCAGAAAATTCACGGAATTAATAAGTGATTATTTAGCTGCCGCTTACCATAAATCCCACAGGAACTTTAAGAACTCTTCAACACAGCGTTAAAAAGCCAGTAATTACACTGAATTTTTATAATTACAAAAAGAGAAAAAAGAGCCGTAAGAGGATGAGAGGAAAGACTTGTTGTAAGATCTTCGGATTACAGGCTTTCATCAGATGGTTTGATACTGCTCACAAAATAAATCTAGTCAATAGATGGATGAGCCTCTGCAAGTCGCTCTATCAAACTAGTAGGCTGATCGCTTAAGTTGATTACTAGCATCATAAACAGGAGTGATTGAACCCATGGATATCAAACTGGTCTTAGTGGTTTTAACTGTATTTTTTACCATTGCATGTTTATTTTTTGGCACAAAAAACGGCTTTTATGATTCGGATGACTATCATGGCAATGGCTCAGCCCACTAGATATTTAATTGCTTTTTACGACGGTGAATCAAGCAATTAGGTAGAAGCGCGACTCCCGGAGGGAATCCTGTAGAAAGTTTCGCTAACGTTTCGCGAATCGCCACCATGGAGAGACAAAACAAACGTGATTAAGTTGGAATGTCTAACTTATGGGGTAGGGCATACCGGTGAAGGAGTATGCCTGCTGCTGCGGATTGGCACCTACCGCATTTTGTTAGATTGCGGCTTGTCGGATCTGTCACCTTTACTTGAGCAAACAGGCAAGCCTCCGGCTGACTTGGTGCTGTGTAGCCACGCCCACGCCGACCATGCACGGGGATTGTTAGAACTACATCGAGCGTTTCCCCAACTGCCCATTTATGCGAGCGAGGTGACCACTCAGCTATTGCCGCTAAACTGGCTCGACCAATCTGAAAATGAACTGCCGCAGTTTTGTCATGCTTTGCCATGGCGCACCCCGATCGAATTTTTAGATGGACTCACCGCTGAAATTTATCCATCGGGGCATTTACCAGGAGCGGCTGCGATTCTGCTCTCCTACACCGCTCCACCTGAAAATACTCCGCCTGAAAAAAGCGCCCCATCTCGTTCTTACACGGTGCTTTATACGGGAGATTTTTTCTTGTCAAACACTCGTTTGGTGGAAGGACTCCCATTAGAAGAATTGCGGGGGCTTCAGCCTAACGTGTTGATTGTGGAAGGCAGCTATGGGACGGCGCGTCATCCTCATCGTCGTCATCAAGAAAATCATCTTGCTGAGCGAATCGACCAGGCGATCGCCCACCAAAAATCGATTCTGTTGCCCACATCCTTAGGGTTGGGGCAAGAGTTGCTGCTGCTGCTGCGGAGTCATCATTATTTCACGGGACGAGATATTGATATTTGGGTCGATGGAGCCGTTACCAATGGCTGTGATGCCTACCTAGAAATCTTGCCACATCTGCCCACCTCAGTCCAAAACTTTGCCCGTCATCAACCCCTGTTTTGGGATGAGCGGGTGCGTCCACGGGTGCGCCGTCTCACTCCAGATTGCGCCGAGTTGAGGCATCCCTGCATTGTAGTGACTGATGAAACAGCAGATTTGCATCAGTATTATCATGCCAACCCAGAAGCATGGTTGATGTTGTTGCCCTGGGAAGCAGATTGTCAAGTAATCGATAGCGAAGTAGAGTCGCCTGCTGCTTTGGCAACCGAAACCTACTTGCTGGCACAACATTGTGATGGCACTGGAACCACCCAATTGATTCACAACCTTCGTCCTCAGCATGTGATGTTTATGCATGGTCCAGCGGCTTACTTATCAGACTTAACCGGCTTAGATGAATTGCATAATCGGTATCATCTCCATTCGCCTGCTAGCGGCACCAGGGTAGAACTGCCAATTGGTGAAACCTTTTTGCAGCCTGCCCCTCCCGATACAGGCTATGAAGGAGAACTGACTGAACTGGATGCCGTGGTGATGATTACTTTACCGAAGGCGATCGCGGCTGATCCACGGTGGCGAGGCTTAGCAGACACCGGCTTAATCGAAGCCCGCTGGCACGGCGATGAACTGGTGCTGCGAGGCTTGCCCCAACGAGAACTATTGCGCCCCCCAGAGAGCGATCGCCTGTTAGATTGGATGGATGCCAACTCTCCCTTGCGAAACTGCTGTGACAACTGTCGCCACTATCGCAGTCAGCGCTGCTGGAACGATGCTTCGCCTCTGTTTGAGTTCAAAGTCACGCCGGAAGGATTTTGTCCTGTATTTGAGTCGGTGCAAATTGGAGAGCAGGATGCTGAACCGTAAATTACTCAACTCATGGGTAACAGACTTGTGAACAACTCCGCTAACTGAGCTGAAATTCGATACGATGAATTAATACGGAACGAGTCCGACCTTTTTATTAACGCTGTGAGTGCCATCCATGACTGCTGAGGTTTTGGTAGAAAAAAAGAAATTAGCGAAGCCGCCGCTGGAGATTTATCAGTTGGGCGATCGCGTGCTGCGTACCCCTGCAAAACGAATCGCCAAGGTGGATGCAGAGATTAAGCAACTAATTCGAGAAATGCTGCAAACCATGTATAGCGCCGATGGCATTGGGCTAGCTGCACCTCAAGTTGGGGTGCATAAGCAACTCGTCGTGGTGGATTGTGAGCCGGATGAAGCCGCAAAACCACCGCTGATTTTGATCAATCCGACGCTGACCAAAGCGAGTCAAGAGATTGTGGTGAACCAGGAAGGGTGCCTCAGCATTCCCAATG
>Ga0105044_10014798_pt1 | contig 10540 bp, 9 predicted proteins | sample MAT01_FD_78092 | JGI IMG/M metagenome (GOLD analysis project Ga0105044, IMG submission 78092) | Freshwater microbial communities from Lake Fryxell liftoff mats and glacier meltwater in Antarctica - MAT-01 | ecosystem: Environmental > Aquatic > Freshwater > Ice > Liftoff microbial mat | place... | reverse complement strand
GCTCGCCCAGGCCAGCCGCGATCCTTATGTCATCCTGATCGCCATCTACATTTTTGCCCCCTATTACGTTACCCGCGTCGTCGCTGATCCCGTGGCTGGTCAGACTTTGGTGGCATCGGCCAACAAATGGGGCGGCTGGGTTGTGTTGCTTACCGCGCCACTGATCGGCGCCACCATCGACCGGCTGGGACCGCGCAAGCCCTGGCTTGCCGCCGTGGTGACGATGCTGGTGCTGCTGATCGGGTCATTATGGTTCACCCCGCCGGGGGGTGGCGGCCTGCCCGGCGGTGTCGTCATCGCCATTCTCGCTGCCATCACCGCGCTGTTTGCCTATCATGAAATGCTGCACAACGCGCTGCTGCTGCCGGCCGCCGGCATGGGCGGCGCGGCGCGTGCCTCCGGCCGGGCGCTGGCCGGCGGCAATGCCATCTCGGTCGTGATGCTGGTCGGTGTGCTGTTTGCCTTTGCGCTGCCCGGCAAGGTTGGCTGGTCCTGGCTGCCATCGGCGCCGCTGTTCGGCCTCGACCCCGGCCTTGGCGAACCCGATCGCATCACCACGCTCATCGTGGCCGCTACCATGGCGCTGGGCGCGATACCGCTTTTCCTGTGGGTTCCCGACATGAAACGCTCGGCGCTGTCACTCGGCCGTGCGCTGCGCGCCGGGGCGACAGACCTGATGCGGCTGGTGCGCGAGGCGCGAGGCCATCGCGACCCGCTAATCTTCCTTGCCGCGCGCATGGTCTACACCGACGGCCTGACCGCCATCCTTGTCTTCGGCGGCCTTTATGCCGCCGGCTCGATGCGCTGGGCGACGCTGGAAATGCTTGGCTATGGTATCATCCTGTCGGTCGCTGCCGTCATCGGCGGGCTGTCCGCCGGCTGGCTCGACAACCGTGTCGGGCCAAAACTGGCCGTGAAACTGGAGCTGTTGCTGCTGATCGTCATGCAGACACTGGTGCTCGGCATGGGCCGCGACCGGCTGTTCTTCCGCCCCTGGCACGGCGCGCCGCTTTGGAACGGGCCAATGTTCACCACCTTGCCCGAAATTACCTTCCTCGCGCTCGGCTGCGGCCTCGCCATTGCGGTTACAGCCGCTTACGCCTCGTCACGCACCCTGCTGACCCGGGTGGCACCGCCCGACAAGCTGGGGGTGTTCTTCGGCCTGTATGTGCTGTCGGGCACCGCCACCATGTGGTTGGGACCCATGCTCGTCGAAGCCGCGACCCGCTGGGGCGGCACCCAGGCCTGGGGCATGGCGCCGGTGGTCGGGATGCTGGCGGCCGGGTTGATGCTGCTCATGCTGGTCAAGGGCGGCGGCAAGTTCAGCTATCCCGCCGGATAGGCCCTCACGGTCTGCGGCACCAGCACCAGCGCCGTACCCGGTGCCAGCCCGTCCGGCGGCGTCGCGATGGTGACTTCGATCAGGCCGCCGTCACCGGTTTCGGTCTCCAGCGCCGCCTGGGCCCCGGTGCGCAGGATGCGGCGCAGCACTACCGCGATGCCGGCCGACCCCGGCGCCGCCAACGCAAATTCATGCGGGCGTATGAAGGCGCTGGCCGGGCCATCGACCATTGCCGGCGCCCGGTTGGGCAGGCGCACCCCGGCAACATCGATCTGGCCAGCGACAGCCTGCGCCTTGACCCGGTTGGCGCCCCCCAGAAAATCGCAGACAAATGCCGTCGCCGGGCGTTCCCAGACCAGCTCGGGCGTGTCGATCTGTTCGATCCAGCCATGGACCATCACCACCACCCGGTCGGCAAGGTCGAGCGCTTCTTCCTGGTCATGGGTCACAAAGATCGAGGTCAGCCCGGTGCGATCGTGCACGCCGCGCAGCCAACGCCGCAGATCCTTCCTGACCTTGGCATCCAGCGCCCCGAAAGGTTCGTCGAGCAGCAGCAGCCGCGGTTCCACCGCCAGCGCCCGCGCCAGCGCCACGCGCTGCCGCTGGCCACCCGACAATTGCGCCGGATAGCGGCCGCCCAGCGCCGGCAGCTGCACCAGTTCCAGCAACTCGGCGACCCGCCGGTCGATCTCGGCGCGCGGCGGACGGGTGGCGCGCGGGCGTACCGTCAGGCCAAAACCGATATTGTCGGCCACCGTCATGTGGCGGAACAGGGCGTATTGCTGAAACACGAACCCCACCTGCCGGTCGCGCGCCGGCCGGTCCGACATGTCGATGCCGCCGATGCTGATGCTGCCCGAGTCTGGGAATTCCAGCCCGGCAAGGATACGCAGCAGCGTCGTCTTGCCCGATCCCGACGGACCGAGCAGCGCCAGAAACTCGCCCTCCCGCGCCGCCAGGCTGACGCCGTCCAAGGCCGTGAAGCCCCCGAATGTCTTGACGACCGCAGATGCGGTAACGCTCAATGCACTTTTCCCGCCAACTGCCCGGCGAATCGCCATTCGAGCAGGGATTTCAACACCAGCGTCACCAGCGCCAGCCCGGCAAGCAACGACGCCACCGCGAAGGCCGCGGCAAAATTATATTCATTGTACAGGATCTCGATATGCAGCGGCAGCGTGTTGGTGCGGCCACGGATATGCCCCGAAACCACCGACACAGCCCCAAATTCACCCATCGCCCGGGCATTGCACAGCAAAACGCCATATAGCAGCCCCCAACGGACATTGGGCAGGGTGACGTGCCAGAAGGTGCTCAAACCCGACGCCCCCAACGACAGCGCCGCTTCCTCCTCCTCACGCCCCTGTTCCTCCATTAGCGGGATCAACTCACGCGCTACGAAAGGAAAAGTGATGAAAATCGTCGCCAGCACGAGGCCCGGCACCGCAAAGATCACCTGGATGTCATGGTCTCGCAACGCCGCACCAAACCAGCCCTGCAAACCGAACAGCAGCACATAAATGAGCCCGGACACGACCGGCGACACCGAAAACGGCAGATCGATCAGCGTTACCAGCACGGATTTGAAACGAAAATCGAACTTGGCGATGGCCCAGCTTGCCGCCAGGCCGATGACGATGTTGAGCGGCACCGCTATCGCCGCCACCGTCAGCGTCAGCCTGAGCGCCGAAATCGCATCAGGTTCGCTGATCGCGGTGACATAGGCCGCCAGCCCCTTGCGCAGCCCTTCAACGAACACCGCCGCGAGCGGTAGCGCCAGGTTCAGGCCCAGAAACAGCAAAGCGCTGCCAACCAGCAACCAGCGCAGCCAGCGCGGTTCAGCCGTTGGGCTTGCGGAGGCGGGAGGCCTTGTCATGCCGAACGCAACCGCCGCTGCCAGACTTGCAGCAGGTTGATGGCAAACAGCAGCGCAAAACTGATCACCAGCATCGTCGCGGCAATCGCGGTGGCGCCGGCGGTGTTGAACTGTTCAAGCTGCACCACGATCAGCAACGGCGCGATTTCGGAGCGAAACGGCATGTTCCCGGCAATGAAGATCACCGAGCCATATTCGCCCACTGCCCGCGCAAAGGCGAGCGCGCACCCGGTAACCAGCGCCGGGGCAATGGCGGGCAGGATGACACGCACAAAGGTCTGGCGTCGCGATGCCCCCAGGGTTGCGGCGGCCTCCTCCACATCAGCTCCCAGATCGGCAAGCACCGGTTCCACGGTGCGCACCACGAACGGCAAGCCAACGAAGATCAGCGCCACAACAACCCCGCGCGGGGTAAAGGCGATATCGACCCCAAGCGGCGCCAGCCAGCGTCCGATCCAGCCATTTGGCGCATATAGCGCCGTCAGCGCTATCCCCGCCACCGCTGTCGGTAGCGCAAATGGCAAATCGACCAACGCCGAAACCACGCGCTTGCCGGTAAATTCATAGCGAACCAGCACCCAGGCTGTCAGCAGACCAAAGACGGCGTTGACTGCGGCTGCCACTGCCGCCGCGCCAAAGCTCAGCCGATAGGCGCTGAGCGCGCGTTTCGACAGCGCCGCCGCAACGAATTCATCAAAGGACATCCCGGCGGTGGTTACAAAAACAGCCGACAAGGGGATGAGCACGATCACCGAAAGCGCAAAAATGGTAATGCCCATGGTCAGCCCGAACCCCGGGATGATCGAGCGTCGACGCTGCAAAACTCCCTTCGGCATGCTTGAGATTTGCCGTGTTCGCGGTGCGGGCGCAACCATTGCGGCGGTCATGGCGTCATTCGTCCCCCGCATAAATCCGGTCAAACACCCCGCCATCGCTGAAAAACAGCTTGTGCGCTTTGGTCCAGCCGCCAAAATTACGGTCGATTTCGAATAGCGGCACACGCGGGAAGCGGGCCCGGTAGCGCGCCAATACGGCGGGATCACGCGGGCGATAGCCCTTGGCGGCGGCGATTTCCTGTGCGGGCGCTGAATATAGAAACTGCAGATAGGCTTCGGCAACAGCGCGTGTGCCGCGCTTGTCGACGACCTTGTCGACAAGCGCGACCGGCGGTTCGGCGCGGATCGACACCGAGGGCATGATGATTTCAAAGCGATCTGCCCCCAGTTCGCGGGTGGCGAGCAGCGCTTCATTCTCCCATGTCACCAGTACATCGCCAAGCCCGCGCTCGGCAAAATTCACCGTGGCCCCGCGTGCGCCCGAATCTAGCACCGGGACATTGGCAAAAACGCGCTTCACAAAGGCTTCGGCGGCAGCCGGCGACCCGTAAGTCTTCTGGCCATAACCCCAGGCTGCCAGGAAGTTCCAGCGCGCGCCACCGCTGGTCTTGGGGTTGGGGGTTATAACCTTTACCCCCTTGCGCGCCAGATCATCCCAATCGCGGATCGCCTTGGGATTGCCCTTGCGGACGAGGAAAACCACGGTCGAATAATAGGGCGTTGCATTGGCCGGCAACCGCGTCTGCCAATTGGCCGGCAATAGTTTGGCGCGCCGGGCGATATTATCGATATCATAAGCCAGCGCCAGCGTGACGACATCGGCTTCCAGCCCGTCGATGACCGATCGCGCCTGTTTGCCCGACCCGCCGTGCGACTGGTTGATGGTGACATCATCGCCTGTTCTCGCCTTCCAGGCCTGCGCAAAAGCCGGGTTGATCTCGCGGTACAGTTCGCGCGTTGGATCATAGCTGGCGTTGAGCAGTGAAAGCGTCGCTGCTCCGACGCCATTCGACATCAGCAAGCCCAGACCGGCCACAAGAAACGCTATTCGACGCACGGCACCCCTTGGACGATGCAGCAACCTTATCCCTATCTTTCGACTGGGCAATAAGCTTCTGCTTGGCGGGGCGAAAGCTGGGCTATTGCGCAGCGACTGGCAATGCTGTCACGCCGCCTCGCGCTCGATCGACAGGTCGGCCAAAGTCGTATTGTCGAGAATTGCTGCGGTATTGTCACGAACGACCAGCATCGTCTTGCGAATAACGCAGGTCGATTCTTCGAAACAATCCGCACAGCGCTGATAGGCACTGACCGATACGCAGGGCACCAGCGCCAGCGGTCCTTCGATCATGCGGATGATTTCACCAAAGCTGATCTGGCTGGCAGGCTTGGCGAGGCGATAGCCGCCCATCTTGCCGCGGAAGCTTTCGACCAGACCGCCATTCTTGAGATCAAGCAGGATGATTTCGAGAAATTTGCGCGGTAGTTTCTGATCGGCAGCAATCACCGATATAGGCACCGGCGCGATCCCCTGCGACCGGGCGATGTAGATGAGCGCACGAAGGGCATAACGGGAACGCTGGTTCAGCATATAGGCTCATCCCTATGCACCGGCGGCCCCACATCGGCAAGCGGAGCCGACGTCTTTAGCCAGAGATGTTCATTTTCCATACATTTAGGATATTTTTCCAAGATACGGTATAATTTTTCTGATTGGAGACTTATGTAACTAATACGCTTGCTGATAACCTTCTGAAAAACAACAAATACAAGTTTCTTTCGGCACTTGGCATGATCCCTGCAAAGCATGGGACATCGGAGGCCGGGTGGTCCGGACGCTCCGCCAGACAAAGGAGAAACACCATGCTCACCACCAGCACCAACACTTTCCGCAACGTTCTCGGCACCATCGGCACTGTCATCTGCGCCGGCGTCTGCCTCGTCGCTGCCACCGCCCCCGCCCAGGCCGCCGAAGCCCCCCGCGCAACCACGGTCAGCTATGTCGACCTCAACCTCGCCAATGACCAGGGCCGTGACACGCTCGACGCGCGCATCAAGGCTGCGGCTCGCAGCGTCTGTGCCAATGGCGGCGGCGATCTCCGCGCCCGTACCGGTCAAGCTCGCTGCATTCGCGAAGCAATCAGCCAAGCCCGGATGACCGCTTTCAGCCATGGTTTCCAGGGTCGTTGAGCCCCCATATCTGCCCGGCGGCCAGGGCGGGACCGGATATCCGGCCCCGCCCTTGCCGTGTTTGCGTCAGGCGCGGTTGGCGACCAGCGCAGCGACCACCGACGGGTCGGCCAGTGTCGAGATATCGCCCAGGTTGCCGGTTTCACCTTCGGCGATTTTGCGCAAAATCCGCCGCATGATCTTGCCGCTGCGAGTCTTGGGCAGGCCAGGGGCAAACTGGATGACATCGGGCGTGGCAATCGGCCCGATTTCGCGGCGCACCCATTGCACAAGTTCGCGCCGCAGCGCTTCGTTTTCGGCTTCGCCGCTGTTGAGCGTCACAAACGCATAGATGCCCTGCCCCTTGATATCGTGCGGAAAGCCGACAACCGCAGCTTCGGCGACCTTGGCATGGGCGACGAGTGCGCTTTCGACCTCGGCGGTGCCCATGCGATGCCCCGAGACGTTGATGACATCATCGACGCGCCCGGTGATCCACCAATAGCCATCCGCATCGCGTCGCGCCCCGTCGCCGGTGAAATAGCGGCCGGGATAGGTGGTGAAGTAAGTCTGGAAGAAGCGCGCATGATCGCCCCAGACGGTGCGCATCTGCCCCGGCCAGCTTTGCGCCAGGCACAGATTGCCGTCGGTCGCCCCCTGAAGTTCGGCCCCGTCAGCATCGACCAACAGGGGAACAACACCGAACAGCGGCAGGCTGGCCGATCCGGGCTTGAGCGCCGTCGCGCCGGGCAAGGGGCTGATCAGCGCGCCACCGGTTTCGGTCTGCCACCAGGTATCCACGATCGGGCAGCGGCCATCGCCGACAACGCGGTGATACCATTCCCAAGCCTCGGGGTTGATGGGCTCACCAACCGAGCCGAGCAGCCGGATCGAGGCGCGTGACGTCGCCTTTACCGGGGCATCACCGTCGCGCATCAAGGCGCGCAGCGCGGTCGGGGCGGTATAAAAGATGTTCACCCCCCAGCGATCGCAGACCTGCCAGAAGCGGCTGACATCGGGGTAATTCGGTACGCCTTCGAACATCAGCGTCGTCGCGCCATTGGCGAGCGGGCCGTAAACGACATAGCTGTGCCCGGTGACCCAGCCGACATCGGCGGTGCACCAGAAGATTTCACCGGGTCGATAGTCGAAGACATAGCGAAATGTCATCGCCACCCACACCAGATAGCCACCGGTGGTGTGCAGCACGCCCTTGGGCTTGCCGGTCGAACCCGAGGTGTAGAGGATGAACAGCGGGTCTTCGGCGCCCATCGCTTCGGGGGGGCAATCGGGCGACGCCGCATCGCGGGCGGCTTCGTACCACATGTCGCGCCCCGCCTGCATGGTGACGGCGCCGCCGGTGCGGCGCACGACGATGACGGTTTCAACCGACGGGCAACTGGCCAGCGCTGCATCGACATTGGCCTTGAGGGGGATCGGCTTGCCACCACGCAGCCCTTCATCGGCGGTAATCACCAGTTTCGAATCGCAATCCTGGATGCGATTGGCGAGGCTGTCGGGCGAAAAACCGCCAAAGACGATCGAATGGATGGCACCGATGCGGGTGCAGGCGAGCATCGCCATCGCCGCTTCGGGGATCATCGGCAGGTAGAGCGTGACGCGATCGCCCTTTTTCACGCCGTTTGCCTTCAGCACATTGGCAAAGCGGGACACCTCGGCATGGAGTTGGCGATAGGTGATGGTGCGGGTGTCGGCGGGGTCATCGCCCTCCCACAGGATGGCCGGGGTGTCACCGCGGGTCGCCAGATGCCGGTCGAGGCAGTTGGCAGAGACGTTGAGCGTGCCGTCTTCGAACCAGCGAATACCGAAATCGGCTTCGTTGAACGAACTGTTCGACACTTTGGTAAAGGGGGTCATCCAGTCGATGATCTGTGCTTCGCGTTGCCAAAAGCCGTCCGGATCGGCAATCGCCTCGGCATATTTGGCCTTGTAAGCGCCGGCATCGACATGGGCACGCGCCGCCCATTCGGCGGGAACGGGGTAGAGCGCGTTTCGCGCGGCCTCGGTCATGTCATCTCCCCTTGGGTTTTCGGCGTCATTGCGCCGCTGCATGGGTCAGGCTGATGCCCAGTTGCCAGCGGCTCTGAAAGCCCTTGAGCGTGCCGTCCGGCGCCGCGTTGAGCCATTGCGCCTTGCCGGCATCGCCCTTCAACTGCTGACCGAGAAAGGCGGTGAGGGTGTGGAAGATGATCGCATCGGCCATATCCTTGCGCCAAACCGGTTCATCGATGGCATCGCGCAGGCGGCCGGTATCGGGCGCGCTGACCGGTGGCGGGTTGCCACCAAGGTTGTGGCGGGCATTGGCAAAGACGAGCAGGTGGCGGTCGCTGGCGCTGCTTTGGTCGTACAACCACTGGATACCGGCGGTGCCGGCAACATCATCCTTGTCCCCCATGATCCACAGGCTGGGAATGGTGATGCGTTTGAGCGCATTGGCGGTAAAGCTGCGCACCGGGGCAAGGCCGCCCCAGGGGGCGATCAACACCAATGCCCGGATGCCGGGGGCGGGCGCCACCCCTTCGAGCACCCCGTCCATGGTACCCGGCGGCAGTTGCGCGGTCAGTGACGCCTTGGGATCATGACCGGCACCACCGGTGGCCAGCGCGCCATAACCCCCCATCGAATAGCCGATAACAGCGATATTATTGGTGTCGATGCGGCTGGCCAGCGGATCGGCAGTGGTCGCCAACCGGGTCAGAAAGCCGATTGCGGCGCGCTGGTCGCGGCTGCGGCGGGCATAAGCGGTGGCAAAAACCTGCAATCGTTTTGCCGGATCCATGGCGCCGGTGTCATCATGATCGATGCTGGCGACGATATAACCCTTGGACGCAAGGTTCTCGGCCATGCCGCTCATCGCTGTCGACCAGCGGCCAAGGCCGTGGCTGAGCAGCACCAAGGGGAGTTTTGGTCCCTTGGCGGGGGCGGAATCGCGCGTTGCAATGGCTTCAAAGACGAGTTTGGCAGGGAAACCGGCGGGGGGATTGGCCGTAATATGCGGATAAGTGGTGGGTTTGCCCCGAGTCGCGGCGGGGTAGAACAGCGTCAGGCCAAGGCTGCGGCGGGGTCCAGTTGCCGCTGAGGCCGCGTCGAAGGTCAGTTCGCGTACCCCTACCGGCAGGGCGCCGGGGGGTGCGAGGGCCGGGGCATCGCCTGGCACCAGGCTGGGCGGACGCGCCGCAGCGGGAAAAGCAACACAGGCGAATAATATCATCATCAAATTGCGCATGGGCGGTTATGTGCCACAGTCCGCGCTCTCGACAAACCGGAACCCTGCCATGAAGTGTATCCGCCTGATCGGCGCCCCGACCGATTGCAACAGCAGTTATCTGCGCGGCCCCGCCAAAGCCCCGGCGCTGGTCCGTGCCGCGCTGTTTTCCGACATGGGCAATCCGGCTGCCGAATCGGGCGCTGAACTGGGTGGCGACATCATGCTGATCGACAGCGGCGACCTTGCCCTGACCGAAGGCCCGGGCGACGACGCGCTGATCAGCGCCGCGACCCGGGCGGCGTGTGCGGCAGGCGATGTGCCGCTGTTGATCGGCGGTGATCATAGCGTCACCTTTCCCGCCGTTGCCGGGGTGGCGGCAGTGCACGGCCCGCTGACCATCCTGCATTTCGATGCCCATCCTGATCTTTATGATGAACTTGGCGGCAACCGCCGGTCACACGCCTCGCCCTTTGCACGGATCATGGAGGCGGGGCTGGCGACGCGGCTGGTGCAGGTCGGCATCCGCACGCTCAATGCTCCTCAACGCCAACAGGCGGCGCGGTTCGGCGTGGAGATTGTGACGATGCGCGATTTCACCGCCGGCATGGTGCCTATACCCGCTGCGCCGCTTTATGTGTCGATCGATCTTGATGGGCTTGATCCGGCCTTTGCGCCGGGGGTTTCGCACCATGAACCCGGTGGCCTGTCGACGCGGCAATTGCTCGATGTGCTGGCGCGCATAACGGGACCGATCGTCGGCGGTGATATTGTCGAATATAACCCCGATCGCGACATCAACGGCATGACAGCAGCAGTGGCTGCAAAATTCGTCAAGGAACTCGCCGGCATCGCAATCCGCCCGTAAATGTCTGACTCAGAAGTCGGCTGGGTTGAGATGACGAGTGATTTTTGTGTCTGCCAAGGCGGCGATTGCAGGCGATACCCTTTGGTATCGGCAAGATCGGCAACGCTGGCAGGCGCGAAAAGCGCCGTCAGATCGGCCAAGCGGACTTTTGGGTCAGACACTAAGGTCAGGAGCGGATGATCGGCAATTTCGATAAGCGCGAGCGGGTTTTTCCATTGGCCGC
>Ga0105044_10014797_pt1 | contig 10540 bp, 8 predicted proteins | sample MAT01_FD_78092 | JGI IMG/M metagenome (GOLD analysis project Ga0105044, IMG submission 78092) | Freshwater microbial communities from Lake Fryxell liftoff mats and glacier meltwater in Antarctica - MAT-01 | ecosystem: Environmental > Aquatic > Freshwater > Ice > Liftoff microbial mat | place... | reverse complement strand
CCAGTCCCCCGACCAGCTCCTCCCCGCGACCTGGTATCAACGCTTCCCGGACTTCAACACCCCCAGCGCCCACGAGCGCGGCCACACCCGCCTCCTCCTCGACACCCGCGGCAACCTCACCCTATTCGAGGCCGTCGCCCCCATCACCCCCGCCGAGCCCCCCGCCGCGCCCTTCGACTGGTCGGTCGCCTTCGCCGCGGCGGGGCTCAACCAGTCCGCATTCACGCCCGCCCTCCCCTCGTGGACACCCGCCGTCCCGACCGACGAGCGCCTCGCGTGGGAGAGCAGCGCAGGCGGCGACCCCCTCCGCGTTGAGGCCGCGCTCGAACGCGGCCGTCCCGTCTGGTTCCGCGTCTTCGGCCCGTGGAACACCCCCACGCCCCCCGCCGCGGCGCCCGCCGACGCGATCGATCTCGCGGGCGTTGCCTCGATGGTCACCCAGTTCTGCATCTACGTCTTCGGCGGCTTCCTCGCATGGAAGCACACGCGCCAAGGGCGGGGCGACAAGCGCGGGGCCGCCCGCGTGGGCCTCTTCGCGCTGGCCGTCTACTGGGCCGCTGCCGTCCTCGCGCAGGGCGGCCTCGGGGCCATGATCTCGCGCGAGCCCTTCGGCCATCCGCTCGTCCGCGCCGTCTTCTTCGCCATGATCTGGTGGCTCATCTACACCGCCCTCGAGCCCTTCATCCGCAAGGTCTGGCCCAAGGCGCTCATCGCGTGGAGCCGCCTCCTCGAGGGCCGCCTCACCGATCCCCTCGTCGGACGCGACCTGCTCATCGGTTGCCTCGCGGGGCTGGGCTCGCTCGCGGCGGGCGGCGTCTTCCCCATCATCGCCCTCCTAGGCGGAAAGCCCCTTCCTACGCCCATCACCGCCGGGACCGACGCCCTCATCGGCATGGGCCACGCCTTGGCCAACATCGCCAACGCCGCGGCCGAGGCGCTCGCCACCGCCCTCCTCTTCACCTTCCTCCTCGTCGGCCTGCGCGCCCTCTCGCGCAATACCCTCGCCGCGACCGCGATGCTCGTCATCGCCCTCATCGCGATCTACGCCGACCTCTCCGCCGGGTACGTCGGCCTCGCCGTCGCCGTCGTCCCCGCCGTCCTCTCCGCGCTGATCCTCACCCGCGTGGGCGTGCTCGCCTTCGCGGCCCAGCTCTTCGTCGCCAACGCCCTCCGCGCCGTCCCCGCCACGCTCGACCTGTCCGCGTGGTACGGCCTCCCGGCCCTCATCGCCCTGGCCGTCATCATCGCCCTCGCCGCCTACGCCGTCCGCATCGCGGCCTTCGGCCGGCGCGTCAGCCTGCACTGACCCTCCCGGCGGTCCCGGGCCGTACGCTCCGCGCATGCCCCCGATCGACCTCCGCCCCGTCGCCTTGGCGATGATCGCCGCCGCCCTCGCCGGCTGCGGCTCGATCCACGCCCACTTCGCCCAGCGACGCCACCCCCCGCAGGGACGCCTCGTCGAGACGGGTGGCCGCGCCTTCCACGTCGTCGAGCGGAGTCCGTCCGACCCCGCACCCTCCGGACCGACCATCGTCTGCATCCACGGCAGCGTCGGCTCCATCAACGACTTCACCCAATCCATCCTCGTTCGCCTGGGCGAGCGCTCCCGCGCCATCGCCTACGACCGCCCCGGACACGGGTTCACGCGCCGCCCACGCGCAGACGCCCTCGGCCCCCGCGACCACGCCCGCGCCCTGCACGACCTCCTGGACGCCATGGGCGTCGAACGCCCCGTCCTCGTCGGTCACTCCTGGGGCGCGGCGGTCGCCCTCGCCTACGCCCTCGAATATCCGGGCGAGCCCGCCGCGCTCGTGCTCATCGGCCCCGTCGCCTACGGCCGCGAGCGCTACGCCAGCACCCTCAACGATGTCGCCGCCACGCCCGTCATCGGCGACCTCTTCCTCGAGACCGCGTTCGTCCCGCTCGCGGCGGTCGTCGCCCCCCGCCTCTTCCAGCGCGCCTTCGGCGAGACCACACCCCCGCCCGACTACGTCCGCACCCTCACCGACCTCGCCATCCGCCCCGCGGCGTTCCGCGCCGAGTCCCGCGACATGCGCCTCCTCACCCCCGGCCTCCGCGCCATGTCCCCCCGCTACTCCATTCTCACCCTCCCCGTCACCATCATCGCCGGCGCCGACGACCGCGTGACTCCCCCCGAACTCCAGGCCTTCCCCCTCCACGCCGACATCCCCGGCTCCCGCCTCGTCACCATCCCCGCCGCCGGCCACGTCCTCCAATTCACCCACCCCGAGATCGTGCTGGAAGAGATCGAGCGCACGATCGCGCTCCAAACGACGGTCGCTCCCCCGCCAACCGAGCCGCGACCGTAAGGGAGCGGTCCTTCCCGCCGCGCAGGATCGCCGCCGTTGCATGTTCGCACCGCGGGCCGCCGACTCGCCGCGCCCCGCGGCGAGTCGGCGGCACTTCCCGCCACTCCCCTTCCCCCTCCCTACCATCCCCCCGAATGCCCCCACAGACGCCGCACATCCGCAACTTCTCGATCATCGCCCACATCGACCACGGCAAGAGCACCCTCGCCGACCGGCTCCTGCAAGCGACCAACGCCGTCTCCGCCCGCGAGGCGCGAGAGCAGATCCTCGACTCGATGGACATCGAGCGCGAGCGCGGCATCACCATCAAGGCCTCCGCTGTCACCGTCTATCACCATCACATCCCCGGCCACAAGGCCGATGCCCTCGAATCCGACCACCCCGAGCGCGGGGCGACGACGGGCGAGGAAGAGAGCTCCGGCGCGACGACCGCGCCCGCTGCCGGCACCGGTGCCCCCGAGCTCTACATGCTCAACTTCATCGACACACCCGGCCACGTCGACTTCAACTACGAGGTCTCCCGCGCCCTCAAGGCCTGCGAGGGGGCCATCCTCGTCGTCGACGCCACGCAGGGCGTGCAGGCCCAGACCCTCGTCAACGCCTATCTCGCCATCAACGAGAACCTGCACATCATCCCGGTCATCAACAAGATCGACCTCCCCTCAGCACGCACCATCGAGGTGGCCGAAGAGATCGAGCAGACCCTGGGCTTCAAGGCCGAGGACTGCCTCCAGGTCTCCGCCAAGACCGGCGTCGGCATTCCCGAGCTCCTCGCGGCGATCTGCGATCAGCTCCCCGCCCCGCGCCCCCCGGTAAGCACCCAGCTCCGCGCCCTCATCTTCGACGCCGTCTACGACGACTACCGCGGCGTGATCGTCTACGTCCGCGTCTTCGACGGCTCGCTCAAGGTCGGCGACAAGATCCGCATGATGGGCATCGGCCGCACCTTCCAGGTCTCCGAGATCGGGAAGATGAACCCCAAGCCCTACCGCCTCCCAGGCGGCGCCATCGGCCCGGGCGAGACCGCCTATCTCGTCGCCGCCATCCGCACGCTCGCCGATGTCCGCATCGGCGACACCGTCACGCTGGAGAACAACCCCGCGACCGAGGCCCTCCCCGGCTATCAGCCCCCGCGCCAGGTCGTCTTCTGCGACTTCTACCCCGCCACCAGCGAGGACGGCAAGGGCAGCGACTTCGAGATGCTCCGCGACGCCGTCGAGAAACTCAGCCTCAACGACTCGTCCTTCACCTTCCAACCCGTCCACTCCGAGGCCCTGGGCTTCGGCTACCGCTGCGGCTTCCTCGGCTTGCTCCACATGGACATCGTCCAGGAGCGCCTCGAGCGCGAGGGCGGGGTCGAGATCGTCCAGACCGCCCCCACCGTCTCCTATCAGGTCCTCATCAGGGGCAAGGACACCGTCACGGGCTCCAACGGTCAGGTCCTGAAGCCGGTCGATCCCGAGGGCGCCCACTTCCGCGACGTCCCCGACCACATGCAGTTGCTCGAGGTCCACAACCCCGCCGACCTCCCCGACCCCGGCCACATCGAGGAGATCCGCGAGCCCATCTGCCGCGTCGAGATCATGCTCCCCAAGCAGTACATCGGCGACGTGATGAAGCTCTGCCTCGACCGCCGGGGCGTCTACAAGGCCCAGACCTTCGTGAGCAACAGCCGCGAGATGGTCCAGTTCGAGATGCCCCTGGCCGAGATCATCTACGACTTCTTCGACAAGATGAAGGGCCTCACCAGCGGCTACGGCACCATGGACTACGAGATCACCGGCTATCGCGCCGACAACCTCGTCAAGCTCGACATCCTCATCAACGGCGACGCCGTCGAGGCACTGGCCGTCATCGTCCACCGCGAGCGCGCCGAGGTCCGCGGCCGCGGCCTGGTCTCCCGCCTCCGCGAGCAGATCCCCCGCCACCAGTTCGAGATCCCCATCCAGGCCGCCATCGGCGGCAAGGTCATCGCCCGCGAGACCATCAAGGCCTTCCGCAAGAACGTCCTGGCCAAGTGCTACGGCGGCGACATCAGCCGCAAGCGCAAACTGCTCGAGAAGCAGAAGAAGGGCAAGAAGCGGATGAAGAACATCGGCAGCGTCACCATCCCGCAGGAGGCGTTCATGGCCGTGCTGGATCAGGGAGATTAACGGATGTTCCGCGCCTGAACGGGCCCCGAGCGTCAGCGAGCGGGACGCCCCCCGCGCGTGATGTGCTCGCTGAAGACTCGGCCCCCTCCCCCCACTCTCCGGGGCGTTCCATCTCGAGAACGCCGCCCTGCTCGCGCAGCACGTACTCCACCCCTCTCGCGAACGAGTTCGGCGTGTTCAGGTACCGCGTGCTCCCGTGATGCGACCACGGTTCGACGCCGCTTTCGAGGACTCCGGCTTCGCGCATCCGTCTCGTCGCGTACGCCTTGAAGTCGTTCATGACCCGTTCAGGAGAATGGCTGGCCCCCACCACCGCGTGGACATGCGTGACGCGCACATGGAGAGCGTGCAATCGCCACGCCCGGTGGGCGCAGACCTCGCGGATCGTCGAATCGACCACGAATCGCCGCCAGCGGTCGAGCTCCACGGGCGAGACCTTCAGCAGCGCCCGCGCCCGCTGCTCGCGTCCGGCGCTCGCGGGAAGCACCGGTGTTCCGGGAACGTTGTGCCGCTCATCAACGGAGCCTTCGCCCCGACCGTGGAGCCACGTGCCGTACGTGTGAAACGAGATGTGATAGGCGAGCGCGGCCATTCGCTAGATCGTACAGTCCCGCTCGCTCACGCTCGGGGCTCGTTCTTCCTCACCCCTCCCACGCCTCGATCCCCCTCACCAAGCCCGCGCACTGCTCCACGTACGCCTCGCTCCGCGCGTCCCCGCTCAGCGTCGGCGTCGTGTTCACGTCCAGCAGCACCACCCGCCCCTCCCGCAGCACGAAGTCCATCTTCCCGTAGTCCAGCCCCACCCGCCGCTGCACCTCCGCGATCTCCGCCGGCGCCTCGCAGGCCGCCCGCACCGCCCCACGCGCCTTCACGTACGGATCGTCCCCCGTCAGCGTCTGGCACACCCCGCTCGAACCCAGCGCCGCCCAGCACCGCAGCACGTACCGCTCCCCGTCCCGCTCGGGCAGGTACCGCTCCACCACCACGTGCTCGTTCCGGTACGCCCCCCTCGGCACCCGCTCCGAGCTCTCATAGATGTAGTACCGCGTCAGCGTCCGGGTCCACCCGAAGCTCCGCTCCTCCACCCACGGATGCCGCGACGCCCGCCGGCGCACCCGATCCGCCAGCGTCGGCCCGCCCCGCCGCCCGCGCAGGTGGTCCGGCAGCCCGCCGCAGTTCCCGTCCGTCTTGACGATGACCGGCCCGTCCCATCCATCACCCGGCGTCACCAGGTTCGCGCTGATCGCCCGCTTGCGGATGTCCCGAATGCCCGTGTTCAGCGCCCGCGGATGCCGCGTGATCACCGCCCAGTAGTCATCGTCGATGTACGAGCAGTCCACGTGCGGCACGAGCAGGTCCGCGTCGACGGGCCGATCGATCCCGTACACGACCTCGACGCGGATCCCCCGCCGCCTCCACCCCTCCGCGATCGGCCAGATCCGGTACTGGATCGCCTCGGCATCGCGCTGCCGCTCGTGCATCAGGATGGCGATCGATCGGATCCGCGGCACGCGCCGATGATCGCAGCAGCCGCCCGCGCCGTCAACCCGCGCTGCGTCGACCCACCATTGAAAACACCCACCGAAAAAAACCGGGGCCTCGCGGCCCCGGCTCTGTTCAACTGGAGATCAACGGGGCTTACCAGCCGCCGCGGCCGCCACCACCGCCGCCGCCGCCACCGCCACCGCCGCCGTAGCCACCGCGGCTGCCGCCACCGCCGCCGCCACCGAAGCCGCCACGGCCGCCGCCGCCGCCGGCCTCACGGGGCTTGGCCTCGTTCACGGTCAGGTCGCGGCCGTCCACGCTCTTGCCGTTGAGGGCGTTCATCGCGGCCTTGGCCTGCTCCGCGTTGTTCATCTCGACGAAGCCGAACCCGCGGGGGCGGCCCGTCTCGCGGTCCATCACCAAGGACGCCGAGGCGACCTCGCCGTGCGCGGCGAACAGGTCACGCAGCTGGCTCTCCGAGGTGTTGAACGACAGGTTTCCGACATAAAGCTTCATAACCACTTCCCTGACATGCCCGAGTACTGAATGGACGCTGAAGGAACCCGAGCACAAGGAGGAATCAGCGACCCCCGGTCCCCCGCCCAGAGACGGACGGATCGACCGAGGAGGTCCCATGATAGACACCACGCCACCCCTCCGCCAATCCCCTGTTCAGGTGGTTCGCCTTCTATTCCCACTTCCGGCCCGGCACCCGTCAACCCCCGGAGCTCCGATATCCGACATCCCCCCCTCACATGGACCCTTTTCCCTTGCAATCCACCTGACCGCCTGTACATTCCCCCTCTCGGGGAGGCATGGGAGCAAGCGCAAGAGAGTTGACTCATGCCTGCTCTGCGCGCTCGCGGCTCGTCCGTCCTCGTTCCCGCCCTCGTCGCCCTCGCCGGCCTGGCCTCGACTGCCGCGGCCCAGTCCGGCCCGGTCTTCGTCGACGCCAAGTCCAACATTTTCGGCTACGGACTCTCCACGCCCGCCCCCGGTAGCGGCGGCGGCGGCCTCCTTGCTCCCACCATCGCCCTCACGCCCGGCACGGGGCGCACCGCGACTTTCTTCGCCACCGGCCAAGCCGGTTGGGCCGGTGTCCCTCTCAACGGTCCCGACGGCGGCGGTTTCGCCGCGAGCACCAACATCCCGGCCTTGGGTCCGGTCTCCGCGTTCAACGCCCCCCTCAGCGGCCACCTCGTGGGCCTCTTCATCGAGGCTGGCGACATCTCCGGCCTCTCCGCTCCCGGCGGCCTCTCCTACCCCGACCTCGCCAGCTTCGACTTGGCGTCCTACGCCCCCGGCCTCCGCCAGGTCTTCTTCATCGGCGACGGCCAGACGACCGGCAGCGCGACGCAAACCTTCGCCGTCCCCGACGGCGCGGCCGTGCTGGTCCTGGGCATCGCCGACGCGGCAGGCTTCAACGCCAATGCGGGCTTCTACGACGACAACGTCGGGGGATACGACGTCCGGTACGACGTCGTTCCCGCCGCGGCCCCGGCCGCGCTGCTCGGCCTCGCCGCGCTCCGTCGCCGTCGCCGCTGAACGCGGTCGCGACACAGATCCAGTCCCATGCGCCGGCTCGCCTCGAGCCGGTTTTTCATTAGCGAGCGCCGACATGATGACAAGCCCGCGGACCGCGGTTGGACGCTCCGCGGCCCGCGAGTGAGACGACGGATCGGAGCCGCGCCACGCGAGCGCGGCGCCGACTCCTTCACCTCATGATGTCGGCTGGACGCCCGTTTCTTGCACGAGACGCACGAATCACGCGTCGTCGCGACGACCGCGTCGTGGGCGCGTCGGAAAGAGGCCGCCGGGCTCCCTCCGCTCCTCACCGCTCCCGCTGACGCCAGAAGTGGACCCCCGCGAACGGCGACAAGTCGTCGGCCGCGACGCCGGCCGCGGGCGTCCGCCTCGACGCGACGTGCCCGTCGAGGTACGCGACGTTCGCCGCCCCGCCCACATGGCGCGACCCGACCCAGTTGGCGTTGCCCATCCCGAACCACCCTCGCGCGTTGGTCAGGTGCCTCGAGTCGGCCATCATGATCTTGCGCGACGCGTCCCCCTCATAGACGTACGGCCGTCCGAAGAACGACCGCCGCCCCGCCGACGCCTCCTGCTTCTTCGACGGGCTGAGGTGCATGTTCACCCCGAAGTGGGGCATGTGCCCGGCCCACGTGGGATCGTTGTCGTATCCGCGCGCCGACGGGCACAGCAGCGACGACGGCACCCCGGTCAATTCGAGTGCGCCGTCGAGATAGCCCGTGTTCACCATCAGGTCGACCCACGTCTTCTCCAGCTCGATCGCCGGATCGAACGACGGGCGCGCCACCCCGTACGACGCGTCCTGGACCCGCGGGAACCGATCACGGTGATCCGTGGTGTACATCCGCAGCAGCGTGGCCGCTTGCGACATCCGCGCGGCGCACACCGTCCCTCGCGCCGCGTCCCGCGCGCCCCGCAGCGCCGGCACTGTCAGCGCCGAGAGCATCGACACCACCGCCACCACCACAAGGACCTCGATCAGCGAGAACCCCGCGGCCCCCCGCCGCGCCGACCGACCGCTCACGAACGATGCCATGACGACGTCTCCCAAGACTCTCGACGGGCCACTTTGAACGAGGAGGTAGGATTGCCAGATATCATAACCTCTGGCTCCGAATCCGCCCCCCCATCTTGACGCCGACGCCGCATTTCTCGATGTTTTCACACATTCGCCCACCCACCGCAATGCCCATCCGCCCCGCGGACATCCGGGATTGAGCGCGACGCGGGCCGCCCCCGCGCCGCCGTCGCCGCACGCGCCCGTCGCCACCGGCAGCGCGACCGCCGCGTCCCCGCCACTGCCACCCCCTATGGACGCGCAACCGCCCACCACTCACGACTTCTCCAGCGAGTTCCTGCGCCACCACCGCTCGCTCTGGCTCGTCGCCATGGGCGTCCTCGCCAACGCCGCCGACGCCGACGACGCGCTCCAGGAGGCCGCCATCGTCGGCGTCCGCAAGTCCGCCGCCTTCGTCCCCGGCACCAGCTTCCGCGCGTGGATGGGCGAGATCGTCCGCAACGTCTCCCGCAATCGCCGCCGCGGCACCCGCCGCGAGGCCCACCATCTCGGTCGCCCCGTCGACGCCCACACCGTCGACCTCGCCTCCCGCGTCGCGGTGTCCAGCCCCCTCGCACCCGATGGCTCCGTGCTGCCGGGGCAGGATGCCTTCGACGATCGGACGCTCCGCGCCCTGGCGAGGCTCGAGCCAGTCCCCCGCGCCTGCCTCCTCCTCCGCTGCGTCGAGCGCCTCGACTACGCCGCCATCGCCGAGCTCCTCGACATCCCCAAGGGCACCGCCATGAGCCACGTCTTCCGAGGTCGACGCATCCTCGCCGAGTTCCTGGCCACCCCCAACGCCACCCCCACGACCCCCACCACGCCGGAGCGGTAATCAATGCCAAACCCGCTCGACATCAGCGAGCCCGACATGGACGCCATCGACCGCCTCCTCGCGGACGAGCTCCCCGCCTTCGACGCCGCCGCGCTCCATCGACGCGCCGCCGCCGAGCCGGCCTTGGCCATCGAGATCGCCCGCCAGCGCGCCCTCGACGCCGTCATCGCCCGCGCGACGCCCTTCCCTCCGGCGGGTCGCGCCGCCGAGCAGATCGCCCGCGCCATCGAAGCGCTCCGGCCCGATGCCCCGCCCTCCGACTCCGCGCGCCGTCATCCCGGCCCCAGAGGCACGCCCACCCTCCCCCGTCACCTGCGCCGCTTCCCGCTCCTGACCGCCGCCGCGCTCGTCGCCGCCACCGCCGCCGCCCTGGCCATCTGGTCCGGCCTCCGCCCCGGGGGTGGGCCCTCGCACTCCCCCACGCCCTTCTCCGTCGTCGCCGCCGACGGCTTCCGCGCCTCGATCTCCGAGACCGACCCTGCTCTCCTCGAAACGACCCTCTCCGAGAAGCTCGGCGTCGCCGTCGCGCTCCCCCGCGGCCCGGCCATCCGATACCTCGGCCTCCGCACCGACATCGGCGATTCACCCCTCGCCGTCGGCATCGTCGCCCTCGTCGGCGATCGCCACGTCGTGCTTACCCTCGATCGCGCCGCGCCCGGCGCAGCGGCACCCTCCGCGATCGCCGCCCTCCCCCAGGGCACCTACCGCCACGAGCGCGTCGTCGGCCCCATCCGCGTCGTCGAGTGGTCCGACAGCCCCGCCCCCCTCCTCACCAGCGTCACAGCGCGCTGACGACGCCCGAGCGCCGACGGCGAGCGTGCCGCCCCCCGGCTTCGGGGCGGTGCGCTGCCGTTTCAGGCACCCTCGACGCGCAACCCCTTCCGCTATGCTCGCTTTGGCATGGTTTATCTCCTGTGGCTCATCCCCATCTTCTACGCGCTCGGTCTCTTGATGGCCGTTCGCGCGATCATGACCGCCCGCACGCCACAGGGCTCGATCGCCTGGGCCGTCTCCCTCATCCCGCTCCCCCCCATCGCCGTCCCCCTCTACCTCGTCTTCGGACGCAACAAGTTCGACGGCTACGTCCACCCCCTCCGCACCCACCTCCGCACCCACGCCGGCCGCGTCGAGTCCT
>Ga0105044_10014795_pt1 | contig 10541 bp, 10 predicted proteins | sample MAT01_FD_78092 | JGI IMG/M metagenome (GOLD analysis project Ga0105044, IMG submission 78092) | Freshwater microbial communities from Lake Fryxell liftoff mats and glacier meltwater in Antarctica - MAT-01 | ecosystem: Environmental > Aquatic > Freshwater > Ice > Liftoff microbial mat | place... | reverse complement strand
TTTCTATGTAGTAGGTTACACGCCAGAATGGCTTAAAGAATTAGCTCCCCGGCTTGGCACAGACTCGCTGAGTGTCGTAGATAAATTTGGCGTGTTAAGTGATTCATTTGACCTTATTAAATCAGGCAAGCTCACCAGCGTGGCGGGCCTAGAACTCATTGCCAACTTACAAAACGAAACCGACATGGCCGTCTGGGATGGCATGCTTGATGGTCTTGGTAGTATCATGGGAATCGCCGATGACGAAGCAATGGATCAGTTTGAAAAGTTTGGTTCGTGGTTAGCTAAACCTCGATTTGATCAACTTGGCTGGGAGCCTAAAGATGGTGAACTACACTTTGACGCTCTCCTGCGGCCTCGCCTTATTGGTTTGGTTGGCCGTGATGATGAAGCTACACTCAATAAAGCCCGTGAGATGTTTGAATCCGATAAAAAGATTCATGCCGACATGCGTGGCGCAGTTTACGCCTTGGTGGCACGCTACGGAGACGAAGCCACTTACGAGAAGTTCTACTCCATGTATAAGCAAACACAGGATCAAGAGGAACAGGGCCGAATCACTCGAGCAATGGCACAGTTTAAGCAACAAGGACTCGCTAAGCGAACGCTCACCTTTGGATTATCGGACGAGGTGCGCGCCGCCGATAGTATCCGCCCGGTGCTTGGCGTCGTGCTTAATCGCTACAGCAGCGAAATTGGCTGGAAGTTTATTCAGGATAATTGGGAAACGATCGTTGCGCGCTACGGTAGTGGTGGTCACCTACTCACCTACTTTGTCGATGCAGTCGGCGGCGCCTTCTGCACGCAAGATAAAGCAGATGAGGTTAGCGCGTTTTTCGAGAGTAATCCAGCAGACGGAATCGAACGACGAATCAAACAAGCCGTCGAACGCATTGAGTTGAAATCGGCTTGGCGAGAGCGCGACCTTGAGAGTATTAAGACCTACCTAAAAGATCATCATTTCACCAAAAAGTGAAATGACACATACCCATCTATAGGTTTGAACGCAACGGTTTACCTTTTGGTGAAATGATAAAAACGATACACTGAGCTACTCTTAAGAGATTGATTCTGCCCCCAGCAACTCAACAAGCTGACCTTTAAGCTCATCGGTTACGCTCACGCGGTATGGCAGTCGTAGCTTTTTGGGCGGATTACTTGCAATGTCCAGATAGGCCTCTTGATTACCCGGCGAGCTTGTCAGCAACTTTCGGATTTTCATAAGTAGCTCTGTATCAGTTAGGTTCTGTATCTTAAGAATAAGATCGGTACCGCTCGAGGGTTTTTCTTCTTTTTTCTTCATAGGTTTATGGCCCTTGGCGCGATCATAATCAATCAAAGAAGCGGTGTCGACCATAATTTTTAGGTCGCTAGTCATACGACCATCACGATCCTTAAAACTTACCTTACCACTGATCGCCACAATCTTATCTGGCTCCCAGAGATCAATGGCGGCTTCATAGGCTTTAGGAAAGACCACCAGCTCTAATGATCCAGTTTTATCCTCCAGTGCCACAAAGGCCATCGACTTGCCGCTCTTGGTAATAATCTTGCGAGCCGTAGTAATCATGCCTGCAACTCGAGCTTGTCGCCCCTCATGGCGTTGCTCTATACCGCTAATTGGATTCATGCTATCAGCTATATAGGCTTCGTAGTCATCAAGCGGATGGCTTGATAGATAGAGACCGAGTAGCTCCCTCTCCCAGCTCAAGCGCTCGCGAACATCCGCCGCGATTGGCGCGTCATCAATTGTTAGTTTAGCCGTTACCGCCTCGGCCATACCGAGCTGGCCAAAAATATCAATCTGCCCGCTAGCTACTCGCTTCTGATGGTCACTGGCAAAGGCCGTCAGGTTCTCTACGTTTGCTAGTAATGTTTCGCGTGTGCCATATCGGTCAAAGGCGCCGCACTTAATAAGACTGTCCCAGACTTTTTTATTAACTTCATTGGCTGGTACACGTTTGCAGAAATCTTCAAGAGTCTTAAACTCTCCACCTGCTTCACGAGCCGCCAGTATAGCCTCAATCGAGCCTTCGCCGATATTCTTAACTGCTAGTAAACCAAATCTAATCTGATTTTTGCCTTTTAAGATACCAAACTCCAAATAACTTTCATTGATGTCGGGCGGTAATACTTCTATGCCCATGCGGCGGCACTCCGTTACCTCAATAGCGATGCGCTCAATGTTATCGTGATCACTGGTCATAAGCGCCGCCATGTAGGCATCGGGGAAGTGTGCCTTTAGATACGCCGTTTGGTAGGCAATTAGCCCATAACAAGCTGCGTGAGACTTATTGAAACAGTAGGCCGCAAAGTCTTCGAGATTCAGCCAAAAGTCTTCTGCCATTTGGCGCTCAGCTCCACTAACTTTGATGGCACCCTCAACAAACTCAGTTTTCATCTTAGCCATAACACTAATTTGTTTTTTACCAATAGCCTTGCGCAGAGTATCAGCCTGACCACCCGTAAAGCCAGCCATCTCTTTGGCGATCTGCATAACCTGTTCCTGATAAACTAACACACCATAAGTACTCTTAAGCGAGTTTTCCATGGCTGGATGGGCATAGGTAATTTCGGTTCGACCATGCTTGCGATTAATAAAGTCATCAATCCACTGCATAGGGCCTGGCCGATACAGCGCCACCATGGCTATAATATCGTCAAAGGCATCGGGCTTAAGTTCGCGAATATAACGCTTCATACCAGCTGACTCAAGCTGGAAAACACCAGTAGTGTCGCCAGTGGCTAGTAATTTAAAGGTTTTATCATCGTCAAGCGGAATCTTGGAGATATCTACGTCGGTTTTGTATACTTTACGTATAATACGCAGGGCATTATTGATAATAGTGAGGTTGGAGAGGCCCAAGAAATCCATCTTAAGCAGCCCGAGGTCCTCGACTGGACCCATAGAGTACTGGGTACTTATGCCGCCTTTTTGAGCACGCTGCAATGGTGTGTACTTTACGATTTCTTCTGGTGCAATTACTACTCCGGCAGCATGCACGCCGTTATTGCGGATGGTTCCCTCGAGCTTCATGGCCTGATCTATCAGGCGCTTAGCGCGATCGTTACTCTGATACTCTTTGCGCAAATCGGGGTCCTCTACAATACTAACTGACAACGGAATGTGTCGACCCTGCACAGGTGGCGGAATTAACTTAGCGATAGTATCAACCTCGCCATAACTCATACCTAACACTCGTCCCGTATCACGCACAGCATTACGGGCAGCCATCGTACCGAAGGTAATAATCTGGGCAACCCGTTCTTGGCCATATTTTTCTGTAACGTATTCGATCACCTCGCCGCGACGAGTATCCTGAATATCAATATCGATATCTGGCATACTGACGCGGTCAGGGTTTAAGAACCGCTCAAACAGCAGGTCATATTTAAGCGGATCAAGCTCAGTAATGTTCATAACGTAGGCAATGAGCGAACCAGCAGCACTACCACGACCTGGACCGAAGATAATGCCCTGATCTTTACCCCACGTTATAAAGTCGGCAGTAATTAAGAAGTAACCCTCATAGCTCATGCCCTCTATTACCCCTAGTTCGTAATCGGCCCGCTCAACAACCTCTGGTAGCGCCATTTTACGGACCTGCTCAATAGATAACTTTGCCGCCTCTTTGCGGCTCATGCCATTATAGCGCCAGGCTATGCCCTGCCAGGCCAGCTCATGCAAGTACTCGCGCTCGGTCTTGCCTTTGGGGGTCTGGAACGTTGGAATCAGAACTCCGCCAAGCTCGATCTCAACATCGCAACGATCGGCAATCGCACGGGTATTGCTGAGGACTTCTGGAAGCTCCTTCCAGCGCTCAGCAACGTCCCTAGGATCACTTAAGTACAGAGACATGTCCATAGTCATACGATTAGTATCGGTCAGCTGACGACCAGTCTGTACGCACAAAAGAATCTCGTGCGCCTCACGGTCCTCGGGATTACAGTAGTGACTATCGGCGGTAACGACCATTTTTACACCTGTCTTTATAGACAACTCTCGCTTAGCATCATTAATCTGCTTTTGTACGGGCCAGGCGTGCTCATGATCCTGGAGCTCAAGATAATAGTTGTCGGGGCCAAGTAATTCTTGGTACCAACGTACGACATTCTCGGCCTCAGCCATGTTGCCCGATCTAATGTGCTCGGCCACCTCGCCACCGGCGCAACCACTGAGCATAATAATGCCCTCTTTGTATTTAGCGAGGAGCTCACGGTCAATGCGAGGTTTGTAGTAAAATCCCTCCAGCTGAGCAATAGTCACCAAGCGCATGAGGTTCTGGTAGCCCTGAAAGTTCTCGGCCAAAAGAATAAGGTGATAAGGACTAGAGTCAATCTTACCGTTTTTGTCTAGATGTCCGCGTGGCGCCATATAAGCCTCGACCCCAATAATTGGTTTTATATTGCGCTTCTTGGCCTCTTTATAAAACTCAATGGTACCGCTAAGCGTGCCGTGATCAGTCAGCGCCACAGCGCTCATGCCTAGCTCTTGAGTACGATCCAGCAGCTGAGGTACTTTTTGCAACCCATCAAGCAAACTATAGTGACTATGATTGTGCAGATGCACAAAGTCGGTAGCTTTTGTTTTCCCCTCAATCATACATCTATTATAGCACTCTCGGGACTAGGCTGAGTTAAGCAGCGCCGCTGATTTGGTTAGCAATGTTTATAAAAAATTGACCAATGCCCGGCAGTGCGCCGAAGACGTTAAGCACAGCTATCAAGACAGTGACGCCAATCGTAGCTCCAATCACACCTCCAAGGCCACCAAAGAACCCACGCACCGAGCCGGCCTTTATACGATACCACCAGGCCGGCTTAAGTGTTGAGTAATTCTGGTCAAGAATATTTTGAAATTCTTTACCAAGCTTAATATAGGTTTTGTCGTCGAGCTTTTGCGCCATGTTTCTAGACTTTTGAAACTTTGTCTTTGGCGCTCGAAGCCAACTTTTTAGTCATCGACTCAATCTCTGTTAGTACTTCCGTAGCTGACTTGGTCAACATTTTAGCATTGTCGACTAATTCAGCCTTGGCATCGCCGGCAACTTCTGCCATGTTGTGGGTAGCTACCTTAAGATCTTCGCCTAATGCTTCAGCCTTCTTAATAAGCACTTTGGCGTCGGCAGCAGCTTCGCCCCTAAGGTCTTTGCTGAGCTCCTTGAGCTTGTCTAGCTTTTTGTCTACATCTGTCCGTACGATCTTAAGCTTAGCGGCCAGATCAGAGCTGACCTCTTTGGTCTTGTTAGCTATATCGGCACGAGTTTCTTTACCACTTTTGGGGGCAAATAATAGTGCACTTACACCGGCAATGAGTCCACCAATGACAGCACCTCTTAAAAAACCTTTTCCTTGTTCGTTGCTCATCTTAACCTAACCTTTCTTGTTTTTAGTTATCATGTTCATGATAAACTTTACTAAACCAGCAGTAATAACTGGCTTAAGTTTATCACTCACTGCATCAATCGTACTCGAAATATCATCGACACCAGCCTCTACTTTAGAGCTAATGTTGCGAATAGACTTAAGTATCTTAATAAACAAACTGATGGCGATAATTGAAAGCACCAACATAGTAGTGTAGCTAATGGTTAGGATAATGAGCAGGATGTTTTGGGTTGTGGTCATTTTATGCGTCCTCTTATACTCTTATTATACGCCTTTTAGTACTCTTGAACAGCGTCAGGGATGTAATCGATACTTCCCTCGTTGTTGACGCCGATCACATCAATCTGGATACCCTGTGGTGCCCCACGCAACATCAACCAGCGCTTGGCGGCGTGAACTAGCTGCTTTTGCTTGGCCGGAGTTATAGAGTCAATACCGTTGCCGCTGTTGTTTGAGGCACGATAGCGTACTTCTATAATATGGATCACGCCTTGATTATCGCGAGCTACAATGTCGATCTCACACCACTTTGTTCGCCAATTTTGCTCAACAATATAAAGGCCGCGGCCTTCTAGATAGTTGGCGGCGGCGTGTTCATGTCTAATTCCTATGGCGGTGGTGTTCATCCATTTATCTTACCACTCCTTTTACGCTTCTACGGTGAAGTGACGTTGTACCAAGTTCTGCAAGTGCTTTTTTGTGGGCTGCAGTGCCATAGCCAACGTGTCGCTCAAAACCATAACCTGGATGAGCAAGCGCGGCCAATTCCATGTATTTATCACGGGCACATTTAGCGATGATGCTGGCGGCGGCCACGCAAGACTCGGTGGCATCGGCACCAACATGTGCTGCGCTTTTATAATGAGTATTTTTGAGGTAGTTTTGATTGCCATCGAGGATTACAAAATCAGGTTGTACGTCAAGATCCTGCAGAGCACGGACTCCTGATTCTATTACTGCCCAACTTAAGCCACGGTCATCAACTTCGGCGGCGCCCACCCAGCCAATGCCGATTGCTTTAGATTGTTGCTTGATCTGAGCAACTGTTACATAACGTTGCTTTTTGCTTAATTTTTTACTGTCTCGAAGCAGTGGGATATCAATATCTACTCCCAATATCACTGCTGCGGCAACTACCGGGCCGGCTAGGCAACCACGACCAACCTCATCAATACCGGCAATCAGTGAGAACTCCAGCTGTAAATCGTATTCTAGCGTGCGCTTCGGGGTTATCATATTGAAAGTATACCAAATGATATCATTGGGTATACAAAAAGCTATGAGGGTCGGATAGGGAAACAAAAAAGCTCCCGTGGGAGCTCTTACTTGGAAGTCAGGGTGATTATTCGGCTTTGTCGAGGCCTTCTTGAACTTCTTCGGCAGGCATGGCAGCTTCATCGCCCTGTCCGGCATCATCAGAAACTTCGGCAGCGTCGCCTTTGCCAGCTTCAGCGTTTTCTTGCTCGGCAATTTCGTCTGTCGAAACTTCGGCTTCGACGCTTTCGCTCGAGGCTACGGGCTTACCGGCCTTAATTTCTTCTTGGACTTCGGCCTCAGGAACACTTACATCGTTAGCGGCCTTCTTATCAAAGCTCATCTCTTGTAAACGAGCTGATTTACCGCGTCGTTCACGAAGATAGCTTAAGAAATTACGGCGAACTTTAGCACGTCGCAATACTTCAACTTTTTCTACATTAGGCGAGTGCAGGAGGTAGGTCTTTTCTACTCCTACATTGCTCGCAATACGGCGAACGGTAATAACAGCGCTAAGGCTACCCAGGCGGTGGGTGCGGATAACTACACCTTCGAAAATCTGAACGCGACTTTTAGCGCCTTCACGAATTTTGTGGTGTACTTTAACCGTGTCGCCAGATTGGATCTGAGCAATTTTAGGCTTAGTGTACTGTTGTTCGATTTCTTTTATTGCTTGCATAACTTGCCTATAATATCATATCTGGGGCATCTAAATCAATACCCTGTTAGTCTTGGAGGGCTTTTTTGAGTAATTGGCTCACCATGGCCGGATTTGCCTGCCCTTTGCTAGCCTTCATGGCTGACCCGACTAGGAACCCAAATACCTGCTGTTTTCCCGATTTATACTCCTCTACAACTGATGGATTTTCTGTAATAACCTGGCCAATAAGAGCTTCCATGGCGCCAGTATCGGAGTCTTGGATTAGGTTATGCTCTACGGCATATGTGGCTGGATCGACGTCCTGAGTATAGATAACCAAGAAGATCTCTTTGGAATTAGTACTACTCAGCATATCGTTGGCCACCATGGCGCTAAGCTCCGCCAGACGAGTTGGATTTGGAAGAACATCATCAGGCTCGACCTCGACGTTTACCAACCAGTTGGCAATACGTTTGCTGGACTTTGCATCCTGCCCATCGATGGCCTCAAAATACTTTTCCAGCAGTACGGGGTGGGCAATCAGGGTCTCGATGTCGCCCTCAGGCAAGCCAATAGTTCGCAATCGCTCACGTAGCTCGGGTGGCAATGCTGGCAGTTCTGACTGGGCTTTGTTCATCATCTCATTAGTTACTACAACAGGTGGTACATCAGGTTCTGGGAAGTAGCGATAGTCATGGGCGTCTTCTTTTGTGCGCTGGCTAAAGGTTTTCTGTTTAGATTCATCCCAACCACGTGTTTCTTGCACAACTTTTTGACTGTTTTCGAGCAATTCGATTTGGCGTTTGGTCTCGTACTCTACTGTACGCTCGATAGCTTTAAAGGAGTTGAGATTCTTAGTTTCGCTTCGGGTACCAAATTCTGGTGCACCGTGTTTGCGCACGCTAACGTTTACATCAAAGCGCATGTTTCCGTGGTACAAATCTACATCACTAACTTTGGCGTAACGCATCAGACTATATAATTCTTGGGCATAGGCCTTAGCCTGCGCAGCCGTTCGCATATCTGGTTCGCTCACAATTTCGAGCAGTGGCGTGCCGGCGCGGTTAAGGTCAACAAGCGAATAATCAGCACCGGCGGGGTGAGTTAATTTGCCGGCGTCTTCTTCCATATGAGCCCTGGTTATACCGACCTCGAAAGATTTTCCATCAAGTGGCACATCAATTTTGCCAACGCCGACAATCGGCAAGTCGAACTGAGTGATCTGATAACCCTTGGGGAGATCAGGGTAAAAGTAGTTTTTACGATCGAAGTTTGTGACGCTACCGATTTCGCCATTAAGCGCTAGGCCGGCTCGGATGCCAAGGTTAACTGCTTCGGCGTTTAAGACCGGCAGCGTACCTGGCATGCCTAAACATACTGGGCAAACACGAGTGTTCGGTTCAGCACCGCGGGCGTTGTTGTCGCAGCCACAGAATAACTTAGTTTGGGTGGCGAGCTGCACGTGACACTCAATACCAATAACTGTCTCGTAGGAGTTCAATACGTCTTGGCTAATCATAATTGATAATCTCCGTACGGGCTATTTGCTTTTTCTAGCTCGTCAAAGAACTCCGCTACATACTCTCTACCTGACTCTGCAATCTCGCGACCAGTAACAGTTTCAAGTACGAGACTGTTGAGAGTATTGCGACGACCAAGTATTTTACTAAGCGGGAATTTAAACTCCCCATAGGTAAGAGCTGTTTGATATATTCCGAATGGGCCAAATTTCTCTAGAAGATCGGCGTCGGCCACTACTTTAGCTTCGAGTGTTTCGGGATGTTCATCGTGCATACTGCCCTTGTGAGTTCGAATACATGAAGCAATCTCTACCAGCGTTTCATTATCTATAGAGATATTGCCTTCATTCAAATACTGGCTTAATTTTTCGGCGCCGACTGAACCGTGCGTACCACCCTCTGCCCCATACAAGAAGCCAATGTCATGCATAATCGCAGCCGGCAGCACAATCCTCATATTTGCTCCTTCAGCCTCACCGATTATAATAGAGTTCATCATGTCACGATAAGCATGTTCCCAATTATGAGCAGTAAGATTGGTTGCGTCATAAAAACGACTCTTGGTATATTCTAGAATAGTACGGAGATCACTATTCTGATCCATGTATCCGTGCAGCTTCTTCATCAACTCGTCATGACTAGCCTGTATCATAATCCGCCTCCTAAATCTTTGATAGCCCGCTCAAAAGCTGCGATAGACTGCTTAACTTGGCTAGGCACCAGATCAAAATCTACTTCGTGTGCCAGCGCGTTGCGGAGCTTATGAGCAGCCCAGACATCGTTGCGTCGGCTAAACTGGGAATTGGCGCTACGCATGCGCTCGCCCATAGTATCCCCACGATAGCCCTTGCCCTGCAAAACATAGTCTAGGAGTTTATCAGCCTCCAGAATAGCCTGGCGCAGACCGTTGCCGCCTTGCCTTGTTAGATCTTGAATAATTGTCCAGCGACTCTTAACAGTAGCTGGGTTGAACTTGGCGGTAGGTTTGGCGCGCTTCGATTTGGACTTGGCAGCATTGGCGCCGTTGCTGACTACTGCCAGCAACAATAAGCCAAAAACTAAACTAATAACAAGTGCCGCAATCATCATAAGCTAACCTCGGCAAGTTGTTGGGCGGCGTTTAGGACATTAGCTTCGTGCTTTTGGGCAGCGATAATCTGAATTCCAACTGGTAATTTGCCTACCCAGCCGGCTGGCATGCTGACCACCGGTAGGCCAGCCAGACTTGGTGCCACAGTCATAATATCGCTGAGGTACATAGCTAAGTGATTTTCTTGATTCTGGCCAAGTGCAAACGGCAAGGTCGGCGCAACTGGTCCAATAAGCACATCATACTGTTCAAAGGCCTTGGCAAATTCGTTGACGAGTTTGGTACGAACCTTTTGAGCCTGCTTATAATAGGCGTCGTAATAACCGCTACTTAACATGTAGGTACCAATCAATATGCGGCGCTTAGCTTCAGCATTAAAGCCCTCACCGCGCGTTTGCAAGTAGGACTCTGCTAGTGTTTTGGCTCCTGCAGCACGATGACCAAAGCGCACACCGTCGTAACGACTCAAGTTGCTGCTAACTTCAGCCGGCATAATAATGTAGTAGGCTGCCAAGGCCAGATCAAGCGAAGGCAAACTTACATCTTCTACGGTATTTCCAGCGGCTTTAAGTTTTTCGATCGCAGCCGCTACCTGCTCACGTACTTCTGCTGCAATGCCTTCACCAAAATACTCTTTGACGATGCCAAT
>Ga0105044_10014791_pt1 | contig 10543 bp, 9 predicted proteins | sample MAT01_FD_78092 | JGI IMG/M metagenome (GOLD analysis project Ga0105044, IMG submission 78092) | Freshwater microbial communities from Lake Fryxell liftoff mats and glacier meltwater in Antarctica - MAT-01 | ecosystem: Environmental > Aquatic > Freshwater > Ice > Liftoff microbial mat | place... | reverse complement strand
GCCACGGTTGGCGGGGTTCAGTGCGTAAGTGCAATATTTTTTCTCCATTGCTTCCCAATCTGGGCAACCAACACATTTGTTTCAGCATATCTAACACTCCATAGTTTTGCAGTCAGGCTACTAAAACTTGACTATGCCGATTTGAGATTTTGGACTTGGGATTAACATCATAACCAGCCCTCGGATTCGTCGGCGGGATCGTCTAAACTCCCCAAACCTTAAATCCCGAATCTCCCCATCGTCTCAGTCATAGTCATCGCGGGAAAATGCCGTTTAATCAAGCATTAACTGTTCTATTTTTCCGTTGCCTTATAAATACACCCTGATTCTGGCCTTCTCCTGAACGAAAAACATCTTTCTACCGTATTGGTTTTTTTATTTTCAAAATGTTCCTCAAGTTACATTTATTAAAATTTTTATAGAGTTTATCTGCTTATTAAAAGTTAAATGTATTTTCATAAAGGTTCGTTTCCATATTTTTTGGTGTTTTGACTACATTTTTTGCAGCTAAAGCAGCGTTTTCAGGAACGCGAGGCTACTAATTGAGATGGCGCTGGATAATTGCTTCTAATTTGTCGATGTCAAAGGGTTTGGAAAGGTATCCAACGCAGCCAGCTTGGAGAATGCGCTCGCGGTCTTCTGTTTTTGCCAGTGCTGTGATCGCAATAATTGGAATATTTGTGAGTTGTGGGTTTTGTTTGATGCGACTCATCAGTTCTATACCGTCTATATCCGGTAGACAAATATCGAGCAAAATTAGGTCGGGAGGTCGGGAGGCTGCTGCTGAGAGAGCTGTGCTACCGTCTACGGCTCCCACGTACTCGCAGCCGAATAAATCTAGTATTTGGGCTAGCAGCTGTAAGTTGTCGTTATTGTCGTCTACAGCTAAGACTAAGGGACGTTTGTCTAGTAACAGTCGATCGCTATTGCCAGACGAATATTCCAAATCATGATTCGAGGTGGGGTAATTCATAAATACCTAGGGGTGCTTCCCTGTAATTTTACTGCTCCTATGACATGGGCTTAACTCAAGTTAAGCATGAGCTTGTATTCTAGATTGCTTCGGTTTACCAGTTTAACCTCTGTAGTATCACTGAGAAAAGTATTGATTTTGATACAATATCATACTATCATGGAGTCTGTATTGCTTGTATTGCTTGTATTGCTTGTATTGCTTGTATTGCTTGTATTGCTTGTATTGTAAAATTATGTAATATAGTGCGAGTTAGGATAATAGCTCCCAAAAATGCTACGATCAGCGCTGGGATCAAACCAAATGGCTCATAAAAAAATTATAAAAATGTCCAGATCAGCATTGGAACAAGAAGATTTACTCAATCGAATTACTACTCGCATCCGACACTCTTTAGAACTGCAAGAGATTTTGACGACAACGGTAATAGAACTCCGTAACTTGTTAGGGGGCGATCGGGTAAAAATTTATCGGTTTGAACCTGACGGGAGCGGCGAGGTAATTGCTGAGTCGATTAATGGCAACAATTTGCCCTCACTGCTGGGCTTGCATTTTCCCACAGGCGACATTCCCAAGAGCGTTCGCGAAATGTTTATCAAAGCTCGGCAGCGAGTGATTGTCGATGTGGAATTGAAGCATCAAACAATTAATCTATTAGATTGTCCAGAAACAGGCAAAACTTTAGATGCTGAAGATATTCGCTATGGTGCCGTAGACCCCTGTCACATCGAGTATCTGAGGGCTATAGGGGCGCATTCTTCTCTGACGGTGCCGATTTTGCATCACAATCAGCTTTGGGGGCTGTTAGTCTGTCACCACACGCAACCCAAACGTTTTAGCGATCGAGAATTAAAAATTGTACAATTGCTGGTGGATCAACTTTCAATTGCGATCGCCCAATCTTCTCTGCTGAGTCAAGCCAGACAGCAAGCTCACGACGAAGCCACTGTCAACCAAATTAGCAGTTTGCTCCACTCTCCCCTGGAATTGGCAGAAATTAGACACACAGTTCTAGAACAAACCGTCAAATCTTTGCAAGGTTCTGGCGGTAGATTGTACATTGCCGCCGAAGGAGTTGATTGGCCGGCTGAACTTTATACCTGCGGTCAACAGCCAAAGAATTTAGAAATTGAAAAAAGCCAATTTTGGCAAGAAATAATGGGTTTAAAAAACTCAAAAAAAGCAGCTATGGGTGATGCTAGTAACTCAAAAAAAACCGAAGTAAGCCGAACCATAGATTTGGAAAAATATAACAAAATTGACTTGACAATTTCTAATTATATTATACCGGAACTATACGCTATTAGTGATATTTCTCAAGAACCTCAACTAAAATCTATATCTTCACATTTTCTAGAAGTTTCTATTGGGTCACTGCTTGCAGTGCCGCTGCAATATCGCGATCAGTGCATAGGCTGTCTGACCGTCTTTCGCAGTGAAATAGAAACAGAAACTTTATGGGCTGGAGAGCGTGACATAGAAGCCAGGAACGACCGTCCCCGAAAGTCATTTGCAGCTTGGAAAGAAATTAAAACACAAAAAGGTCGAGAGTGGAAAAATGATGAACTGAAGCTAGCCAAATCTTTAGGAACTCACCTGTATATGGCGGCAATGCAGAGGCGCGTAGAGGCGATGATTCGACATCAAGCTTCTCACGACCAACTAACAGGTTTAGCCAACAAATTGCTATTTAATGAAAAGCTCTCTCTAGCTGTAGTTAACGCTCACCAAAACGCAGAAATGCTGGCAGTGATATTTCTCGATTTGGACGGTTTTAAAAATGTTAACGATACTCTCGGCCATGCTGTAGGCGACCTGTTACTCCAAGGTGTAGCTTGGCGCTTGACTAACTGTTTGGCTGCGGGCGATTCTATTGCCCGCTGGGGCGGAGATGAATTTACTTTGCTGCTTTACAATATTAGCTGCGCCCAGGACGCAATTGACACTTGCCAGCGGATTCTCCACAGTTTATGTACTCCTTTTCGCTTTGAGAACCAGGAACTTTATATCAAAGCCAGCTTGGGAATTGCTTTGGCTCCTTACGACGGGGAAGATGCCGAAACTCTGCTGAAAAATGCTGATGCTGCTATGTATAAAGCGAAACAGAAAGGTCGGAATAATTATCAATTTTACACGACAGCGATCGGCAACAAAGCATCAGAGCGATTGATGTTACAAAATAATCTTTATAGAGCTCTAGAAAATTCAGAATTTTTGCTGTACTACCAGCCACAAATAGACATAAATACTGGCAAAATTGTGAGTGTAGAAGCTCTGGTTCGTTGGGAGCATCCTCAACGCGGGTTTATGGCTCCCGATCAATTTATTCCCTTAGCTGAGGAAACAGGATTAATCTGTCAGATTGACGAGTGGGTGCTACGAACTGCTTGCCTTCAGAATCGAGCGTGGCAATTACTGGGACTGCCACCGATGCGGGTAGCTGTAAATTTATCGGCACGTCAGTTTCAGCAAAATAAGACGGTAAAAACCATCGCTAAAATTTTGTCTGAAACCGGGCTAGATGGGGAGTATTTGGAAATAGAAATTACCGAGACTATTGCGATGACAGATGTGAATTTCACGGTGTCTGTATTGCAGCAATTGCAGCAAATGGGAATTCGGATTTCTCTGGACGATTTTGGCACTGGTTATTCTTCGCTGTGGTCTCTCAAACACTTACCATTAAACAATTTAAAAATAGATCGATCGTTCGTTGCCGATGTGATTAATGGTAGCAGCGGTGCTGCTATTGTGAAAGTGGCGATCGCCTTGGGACAGGGGTTGAACCTACAGGTGATTGCGGAGGGAGTGGAAACAGCAGAACAGTTGGAGTTTTTGCACTCCCTTAATTGCGATATGGCTCAGGGTTACTTCTTTAGCAAGCCAATATCGGCGGCGGCGACAACGCAATTGTGCATGGAGAATAGAGTATGGAAATTGAGTTGTAGTTCCAACTTTAATTAGTAATGATTGTTAACTGTTGACGGTTGACTGTTGACTGTTGACTGTTAACTGTTGATTGTTGACTGTTGCACCGGAATCGATATGATATCAATTCCGGTTGTATCTGAATTATTAGTAGCTGAAATTAGGAGACGGCAGTGCCGTGTCCCTACCGTGATTAATTGTAGGGAGACGGCAGTGCCCATAGGTGTCAACTTAAGCCTGAAAGCCTTGGTATCTCTCGCTTTTACCTAAGTCTAGATCCCCCTAAATCCCCCTTAAGAAGGGGGACTTTGAAAAGACTCCTGTCCCCCCCTTCTTAAGGGGGGCGCCAGGGAGATCTAGATTTAATAGTCAAACAACGGTCTCTGACAGGGTTTGACCTTAAGTTGACACTAATGGGCAGTGCCGTGTCCCTACCGTGATTAATTGTAGGGACACGGCACTGCCGTGTCCCTAACGTGATTAATTGTAGGGACACGGCACTGCCGTCTCCTCTATATTATTCCGATGCAACCCGAATCGATATGAGTTGATATGAGGAATTATTTGGCATCTATCTTAGGGCGTATTTACTCAAAAAATTAAGATTTTAAATTTATGCACTGGGATAGATACCTGATAGTTGCTAATACTTAACTGTAAAAATAATATGCGTATCCCCGACTTCTTCAAGAAGTCGGGGATCTAACATAAAATGATTTTATGTTTAATTAAAGCAACCTACTTAACAGACCAATTATATCGTTTTCGGTTGCATCGGTATTATTTAACTGTTAAACTGTCCAAATGTCCAAATAGTCAACAGTCAACCGTCAACAGTCATCCAACCAAGCCAGAACGAAGGGCGAGAACAGCAGCCTGAGTACGGTCATCAGCGCACAATTTGTTCAAAATATTGCGGACATGAGTTTTGACAGTACCAACAGTAATGTAGAGTTTTTCGGCAATGGCAGCATTGCTGTAACCCTGCACAATTAACTCCAAGACTTCTAATTCTCGCCCGGTTAAAGGGTATGTTTCAATGATGTGACTAAACTCTGGTTCAGCAGCTTTAATTGTAACTTTTTTACCCTCTGATTTAGGCTCTTCTGGTGTCGGCTCTTTGGTACGAGCTCGTTTCAGGACTATGCGAGCGATCGCCGGATCGATCCAAGAGTTGCCTTCGTGAGTTACTTTTACCACGTCTAACAACTGGTCGAAGCTGATATCTTTCATGCAGTAAGAGTCAGCTCCGGCTGCAAAAGCTGCGAGCACTTCTTCTTCATTGTCCTGAAAAGTCAGGATCAACACTTTCGTGTCTGGATCGGACTCGGCTACGATCGTTTTTTTGAACTTTTGGGTCAGTTCAATGCCGTCAAAATCGGGCAAACCAATATCTACAATTGCCACGTCAGGTTTTGAAGACTGAAGTAGTTTCAATCCCTCTGTAGCGTTAGCCGCATCCCCTACAACTTCTATGGTGTCACTTTGTTGTAGAGCTGTACGGATACCAACTCTAGTCAGGTCATGGTCTTCGATCAAAGCTACGCGAATTTTACTCATTTTTTTGCTAAGGTCCTGCTGAAATTTTAAATATTGCCAACTGACTCAGCTAAACAGAGTCGATTTGAGAATGTGTCCTGCTACGGGGTTTGCCCGTGAAGCAAAGTTATCCCGTAGGGAATCGCATATCTTGTTTAAGCATACTCATGGAGTTGCACTATTGCAAATTAATTATCAAGTTATTTTGCTGCGGTCTCTAATTTGCTCATCACAGTTACACTCTCAACCTTTTCACAATTTAAGAGAATTATCCGATTGTCCCCCCACTGATAGATGTAAAGAGATCCTTGAGTGGATAACTTGGAAGTATAAAAACTTTTGATGCACTGAGGCAGTCAAAATTGCTCGGACTAGCATTATGACTCTTTAGTTGGTGCGATCGCTAATGATGAAGACTTATTTATAAAACTCAATTATGACTCACTATTACGGCAACCAGTCTTCTCGATCGGACCTTTCCGACGGGGAAATATTACAGAAAACAGTGGAAATAACACCTTCGCCACAACCTGTTAGCGATCGCGAAAACCAGCCCGATCGCCACTTAAATGCAATTCCTCACATAGTGTTGCACGCAAATGCTGACGGCGCGGTGACTTATGTGAACTCCGGCTGGGAAGAGTATACGGGAGTAGCAGCAACAGCAGCCTTGGGTTTCGGCTATTTGGCATCCATCCACCCAGAAGACCGCCATCGCCTACGGTGGCTATCTGAACTGACTCTTGGCCTGAAGCCAAGTTACGAAGTAGAATTGCGTTTGATGACGCGATCGGGTATTTACCGCTGGAACCTAGCTAGATTTTCGCCCGCAAACGCCGATGGCAACGGAGTTTTAGAGTGGGTGGGAACCTATACAGATATAGATGCGCTCAAACAAACTCAAGGCTGGCTTGAAGCAGAACGAGAATCTCTCAACAGCTTGCTGCAATGGAATACTAGGGAGACAGGAGAAAACTTGGGCCCAAGCAACGCGGTTAGAGAGGCGCAACTACAGTATTTGCAGGCTATTGACCGGTTTACAAATGTTTTGAACCAGCGCGCCGGAAGCTTGGGCGAACTATTGCAAGCGATGGCGGATGCAGTGGTTGAGACGATCGCATCTGCTCAATTTTGCTTGGTGGCCCTCCCGGAGTGCGATCGCAGTAGCCTCAAATTAAGTGCAGTGACTGGGGCGGAAAACTTTGGTGCGGGTAGAACCTTGTACTTGCAAGACGCGCTGCTGTCGAAAGCGTTTGCTACGGGGAAGTCTCAATTGTCGTCGCCCGAATCGGGCTGCGAAGTGCCGGCGGCCTGTGCAGTGGCGATCGAGTCTTCGCGAACAGGGCGTTTGGGCGTGTTGGCGATGGGCAATTGGCAAGATAGCAAAGCGATTGACGGTGCGACTGTGCAACTGCTGGCGGTGATGGGAAGACAAGCTGCGATCGCGATTCATAACGCACGGGCTATCGAAATTTCCAAAAAGCAGGAACAGCTTTTAGAGTTGCAAAATCAGCTTTTACTTCGCCAGCAAGCAGAACTCGAAAAGCAACGTCTGCGCCTTCAACAGCAAAACTTGCAACTGCTAGAAGCAGCCAAATTAAAATCGCAAATTTTGAGAACAATGTCTCACGAATTGCGAACTCCGATGAATGCAATTATCGGCTTTTCGCAATTGCTGCTGCGCCAGGAAAAACAACTGCTGACTACGCAGCAAAAAGATTTTGTGGGGCGTATTTTTAATAACGGCAAAAACTTGCTAGTGCTGATTAACGATATCCTGGATATCTCCAAAATCGAGACTTGCCCAACTGAATTAGCAATTGGCGAATTTGATTTAGCGCAGTTGGTTATAGCTACCGCCCTGGAATTAGGAAATCAGGTGACAGATAAAAATTTGGCGCTGTCTGTGAGCGTGTGTTTGCAGGATCTGTTGATAGTTAACGATCGATCGCGCTTGCGGCAAGTTTTGGTGAATCTAATTTCCAATGCGATTAAATTTACCCATCAGGGAAGCATTTGCCTTTCTGTGCGAGAACTAACGAGCGATCGACTAATCATCACCGTTACTGATACAGGAATTGGCATCGCCGAAACTGAATTACCGCATATTTTTGATAAGTTCCACCAAGCCGATCGAGCTACAACTCGCCACTATCCGGGCATCGGCTTAGGACTAGCTATTAGTGCATCTTTAGTGAAAATGATGAATTGCACACTTACAGCACAAAGTCAAGTAGGAAAAGGTTCAACTTTTCGGCTGGAATTACCGCGACAAATGTAACTTACACCGTTTCCGGTGCCACTCATACATGATATAGAGGAGACGGCAGTGCCGTGTCCCTACAATTAATCTGGGGTAGGGACTCAGACATGATATAGAGGAGACGGCAGTGCCGTGTCCCTACAATTAATCTGGGGTAGGGACTCAGACATGATATAGAGGACACGGCAGTGCCGTGTCCCTACAATTAATCTGGGGTAGGGACACGGCACTGCCGTGTCCTAATTTCAGCTATTAATAATAGCGAATCTTTCGATAAACTTGAGAGCGGGCTAAAATTGAAAATCTCAAATCGCAGGAATTTTTCGGGTGAAGGAAGTTATTAAAAGTTCGTCAGAGTATACAAGGAAGCGATCGATCGCACCTATGCTGCTGTCGGTGTTGTGGCTGTGCGCGATCGCTGGCGTGGCTTTCGTGGCGAATCTAGGTAACATCGGTTTAGTGGACGAAACCGAACCGCTGTTTGCTGAAGCCGCTCGCCAAATGACGGTGACAGGGGATTTCGTCACTCCATATTTCAACGGCGATACTAGGTTTGACAAACCGCCGTTGATTTACTGGCTGATGGCGCTGGCTTATCGGGCGATCGGGGTTAACGAGTGGGCTGTGCGGCTTCCGTCGGCTTTGTCCGCGATCGCCCTCACTTGCCTCGGATTTTATACCCTATCGAAATCAGAAGAAAGTTCGGCAACGGATTCTGTAACGGATTTAACGGATGTCAGGAAGCAGGAAGAAGAGCGCGATACAGAGTTTCCTCCCCCACTCTCCCACTCCCTCACCCTCCCCCACTCCCCCACTCTCCCACTCTTCCTTTCTACTCCTTGGATTGGTGCTGCGCTAATCGCGCTAAATCCTCAGACTATTGCGTGGGGGAGGACTGGTGTTTCAGATATGCTATTAGTCGGCTGTATGTGTTCGGCACTTTTAGCATTTTTTCTCGGTTATGCCTTAGAAGAAGAGAGGGAAAAAGCAGGATTTTCTACTGTTTCTACTTCCCGATTTCCCAATAAATGGTATCTGACTTTTTATGTACTCATTGCCTTAGCAATTCTGGCTAAGGGGCCTGTGGGAATTGTCATCCCAGCCCTGATTATTGGCTGCTTTGCGCTTTATTTGGGCAATTTTCGGCAACTTTGGCGAGAAATGCGTCCGGTGTCGGGAATCTTGATTATTCTGTCGATCGCGCTACCTTGGTTTATTCTGGTTATTTTAGCTAACGGTCAAACTTATATTGACAGCTTTTTTGGATATCACAATTTCCAGCGTTTTACTCAAGTAGTGAATCGGCACTCAGCGCCTTGGTATTTTTACTTTTTTGTAGTGCTCCTTGGTTTTGCGCCTTGGTCGATTTATTTGCCAGTGGCGATCGCCCGCACCCGTTTTTGGCAGCGTAGTTACTGGCGTCGTCAACCGCGATCGGCTCAGTTGAGTCTATTTGCCTTATTTTGGTTTGGCTGCATCTTTGGATTTTTCACAATCTCCGTGACAAAGTTGCCCAGTTATGTATTGCCTTTGTTGCCGGCGGCCGCGATTTTGGTAACGCTGTTGTGGGGCGATATTGTTGCAGGTAAAGAAGAGGAAGTAAGGGAAGGGCGATCGGCAAAAAAACCGAATTCTCTACCGAAGTCGCTGTTAGTTACATTCATTGTTAATGTAGTATTTTTATTAATTCTAGCGGGAGCAACTTTCTACTGCTACCACTGGCTGGGAGACGATCCAGCGATGCCGAATTTTCCGCAAGCACTTCAACAGTCGGGATTGCTAATTTTGGGCGGTGCGATTTGGATAATTGTGGCGGGGGCGATCGCACTTTTACTTTGGAAGCGACAACAACGCTGGATTTTGGTTGTTAACTTCATCGGTTTAGTAGCATTTATCATTTTTGGTCTTACTCCCGCCTACAATTTGGTCGATATCAACCGTCAGTTACCTCTGAGACAGTTAGCGCAGGTTGCCGTTCAACAAAAACTCCCGGGGGAAGAGTTGATGATGATTGGCTTCTGGAAACCAAGTCTGGTTTATTATACTCAAAGTCCGGTGACTTACTACCGACTTTTCAGAGGGGCGAGCGACTACATTGAGGAATCTAAAAACCAAACTTCTCCCTCTATTCTGGTGCTGGGATATCCACACAAATTTGTGGAATTCGGATTGCAGCCCAATCAGTATCAACTGTTGGACAGTCGTGGCGCTTACCAACTCGCAAGGGTTCCGAGAAAGGCGTTTTTGAAATAGTATATTGTACTGCGGTTTTGGCGATCTATCCTCAGACAAGGTATGATGTTGAACATGACTTACGCAAAACAAACGTATTTCTGTCATTGCGAGGCAAGCGCAAGCAATCTCAAGGCTTTGCTACACCGTGTAAAATGCGTAAGTCCTATTGGAATTGCGGTATAATCTACTAACCACCTAAAACCTGAAACTGGGAGCCAATAATGGTTTCAATCCTTAACAGACCCTCCTCGTTAATCCATGAAATCTGCATTGAAAAAGTCGATCGGTGGAAGTTGTTCAAATTTAGCGAATCACTCCAACACCGGATGGAACAATTGTTAGAGAAGAAAAAGGCAGACCAACTAATGGCAGAAGAGGCAGCGGAACTTGACACAATTGGGGAATTAGATCGAATCTTTACCCACATCAATGCAATGATGGTTGCTCAAGATGGCGATCGGTGATTCTACAAGACAGGCGATTCGAGAAAGAGCGAGTTATTTATGTAAATACTGTCATTCCCCAGAACGTCTGAGTGCGAATCGCTTTACCATCGATCATGTTATTTCACGCTTTCTAAAAGGCAATGTTTCTTTTATTTAAAT
>Ga0105044_10014790_pt1 | contig 10543 bp, 7 predicted proteins | sample MAT01_FD_78092 | JGI IMG/M metagenome (GOLD analysis project Ga0105044, IMG submission 78092) | Freshwater microbial communities from Lake Fryxell liftoff mats and glacier meltwater in Antarctica - MAT-01 | ecosystem: Environmental > Aquatic > Freshwater > Ice > Liftoff microbial mat | place... | reverse complement strand
GACCAGCGTACGGGGCTTGTGAGTTGTTCGGCGAGTCGTTGGCGGATGGCATCCGGGGTGGGTTGATGGTCGGTGGCGGTGACGTTTGAGATGACCGGCACGCGGGCCGGTTGAATCGGCGTTTGGGAGAGCGCCTGCGCCAAGCGATCGGCCGCGGGCTGCATGAGGGGGGAGTGGAATGCACCGGCGACCGGAAGGTTGGTGGCCTTGAGGCCCATCGCAGCGGCGATTCCGACGGCCCGCTCGCACGCGGCCAGCGAGCCCGAAATCACGATCTGACCGGGGGCATTGAAGTTGGCGCAGACCAAGATTTCGCCGCCTCTGGCTTGTTCGCACACCGCGTCCGCCTGGGCTTCATCGCCGCCGATGATCGCAACCATTCCGCCTTTGCTTTGTGCCGCGGCGTCTTGCATGGCGCGGCCCCGGAGCGTGACGAGTTCCAGCCCGTCTTCAAAGGTCATGGCACCGGCCAGGGTGAGGGCGGTGTATTCACCGAGGGAGAGACCGGCGGTGGCGAGGATGGGGGCATCGGCGTTTGAGAGGCCCCATTGGGCGAGAAGGGCCGTCCAGCAGGCGAAGGAGGCGGTGAAGATGGCGGGCTGGGATACGTCGGTCTGGTTGAGACGGTCGGCGGGGCCGGAGAAGCAGAGTTCCGAGAGTGGGGCTCCGAGACGGTCGCCGAGGAGGGCATCGGCACGACTGAAAACAGACCGGGCCTCCGCGGAGGAATCGTGCCAAGCCTTGCCCATGCCGATGGTCTGGGCTCCTTGGCCGGGGCAGAGGATGATGAGTGGGGCGGTCAATCGTGGGTCAGTTTAGCGGGTGATGTGCATTCCCGCCGGGAGAACGCTTTGTCCTCCACGGCGTGGCTCGCGGCGGCACTTTGGGACGGTCAATCGGGGTCGTGGAGTTGCGCGCCCGACCTACAATCTCCTCCGGCTTAGAGCGTCTGTGAATGCTGGGGCACCCAATCAACGCATGAATCCGAACACACCCATCCTACCGCGCCGCACCTTCGCGATCATCTCTCACCCCGATGCGGGCAAGACGACGCTGACCGAAAAGTTCCTGCTGTACGGCGGGGCAATCGAACTCGCGGGTTCGGTGACGGCCCGGAAGAATCAGCGGGCCACTGCCTCAGACTGGATGGAACTCGAGAAGCAGCGCGGCATTTCCATCAGTTCGACGCTGCTCCAGTTTGATTACAACGGGTTCCGCGTCAACCTGCTCGATACGCCGGGCCATAAGGACTTTTCGGAGGACACGTACCGCGTGCTCTCGGCCGTCGATGCGGCGGTCATGGTCATCGACTCGGGCAAGGGTGTCGAGGCCCAAACCCGGAAACTGTTCGAGGTGTGCCGCCGCCGCGGCGTACCGATTTTTACGTTCATGAACAAGTGCGACCGCCCGACGCGTGAGCCGCTGGAACTGATCGACGAACTCGAGAAGGTGCTGGGCATCGGTGCTTTCCCCATCAACTGGCCGCTCGGGACCGGCCCGGCATTCAAGGGCGTGTATGACCGCCTGGAGCGGCGGATGCACCTCTTTGAGCGCACCAAGGCCGGCGCGTTTGTGGCCCCTGTGGAAGTCGGGGGGCTCGATGACCCGGCGTTGCTCGTCAAACTGGACGCGGCGGAGCATCGGGAAGCCCTGGAAGAAATCCGCATGCTGGACGGTGCGGGCGAATCGTTCGACCCGGCGTCGGTGCTGGATGGCAAGGTCACGCCGGTGTTCTTCGGGAGTGCGATGAACAACTTCGGCGTCAAGATGCTTCTTGATGGGTTTCTGCGGTACTCCAGCCCTCCGACGCCTCGGGTGTCGCGGGCCGGGATGATCCAACCCGACGACCGCCGGTTCAGCGGCTTTGTGTTCAAGATACAGGCCAACATGGACCCGCGCCACCGCGACCGAATCGCGTTTCTGCGGGTCGTGTCGGGCACCTTTGAGCGCGACATGTTTGTGGTGCACGCCCAGAGCGGCCGGCGAGTGCGGCTGGGGAACGCGACCAAACTTTTCGGCAATCAGCGGGAAACGGTGGAAATGGCGGTCGCGGGTGACGTCGTCGGGCTGGTCGGCAACGACCTGTTCGGCATCGGCGACACGCTCACAGACGACCGGACGATCGTGTACGACGAGATTGCGGAGTTCACGCCGGAGTGTTTCGCGTATCTGCACAACCCACAGCCGGGGAACTACAAGAAGTTCAACCTCGGGCTTGAGCAACTGTTGCGGGAGGGTGTGGCCCGCCGCTTCGAGCCGGTGGGCGGGGCGCAGAAGGTCGCGCTGCTCGCGGCCGTCGGCCCGCTCCAGTTCGAGGTTCTCACCTATAGGCTTCTGAACGAATACGGGGCCGAATCACGGCTCGAAAACACCTCGTGGTCGATCGGCCGGTGGTGGCGGTTCAAGGACGGCCCGACACCCACGCTCGCGAACGCACAGACCATCGACCTCCCCGAGACGCCGGACAACTCGCGGCTCGTCTTTGATGACCGAGGGCGGGCGATGGTGTTGTTCGTGGATGAATGGCCGCTCCGGTTCTTCGGCGAGCGCAACAAGAACGTGGAACTCTCGGTGTTGCCGTTTGATCGTCCTCCGGCGGCGATGACGACCGAAGGGGTTTGAAAGGCGAGCAGCGAAGGGGTGGCCCGCGGCGTCATAATTGCCAGAGGCTGCTACCCCACGTGAGGCCGCCGCCGAAGGCCACGAACATGACCTTCTGGCCTTCGCGCACGCGGCCCGCCCGTCGGAGGTCATCGAGGCAGAGGGGCACGCTCGCGGCGACGGTGTTTCCGACGCGATCGATGTTGATGTACAACTTGTCTTCCGGCAGTCCGAATTTCTCGCGGGCCGCGAGCAGGATCCGTGCGTTGCTCTGGTGGCACACGAACATGTCGACATCGTCGGCTTTGAGGCCGGCCTTGTCGAGCGTTTGGGCGATGAGTTGCGGGAAGGTACCAACGGCGAACTTGAAGACGCCCGCACCGTTCATCTGGACGTGGTTGATGGCATCGGCATCGGGGGTGACACCCGGGGGGAAGTCGCGGTCGAGCTGGGGGACATAGATGTCCTTCCAGCCCGGGCCGTCGGCGTGCATGGATTGGGCGAGGAGGCCCTTGGAGGCGTCGTCCGTGGCCTTGAGGATTGCAGCGCCCGCACCATCGCCGAAGATGATGGCCGTGCTGCGGCCCGCATCGCAGTAGTTCATGTGGTTGCTGAGGGTGTCGGCACCGATGAGGCCGATGGTGTGATAGGCCCCGCCCCGTATGAGGTCGTGGGCGACGTTCAGGCCGAACACGAACCCGCTGCACGCCGCGTTCAGATCAAACGCGCCGGCCCGTGTGGCCTTCACGTGATTCGCGACGAGGCACGCGGAGGCCGGACAGGGCATCTCGGGCGTCATCGTGGCGAGAATGATGAGGTCAAGGTCGTCGGGCGAGAGGTGGGCATCGGCCAAGGCGGCCTCGAGTGCCCGGGCGGAAAGGACCGAGGTCGATTCGTCTTTGGCGATGACGCGACGCTCGCGGATGCCGGTGCGCTGAAGGATCCACTCGTCCGAAGTGGTCATCAGTTTTTCGAGGTCCGAGTTCAGCAGTTTGGTAGCGGGAAGGCACGAACCGGTGCCGGCGATCCTGACGCCTCTGCTTGGCCGACTGTGATGCATCAAAAGCTCCGACCGTTCGACTTTCGAGCCAGGTCCGAAACACGCCTGGTTTTCTGGGTCGCCCGTATAGAGGCGAACAGATCCGTCAGGCCCGGGCTGGCTCTTTGGCCGTCCCGGTGTCAGACGATACGCCGCGGGCATCGAGGACGTGCCCGACCTCGGCGAGGCGGGTGACGATCTGCTGGTTGACGCCGCCGTGGACGAACTTGCGGCAATTGCGGATGGCGGCCCGGATGGTGCGGGCCTCGCTGCTGCCGTGGGCAATGAAGCATGCGCCGTTGACGCCCAACAGCGGTGCGCCGCCGGTTTCGTGGTAATCGTTCTTGGCGTAGATGGCTTTGACAATCGGCTCGAACTGGAGAGCCATCATCGGGTTTTGCTCGAAAATCTCGGCGGCGATCGCCTTGAAGAGGCTCTTCGCAAGACCCTCCATCGCTTTGAGCAGCGTGTTGCCGACCAAGCCGTCGGTGACGACGACGTCGGCCGCACCCTCGAAGAAGTCGCGGCCTTCGACGAATCCGATGAAATTAAGCCCCGGGGTCGCTTTGAAGAGTTCCCGTGCATCTTTGATGATGCCCGTGCCTTTGCCCTCTTCGCTGCCGATGTTCATAAGCGCGATCCGGGGTGAGGGCATCCCCAGAACCCGGCGGGCGAGGACATCGGCCATGACGCCGTATTGCCAGAGGTGTTCCGCCTTTGGCTCGGGGTTGGCTCCGGCGTCGGTCAGGACGACGTTGCCCCGGAAGCCCGGGACCGTCACAGCGATGCCGGGGCGGATGACGTTGGGCAGGCGACGCATATGGAGCATCGCGGCGGCGACGCATGCACCGGTGTTGCCCGCAGACAGCACAACATCGCAATGCTGCGGATGGCCCTTGGCCCCGATCTGGTGCATTTTGACGATGGAAGATTCGGTTTTGGATCGAACGGCCTTCGCGGCCGAATCGCCCATCTCGATCACTTGGTCGCAGTGAACGACCTCGATGCGCGGATCGCCGGGCTTGATGCCTTTTTCGCGGAGGTGCTCGACGATCAGCGGTTCTCGCCCGACGAGCACCAAGGTGTCGCCAGGGGGAAGGTCGTCGAGGGCCATGACGCAACCCTTGAGGATCGCATCGGGCGCGTTGTCACCGCCCATGACGTCGATTGCCACACGCACGGAGCGGGGAGCCTCGGTGGGGGATGCGGGCGGGCTGATGGGCGTAAGATTCAAAGTATTCGGGCCGCCAAGGTCTGTTTGACCTCACGGATCCAATCATTCGGGCGGAACCAAGCTTGAGGCGGGATCAGTATTGGCAAGCCGCTCGGGCCGAGCCAACCAGCGGGATCCGGCCGTCCAGAAAGAACCAACAATTCAGATCGAGAGAACAGGGGTAGAAACTCAGCCCTTCTTTTTCGTCTTGGCGATCCCGATGCCCAGTTTGGGAACCTTGATCTTCAAGCCAGCGCGGACATATCCGGACTCTTTGCAGGCCTTGTGGTGCAACTTGGGCGAACCCGTGAGGGGGCAGACCGAAGTGTCAATACCGACAAGGGCGTGGTGGGCACGGCGGCGACGGGTGCGGCCGTAACTGACTCTCATTGGGGGAAGCATGGACCAAACTCCTTCAAAAATCTCGGGCCCGAACGTTAGGGAAGTGGGGGGTGGGCGTCAAGCCGAGTGTTCGCAAGTGCGACGATGTTCCAAGAACGTGTTTGGATACCGAACCGGATCCAAACTTCGTGCGAATTGGATCCTGCGGATCACTTTGCAGTGACATTTCCGCTGGTTCAGGTATGGTATGCCAGCCGCCATCCGTCGCACCTATGTCCTTGATTGCCGAGGAACCATGCTCATCGCCCTTTGCTCGCTCGCTATCGCCGTTCAACCTGCCCCGACCGAGGCCGTTTGGGTTTTCCTGGCCGAAAGGCCATCGGTGCCCGTCGCGGCCCTTGCCGCCCTGGCGGAAGAGAACGTTTCGCCGCGGGCTGTTCAGCGTCGATCGTTGCGGTCCGACCATGCGGTGCCGTTTCTGGACTCTGACCGCTCACTCGAACCCAACTGGGTGAGCGCGGTTCTACGAACGGGGGCAGCCGAGCGAGCCCAGAGCCGATGGCTGAACGCTCTGAGCGTCGAAGCCAGCCCGGAGCAGATCCGGGCCATTCAGACCCTCGAGTGCGTGGATCGCATCGAACCCGTTCGGATGGGCCGTCGGCGGGGCGAGAGTGTGACGGAACATTCAGCCGACAACTCTGCTGGCGAGTCGGGCGGCTTCGGCGGGCGGTCCTTCTATGGCAGGACGGAAGCACAACTGTCGCAGATCAACGTGATTGGGATGCACGACCTCGGGTACACGGGGCAGGGCGTGATCATCGGCGTCTTGGACACGGGGTTTCGCCGCGACCACGATGCGTTCCATGACGCCGGGCATCCGCTGGTTGTCTTGGCCGAGCGGGATTTCATCAACGACGACAACAACTCTGGCATTGATGTGGGGGACGATGCGGAGCAACACCGGCACGGCACCTGGTGCATGAGCACCATCGGCGGCTATGCCCCGGACTTCTTTGTCGGGGGTGCCTTCGACGCCTCGTTCATTCTCTGCAAAACCGAGAACGTGTCGAGCGAAACGCCGGTCGAAGAGGATTACTACGTCGAGGGCCTCGAGTTCGCGGAATCACTCGGGGCCGATGTGGTCACCAGTTCCTTGGGCTACATCGATTGGTACACGCAGGCGAACTTGAACGGGACGACCGCGGTAACGACGATCGCCGTCAACATCGCGACCTCGCACGGGGTTCATTGTGTGACCGCCGCGGGCAACGAGGGGCACGACGCCGACCCCGCCACCAGCACGATCATCGCCCCGGCCGATGCGTTCCGCGTCATCAGTTGCGGCGCGGTCGATGATTCCGGGAGCATCGCGGGCTTCAGCAGCAGCGGACCAACGGCCGACGGCCGCATCAAGCCCGAGGTGCTGGCGCTGGGCGTCAATACCGATGTCATCTCGTCGCGCAACACCACCGGCTATGGCGAGGTGAGCGGGACGAGTCTCAGCACCCCGCTCGTGGCGGCGGCCGTGGCGTGCCTTGTCGAAGCCCGGCCCAGTTGGACGCCGGATCAGATGAGGCTCGCGCTGACGTCAACCGCATCGCAAGCCGCCCTTCCCGATCCGGTTTTTGTCCGGGGCTATGGGATCCTCAACGCAGTGGCCGCATTGGGGAGCGTGTGCCCGGCCGATTGGAACGGCAGCGGCGCTGTCGATTCTGATGACGTGATCGCCTTCTTCGGTGCGTGGGAACTCGGGCTTGGCGACTTTGATACCGACAACGATTCCGACAGCGACGACCTCATCCAGTTTTTCGGGGCGTGGGACGGCGGGTGCTGAAATTGGGGCCGCGGCCAAGGGCAACCCGTTCACTTCGGACGGGCCGCCTCGGCCAAGCGGACACGGGTGTTCCGGAGAAGTTCTCGCTGGGCCCCATCGAGTTGCTCGCCAAAGTCGGATTCAATCATTTCGACGATCGCGAGTTCGTGGGTCCGGCCCGCGGCACCCTCAAGCCCGCGCCACCACGATGCTAAATCGCACGAAAGATCAACCGCAGCGGTGAGCCGCCCGAGCGCGATAAGGCAGCAGCAGCGGAGCGATGCGGCCCTCGCGCCCGCGGCGGAATCGAACACAAACGGGAACAATTCGAAGCGGCCGAGGCCCGCATCGTGCCGACGAGCGGCGACGTCGTCCTCGGTGAGTCTCACGATGGCCTCGCTTATGGCGGCGAGCGCCTCCGGGCGATCCCGCTCGGAAGCGATGCGAGCGTCGGTGGTCATCGCGGCCAAAAGAAGGGAGCGGAGTTGCGGGTCACCCAGCATTTCCGAAGCCGCAAGCACCTCGGTAGCGCCCATGCCGCGGGACAAACCGGCGAGGCGCTCCCGTCGAAGGTCTTCGCTCGCAACGGGCAGGCTCGCCGCCCGGCGGAAACCGTCGATCGTGGGGTTGTGAACAAGGATTGCCGTGGTCGCGGCATCGAAGAGGTTCGGGTGGCGTGCCGCGGCCTCGATTACGGTATTGAAGGTGGCAGGATCCCACACCAAAGCGTCCGCCGCTGCTCGCTGCACCGTGCCCGATGCCGAGTCAAGCAGAGGCACCAGCCGCTGTAAGTCTGCCGGGCCGCCGAGGGCTCCGATCAATTGAATCTCGGGTGCGGAAAGCCCCATTCCTTCTGAACGCAGGACCAGGTCCAGAATCTCTGCTCGTGCTGCGTCGTCGATACTTGCGGTGCGCACCAACGCCCACGCGGCTTCGGCCGCCTCGGGCCGGGTCGCCGGATTCGCGAGCCAACGCATGACGCTCGGCGTTGCTTCGGGTCGAGGCCAGCGGGCCGAAGCGACAAGAAGGTTGGCGGCGGCTGCGGCGTCGGACTCGATCAGAAGGGCCGCGAGCACCGCTTCATCGCCCTCGAGCGCACCCAACTGTCGGACCAGAACGGCGGCATCCGCCCGCACGCTCGCGTCGGGGTTCCGCAGGAGTTCAATGGCCGCCTGGCCTACCGAGCCATCGAGCGAACCGTTCACCGAAAGTTCTCGACGCGCCAGTTCAAAGCCCACTCTCCGAACATCGGCGTCGTTGTCACGCAGCATGCTCGCGAGCAATTCCGAGCGTCGATCCGTGGGCGTTTCGAGGTGAAGTTTCCGCAATGTCTCGAGCAACCGAACCCTGACAACACCTTCGCGTGCCACCGCAGCGCGTTCCGACCGGGATATCGAGTCGACCAGCAACTTTGACCAGCCGAGTTCATCGAGCGCATCGGCCGCGGCAAGCCAGTCGCTCCAAGCCTGTGCCGACCGTCCGGCGGCCCGCTCGCCGCTCAGCGATCCAAGGCCCTCGATGGCGGCCTCCCGAACTGTGGCGGAGTGGTGATCGGTAAAGTGCAGGATGGCCCGCGCGGCATCACGCGTTCGGAAAAACCCGAGTGCCCTGATGAGCCTGGGCAGTTCGCTCTCTTCTGCTCTCGCGGAGCGAGATTCGAGCACCGGAACCAGCATCGAAGGGGGCGATGCGGTTTCCTCAATGACCGTCAGGATGTATCGACCTCCACCGGCCCCGGCGAGGGGGAATGAGAGCGAAGCGTCGATGGCGGCAACGACTAGGCTTTCCGAGGCATGAGAGACGAGCGACCGAGCAGACTCGAGCCGCACCGCTTCCGAGGCCGATCCGGTATCGAGCGCTGCGGTCCAAACATGGATCTGCTCAGGGGTCGCGGCCGGGAGCGCGGATTCATGGACGTCGGGTCGACGGCCAACCCCCGGTTGGCCGTGCAAATCGCATGCAAAAACGATCAACGCTACCGCTGCTGCCGCGATGTTCGGGTATCGGGTTGGTCGGTGCTCGCAGCGCATGTTCAAGAAGATTCGTTACGATCGGGACCGGCTCTGCGTTCGTTCCGCGAGCAATCGCGTGGCTTCATCGACATCCTTGTCGCCTCGGCCCGAAAGGTTGATGACGAGGTGCTGTTCACGCGGGAGGGTTGAGGCGAGACGGCAGGCGGCCGACACGGCATGGGCCGTCTCGAGGGCCGGGATGATGCCCTCTGTGCGAGCCAACATGGTGAAAGCGTCGAGGGCGTCGTCGTCGGTGGCAACGGTGTACTCGACCCGTCCCGAATCCTTCCAATAAGAGTGTTCCGGCCCGACGCCGGGATAATCAAGCCCGGCAGAGCACGAGTGCACGTCCGCGGTCTGCCCTTCGACCGATTGAAGGACGTAACTGAGGGAGCCATGCAGAATGCCGGGGGTGCCCAGTGAGAGGGGGGCGGCGTGGTCACCCGCCTTGCTCGATCGGCCGCCCGCTTCGACCCCGACGAGTCGCACCTTGGAATCATCGACGAACGGATAAAAAATACCGGCGGCGTTCGAGCCGCCGCCCACACACGCCACCACCATGTTGGGCAAACCACCCAGCATCCGCAGGCACTGGGCCTTGGTTTCACGACCGATGACCGACTGGAAATCGCGAACGATCATCGGGAAGGGGTGGGGCCCAACCACCGATCCGATGATGTAGTGGGTGTGCTCGACCGATGACATCCAGTCACGCATCGCCTCGTTGGTGGCGTCCTTGAGCGTACGAGAGCCTTCGTTGACCTCGCGAACGGTGGCCCCGAGCAACCTCATTCGTGTGACGTTCAGCCGCTGCCGGCGAACGTCCTCGGTGCCCATGTAGACCTCGCATTCGAGGCCGAAGTGCGCCGCGGCCGTGGCCGCCGCGACGCCGTGCTGGCCGGCACCGGTTTCGGCGATAAGCCTGCGTTTGCCCATCCCGACCGCGAGCAAGGCCTGGCCAAGCGTGTTGTTGATTTTGTGGGCGCCGGTGTGAGCCAAGTCCTCGCGCTTGAGCCAGATCTCAGCCCCCAACGTGGCCCCGGCTCGGCGCCGCACACCTTCCGTGAGCCGCTTGGCGTGATACAGCGGGGTCGAACGGCCGACGAAGGTCTGATTGAGGTTCTGCAGGGTCTCCCAGAATGCGCGGTCGCCCTGCACACGCACGTATTCCTGGGTGAGTTCATCGAGGGCTGCCACCAGCGTTTCCGGGACGTAGGCCCCGCCAAACTCGCCAAACCGCCCGGCGGGTGAAGGAACGTCCGACAGACGGGGCGGGGCGGCCTTCGGTGGCACGTTGACGGCGGCGCGACTCATGGCAACAGAGTAGGGCACCCTGCTTTCGCATTCGTCGGGGCCGGCCCGTCCATCTCTTATTTAGAAGGGGCATGGCGAGCAAGTATTTCAGGGGCACAAGCCAACAGAGCCCGACGCACTTCCGCGCCAGCCCCAACGGCCGTTACGCCGAAACGCCCGCGATTTGCCGACGCCCGCGTTCTTCGTCTATAAACAGCGACACCACGAGG
>Ga0105044_10014788_pt1 | contig 10544 bp, 10 predicted proteins | sample MAT01_FD_78092 | JGI IMG/M metagenome (GOLD analysis project Ga0105044, IMG submission 78092) | Freshwater microbial communities from Lake Fryxell liftoff mats and glacier meltwater in Antarctica - MAT-01 | ecosystem: Environmental > Aquatic > Freshwater > Ice > Liftoff microbial mat | place... | reverse complement strand
TGGCCCATTGGAATACCTTCCCTTTCTGCCGTGGATGCCATCGGGTATCCAATGCGGATAGCCATTCGAGGACGGCGGACGCAATCAGACTAGCCATTCGAGCGGGAATGTTAGCCTCCGTCGCGCATTTAGATCGCGTTTTGACTTCGGGAGCACAAAGGGGACATTCTGAATTCAGCGAGTCAACATGATGTGCCGTACCTGAAATCGGTGTTAGAAGGCTTGCGCAGAGGTTGGAAACGATTCCACGTAACAATGATCCAGCGTCCCAGCCAGATTTTCCACAGGTACGTCCGGCCTCGTTTCCCGTTTTTGGATTTGCATCGCGACCCGGGGGCGATCAAGACTACGCATTCCCATCCCAGGCAGCACTATCGAACTGCCGTTCGGACTGTCGATTCGTGACGGATGATGAGAAACGCGTATTTTCTACCGGCTACGCAAATCTTGGTAAACGAATGATCGACATGGCTTTCCATTCATTCGTGCGTGATGCCGCCCTTTCGTTTCATTTCATTGCACATACGCATTTTGCAACGAAATGTTTGTGTGTGGAATGCAATGAAACGAAACGGAAACTTTGCCGGCTATTCCTTTCCTTTCATCTTGCGCTTCCAGTTTGCTTTCCACTGAGATGCCTGGGCTCCGAAACGATCGGAGGCCGCGTCGTAGTTCGATTCCTTCTGGCCCGTCGTGTCGATGGAAGAGAGTTGCATTCGGGCCAACTCGCGGACGGCCAGTTTCTCGCTGATGAGCAGATCGAAGAGTTGTTCCATCATCGCGGCCGTGGGCGGACGTTCGGTTCCACGAATTAGGCCGACCGTGTTGGCTCTCTGATTCTCGTTGTAGGTGATTCTCATTCCCAATTCCTGTTGGAAGGCCGCATCTCGGGTGGGATCTTGAGCGACCCAGTGGCGAATAGCCTTGGCAGCCGCATCGCGGACGGGCGAGGAATCGGCTTCAAGAGCCTCGGTCAGATATGTCAAACTGTCGATCGAGCCGAGCATCCAGGTCGAGAGAATCCGCCGTCCAATGGACTCCTTGGGATCTTTCAGTGTGGCATAGAAATCGACGTCAAACGTTCCCAGGGACTTGCCGACACGAAGGGCCATCTCGGCAATAGTAGGTACAGCCTCCTTACCGGCTGGCGTTGCGGGTACTTGCTTGCTCCAGCGATCGGCGATGCCAAGTTCATCGGGGTCGTCCTTGGTTGCCGGAGCGGGTGGGCCGCCCTTGCTGTCCCATTTCCACTTGGCACCGCCCTGTAGCTCGACCGGTTTCGAAAAACCCCGGCTGAGCGACGCGACTCCCTGGATGACACCGAGATAGACCAAGGCTCGTGGCGACTCGAGCAAATCGCGGTTGAATAGTGGACTCCGCGATGGCTCGCCGATGAGATCGATGGCGACTTCGGTCTCATGAGTGGCGAGTGTTACATCCCAGACTTCATTGCGAAAGCGGACGCGAACAACCATCGCTCGCGTGGCCTTCGGTGCCGTCAAGAAGATGCGACCGCCATAGAGTGTGACATCCGCATCGATTGTGGTGGCGGGTACAGCGAGCGATAACCGCGTCTCCGCGAGAGGCAGCGGAAGAAATTCGGGAACGTTGCCCCACATTTGAATGCGGACGCCTGTCTCCGTCAGGATTTCCGGATGAAATCCTGGAAGTGCCAAAATGGTATCGGTGCTGGACAGCCGGCCTTCCTGGGGATCGGATTTTTCCCAGCGGATCGTTTCCCGCTTCAGGAAAAGTAACGGCTGGTTGGGTGTGTCGTAAATCGCGACGACCTTGCGTTCCGAATCCGGCGGTTTGACAGGCACCGGACCGACGCTGAGTTCTCGGGGAGGTGGACCGATTTCATCTGGAACCAGCACCTCGGGAACTGGCGGCTTTGGATCGATTTCCACTGGGATAATCGGTTTCTTAGCCGGGACGACTGGGCTTGGGCCCATCTCGACGCGATTGGGTGCCAGTGCAAGATAGCCCTGATTCGGTTGTGGCGGGCTTTTGGGAACGGCCAGCCAAATCGCCACGACGAGCAAACCCACCGCAATCATCAGGCTCAATAGCCACAGTAATTTCTGCGGGCCGAGAAACGTTGTGAGCAAGTCGTCGTCGTGGTCGGCATATTCATCGACTTTGTTAGGGGCTTTGATTCCCGCGATCGGAGTGCTCGCCACCGGCTGTCGATAGGGAAGAGATTCCGGGCCGGTGACCAGCCGGTACATTCGTCGCCGGGCTGTCGGTGGGATTCGCGCCGGTTCTCCGAGCACAAGCGTCAGAATCTGATGGCAGGCCGCGACTTCCGCCAGGCGCATGTCGCTCTCAAGGGCCGATTTTTCCAGTTCGGTTACCTGATCGCCCGGCAACACGTTGTCCAGATATTCGGCAATCGTGTTCGGGTCAGTCGAATGATCATCCGCAAAGACAGTGGGAGCGGACAAGCGACGACGGCGCGTGACGCTCTTGATGCGTTCGACGGTTTCCTGGGCAAACTCACTCTCGGCCACCTTCTTGCCCATGCCTTTGGCCTGGGACGGTTCGAGTGTGTCGTCGAGATATGCCAACAACGTTCGCAGAGTAAGTCGCAACATGTGCCGCCTCTAATTAGAGCCCTTTCCTTAATAGTGGGGGTGGCGGAGAGATTTCGTGCATTATTTCTGAAAAAAATGTAATCGAGTTACGGTACTTCCTGGATCACGTTGCTATTTCGACGGCCTCGAAGCAAAGTTTCTTCGCGTCACCCGATCCTTCGGCGGCCCGATATCTCATTTTGAAGCGTGACCCTGGCGAGTACTGATCTAGGCACGAGATTCGATCCCATTTTTCGAAAATCGCGTCTTGTTTGGCTTGAGAATTCAAGGCATGAACGCTGGCACTCAGCAAGAGATGAGTGATTTTGTATTCCAAGCACAAACGCGGAAGCTTGCCGCCTTTTTGGCTGCCCCTTCGGCCTTGATCGGCGGTAATCACAATCCATCGGCCTTCGCCGGCAATCTTGGGCACCCACTCACTATCGAGCATCCCGCTGCCGCCCTCGAATAGCTTCGTAATATGCGCAAACTCCAACGGAGTTGGAATTCGTTTTTGAAGTGCCTCCATTGATGGCCAGCCAAGGCACTCGTCGAACAAGAATCGTGGCGGGGAGTTCAAGCGATACCGGCTCCAAGATGGTCGAATAGCTTGTACGCGGCCATCGATTCTTCCTCGCTAATGCCATATGCGCTTGCTGCGTTTTCGATACCTCCCTCGGTCTTGATTGCATCCCAGATGCACTTCGCGGAATAGCCGCTTGGCAACAGCGGCTCACCAAATCGACGATCCGGATTCATGATGATTTCGACCTGATCCGGGCTCGTGAAAATCTTGTAGCTGTCCGCCAAGCCGCTTCCGCTAAAAGTCAGATCTTGCAAATACGTTTCAACGATCCCGGTAATGAGCGGTTGTCCCGAGTGCTTTCCAGAAACCTCGACGTATTTTCCCTCTCCGAGTTTGATCACCAATTCTTTTCCAAGCAAGTATGTGAAATGCTCTCGGGCAAACGGATAATCGACTTGGTATGTCCCTTTGGCTTTTTTGATTGCTTGCCGAAATTTTGGCAATTCAACCTTGTGCATCAAGCGAATTTCGCGAATTGCAAGCGATTGGACCAGATCGAGAAAGCTGATCAGCTTCTCTTGTGAACCAAACTGCGGCTGAAAAACTGCCCGGCCCTCGGTTGACCCGAATAACCACCGGCAAAGCTTCCGCTCGCTCACTCTTGCGTAAAGCGCGGCTTCGGCAATCGTGTAGAGGCCGGTTCCAATTCTGTCGTGGATCGTCGCGCTCATTGAGTCGTCTCGCCAAACTAGGTAGTAATTGCGCACCTAGATATGGGTTGGGTCATTCTCCATTCTAATCGGAGATTGGAAAAATATCAAAACCAAGTGGTAAGCCCAACCAGCATTTTTTCACCGCTCGATCTGCTTGACTGCCTTGGCCGCATGAAGGCGAACGCCATTGTCGGTATCTTCGATCGCCGCGGACTTGAGAACTGCGATCGCCCCTTTCGCTTCCATGCCGAAACGTGCCAAACTCCCCGCCGCGATTCTGCGGACGAGAACATCGGTATCTTTCAATAAGTTTGCAAGAGCAGGAACAACCTTCTCGGTATCTGTCCCGATCTCGCCCAGCGCGGCAGCACCGAAGCGACGGACTTCGCTGTCCTTGTCTTTGAGAGTGCTCAACAATCCTGGCACGGCATCCTTGGCCTCCGGGCCTGCCTCTCCGAGGGCATAGGCTGCACGACTTCGAACCTTGCGATCCGAGTCTTCCAGGAGCTTGATCAGATTTTCAATTGCGCTCCGATCGCGGACGCCGATCTGACCCAGAGCACTGGCTGCATTGCGCCGAACATCGCTGTCCTTGTCACTGAGAGCCTTGGTGAGTGCCGTTGCCGCGGACTTCGCGGCGGGGCCGATCTCGCCCAAGCAGGAAGCTGCATTTCGTCTCACTTCTCGGTCGGCATCGGTCAAGGCTTTCGTTAGCGGGTCCACGGCCGTGGGGATTCGCGAACCAATCTCGGCAAGAGCGGCTGAAGCATAGCGACGAACAAGCGAGTCCGCGTCGCTCAACGCGCCAAGCAGATTCGGCACGGCCTCTTCTGCTTCTTTCGGCATCTCCCACAAAGCCGACGCGGCATCTGCTCGCACCGTCGCACTACGGTCCTTGAGGGCCGCGTTCAACACCGGCACAGCGGCACGGGCCTCCGGCCCAACGCGGCCAAGGGCATATGCCGCTCGACTGCGGACTGATGGGCTCGGGTCTTTCATGGCATCAATGAGTTGCGGTACGGCCGGTCGGGCATCTCGCGCCAATGCGGCAATCGCACTCAGCACACTTCCACGAACGGAGAATTCATCATCCTTGAGAGCAGCCAGAAGGGGCTCAAGCACGTCCTTCGCCTCCGCACCGACCAGGCTCAGCGCGTAGCCCGCATTGCTTCGAACCCAAGAATCCGCATCCTCAAGAGACTTCACCAGACCGGGAACGGCTGCCTTGGCATCGAGGCCGAGTTCACCGAGCGCGCCGGCGGCACTGCCACGCACGAGTTCCTCTTCATCCTTCATGGCCTCGATCAGCGCGGGAACGCTCGCCTTGGCATCGGTGCCGATATCTCCCAACACCGTTGCTGCCAAGGAACGAGCCGACACACCAGAATCCCGAAGTGCCTTGATGAGTTCCGGAACTGCCTTCTCGCCGATCTTTGTCAGTGCCTTGGCGGCCTTCCGAGCCGTCGGCTGATCTTCGTCGTTGAGTTGTTCCACCCACTCGGCCAGAGTCTTGCTCTCGGCCGTCGTATCGTCGCACCAGGCCAGACTCGGTGTGAGGAAGAGCGTGAGGATCGGGAGCCAGCGCATGGATGTACCTCGGTTGATGGTGGACGAAATCGCCCAAGTGGTTGTACGTTTCGGAGGGAAAGCTAGGAGAGTATGTTTGCCTGATGCCGTCAATTCCGAGTTGCCAGTCGCTTCCGATAGAAAATTTGATCGTCCCCTTCCGCGTAAAAGTCGCGGACGCGGGCTTCCTCATGGTAGCCGTTACGAAGATAAAACTGCCGAGTTGATTCATAGAGAGGCAGGCTTGACGTTTCGACGAACAGAATTCGGCCGCCGTGTGAACGAGAATCTTCTTCAACAAAGTCGAGCAATATGCCGCCGTGGCCTTTGCCCTGTGCATCGGAACGCACAACGATCCACCAGAGGGTCCAGGAACCTTCTGTCATCGCCTCCGGGGCGTGATAGACGAATCCGAGCAGGCGGCCGTCTTCGTCAAGCACGAAACAACGATTCCCATCGAACTGCTCGCGGTCGTGGTAGTCGTCCAGCACTTCGCGCAAGGCATCGACTTCAAGCGGCTTGAAGTAGCCGGTGGCGGCCGTCATTTCGAGCAGGGCCGGGGTGTCGACAGCCGTGGCTGGCCGAATCATCGTTTTGAATCCGGGTGGGGAGGCCAAAGGCGGAGCCTGAAGCGTCAGCGAAGGGGACCGCTGCCGCCTTCGCTGACGCTTCAGGCTCTAGTAGCTCCTACAAACACACTATCTCAAATGCGCCTAGTGTCCCGAGTGTTCTCCATGAAAACCATAATCGAGCCATTTCGGATTAAAATGGTTGAGCCGATTCGGCTGACTACGCCGATTGAACGGGACCAGATTCTCCGGAATGCCCACTACAACCCATTCCTGATACCCGCAGAATCGGTCCTGATCGACCTTTTGACAGATAGCGGCACGTCCGCCATGTCCAGCGAACAGTGGGCCGGGATGCTTCGCGGCGACGAGTCTTATGCCGGTGCCAAGAGTTGGTTTCGCTTTGAAGCCGTCATGCGGGACATCACCGGCATGTCGCACATTTTGCCCACGCACCAGGGTCGGGCCAGCGAACGCATCTTGTTCGAGTTGCTCGGCGGGCCCGGCAAGTTTGTGCCGAACAACACGCACTTCGATACCACGCGGGCCAATGTTGAACATTCCGGTGCGACGGCCGTGGATCTGGTGATAGATGCCGGGCGTAACCCGAAGGGCCGACATCCCTTCAAGGGGAACATGGACCCGAGCAAGCTGCAAGGCTTCATCGCGGTAGTCGGGGCGGAGAACATTCCCCTCTGCATGGTGACGGTCACGAACAACTCGGGGGGCGGCCAGCCCGTCAGCCTGGCGAACCTGCGTGAGATTCGCCGCATCTGCGATGCCCACGGCATCAAGCTGTATCTCGACGCCTGCCGGTTCGCGGAGAATGCCTATCTGATCAAGATGCGCGAGCCGGGCCAGCAGGATCGCTCGGTGAAGGAGATCGTTCGCGAAATGTTCGACCTGGCCGACGGTGCGACCATCAGCGCCAAGAAAGACGGCCTGGTAAACATCGGCGGCGTGCTACTGATGCGCGACGATGCACTCGCCGAACGGGCGAACAATTTGCTGATTCTTACTGAAGGCTTCGTGACTTACGGAGGTCTGGCCGGCCGCGATCTGGAAGCGATGGCTCAAGGATTTCAAGAAGTGCTGGACGAGGATTACTTGCACTACCGGATTCGAAGCGTGGAGTATCTCGGCGAAGGCCTGATCAAGGCCGGCGTGCCGATCATCGAACCGCCAGGCGGGCACGCGATCTACATCGATGCGGGGAGTTTCCTGCCGCACATCCCCGCCGAACAATTTCCCGGGCAGGCGCTGTTGGTAGCCCTCTATCGCCACGCAGGCATCCGTGCCGTGGAGATCGGCAGTGTGATGTTCGGCCGCACAGATCCAGCCACGGGCGAAACCATCCGCCCGCCGATGGAACTCGTTCGCCTCGCGATTCCACGACGAGTCTACACGCAAAGCCACATCGATTACGTGATCGAGGCGATGACGGAACTGGCAACGACGAGGGAGCAGATTCGCGGTTTGAAAATTGTGGAAGCACCGCAGGTCTTGAGGCACTTCACGGCGAAGTTTGAACTGGCGAGCGGAGCACCGTAAGGTGCCCGATGATGACATTATCGGGCACCTTACGGTGCTCCGCTCGCCTGATCTGAATTGCGATCAAGGATCGATGTCTTCAAAGAACGAAAGGACGGGCACCATGAATCCAGGCAACTCCGGTTCTCCGTTCAATTCCTGGCTGTCGTTGAACAGCATCGGCTTACGGTCCGGACGGTACACCGTCACTGTTCGCCGTTTCGGATTGATTGACCAGACTTGGAGAACTCCCACTTCGAGAAACAAGTCGATCTTCTCTTCCACGTCTTCTTGCCGATCGGAAGGAGAGAGTATCTCAATGGCAAGGGTAGGGACGATTTCAATTATTTTGGGAGTAGATGGCATTTGTGCCGCCAACTCGGGTGAGAGATATAGCAGATCGATTCCAACAGTGCTCTCGTTATCGGGTTCCTGTCGGAGCCGAACCCCTGCATCCCCAACGAGGACTATTCCGCGAGGACGTGGTTGTGTCCGCAGCCACAAGCGAAGGGAAAAGTCGACGTTAGAAGTCGTCGAAGTATGCAAAACGCCTCGGAACGACATCTCGGCCTCCCGCAATTCGCCACGGATGATCCAACGATCGACGCCGTCGTCCGGCATCGCCATCAGGTCCTCAGCAGTGATTGGAGCCAGTCCCGCGCTCATTACTTTGCCCTCGGAGATAGAGAACAGTATATCACGGCCTTCGCTGCTCAAAGAAGTCGCTCGTGTCGTACGAGAAGGCGATCCTGAGAGATGCGATGTCTTCGACTCATCTCTTGAAGAACCGAACCACCGCCTCCCGAAATCCTGGCAAGTAATCTTCATTCCCGATCGAGTCGTTGCCGCTGTACATGCGCGGTGGCTGATGGTTTCGATAAACGGTGATCGTTTGGAAATACGGATCGATGACCCAAACAGCCGCCGTGCCCACCTCAAGCAACTCGTCGATTCGATCGTTGGTCTCTTCTTCCTTCGTGGACGGCGACGAGATTTCCACGGCGAGAATCGGCACGCCCTCGATCATCGTCGTCTCGTCCGAGTCGATCGCTTCGATCTCGTGCGACACGTAGACCAAGTCGATACCGACGGAGGTATCTGGATTCCGAGAGAGAATCACGCCCGCTTCGCCGGAATGGATTTCGCCACGCGGTTCGGGTTGTGTGTCGAGCCAGTTGCCGATCAATTGGACAACCCGAGCCTCGGACTTACTGTGAAATCGATTCCTCTGTGTCATGCCGCCCTCGCGAATGTCGCCACGAATCAGCCAACGCTGAATTCCGTCGTCCGGCATGGCCAGAAGGTCATCGATCGTTGCTTCGGCTGTCCCCACGCTCATAAAACGCTCCACAAGATTGGAGGTAGTATATCACGGCCTCCGCTGCTCAAACAAGTCGCTCGTATGGCACCAGAAGTCGCCTCCGAGTCGGGCGACGGTCTTCAACTTTCGGGGGTCAACTCGGCCATGTTCATCCAGCATTGCATCATCGACGTGGATTATCAGCACTTCGCCGATCACGAGGTTCGCGGCAATCGGTCCGTCGCCCATCGGCAAGATTTGCCGCACTTTGCACTCCATCGCGACCGGGGCTTCCACGAGTCGCGGCGGTTTCACTTTCAGAGAGGGCGTCGTGTGCAGCCCAATGAGTTCCACCTCGCTTTCGCCAGGCGGCATTTCCGTCGAGGATTGGTTGATCTTCTCGGCAAAGGCAGCGGTCGAAGCGTGAATGACGAACTCGCCGGTCGCTTCCACGTTCAGCAGCGTGTCCTTCTTGGTGGCATCGCGGCGAAGCGTGGGCGAGAATACGACGATGGGCGGATTCGCACCGAAGGCATTGAAGAAGCTGAACGGAGCGAGATTCACGCGGCCCTTCACGTCGATCGTGGTTACCCAGGCAATTGGTCGTGGCGTGACAATGCCGACCAGCATGTGGTACACGTCGACGACCGGGGTTTTGGCAACATCTATTTCCATTCGTCCTCCACCGTTTGAGTATCGACAAGCGTTTCGGCCTTCACCGCATATGTTACGCCGGCGACTGTCGGGCTCAGACAAAGCACGAGAAATACGGCCCACTTGGCGAAACCGGTGAGCCTTGAGAAGGGAGGTAACGCCATCAAGCTGACGGCTAACGGCGACAAGCTGGCGTAAACGAACGCCTGCCAGGGGACGGTCGTCTGCTCGCTCATGTACTGGTAGGCGATAAACAACATGCTCGGCAGAATCAGCGACACGGCCGGCAAGGCACCACCCGTATCGACCCGGCAGAAAATGCTGACAAGCCCGATGCCGACAAGGGCCGCTGCGGGAATGCTGACCGCATCCGCATACTTGCCAGTGTGAGAATGAGCGATGACCAGGCTGGCACCAAATAACGAAGCCGCCAGGCCAAACGCGACCATCGGACCGGGGTTGTTTTTGGCGACCTGTTCCGTGCCGGCCCAGCCGAGTGCGATAGTTAAAGTGAGAATCAAGATCGGCCAGACTTTCGCTTGAAGAGGGAAAGGCCACGAAGCGTAGTATTCCGGAAGCTGGGTGTGAAAACCGGGAGGCACCAACACTAACGCGGCCAGAAATCCGATTCCGAAGCGCAAACCCCACCCTCCCCACAGTGGCACGCTTGGTACTCGCGCGAGAAGCCCGAAGAACTGAGTGGCCAGAAACAGCAGCGAAATCCAGTGCCAGGAGGGAGGCGAAAGCAGGCTCGGCGTATCGGACATGAGGTCGGGTCGATCGATCGGCCACCAGTAGAAGACTTCGCGGTAATAATTTGCGACGCCGAAGGCGGCAAGCATGGCGAGCGAACCCGCGAAAAGTGCCGCCCGTTTGCCGAGAAGCAGGAGAACCAGCCCGAAGAGAACCACGGCGGTTCCAGCCGCCGGGCCCAAGGCTTTACGCCCGGCATCGAGCATCAAGTCGGTCGGCGGCGTGTGCCGCAGAAACGCGGCTTTCCATTCGTCAAGCATGTCATGCACCTGATAACTTGGCAATTCACGGGTAGATTCTTTAGTTGGAGTCCCGGCTTTAGCCGGCTAAAGCCGGGACTCCAACTTAAGACACTAC
>Ga0105044_10014783_pt1 | contig 10545 bp, 10 predicted proteins | sample MAT01_FD_78092 | JGI IMG/M metagenome (GOLD analysis project Ga0105044, IMG submission 78092) | Freshwater microbial communities from Lake Fryxell liftoff mats and glacier meltwater in Antarctica - MAT-01 | ecosystem: Environmental > Aquatic > Freshwater > Ice > Liftoff microbial mat | place... | reverse complement strand
AGCGCTGGGATGTGCTGGATGCGCTCGTGCAGAAGTCAGAAGACAAAGACGACCACAACCTGCCGTTGATGCTGTGGTATGCGTCGGAACCGTTGGCAACGGTGGACATGAAACGGGCGCTGGAGCTAGGGCAAAAATCGAAAATGCCGAAACAGTTGCCGTACACGGTTCAGCGTATTGCCGCCATCGGCACCGACGAGTCGAAAAAGTTGCTAAAAGAATTGAATGATCGCCTGGGCAAAATGAATCATTCGCACGAAAACCATGAGGTTCAGATGCTGTTAGCCAAAGTACTTGGAGAGTGAGGGTTAATTTGGTCTGGTTATTTTACCTAATCTGGGGGCAACGCCCCCGGCTATAGTATTCAACCCCTACAGGGTTGTCATGTAATTGTCTATCACTTTGCAACCCTGTCGATAACCGAGGGTGAAGCCCTCGGATAACAATAACCCCCATGAACACAAAAATAAAGACCACTATCCGATTTGTCCTGAGTATTCTGCTGCTCTGTCACCTCACTAATGCCTATTGCCAGCAAGCAGATCCGCTGTTTAAAGTACGGCAACAGCAGGCCGCCAATATTACATCGCGAGCCACGTCGACAACGGCGGTTCCATCAGGTGACTTCAAAAAGACGACTATCACCCGGGATTTCCTGTCGGAAGGGGTAGCCGTGGCCGATCTCAACAAAGATGGCCGCATGGACATCGTGGCCGGTTATTACTGGTTCGAGGCTCCCAACTGGACCCGTCATGAAATGGCTCCTTCGCGCACGTATGACCCCCGAAAAGAGTATAGCAACTCGTTTTTGAACCTGGGAATGGATGTGAATCAGGACGGCTGGGACGATGTGGTGATTGTTGACTTCCCCGGAAAGCCGGGGTTCTGGTTCGAAAACCCCAAGAACCAGCCCGGCCGGTCCGCCGGTGCGGTGGATTCGCCCGGTCAATGGATGAAACACATTCTGGCCGACTCGGTCGGAATCACCAACGAGTCACCGGGCTTTGTCGACGTTGACGGCGATGGACGCCCGGACATCTTGTGTGGCGACAAAGCCAAAAAGCAAATTGTCTGGTTGAAATCGCCGTCTAAACCGGGCGAAACCCAATGGAAACGGTTTGCGCTTAGCAAAGAAAACGTAGCCGGAACCGAACCCTTTGCCCACGGCATTGGCTTCGGCGATATCAATATGGATGGCATCAAAGACGTCGTGATTCGGAATGGGTGGTTTCAGGGAACAACGGATAACAAATCGGGCAACTGGGCATTTCACCCAGCCAGTCTGGGTGAGCCTTGTTCGCACATGCAGGTATTGGATGTAAATGGCGACGGGAAGAACGACGTAGTCACCGCATCGGCGCATGCGCTGGGGGTTTGGTGGTACGAACAGATTATCGACGAGCAGGTCCAGATCAATTTTAAAACTCACCTGATGAGCAACACCACGGCCCAGACTCACTCATCCATCATGGCCGATTTGAACGCCGACGGCCGTGCCGACTATATTACCGGCAAACGCTTTCTGGCTCACCACGGCCGCGACCCCGGCGACAGTGATCCGGCCATTCTGATGTGGTTTGAGTTTAGCCCTGGCAAGGAGCCTTTTTTCAAAGAACACGTCATCGACAATGACTCCGGTGCTGGGCTCAACATTACGGTGAAGGACATGAACGGCGACCGGAAACCCGACATTATTGTTGCGAATAAGAATGGCATTTTTCTCTTTGAGAACAAAATCAAAAAGTAGGGATTACAGCCCTATCCCCGTTTGCTACTTTTGCAGTCAGGTACGTTTCCTGACTGTTTCCTGAACCAATGTTCTCTTCCTTAAAATCGCTTTCCCGTTTCCATAATTTTGGCGTGTTAGTGCTGCGCCTGGCCTTTGGGCTTCAATTGGTCAAATCGTCGTGGCCCTACGTCTCGTCGGCCAATAAGCTGCTGGAATTTATCAACTACCTGACTACGCTGGGATTCCCTTTCCCACTCGTTGGCGCGTATGTGTCGGCCTATACAGAATTTATTGGCGGCATTTTACTGCTTCTGGGGTTATGGACCCGACCAACTGCCATCCTCCTGGTTATCAATTTTTTAGTAGCCTTTTTTCTCGCTCATATCGCCGTTAACGACACCTACCAGAACACCTATCCAGTAGTTAACCTGGTGGCAGTGAACGTATTCCTGTTGTTTAACGGAGCCGGAAAATACTCGGTCGATAATCGGTTGGGAGAAAGACACGGACGAAACCGCAACGAAGGACTAAGATGAGACTGATTTTCAACAGCTATTTGGGTGCGTTGTTCGCACTCGTGTTCCTTTCAACAACGAGCACGTTTGCACAAAACGTTGTACGCGATACCGCCCTTGTCGGCTTTACCCGTACCGAACTAACCCCGCTGTACTACGGTCTCGGTACCGACAGGCTGGGTGGCGCGCGAATGGAAACCCTCGACTCGGCTGTGGTGCTGAACCTAATAGGTATCGACTCGTCGGGGCGGTTTTGGCGAGTGCGGCTAGCTCCTTCCCTTTCGGCCTACGTACCAGTCGATCAAGTCCGGGTGGATACAGTAGCCCGCTACCCAACTGGAAGCCTGACCGGCAACTGGACCGTTTCGGGTGATGCGTCCCTGGCAGGAGCAGGCCGATCAGGGGCTGATCAACTAGCGGTGCGACTGCCCGCCCGACTTCCATATCGCAGTCAGCTTTTGGCCAATGGACACTTGACCGTTGATGTGTTTGGTGTAGCCAGTAACACCAACTGGATTACACAACGACAATCGAATCAGGCCATTCGGAACGTTTGGTTTGAGCAGGTAGCCGACGAGGTGCTACGGGTGCATATTGACCTTACTAGCCCGCAAAGCTGGGGCTACAGCCTTTTTTACCAGAAAACTACGCTCATGTTACGCATTCGGCGCAGACCAGAAAAACGAAACCTCAGGGGTATGGTGATTGCTGTGGATGCCGGGCACGGCGGCAGCAATACCGGCGCGAAAGGAGAAGGAACGGGCGTCCTCGAAAAAGACATGACGCTCGACGTAGCTCGTCAACTCAAAAACTACCTCACCCGCAAGGGAGCCACCGTACTGCTCACTCGCGATCTGGATACCAACGTTAGCCCTACTGCACGTATCAGGGCCATGCGGCAGGCAATGCCCGATTTACTAGTCAGTATCCACTTCAATTCCTCCAGCAACCCGACAGTCCGAGGTGTCAGCACGTATTATAAGCACCTCGGTTTTCGTCCGCTCAGCCAGGCTGTTTTACACGAATTACTCAGACTGAAAACGGATACCCCCGGCGAAAAAATGCCCGAATTTGGCAACGTAGGTCATTTCAACTTTTTCTTTAATACGCCCACCGAATACCCTAATGTGCTGGTTGAGGGGCCATTCCTGAGCAACTCCGCCGACGAAAAGCTCATTACTAACCCCCAATTCAGAAAGCGCATGGCGAAAGCAATTTGCCGGGGTCTGGCGCGGTTCAGGAAATCGCGCTAGACAAAACCTCCCCAGTCAAGTACAACTTTACTTGTCCCGCAATGTCGACCCGGCCGTTGGTGTTGAGTTTGCAGCGGAGGTAGCCTCCCCGTTTGGAAACTTGCCGGGCGGTCAGTTCAGTTTTTCCGAGCCGCTCGGCCCAATAAGGAATCAGGGTAGTATGAGCTGAACCAGTCACAGGGTCTTCGTCGACACCAACCTGAGGGGCAAAGAAGCGGGACACAAAATCGACATCCGTTCCTGGCGACGTAACGATTACACCCCGTGCCGGAACGGTGGTTAGCTCGCGGAAGTTGGGATCGAGGTTTTCAATGTCCTCCTGATTCGCATACACGAGCAGGTAGTCTGTTTTGCCTTTATAAATCTCCATCGGTTTCTGCCCGAATCCAGCTACGAGTGCGGGAGGTTGTACATTAGCTTTCTGGAATGGGTGGGTAGCCACTCCGTTAATGGGCAAACAGCAGCTGGGTTTCCGGCAAATAGCCGGTCAGTAAAGGCATCAAGTTGGTATAAGCGCATAAACGCAAGATAATTAGGAGTAGGTAGGAAATAGTTGTACCAGTTGTTCTTCGCAATTTACTAAAGATGGCAGAATTAAGTCGGCAATCTGAAATTTGGGGTCGTTTCGCTCAAAATCGCCCGGAACAGCTACCGTGATCATACCAGCCGCATGAGCTGATTTCAATCCGTTTCCCGAATCTTCGAATGCCATGCATCGTTTGGGTTCTACACCCAACTTGCGGGCCACGCCCAGGTACACATCGGGAGCGGGTTTGTTGTGCAGTTCGAGAGTGGCCGAATGCCAGGTCGTAAGCAGCGACCGAATGCCCATCCGGTCAATTACCACTTCGATCAGGTGCATGGGCGATGCCGAGGCAATCGCCATCGGAATACCACGTTTGTAGAAAAAGTTGAGTACGTCCAAGGCGCCCGGCATTGGACCAGCTTTTAAGCCAATCTGCTCGTGCGCACCGGCAATAATGGCGGCCCCAATCTCGGCCCGCGTCCGAACCGACTCATCCCAGGGGTTTCGACTATACCAATATTCCACAACGGCATCGGTGGGCAAGCCGGTTGTGAGTTTGCATTGGTCGTCGGTAAGGTGCAGTCCAACCGTATCAAAAACATCTATTTCTACTTCGCGCCAATGGGGTTCAGAGTCCACCAGTAGGCCGTCCATATCAAAAATCGCAGCTTGAATCATCGTTATTTTTTATCCGAAGCGTCGGCCCGGCACAAAGGCGCAAAGAAACGCAAAGCGCGAAAAAGAAATGCTGTAAAACTGTTGCACCCATTGTGCCAGGCCAACGCTTCGATTAACTAAAAAAGTTAAACTTGCGCCTGTCGAAACGGTTTGATATCGATTTTCTCCCAGACCTTTCCCTGTACGTAGGGCTCCCACGAAAGCCAATTCTGAATTTGTTCCTCATTCTCAAAATCGAGCAGCATCATCGAGCCAATCATCTGACCGTCGGGACTCAACAGAGCGCCACCCAGTACAAAATGGCCCATTTCTTTGAGTTTGCGGGCTCCTTCGAAGTGAGTTGGGCGCACGGCCATCCGTCGGTCCAGGGCTGCTTCGTCTGTGCCATCGTAAGCGTGTACAACGTAAAGCATGAAGTAGAGTTTTTGGTTTGGGGCAAGATAGCACGATTCTGGTATTTGGTCCTAAACATGGTTTAATTCATACAACCTGGTTGCCCCAGTTATAGGGTCGGCTTACCTTTGGTGCATCAAAATCCGATAACTCCAATACGCATGGAACCCACGCTTACCTCTACTGAGCTTAACAACCATAACGCTTATCCGTCTATTACGCAGGGCTGGATTTTATTGGCTGTTCTGATCGGCTGGCAACTTGCACTGAGTATTCCCATTGGCATTCCAATGTATTTTGCCAACCAGCAGGGCATTAACCTCTATGGCCTGCCCGAGCTCCTGGTCTATGTGCTTACATTCTGGTTCACAATCCGATATGCTCAAAAACGTCGGGATACAACAGCCCTTGCTTTTGGTCCTGTGAAGGCAGGCATTTTTCCGGTCGTCGCCATTGGAACGGTTGCACTAGCCACCCTGACCGAGCCGCTGGTTTCGGCCATTCCAACCCCCGAATGGTTGGAGGAAATCATGAAACAGATGTTCACAAAAAGCCTCATTATCAGTGCTGTTTTGGCGGCTCCTTTGCTGGAAGAAATTCTGCTGCGGGGCATTGTGCTCGAGGGGTTTCTGAAACGTTACAATCCCACCAAAGCCATCGTCTGGTCGGCACTGCTGTTTGGTGTTATGCACTTAATTCCGGTGCAGGTTGTGAATGGATTTCTGCTGGGCCTGGTTCTCGGCTGGCTCTATTACCGTACGGGGTCATTGTGGCCAGGTATCTGTCTGCACTTCGTGAACAATGCGCTGAGTTCACTGGGCTTCTTTATTTTCGACACTGATGACCTCGATATGGGCGCCAACACAACCCGAGTCCTCGTTGGCAACGATACAACGTACGTTGGTCTCCTGATTCTTTGCGCCGTTGTGGCTATTGGGTGTTATGTGTTGCTCAACCGACTAATGCCGAAACGCGAAACGGTTTAATGCCGATTCCATTACCTCAAGGGTCTTTTTTGGGGAACGGTGGCTATGGCGAAAGGCTTCGCACAATTCCAAAGTATTGTAGATACGACATGTCAATAGAATCGGCACATTTCCTCCATGATGAAAAGCGCCGTAGGTGCGGCATGTTCACTGGTAGCCAAAACATATCGCACCTACGGCGCTTTGGCATTGCGAAGGCCGTTGCATCTCTATTGACATGTCGCACCTACGGCGCTTTGGGTATCACGATATTGTGGTTCAGTTCGTGACAATAGATACATAACACCTACCTAATATTCAACCATTTACAGTAAACCTAAACCCAATGCCCAATACATACACCCAACTTTACGCCCAAATTGTCTTTGCGGTAAAGGGTCGCAAAAACCTCGTTCTTCGGCAAAACAAAGAAGAATTGCATAAATTCATAACCGGCACCGTGCAAAATAAGGGAGCCAAACTGTTGGCCATCCATTGTATGCCCGATCACACCCACTTATTCATTGGATTCGGCCCTACACTTACTATATCCGATTTAGTGCGTGATGTGAAAGCCAACTCATCCAGCTTTATCAAAGAAAAAGGATGGTGTCGAACGTTTTCCTGGCAGGAGGGCTATGGGGCTTTCACCTATGGACAATCGCAAGTCAAAGACGTTATTCAGTATGTGCTAAACCAGGAGGAACACCACCGCAAACGGAGTTTCAGAGAGGAGTACGTGTTGTTTCTGGAACGCTTTGAGGTCCCCTACGATCCGAAATACATGTTTGAGTTTTACAACGATGCTAACACCGAAAGTGAGCCGAAGTTATAATATGGCTATTACCGAATCTCAATAAGCCATTATGACATAATCTAATCCCAAAGCCTCAAAAATGCGTCAGAATGTCCGAAAAAACTACTCGGCCCGCGATTTGTTAGTAGAGTAAGCAGACACCAGCCAACAGCTATCAACGTAAAGTCAACCGTTACGAACGGCTAGCTGTTGATTGACCACTGATCATTGAGAATAGCCATGAACGTTAACAACTATACTATCAAAGCGCAGGAGGTTGTGCAGCATGCCGCCCAGATTGCGCAGGGCAATCAGCAACAAACCGTTGAAACGGGGCATGTATTGAAAGCTATTTTAGACGAAGACCCTAATACGGTTGGGTTTCTGGCAAAGAAACTCAACACAGACATCAAGCGCATGACGCTGGCTCTCAACGCTATTGTGAACAGCTACCCAAAAGTAGTTGTTTCCGGGGACGACGGTCCGACGGGTCAGCAGCAGGAAATTTACCTTGGCAATGACCTGAACACGGCTCTGCAACGTGCGCAAAACCAGATGAAAGACTTTGGCGATGAATTCGTCAGCGTCGAAATGATGCTCCTGGGACTCTTGGGCGGCAGAGATGCCATCGCAACGTTATTGAAAGACATCGGATTTTCCGAAAAAACCCTAAAAGATGCCATCCGCGAATTGCGTGGCAAAAATAACCCTGTGAAAGACCAAAACGCAGAAGCAACGTACCAATCGCTGGAACGGTACGGTGTAAACCTGAACGAACGCGCCAGCGCGGGCAAAATTGACCCTGTAATTGGGCGCGACGAAGAAATTCGGCGGGTACTTCAGATTCTGAGCCGCCGGACCAAAAATAACCCGATGCTGATTGGTGAGCCGGGCGTTGGAAAAACGGCCATTGTGGAAGGATTGGCCCAGCGTATTGTGCAGGGCGACGTTCCTGAAAACCTGAAGTCCAAAATCATTATGTCGCTCGACATGGGCCTGCTCGTGGCGGGTGCCAAGTATAAAGGAGAATTTGAAGAGCGACTCAAAGCGGTGATTAAAGAAGTTACCGACTCCGAGGGTGAGATCGTGTTGTTTATCGACGAGATCCACACGCTTATCGGCGCGGGCAGTGGTGGCGAAGGAGCCATGGACGCTGCCAACCTGCTAAAACCAGCGCTGGCGCGGGGTGAACTCCATGCCATCGGAGCCACTACGCTCAAGGAATACCAAAAATATATTGAGAAAGATAAGGCTCTCGAACGCCGTTTCCAGACCGTTTTGGTTGATGAGCCTGATGTAGCCGATGCCATCTCGATTCTACGGGGTATCAAAGAGCGCTACGAACTGCACCACGGTGTCCGAATTAAAGACGATGCTGTCATTGCCGCCGTTGAACTCTCCAACCGGTACATTTCTGACCGTTTCCTGCCCGATAAAGCCATCGACCTGATGGACGAAGCAGCCGCTAAAATGCGTCTTGAAATCGACTCCGTCCCCGAAGAACTGGACGAGTTGAACCGGCGCATCATGCAGTTGGAAATTGAGCGGGAAGCCATCCGGCGCGAAAACGACAAAGACAAAGAAACAGTATTGAGCCGCCAGATTGCCGACCTCAATGAAACCCGCACGGACCTCCGCGCCCGTTGGGAGGCCGAAAAAGCCTCGGTCAACGAAGGTCGGACCCTGAAAGAGCAGCTAGAACAACTCCGCATTGAAGCCGAACAGGCCGAGCGCACAGGCGACTACGGAAAGGTGGCCGAAATTCGCTACGGGCGCATCCCCGAAATTGAAAACCGCCTGAAAACCATCAGCGACGAAGGCCATGCCGATGGTGCCCCCGACCGGATGTTGCAGGAAGAAGTAACGTCTGAAGATATTGCAGAGGTGGTAGCCAAATGGACAGGTATTCCGCTGAGCCGTATGCTACAATCGGAGCGCGATAAGTTGCTGTTTCTCGAAGCGGAACTGGGTAAGCGTGTTGCCGGTCAGGAGGAAGCCATTGAGGTGGTGGCCGATGCTGTTCGCCGGAGCCGCGCCGGGATGCAGGACCCCAAACGCCCCATCGGTTCGTTTATATTCCTGGGCACAACAGGCGTGGGCAAAACAGAGCTGGCCAAAGCGCTGGCAGAATTTCTCTTCAACGACGATAACGCCCTGGTTCGCATCGACATGAGCGAGTACCAGGAACGCCACGCCGTAAGCCGTTTGATTGGTGCCCCTCCGGGCTACGTGGGCTACGACGAAGGCGGCCAACTAACCGAAGCCGTGCGCCGGAAACCGTATAGTGTTATTCTGTTGGACGAGATTGAGAAGGCTCACCCCGATGTGTTCAACATTCTGTTGCAGGTACTCGACGATGGCCGCCTGACCGACAACAAAGGGCGCGTGGCCAACTTCAAAAACACAATCATTATCATGACCTCGAACATCGGTTCGCACATTATCCGCGAGCGGTTCTCTGAGATCACCAACAGCAATCGCGATCAGATAATCGAGAACACGAAGGAAGAAGTCTTCGAGTTACTCCGGCAAACAGTGCGCCCTGAATTTCTGAACCGGATTGATGAGTTAGTGATGTTTCAACCGCTGACCAAGCGCGAGGTTCGCAAGATTATGGACATCCAGTTCAAGCAGATTCAGCACCGTTTGGGCGAGCAGGGCATCACCCTCGAAGCCGACTCCGAAGTACTCGACTTCATTGCCCGCGAAGGGTTCGACCCGCAATTCGGTGCCCGTCCGCTGAAGCGCATCATGCAACGGCGCATCCTGAACGCCCTCTCGAAAGAGATTTTGTCGGGCCGCATTCAGAAAAACGCCATCGTCGGCATGATGATGAACGAAGACGAAAACGGCAACGAAGAAATCATTTTCTATAACCTGGATAAGGTGGTGCCGGTGCTGGAGTAAGGAATAGTGAGTTATTGAAAGGCGGGCCTTGGGGTTCGCCTTTTTTCGTTGTTGGCTGTCTGTTGTATATTCGTATAAAATTGATTGACCATGGAAAAATTGCTTAGTCGCATCACCATTGACGACGAGATTTGTAATGGGCGGCCCATCATACGAGGCTATCGGCTGACGGTGCAAACAATCATGGAGTTTATTCTGGCAGGTAGCACCGAAGAAGAGTTGCTCGAAGCGTATCCTTTTTAGAAAAAGCTGATATTGAGGCTTGTAAACGGTTCACTATTGGCCTTATGGACCGTCATTTTACCATTCGCCAAATAGCTCCATAGCATGCCTACTTATCTGATAGACGAAAACATGCCCTATTACTTTCGTCTTTGAAATACTCCCGAATTTGTCCACCAATTAGACTTTGACCCTCATGCAAAAGACAAAACCATTTGGGCATACGCTAAGGAACAGGGTTTGACGATTGTTACGAAAGACGCTGATTTTTCTGAACGTATAAAACTCAGCGACCCACCGCCCCGTGTCATTCACTTCAAGGTGGGAAACCTCGGTGTAAGAGAGTCTTATCAGATTATCCATGACAGTTGGGAGGAAGCCTGTACGTTGAGTAAGTCCCACAAACTGGTTAATGTTTACCGAGGTTGGGTGGAAGCGATTAATTAACAAAGTATATGATAGAGGTAGCTTTTATCATGAAACTTACAGCCAGTTTATTGCGGAGATAGCAACTCGCCAACCTCAAAACTAACCGATACGCGGCTGGCACTCACCCGGAGT
>Ga0105044_10014782_pt1 | contig 10546 bp, 6 predicted proteins | sample MAT01_FD_78092 | JGI IMG/M metagenome (GOLD analysis project Ga0105044, IMG submission 78092) | Freshwater microbial communities from Lake Fryxell liftoff mats and glacier meltwater in Antarctica - MAT-01 | ecosystem: Environmental > Aquatic > Freshwater > Ice > Liftoff microbial mat | place... | reverse complement strand
GCGATGGCGCACCGCTGCACCAGCCGCTGATAGCCCAGGATCTCGTCGGCCCCCAGCACGGCCTCGATCTCCTGCTCGGCCCCCGCGGTCGTGCGCGACAGGATCTCCGAGAGGTCCTGCCGTCCGGAATAGCCCACGATGAGCTTGAAGAAGAACCGGTCCAGCTGCGCCTCGGGCAGCGGGTAGGTTCCCTCCTGCTCCAGCGGGTTCTGCGTCGCCATCACCAGGAACGGCCGGGGCAGCGGGTGCGTCCGGCCGCCGACCGTCACGCTCCGCTCCGCCATGGCCTCGAGCAGCGCCGACTGGGTTTTGGGCGTCGCCCGGTTGATCTCGTCGGCGAGCACGATCTGGGCAAAGATCGGGCCGCGCTGGAACGCGAACTCGCGGGCCCGCGAGCCGTCGGGCCGGTCGGTCTCGACCACGATCGTCGTTCCCGAGATGTCCGCGGGCATCAGGTCGGGCGTGAACTGCACCCGCGAGAAATCGAGGCTCAGGGCCCGGGCCAGCGAGCGGATCAGGAGCGTCTTGCCCAGCCCGGGCACACCCTCCAGCAGCACGTGCCCGCCGCAGAAGAGCGAGACGAGCGTTCCCTCCACGACGTCGGCGTGCCCGACGATCACGCGGCCGATCTGAGCACGGACGCGCTCGAAATCCGCGCGGAACGCGTCGATCGCGGCCCGGGCCTCGTCGGGGGTCTTGGGGTCCATAGTCGCGCTAGGTTCGGCCATTCCCGGATGGTACGTGCGCATCCACGCAGCGCCGCTGACACGGGGCCAGATCGGTCCCGCGATCGGTCAACTACGCTCGGATACGCTTGAAAAAGGCCGCGGTCGGATTCGAACCGACGAAGACTTGCGTCAACGGATTTGCAATCCGTTCCATTTGACCACTCTGGCACGCGGCCGGGAACTTCCGGCACCGACACCCACGGGCGTTGTTCAACAACAACACCGAGTCGTCGATCCGAGGCTGTGCCGCACGATGGTCATCAACGTCTCCAGGTGTCCGCGCGTCGCGCTCACGATACTCGCAAAGGCCGAGGCCGGATTCGAACCGGCGAAGGTTTCCCAACGGATTTGCAATCCGCTCCATTAGACCACTTTGGTACTCGGCCGAGTTGACAGGTCAGACCCTACGACCACCACCCACCATCGTCAAGGCCGCAACGGTCCCGGCCTCGCGATGACTATGCCACGGCCCCCGCAAGAGGCCACCCAAGGCTACCGATGATCGCCCTCGCCCGCCGATGAAACCCGTACCATGCCGCTTATGCCCACCCATAGCCGCCCCCGCTCCAGTCCCGGCACCGTTCTCGGCCTCTCGGCCCTCCTGGCGGCCGGGGCCGTCGCCCAGTCGCCGGTGGTTCCCCTGCCCGCCGGCGAGGCTCCGCGGCCCGTTGTGGTGCCCTCGCAGGACCAGCCGACGCTCGAGCCGGTTCGGCCGGGCGTCCCCCCCGCCGCCGCCGCCGACCTGAACCAGACGGTGAGCCCCGGCCTGGTGCGCGAGGGCTCGCTGATCAATCAGGTGCCGGCCCGCGTGGTGCAGGGCAAGAGTGGCCGGTGGTACGCGATCTTCGACAACAGCGCCGCCTCGGGACGCGTCCTGCCCCCGATGATCCTGCTCGAGAGCGCCAGCCTTCAGCCCGTCACCCGGGCCGCCCAGCGCGTCGGCCCCGACGCCCGGCTCCGACTGAGCGGCTCGGTCACTTTCGACCGCAACCACAACTATCTACTCCCGACCGCCGCGCCGCTCGTCGAGCCTTCCCGCGCTGAGCCGGCCATCCCCGCCGATCCCGCTACGACGGCCCCGGCCGCGCCGTCTGCCGCCCCGCGTCCGGCCGCCTCGGAGCCGAGCATCGATCAGATCGTCGCCGAGCTCGACAAGGCCGCCGGGGCTCGGCCCGAGGCCCCGAGCGTGCGCATTGCCCAGCAGGCCGCCGAATCTGCCGGCGATCCCGCGGCCGAGCAGCCCGAATCCGCCGCCGCCGCGCGGGTCATGCCCGCTGGCTTTCTCGCCGGCCGCAGGGCCCGCATCGTCCGCGGGTCCGACGGCCGGCTCTTCGCCCGCTTTGATAACGGCCCATCGGGCGCGACCGAGCCCGCCATGGCCCTGCTCCCGTGCCAGAATACTGCCGCCATCGAGGCCCTGGTCGACAGCACCGGCGACCTGGGCACGCTCACCCTGTCGGGCCACGTGCAGGTTTTCCGCAACCGCAACTACCTGCTGCCCACCATGTATGTCGTCAATCGCCCGAGCGAGCAGGTCAGCCCCGCGCAGTGACGGTGGCCGCCGGGCGGGGAGCGATGGTCGGGTGAGAACCAACGCGGAGGAAGCAGAGAGACCGGTGCAAACCGAGGGACGGTCCGTGGTGGACACCGGGGGCATCGCTCCGTGAGATGCTGGTGTCTGTGCGATCATCCCGCCTGCGGCGTTCACCAGCTCAGATTGGTGCCGTCCCCTGCACGGGCCGGTCCTCCCGGGCCATGGGCTCGGCCGACTGCGTCTTGACGGCCTCGCCCGCGAGCGGATAAAACCGCGAGCCGGCGATACGGGTCCGCTGCACCCGGGTCTGTCCCAGCGTCCGCGGCGCCAGCAGCACGAACACGAGGGCAAGCACCCCGTTGAGCGCGAGCATTTCCAGCGTCCCGGTCCGGCCGAAGGCGATCAGAGCGCTGGTGAGCAGCACGATCGCGATCGACAGCGGGATCACCGCGTTCCACGCGATGCTCATCACCTGGTCGAACTTCAGCCGCGGCAGCGTCCAGCGCACCAGCATCGCCAGGAAGATCAGCCCCATCGTCTTGCCGATGAACACGTGGAACTTGGCGAGCACGCCGATCCACGTCACGTTTTCCGGGCTCAGCCAGTGGCTCGCCGTCGCCCCCACCCAGGTCAGGGGCAGGTGATACCCGCCCAGGAACAACAGCGCGAAGAACGCCGAAGACGTCACCAGGTGGCTGTACTCGGCCAGGAAGAACAGGCCCCACCGCATCGCCCCGTACTCGGTGTGGTAGCCGCCCACGAGCTCGCTCTCGGCCTCCGCGTTGTCGAACGGGGCCCGGTTGCTCTCGGCCAACAGGCAGATGTAGAAGATGACGGCGGCCAGAGGCTGGGCGAAGATGAGCCAGCCGTGCTCGGTCTGGTGCGAGATGATCTTGCTGGGCAGGAGCGATCCGACCACCAGCAGCACGGTCAGAATCGCCAGGCCCATCGGGATCTCGTAGGAGATCATCTGAGCGCTGGCGCGGAGCCCCCCGAGGAAGGAGTACTTGTTGTTGCTCGCCCACCCCGCCAGCGTGATGCCGTAGATCGACAGCGACGCCACCGCCAGCAGGTACACGACGCCCACGTTGATGTCCGCCCCCGCCACCAGCACCGTCTGGGCCGGGATCGTCCAGTTGAGCACCGGCAGCGTCACCTCGGGCAGCGCCAGCCCCCCGCCCCACGGGATGATGATGAACCCGATCAGCGCCGGGATCACCACCACGATCGGAGCGAGGCTGAACAGAATCTTGTCCACGCCCCGCGGCGTGTAGTCCTCCTTCAGGATGAACTTCAGCCCGTCGGCCAGCGGCTGGCCGAGGCCGAAGAGCCCCTTGAGGAACGAGAGCGCCGGCAGCCCGAGGTCCAGACCCACGCGGTTGGGCCCGATCCGGTCCTGGATATACGCCGAGATCTTCCGCTCCAAGTACGTCGATCCGCCGGCCAGCACAAGCAGCAGGTGCACGACCATCAGGATCACGACGACGCTGACAATCAACTGCCAGGTCAGGAACGCCGGGGGAGTCGCGAAGAGCGCATTCATGTGGAGCCCAGTGTAGTGGCCCATCCCCGCCCCGTACACCCGTTCGCCGCGCGTCCATCCGACAGACCCCGGTCCGGAGCCGACTGGGCGTGAAGCCGAAGCCGCGAACGAGCTTGGAGCAGGCCCAGAGACCGGGGCAGGCGAGAAGGTGCCGCTGGGTTTGATGGAGCGTTCGCTGTGCGATTCGCCGGCTTCTCCGATCACTCGGCGTTCCTTCGTGCCTCGGCCGGCAGCTCCACCCCCTGCACATACCCCATCCCTACCCTCCATCATGCGTCGCGTGCTCACGCCCGAACACATGGACGAGCCCGGCGTGCCCAAGGCCGAGCTCGACCGCGCACTGGGGTTCATCCGCGCCGTCAACGCCCGGCTTGGCGGGTCCGCAGCCCTCATCGCCCACCTCAAGAGATGGTCCGCCCGCTGGCCGAAGGGCCGCCCGGTCACGCTCGTCGATATCGCCACCGGCTCGGCCGACATCCCCATCGCCGCGGTCCGCTGGGCCCGCTCCCGCGGCCACGACCTCCGCGTCACCGGAATCGACCTCCACGAGACCACCCTCGACCTGGCCCGGGAACACCTCGCCCGCCACCCCGACGTCGCCGACGCCATCGCGCTCGAGAGCGCCGACGCCCTCACCCTCACCTCCCGCTTCGAGCCCGCCTCCTTCGACTATGCCCACGCCGGCATGTTCCTGCACCACCTGAGCTTCGAGAAGGCGCTGACCGTCCTCCGCATCATGGACCGTCTCGCCCGACGCGGCTTGGTGCTCAACGACCTCAACCGGTCGCCCGTCGCCGCCGCGGGCATCTACCTGCTCACCCTTGCCGCCCCGCCCATGGTCCGCCACGACGCCCGCGTCAGCGTCCGCGCCGGCTTTAGCAAGGCCGAGGTCCTCGACATGGCCCGACGGCTCGAGCTCGACTATTGCCGCTATCACCTCCGGGTGCTCGGGCAGCGGTTCACCCTCGCCGGCGAGAAACCCCGCGCCTGGGAGCCTTGATTGTCCATCGCGAGCCTCCACACGACCATCGTCATCATCGGGGCCGGCCCGGCGGGTTCCGCCGCCGCCATCGCGCTGGCACGCACGGGCATCCGCCCCGCCGACATCCTGATTCTCGAAGCCAAGGCCTTCCCCCGCGTCAAGGTCTGCGGCGAGTTCGTCTCCCCGGCCGCCACGCAGATACTCGAAGCACTGCTGCCGCCCGATCGCCTGCTCGCCGCCGGGGCCCGGCGCGTCCACGAGATGGTCCTCGAGCTTGGGCCGCGGGAGCGGCCCTGGCGGATGCCCGCCCCCGCCTGGACCCTCAGCCGTCGAACCTTGGACGACCTCTTGCTGGAGCACGCCCGCGAGGCCGGCGTGCGGATTCAGCAGCCCGCCCGCGTGCAGAGCGTTGACTACGCCGAGCAAGGCGTGACCATCACCCTGGCCGACGCCAGTGTCGTTCAGGCCCGGATCGTGCTCCACGCCGACGGCTCGGGCCGCCACGACCCCGCGGGCGCGGTGCCCGCGCGGCCCGGCGTGGTCGGGTTCAAGTGCCACTATCGCCCGAGCGTGCCTGTCGTCGGCGTCCGGATGCGTTCGGCCCCGGGGGCCTATATCGGCACTGTTCAGGTCGAGCGGGGCCTGGCCACGTGCGCCATGACCGTCGCATCGCGGCTCATCGCTGACTTCAAGGGCGACGCCGACGCCATGCTCGCACACCTGTGGCCCGCTTGGTCCGCCTCTGCTCGAACTACCGACTGGCTCAGCTGCGGCGTCGCCGGCTCACCGTACATCGCTCCTGGTCATCCGCGGTCGTTCCGCCTCGGCAACGCCGCCGCCGCCGTCGAGCCTGTGGGCGGGGAGGGCATCGGGATGGCCCTCTGGAGCGGCTGGACGCTCGCGCAGCTTATGGTCCAAGACGGGCCTGAGGGCACGCTCAACACCCCGGCCCGCGTTCAGTCCGCCTTCGCCGCGGCGTACCGATCACGCCTGCGCATCCGGCGCCCCGCGTGCTCGGTCGCCGCCTGGGCCTTGGCCCGGCCGTCGCTCGTTAGTGCCCTGTGGCCCCTGCTTGCCGCCCCCGGCGCCCTTCGCGGCTTCTACCGCCTCAGCGGCAAGCCCGCGCATCCTTCGAACCCGCAGGCTCACGCCCCCGTGAGCCGCGACTTGGTCTGATCCACCACCACGGCGAGCACGATCGCGAGCCCCATGACGATCTGGTTGTACGCCTGGGGGATGTCGAGGATCACCATGCCGTTGTTGATCAGCTGCACGAGGATCGCGCCCAGGAGCGCCCCGATCGCCGACCCACGGCCGCCCGAGAGCGACGCCCCGCCGATGACGGCCGCCGCGATCACGTTCAGCTCGTACCCCGAGCCCGCGTTGGTCTCCGCGGCCCCGTAGTACCCCAGATAGATGCAGGCCGACAGCCCCGCGAGCATCCCCGAGAGCGTGTACACCGTGGTTTTGATAAATCCCACCGGGATCCCGGCGTAGCGGGCCGCGACCTCGTTGCCCCCGACTGCGTAGACCCGCCGCCCGAAGACTGTGCGACTGAGCACCACCATGCCCACCACGGCGACCACGATCATGATCGCCGTCGGCACGGGATAGACCCCGAGCGCGGGCATCTTGAAGAAGCCCTTCTGGATCGACTCGGGCGCCCCCGTCGTCTGGCCCCCGGTGATCACGAACACCAGCCCGCGATAGATCGCCATCGTTCCCAGCGTGATGATGAACGGGTGGACCCGCAGCGCGACGGACGCGAAGCCGTTGATGAACCCCGCCGCGGCCCCGACGGCCCCGCACACCAGGAGCGCCACCGGCACCGTCAGAATCGCCGACGCTCCCTCGGGCATCTTCTGCAGGACCATCGCCCCCAGGATCGCCGCGAGCGCGTAGATCGAGCCGATCGACAGGTCGATCCCGGCGAGGATGATGATTGCGGTCATCCCGACGGCCATGATCGCGATGAAGCTCGCGCTGGTCGTCACGTTGACCAGGTTTTCCTTGTCCAGAAACTTGTTGACGCTGGCGCCGCCCACAGCCGACCGCTCATCGCCCGCGGTGCCGCGTATACGCCAGTCGATCTCTGATCGGTGCGTGCGGGTCGTCCCGCCGTCGGTGATGACCAGCGTCCGGGGGTCGGGCTGCGCGATGCTTGCCGACGCCGGGATCTCGACGCTGAAGCGGGCCTGCTTGGGGTTCAGCGCGCCGTAGACCGTCAGGGCCAGCATCATGAGCACGATGACGACCACCAGCCCGGATTCCTGGGCCGAGACCAGCCGCCGGAGCAGCGAGCGGGACGAGACGTGCGAGCGGTCGGTCACGATGGGCTTTGGGAGGGGAGTCGGATCAGTCGCGGGGACCATGGGGGGCGATGATACCGAGCCGACCCCCGGTCCACCGCCGGGCCGGTCCCGCGATTCAGACGTGGGGGCTCATGTTCAGTCGCAGGTCTGGAGCTTGTCGCTCCGCAGCGAGATCAGGTTCACGTTCTGCGGGTTCTGCCTCAAACCCGGGTTGGTGCCGACCGTGAAGAACGTCGATGGTGCCGAGCCCTTCAGGAAATCCGCGTGGCCGTCGGTGAACGCGAAGTTTCCGCCCGCTCGCCCGTGGTTGTCGGTCTTGGAGTATTCGCCGCTATTGACGGGGATGCCCGCGAAGTTCGCGTCGGCAGGGTTCCCGTACCAGGAGTCGGTCCCCACGTCCGACGAGGCCGCCTCGTCGCCGAACAGCGGCGCCGGGGCGATCAGCGTCGGTTCGCTGAGCTTGAAGCCCACGATGTACAGGTACGAGATGTTGTAGCTGATCAGCTCTTCGGGGTTGTTGCTGCGCTTGGGGGTCTTGGGCGTCCCTGTTGCCAGCCGCCGCAGCGTCGCGCTGGGGTTCCAGTAGTAGTCCTGCTTGTCCGCGGGGCAGGTCAGGAACTCGAAACCGTCGGCGTATCCGCCCAGCAGCGGCACCGTCGACCCGTTGGAATACCCGCCCGTGGTCGTCCAGCCGAAGCCGGAGTCCGTCCCGCCGCTTAGCGCGTCTCCACCCTGGCGGAGAGAGAAGAAGCCCGCCAGCCCGCCCTGGCCCTGCTGGGAGTTGAACAGCTGGGCCGGGTTGTTGCCGGGCGGGGGCTTGATGGCGTACCACTCTTTGTAGTCGTTGGCGTAGACGGTCTGAATGATGGCGAACGACCGGGTGTTGGAGAGACACGCCGTCCGCCGCGAGGCCTCACGGGCCTTGCCCAGGGCCGGCAGCAGGATGCCGATCAGCAGGGCGATGATCGCGATCACCACCAGCAGCTCGATGAGCGTGAACCCGCGCTTGTTGCCCCGGATCCATCGGCGACGGTGTTGTTCGGCTTGCATCTGGCAGGGCTTCCTCGCGCTTGGGGCCGGGCCCGTTCAGGCCGACGACCCGTCCCACCAACCCACCCGACTCTCCGCCCGCCCCCGTCCCGACAGATCCCCACCAACTCCGATCATCGGCCGAGAACTCGGACGGCTCGAAGGTACAGTCCTTCTACTTTGCCGTCAACATCGAGCCAAAGCAATCCCGGGTGCGAGAAACCCGCGCAAACTCATACGCACCCGGCAGATTCCCGTTGCTTACCTCGTGATTCTGCCCCTCGCGTCCGCGACGAGGCTGGTCGGCCACAGGACCAACCATCCAAATCGTCCGTTTCTGTCGATGTCGGATCCGACATGCCTCGGCCCGCCAGGCAACCTGATCAATCCGTCGTCCCCACACCGGATTCTTGGTCGGCCCGGGAAACTGCCAGTAAACTTGCGACTGATTCGGGCGGTCGATTTTGCCCGCCTGTCCCCATTCACCCCTGTTCCTTGCTGGAGATGGACGCGATGAAGCACGCCACGATGGTCGCTGCCGCCACTTTGCTGGCGCTTGCCGGGACGGCCCAATGTCAGCTCGCCGTCAACGGGCGCCTCAAGCCCCAGTATGGACCGGCGGTTTGGTTTAACACCGCCCCGACCGGATTTGGCGACTCGACCACGGAGTTTCCGCCGCCCAACCCGTGCATCTGCACCCCAGTGGGTGCCAGCCTGGTGGTTGCGCTTGACAACTCCAACCGCGGCGGCGTGACCGGCGACAGCCTCAACCCTGGCACCGCCGATGCCGCCAACGTCGCGACCGGCTACGAGATCCGCCTCAAGCTTTCCGACCTGGGCATCCCGGACTCCGGCCCCGCGCCCGCGTCGATCCGGATCGCCGGCTTCATCTCCAGCGGCAACACGCTGTTCATGTCCAACCAGGTGATCGGCGGCTTGAGCGGGGCCAACAACCTCGGCAACAGCCGCAACGTCAACTTCTCCACCCTCCCCAACAACCAGTTCATCACCGTCCCCGTCGAGGCCGCCACTGTTGCCGCCCCGGCCATCGACGGTGTTCGCGACGCGTTCTACGCCGCCGCCGACCCTTCGGCCTCCTTCGTCCAGGACACCTTCACGCAGTTCGGCAACGCGACCGGTGCCGCCGCCAACATTTACGACGCGTCGGGCTCCGAGCTCGACAACGCCGTTGCCCGCATCGTCACCGTGGGCGGAGAGCGCACGCTCTTCCTGTTCCTTGGCGGCAACCTCGAGCGCAACTTCAACAAGTTCATGCTCTTCTTCGACACCGGCGCCGCCGGCGGTCAGAACACCATTTCCACCGACGGTTGCCAGGGCTTCGGCATCTTCGACCCGGTCGTCCGGCTTGGGCCCTGCACCGGCGGCTGCGATGGCAACCCCGGCCCGGGCCTGACCTTCGACGCCGCCTTCGCCGCCAACTACTACATTCAGCTCCGCACTGGAAACGTGAACAACATCGGTAATCAGTTCGCCGATTTCGGGCGCCTCGCCGCCAGCGTTTCCGACCGCGGCTGGGCCCGCAATATCTCTCAGACCGGCCAGAACACCAATCCCGGCGCGCCCGCCAATCTCGGCAACGTGCTGGTCGCCGCGGCCGACCCCTGCCCGCCCACCACCGACACCCCCGCGACTGACTACGCCGCCGGCAGCGAGATCAACGGCCTGTACAGCGCGGTCTGCACCGAGGGCGGCCAGCAGTTCCTCTATCTGCTCGTCACCGGCAACATCCAGAACAACGGCAATCGGCTTGATCTCTTTGTCGACGCCGGCACCGCCAACATCGGCACCCGCGACGTCCCGAATATCCCCAGCGTGGGCCAGAACCGCCTGCTCAACTTCAACTCACGCGTCGACAACGGCGGCCTGAACCGCTACGGCGAGTTCGTTCCCGCCCCAACCCCCGACGTTCCCAACCCCGCCGCCCAGCCCGGCCTCCGCTTTTCCACGGGTTTTAACGCCGATTACTGGCTCAGCGTCCGCAACCAGGGCGAGTCGAGCCCCGAGCTCGGCACCTGGGCCGCCCGGATCAACACCGGCGGCGCCGTCAACGACGGCAACACGCCCTCGAACCTCTTTGAGTTCGCATCCTTCCGCTTCGCCCCCAAGTCCTTCCCGACCCCGCTGGTCTTCGACGGGCTTGGCTGCGTCCGCACCGCCGCCACCTCCAGTGCCTGCGCGACGCTCATCGGCGCCGACTGCGCCCCCAACGGCGCCGGCACCGTCTTCAACCCCGCGAACATCGTCGGCATCGACATCCAGGGCGACCTGTTTGCCGGCAACGCTCTCTCCGGGTGCGTTATCACGGAGCCGTTCTCCTCCTTCGCCCCGCGCCTGATCAGCCGCGACATCTTCAACCCCCTTGGCACCTCGCCCGCCTCGACCAGCCTCGCGGTACCG
>Ga0105044_10014780_pt1 | contig 10546 bp, 10 predicted proteins | sample MAT01_FD_78092 | JGI IMG/M metagenome (GOLD analysis project Ga0105044, IMG submission 78092) | Freshwater microbial communities from Lake Fryxell liftoff mats and glacier meltwater in Antarctica - MAT-01 | ecosystem: Environmental > Aquatic > Freshwater > Ice > Liftoff microbial mat | place... | reverse complement strand
CGATGCTGCTAACAAAGCCGGTATTATTGCTCGGGAGCGTGATATCCAAGAAGTCATCAACTATCGCAGTGTGGTGCAGTGGATTGATGGTTGGGAAACTACAGCCAATAAGAAGCAACCACTGTCTGTTGAAACACTCAAGACACTCCATGGTCTCACTATGCAGCGACTACTCGAAGACGCATACGTGAGTAACTATCGGGATAAACAAGTCATTGTAAAAAGTGCCACCAATGGTGATATTGTTTTTCGCCCACCAGTTTCGGTGGAGATTCCGTACTTGATTGATGATTTCTTTGACTGGATTGATGGGCCAGAGAGTGTCAATGTACACCCAGTTTTTAGAGCGGCTTTGACGCACTATCAGCTGGTCTATATTCATCCTTTTATTGAGGGGAATGGCAGGACTGCTCGGGCAATGGCTACCTTGGTTTTGTATGCGAGTGGTTATGACTTTAAACAATTTTTCTCACTTGAACAGTATTTTGATAGTGATGTGGAAGCATACTATCAAGCATTGTTGTCGGTGCAGCAGCATAAAAATGACATGACATATTGGTTGGAGTATTTCTGTTATGGCTTAGCCATAGAAATAGATAAAATAAAGCAAAAAGTCTTGAAAATTTCACGAGACCTGAAGCTAAAAAAAGAGCTGGGTCAGCAGGTGGCGCTGACGGAGCGACAACTTATCTTGTTGGAGTTGCTTCAAAATCAAGGTGAGATGAGCTCTCAAGATGCTCAAGATGTTCTACCGAATATTTCGGTTGACACCATATTGCGAGACTTGAAGGATTTGATTCAAAAGGGCATCATTGAGAAGCAGGGTGTTACCAAAGGCGTCACCTATTCTCTCAAAGAATAACTAGCTTTAGCATAAAAATGCCATATGAAATTTATTGATTTCTCAAACTATTTATTAAAAATAGAACATATTTCTTCTAGATTAGAAATTACGTATCTCTTGGCGGAACTGTATCTAAAACTAGCTCCAGAGGAGAGACAGAGTGCTACCTATTTACTTCAAGGTCAGTTGGTGCCCGATTACGAGTCGTTAGAATTTCAACTTTCAGAAAAGATGCTGCTACGAGCTCTCAGTCATTTTGTGAAGGTGGAAGCAACTGCAGATCTATTTGGCGAACATGACAGTGCGGGAGCGGTGATAACAGTAACTGCCCTCTATAAGAAGCTGGGTGATATTGGTACGATCGCTGAAAAACTATTGGGAGATCAGGCAGGGACAGGGCTGGAGATAGATCAAGTCTATGAGCAGTTGAGAGCATTGGCTCTGGCACATGGCACTGGCTCTCAAGAGGTGAAGCTGCAACTAGTAGTACACCTCCTACAGCAATTGGATGCAGTTTCTGCTAAGTATGTGATTCGAATTATTATGGGCAAGATGCGGCTTGGTTTTTCAAAAATGACGCTTCTAGACGCTCTCTCCTGGGCCATGACGCAAACAAAAAACGAGCGGGTGCTCCTTGAAGATGCGTATCAAAAGAGAGCTGACGTAGGAAATTTGGCGGCAGTGTATCTCTCGCAGCCAGATGCAGAAAAACGACAAGCTCAACTTACCAATATGACAGTAGAATGGGGTGTGCCGGTAGTGCCGGCGTTATGCCAACGGCTGAACACCGCTCAAGAAGTGATAGAAAAAATGGAGACTATTTTTGTAGAGCCAAAATATGATGGCATGCGGTTGCAGATTCATATTAGAAAAGCTACAGAAACTGAACCGGTGGAACTCAAATTATTTACCCGCAACCTCGAGAATGTGGGGCATATGTTTCCCGAATTTACAGCGTTGGCTGCTCAACTGCAGGGTATCGATCAAGCTATCTTTGATGCCGAGGTGATTGCGTATGATCCAGCCACTGGAGGACTGCGACCATTTCAGGAAACAATTACCCGTAGACGCAAACATGACGTAACTGAGCAAGCACAATCCGTACCGGTCAGAGTTTTTATTTTCGACCTATTGCTGGCCGGCCATGAATCTCTGATTGATAAAAAACTGCAAGAAAGAAAAGAATCTCTTAAAGAGCATTTATTGGAGAATGAGCAATTTATTTCTACTAAGCATATTGCTACCTCAGACCCGAAAGAGATCCAAGATTTTCATGGTCAGCAACTCGGAGCTGGCTTGGAGGGTGTGGTTATGAAGCAGGTTGACGGCGTCTATCAAAGTGGTCGTAAGGGTTGGAATTGGGTCAAGATGAAAGAAGCTGAGGGCACGATGGGTAAGCTGAGTGATACCTTGGACGTCGTGGTGCTGGGCTACTATCGTGGAAAAGGAAAACGAACAGGTTTTGGCGTAGGCGCGTTCTTGGTTGGTATCCGTGATGATACGGGGAATGATGAGGGTGTTTCTACAAATTTGGGTAGCGTATCCACCAGCGATGTTCTCAAAACTGTTTCTAAAATTGGGACAGGCTTGAGTGATGAGCAGTTCGCTGAGTTAAAAACGAAAGCCGATGCTCTGACAACTCCGCAGAATGAACAGCCCAGTAATTACGATGTGCCAAAGGAGTTATTCCCAGATGTGTGGTTGCAACCGGGTTTGGTAGTAGAAATTGCCGCCGATGAAATTACTCAATCACCGCTCCATAGTGCTGGTTTGGCGCTGCGGTTTCCCCGACTTGTTAAGTTTCGTGACGATAAGTCTTGGCAAGATGCCACAACCTTGAGTGAGTTGCGTGCTATTACTATTTCCTGATTTTTGTTAAGCTGAAGTATGGAGATACTTTTATTACTGGCGGGATTATTACTCCTTGTTGGTGGAGCCCAAGTTTTGGTCACGTACGCAGTGAAGTTAGCACGGTGGTTTGGGGTGTCTGATTTTGTGATTGGACTTACCGTCGTTACTATCGGTACCAATTTGCCTGAGACTATGGTGAGTGTTATTGGGGCTGTGTCTCAATTAGGCGGCCAGGTGGTGTCTTCACTCGTTGTGGGAGAAATTATTGGTTCTAATTTAACGTTGCTGGGGGTTGTGGTAGCTCTGGCCGCCCTCATTCATCCTATTAAAATTAAGCATCATGAGCTTGTTCAGCACGGCGCTTTTGCAGTAGCGTCAGTGCTGTTACTTTGGGTTTTGGCCAAAGATGGCTTGCTCAGTCGCCCTGACGGAGTTGCTTTAATGATGGTTTATGCTCTCTATGCTCTTTTTATTTCCCGAGGAAGACACAGACGCAGCTTGACCAAATTAAAGGAGAAACCCAATATTGTTATTGCTCTAGGGCTCATTTTTGGTAGTTCTTTTGCTCTAATCATTGGAGCTCGGTGGGTGCTCGAGTTCGGAACTCAGTTGGCACTGGCATTTGGAGTAAGTCCCACCTTGGTCGGTCTTTTTATAATCGGTCCAAGTACCAGTTTACCAGAACTGGTGGTCAATCTTACGGCGGCTTTTCGCAAACGAGCTGAGTTATCACTGGGCAATATTTTGGGAACGATTGTGTACTCCATTTCAATTGCGTTGGGAGTCGGCGTAACGATTGCTGAATTTACAGTGGCCTCAGAAATAGTCTCAATTGATCTGCCATTTCTCATGCTGCTTTCATTTTTGGTGCTGCTTTTTTTCTACTCCAGAGAAGTACTCCAGCGAAAAGAAGGTTTGTTGCTACTGGGTCTATACGTCACGTATGTAGCAATGAAATTCTTGTTGCTTGCATAGGAGTTACAGTCTTTGCAATTTTTTTTGAACTATTTTCTGAGCAAAGCTACAATTCTCTTGCTGGCATCTTTGTTGAAATCTGAAAGTTTTCTGAGTGCTGGCTGGAATTCTTTGAGCTGCTCAGGATGCTGGATAATAGTTTTTAACAACACAGCAGCTGCGGGTATGTTTTCCTCTACATAGCCAATCTTGTAATATTTAATGATCTCAATATTCCCATCCTCTTGGCCAGAAATATGGGACAGAGCAAAAAAAGGTTTATTGCAGGCTACTGCCTCGAATAAAGTGTTTGGTCCCGCTTTCCCAATCACTAAATCTGCTGCCTGCAAATAGGGGGCCATACGCTGTATAAAGGTCAAGGGGATGATTTTTACCGGTGATTTTTCTCTGCGGGCTTTTTCTGCCAACTCAGATATTTTTTTGAAAAAATACTCGCTGTTGCCACAGGCTACAATAATTTGTAGTGGGGTGTTGAGTTGTATCAGTTGTGGCAAAATAGATAGTGCTTTTTGACTGCCTTCTGAGCCTGCTACAAGTGTGAGCGTCAGCAAATCTGGATTGAGATTGAGTTCTCCCCTCACTTTTTTAAGTTCATACACTTCTTCAAATTCCGGTCGCACCAACCAACCACTGGTAAAAATAGTGGCAGTGGCATCTAATTTCAATGTTGCCTGGTGAGTAATCTCATCAAAAACGCAGTTAATGCCGTGTGTAATAATCTCCACGGGGTGAACAGTCCAAGGATTTGCCACAATATTAATCAGCTCATAGCCATACTTTGGTTGTAGATTAGAGAGAACGACTGAGCACATAAAATAGGTGCTCACACAGGCAACTGGCTTGTGCTCTATGATCAAGGCTTCATACTTTCTCACTTTTTTTTGCCCATACAAAAATGTACCAAAGTTTGTCAGAAATGCTTTCTGACTCAATAGATAAGGAATTTTGAACAGAGCGGGGAACCAACGGTAGAAGAACAAGTAACTTTGAGAGAGGACTATAGGTTCTATAATCTCAACTACCGTGTGCTTTTCTTGCAACTCTTGCTTGAGTGCTACAGCTAAACTGTAGTGGCCCTCAGCAGCAGTAAAAAGCAGGATAGTTGGTTTGGAAGTAGTCGTATTTGGCAGATGAATATCTTTCATTTTTTAGTAAAAGTGAGATACCCTTTGACCACACCATAACAAACAAAAAGTCCAAATAATAACAAAATACTAGCCTCAATTTTTAGCTGTAGTGTGTACCAAGAATTATAAACAAAAACAGCTGGAGTTGCTTGCCAAACTTGAGCGAGTGGTTGGGTAGAGAAAAACCAGAGCACTCCAGCGTGAAAAAAACTAAAAAAACCAAGAATACTTACTATTGGTCTTACTCGGTTAAAATGCAGCACAGTAAAACCAAGTAGCACTGCCACTAGGAGCGAGGCAGACGCCCACAAATACATAAAGAATTTGCCAAATACCAGTCCAGGCATACTCCACACACTTTCTGTTCCCCACATTCTTAAGCCTGAAAAATGATAGATACTTTCTCCCAACATAAAGAATATTCCAAAAATAAGGAAAGATTTTATACCTAGTGTGTAATTTTTATTATTCATGCTTATTAGTTTCTAGTAAGTATCGTTTAATCTGCTCATATTGCTTGGCGCTGAGTGCGGCAACTTCACTTTTTAGTCGAGAAAAGAAGGGACTTTTTTCAAGTTCATAGTAGCCACCACCCTCCATAGGATACTCTTTGAGTGGTTGGGTGGTTTTTTTGCCCAACAAGAGATAGAGGTGAGCTTTGGAGTAGCTGCGGAGTGTCGTTAACGTGCCATCGCGCTGAAAGCGGCGCAGCGAGTAGGTGAAGGCAGGCTCTCCAAAAAACTCCAACGGAAAACCAGCTTTTTGGGCGCGAATGACAAAATCATGGTCTTCTGCTAGTGTTATTTTTTCATCAAAATGAGTGTTCTGGAGAACAGACTCATGGGTGCCAATCAGAGCACCAGTCGCAACTGGGTTAATCTTTGTGTACATTTCCATGAACATATTTGAGAAGTCTATGAGTGGCTTGTCTTTTATGGTGTAGGCTCGACTGTCAATGGCACAGGTAAAGACTCGAATACTTGGTTTTTTCTCTAGTTGGTATTTTATGCCCAGCAAAAAATAGCTCGGGATTCTATTATCTGCATCCATGAAAATAATCCACTCTCCAAGGGCTTTTTTGGCACCGAGATTGCGTTGGAAACTGACATTTCTCTGCGCTGCTGTCTCTACGGTCAGAGACATTTTTTTTGTGAAGGTGAGGGCAGTTTTTACTGTTCCATCGTCTGAGTTGCCATCTATGACGAGTACTTCAAAATCATGCCAACTTTGGGTGGCTAGATCGGAGAGCAGGAGAGGGAGATATTTTTCTTCGTTGAGTGCCGGAATAACAATAGAAAAGAAAGGCTTGGTGGACATACCCCTATTATATACACTTTATAGCACCCTACTGTTACAATGTTGTCTATGTGGTACGCAGTTGGACTGGGAAATCCTGGCAAAGAATACGAAGTGAGCCGTCATAATGCTGGTTGGATGGCAGTAGAGTTACTGCGTCAAAAGCTTGACTTGCCAAAGTTTAAGTCGCATCCAAAATTTTCTTGTAATCTGTCTCGATCATCTGAAGTGACCTTGGTACAGCCAACAACCTACATGAATGAATCGGGCACGGCAGTGCGGTCACTCCTTCATTATTACGAGTCCCCAAGCAGTATTCAGGAATTAATGGCACAACAACTCTTTGTTTTCCATGATGATCTTGATCTAGAGCTGGGTAGTTACAAACTTCAGCTGGGTAAGGGTCCAAAAGTGCACAATGGCCTCTTGTCTCTCTATACTCACTTGGGAACTGAGCAGTTTTGGCATGTGCGAATTGGCGTAGATACTCGAGGGGGAGATAGGACTATCCCTGCTGCAAACTTTGTTTTACAGCCTTTTTCTCAGACTGAATCAGGGGTATTCTATACAGTAGTAGCACAGTGTATTGACGACGTAATCTCCCATGTTTCCTCATCTGCCCCTGAGCGTGATTCATCGCTACATACGCGTTGACCATTCAAAAAATTTGTACTTGCTCTACATTCTGCGTGTCATTAATGATTTAGTGGCAAAACTAGCGCTTTTTTTCGTGCCGATTTTTTTGTTTACGCAGGTACAAGAGGTTGTCTGGCTCAATCAATTTGGACTCAGTTATCTCCAAAAAGGAATTCTGGCCTTGGCTTTGTATTATGGCATTGAGCGTTTGATGGTGTTGGTGTTGGCCATTCCAGCGTATAAAATTATGCAGCGCGTTGGTTTTCGGGCATCTCTAGCTTTTGGTCAAGTTGGATATGTGCTTTTATTGTTTTTCTTACAACTCAGCACGCAGCATTTTTGGCTTGCTTTTGTAGCAGCGGCAATTTCTGGATTGGGCATTAATTTTTTCTGGAATAGTTACAATATCCTGATGTGTCGAAACATGAGGAAGAGTCACACTGGCTCTGATCTCGGCATGCTGTCTGTGCTGCTGCAGTTAGTGGCGGTGGTAGTGCCAGCTGTTGGCGGCGTGATTGGGTTGTTGTTTGGTTTCAGTAGGCTGTTTAGCGTCTCCTTTATTTTTTCACTTGCAGCGTTTCTAGTCATTGCGGCTCTGGAGGTTCAACCGGTTTGGGGGAGTGATAATCTAGCTAAAATTAAAACATCATGGAGGCAGATAAGTAGAATTGCTCTGGGCCTCAGCGGCAAAATGATAACTGATTTATCGCTCCTAATCTGGCCAGTTTATATTTGGATCTCTATTGGTGATATAAGAAAAGTTGGATATATTCAGTCAATGGGGTTGCTGGTGGCATTGGTAATAGCGATAGCGACAGGAATGTATATTGATCGTCATAAGCGACCAATTACGTTTATTTTTTCTGGTTTGGGAATTGCGACAGTGTGGATTGGACGCATGTTTGTCTTTGGATTTTGGTCGATTGCATTTGTAGATACTATTGATAAGCTGCTGGGCAATGCTCATTGGCTGCAGTTTGATGCCAGAATGTTTAGTTACTCAAAAGGTAATGATGCTCCAGCCTATTTTGTGCTGCGAGAGTTAATTATTAGTGCTGTGAGTCTACTTTTTTGGATCTCACTTGTGGTGTTGGCGCTCCTGGGTTTTAATTGGCACTACCTCTTTCTTGGTGCTTCGATAGCTGTACTTTTCACTATTTTGTTACCCTTTAATCATTAGATCCCTTATAATAGGATCATGGCCTCTCACTTTACTAAAGCAGACGGTTTATTCTCTCAATATCAGTTGCCGGCTGTAAATAAATACATTAGTCAAGAATTTCAGGATTTTGGCTATCGATTAGCCGTGGACCTCAATGATTTGGCCCATAAAAGTTTGTACATTAAGATGGCCAAGAAAGAAAATAGAGGTATGCTTGAGCAAGCATTACGGTTTGTGTCAGATGCGAATGCTTTGAGTAAGGCAAAATTATTTATGTGGAAATTAGGTCAATTAAAGGCAGACAAGAAAGTAGAGAAGATACAAGAAAAGTCAGAAAATAACGATGTCTAAATCCACTCTTTTTACTATTATTATCTTGAGTATATGTGCTTTCTTGTTGGGCTATAATTATTTTTTTCAACCATTTGCAGACACCACGGCAAATACCAACACCGTTCAGCCAAGTGCCTCTCCTCAAATTTCTGGAGTTGCAGCTCAACTACAGTCTTTATCTCTTGATCAAAAACTAGCACTCTTACTGGCTGTTCCGATTGATATATCAAAATTAAATGTAGGGGGTGAAGCAATTCCCATTGTTCAGGTTTTTGCCACAGATTCTGGCACCCTCACCGCCAACATGGCAACAGACTCTGCCAGCACTCAAGATTGGATTAAGCAGCATCAGCCGGGGGCAGTCACGATTTTTGGAGATGACATTGGTCAGAGTCAGGTGAGGCAGTTGCGACAAAGTTTGGAGCAACTGAGTATCCGGCCTTGGCTGGCTGTGGATCATGAGGGCGGCTCAGTCCAGCGTCTCAAGGGCAACGGTTTTAGTACGCTGCCTAGTTGGAGAGAACTGTGTAGTTTAGATGAAACCACGTTTGAAACGACAATGGCAAGTTCTAGTGCTGAGCTGGCCAGTGCTGGCATAGATATGGTCTTAGGCCCTGTGGTGGATGTAGCATCTCAGTCTGGGGTGTTGCGATCTAGAATTTGCAGCAATAGCTACGAGACAGTGACAGCTCGAACGCTGCAAGTTATGAAAATTTTTGAGAAAGACAAGATTATTCCCGTAATCAAGCATTTTCCTGGAATTGGCCAAGCCAAAAAAGATCTCCACTTTTCTTTTGATAGAGTGACTGTTTCTAGTGCCGACGCCGTGCAGTATAGACTCCTCCTTGAGCAATTCCCCCAAGCTGGAGTGATGATTACTCACATTGGCGTGCTCAATCAGTTTCCTGATTTACCCTGTTCACTGAGTCAAAGTTGCGTGCAGCAGTTAGCGCAGTTATTCCCTGAATCACTGATTGTTTCTGACGCTCTAGATATGAAATCAGCTGGCTACCAAAAAGGCACAGTTGAATTACTCCAATTACCAGAAAGAGCGGTAGCAGCGGTCCGGGCTGGAAATCAATTATTGCTATTTAGTGCAGCCGTAAGCACAGAACAGTTGGATGAGGTCCTAGCAGCCCTCCATCAGCAGTACCTATCCGATACCACATTTGCTACAGTAGTAGACAGAGCTGTTAAGCAAATCTTAGAGCGGAAAATGAAATAGTAAGTATGAACAAACAAGTTGCAGTAATTCAAGTGGGATTGGCACTGGGCTTGGGAGCCCTCTTTTATTTGTTGTCCACGCTGACAGCTGCGCTCTTTTTTGGAGTTGGTCTTACTTTGGGTTTAGTGATGCTGTGGGGCGATGAGCTGGTTGGGTATAGCTGGTACAGTGAGAAGAAAGGCTTGATTGATCCAGGTCTTGAGTACCACACTTCAAAAAAAATGATTACACGGTCGTTGTTGTTTATTGCGGTCTTGGTGCCACTCAGCTTATTTGTAGTGACCTCAACCGCAAGCTTTATTGGTTGGGGTTTAGTATTGAGCTTGGTAGCCGGTATCTGTATAGAAATTATCTGGTATCAGCAAGATTATTCCGCTTTTCAAGGGCGATTCTTACAACAAAATACTACCCCACTAGCGCCAGAAGTAATGAGATATGTACCTTTCGTCAGCATCCTTTTTCCAATCATTCTTTTCATTTTAATTCTTCTGTAGTATGTTCCAACTTGGGCCAGTCACTCTTCATCTCTACGGTCTCATTTTGGGGGTGGCCTTAGTGCTGGGATACGAGTTGAGCAATCGTCAATTTCAACATGTCGCCGGCAAACAACACAACACCTCGGGGATTTTTATGTGGGCGGTTGTGGCTGGTCTAATTGGGGCCAGACTCTGGCATGTGATGACAGATTGGTACCTTTATAAAGATGCTATTTGGGCAGCATTAGCAATTTGGCAGGGCGGCTTGAGTATTTTTGGGGCCATTGCTGGTGGAATGCTGGGGATTTGGTTGTATAGATTTTGTGTGAATAAAACATTTCCCCTAGCAACTGTGCTGGATGCTGCTGTTTTTGGCTTACCATGTGCACAGGCTGTGGGCAGATTGGGGAACTTTGTGAATCAAGAGCTGTATGGATTGCCCAGTACTTTGCCTTGGGCGATTACTATAGACGTAAACCATCGTTTGCCAGGCTGGGAAAGATTCAGCACCTTTCACCCGCTATTTGCCTATGAGATGCTGTTTCTCATTGTTTGCGGTAGTTTTATTTGGTGGGGATGGGGAGGTGCTCATGCTCACATTAAGCACAGGTTTTGGCGAGT